>Ga0302272_1000288_pt1 | contig 23423 bp, 19 predicted proteins | sample III_Bog_N1_2_FD_198772 | JGI IMG/M metagenome (GOLD analysis project Ga0302272, IMG submission 198772) | Peat permafrost microbial communities from Stordalen Mire near Abisko, Sweden - III_Bog_N1_2 | ecosystem: Environmental > Terrestrial > Soil > Wetlands > Peat | place: Sweden: Abisko...
TTAGACGCGCGAGAAGAGGTCTTGCAACCATCTAATGAGAGCCATTCACGCATTAGGATCACTAACCAAGGATCCACGGCAATTGTTGGATTTACTCTTGCCTATTACTTTACGGTAACAAACGGCAAAACTCCCGACCCATACTGCACGGTATATTACCCATCGGGAACACCCATGACCCTTGAAAATTTGGGCTCTGGGCAGTGGAGAGCAACTCTTGATTTCAGTAACATAATGATTCAGCCAGGGCAAACATACCCTGATCAATCAGGCTTAGTTTTTGGATTGCACAATTCCGATTGGAGCACTTGGGATCTTTCCGATGATTGGTCTTCTCCCCATGTTTATTCGTTTGTAACCGATGCAAATGTTGTGTTGACTTCGCAAGGGCAAACCATTTGGGGAAATACACCAGGCACAACACCGCAATCCTCATCAGCAATTTCTTCAAGTGTTATTGCATCCAGTAGCAGTAGTATCGTCGTTTCATCATCGTCTACAATAGCATCCTCTAGCAGCGTTGCTCTTTCTTCGTCAAGCGCGCCGTTAAGTTCAAGTTCATGGACCGATGCATATTTCCCGTTGCTGGTGATTTCAGCCTTCCGCCCTACTCCCAACGCGCAGGGACATCGATGGGTTGAGCTCTATAATCGATCTGCACAAAATATTTCCTTGAGCGGATGGTCTCTGCATTCTTTGGATGGATTGAATTTTAATTTGGGCAACGATAGCCTTGCTTCTGGAACGCCAATGTTGTTGGATCAGCTGTCTTCAATGGAAACTGCTGGGTCAGGTGTGCTTTGGCTTGAACATGATGGGCAAAAGAAATTTGCCGTATCCTTTTGCTCTGGAAATACTGACCGGTCAAAATTAGCCTCATTAGATAGTACGTTGTGGCGTGGGCAGTGCATACAGTTAACCTCAAACGCTGCTGGCTCGTTTAATTACTACGGCTCAAATACGGCTGTTGCTTTAGCGAAGCTCGCTAGAGGAAACAAGGCAGAACAGTGGAATATTCTTGAAGGCGTTCCAGGGCAAATCGCGAATGGTCAAGTTGTTGCGCAACCCAAGTTTCCATTAAGTGGAATAACGCTTCAGATTACTGCTCAAGAAAATGCCAGCGGAGTTCAACAGACATTTGCATGGGCTCCAGTAGCTGGTAGCAGCTCGTATAGGCTCAAGATCAAGCGAGCAAATGATGCTGCGTTGTTTGTCGATACTATAGTGCATAACAACCAAGCAAATATTCATTTGCCTGGTGCAGGAACATACAATTGGAGTGCCATTCCTGATGGTGCTGTTGGAATCAACGCTGATACTCTTCAATTGGGGCTCATTACCTTGGATTATTATCCGGAACCATATGCCACTGGTGGTATTCAATTAAATGTTCCCATGATCGCAGCTCGAAAAGACACTAAGCTTCTTGATCTTAATTGGGGGCAATACAGTCTTTCTGTTGGCTGGGATGAATCTCATACAGATCTTACAAAATATCCTACCTGGAATAACGAAGAGTCATACAGATGCTGGGCTGCGGGCTTACAGATGATCAATAATTATTGGGGTGGCAACCTGACCCAAGATGAGATCAAGATGTATGTGCAGGATAGCTTATGTATTAATACTAGGGCGGACGGTTCCGCACTCTATAAAGATGACACTGCAGCTGGTCTAATATGCCCTCAAGTACGAACACCTGAATCTTCGCTTAAACATGGAATTTTTGGAGCAGAAAATGCCGTCAATTTTCTGAAGGGTTTGGCGTGGGAGCTTAATATCGATTCTAATTCAATAATATGGAATACGACCTTTCCTACGCCTATGCAAATTGAGGCGAGTCTGTCTTTAAATGCTCCTCTACTTGTCGAAGTCCCTGGGCATATAATGGTACTCAGTGGCATAAGGAAAAGGTTCTCTGGAGATTATGAAGTCCAGTTGCAGAACATTGATAACAATGGGGCAATTCGTTGGGTGCTTTACTCGCCAGATACAGCAGGAACATATTATTTGGGTGTCCCTTCGACACGGCTTAAAATAAAACACTGGACTGGACCGATTCCACAGAATGGAGTTCCTGTGCGGAACTCTAATCCAGATGTTAGCCTTGATTCGGATAACGATGGCGTTATGGACTACGATGAAGAAATGCGCTTCTTAACCAAGAAAGATGATCCAGATTCCGATCATGATGGTGTACACGACAAGCAAGAAATTCTGACCTACACCCTGCGCGTGTTGTCGCCAGATATCGATGGCGATGGATTGCGAAATGAGCTGGACTGGGATTCAGATAACGATGGAATCTCTGATGGCGATGAAGATAAAAATGGCAATGGTTTCTTAGAGAATGGTGAGACAGATCCGGAATATTCTGCATCTGCAACGCCTGCTACGAGCTCTCTGGTATGGCCTTTGTACGATTGGGATGCGACTTGGTTTGGGCGTTTTGCTATGTGGGGATTTAATTCATTATCAGTCAATGATAATGCAGAATGTTTTGTCGAATGGGCACCTAATACATGGAAGGTTGTTCGCGGGCAAGACTCCACGAGTCCTCGTTGCTGGGTCGGGGGTGGGCGTTTAAGCCTTATGGACACTACAACATGGGTGTCGCAGCCAGTGGTTACAATTGGTGCCAATGCAGTTGTTGGGCGAGTAGCGGCTCGTGGCAATGTGTTCTTACGGGATTGCAATTATGACTTTGGCTCTTACCCACTGTTCTGGACAAACCTAACAGTTACTCCGCAATGGACGGAGCGTTTTAATCCAGCTTGGGTTACTACGCTGCAGTTGGTTCAAAATCCATGGTACCCAACATCAACAATTCTAATGGGCGAAGATGAAAACTTTTTCGCACCACCAATGCCGAACCAAGTATTTTCCCCCGTTGGTTGGGATCCAAAAGCATACGACATGTATTATTCAAATGCCCCAACAGTAGATGTTGCCGCAGGGAGTTCCGATACACTGAATCCCCATCTTGTTTACAATAGTGTAACCGTTCGCAGTGGCGGGACGTTGAAACTTATTTCTGGAAATTACGATATTCGAACGCTCGACATTGAGTCAGGAGCAACCTTACTAATTGCCGATGGTAGCGCTGATGAAAAGGTGTTTGTCAATGCCATATCGGTGGTTGCTTGGAGAGGATCTGTGAATACAACGTCTGGATTGAATTGCCCAGAGCGAGATAAGTTTGATTACGTGGTTGATGCAGGAGGGCAATGCAAGTTGCTCGCACAGCGTTTTATGCTACACGTAAATTCTGACCTATTTATTGAAGGTGACTTTTATGGAACGATTTTCACTTATCGACATTCAGTGTCCATTGGTCAAACGGTAAAAGCATACTGGGGTGCAGCATTTGCGAAGGATCTCCAAGTGCATCAACGCACACATTACCATGTTGTTCCAATGCCTGAATGGTACAAAAGCTGGAATACTGCGGTGGATGCTACGGAACAAAATATGGGTAGCATCTGTGCAAAAGAAAACACCTGCGAAAATTTCCGATAATCCCAAGGAGGAATTGTGAAAAAAATAGTCATCATCTTTGCTTTGCTTTCGAGTGCGACATGGGCACTGGTTGGGTACTCTCTATATCTGCCTGCCAAAACATCAATCATTTGGATACAGAACGCCATTCTCCCCTATGAAACATGTACTAATGCTCCCTATACGGATTATTTATGGCAGGACTCAACCACAGGTCAGACACACTTTGTCGAGGGACTTGAAACAGGTGGGGTTGCGGATTATTTCGAGTATAATTTTTTCCCCATGCTAACTTACTTTGGAACAAAAACATCATGGCAAATTGATTCCATGTCCATTGAAGCAATGTTCCATGAAGTGTTCCGCTTGCATATGCATGGTCCTGTAGGTGATTCAGTTGATTCATTGAAGCTGCTTCATGTAAAGGAACGGATGCTCGATTCAGCCTACACAGCTCCTGGCAAAGGGTGGTATTATGATTACACGGACAGTAGTTTGCAGCGAGGTAATTTCCTAGGCTCTTCCTGTGCGCAACAGCTTTATGGCAGTGACCTCGAGCTTCCCGTTTCCGTTCTTTCCTCTCAAGGTTCAAAGCAAGCCTTCATGAAGCTTAATAACGGCTCCGTGCAATTAACCTTGCCAGGCGTGCATGGCGAGCTGCTTGCAACGTGGTGGCAAGAGAATGGATCCTTAGTCGCAAGTTCAAAGAGTATTGCGAATGGAACGTTCTCAGCAAAGGTTCCACAAGGAGCGTATGCATTGCGCCTCACACAAAATAATCAGATCCTGTGGCAGGGTTCTACCGGTAAGTAATCGCAGTCATTGTAAACCATGAAGCGGCGGGTTCTCTCGTCGCTTTTTTGCGTTGTGGAAAAATCAGCAATCAGTTGCGGGGCGTTTATGAATTTTTGAAGTCTTTACTCCCGACTTGACCATCCAAATCTTGCCTTTGTATATTAGGCCACCAAAGGAGTTTGGCCCATTGGAAACCGCTGAGCAATATGGATTGAAGGCAAGCGTTGATGCCCCTTCAACCGTTCACAAAGATGATACGGTACATCTCACCGTCCACGTGACTTGGACGAGTGCTCCGCAGGCGTGGCTTTTGCTTCCACAGAATTCTCCCGAAGGCTCCAAACTCACGCAAGTCAACGTGTCTACCGACCAAGTCCGTGCCGTGCATAATGGCACAGAGACTCCTGAGATTCAGGTCAAGTACCTTTTGATCGCGAAGGATACTGGAACGGCAGCGGTTCCGGCCATGCAGTTTCAATTGCCACTTGCTTCGGGTGGCTCGATTCAACTAAGTTCCGAGCCGGTGAATATTCAGGTGCTTGCGCCGGTGGCTTGGGGTCTTTGGCTCGCAATCCTTGGCGCAGTAGTCCTCGCAGGTGTTGCTGCGTTTTTCGTTTTGCGCCAAAAGAAACAAGCGAAAGCGAAACAAGGTATTGTGGATGTTCAAAAGAAACAATTAAAAGACAAATTTGAAACGCTTGCAAGTCGCGTGCAGGCTGCTGAGCCCAGAACTTGGATCCGCGAGCTCGAGGATTTATGTAACGAGGTTAAAGTGCAGGGCGCAACACTCGCTCCAGAGCAAGCACAGCAATGGGCGAAACTCCAAGATGCTTTTGCCCAAGCGCGTTATGGGGCAGGCCCGCGCGATACATGGGAAAATAAAGAATGGCTGCGGATTGCCCGCAGTGTTTTAAATATTCACGACTCCGAAGATGAGGAAAAACATGGCTGATATCCGTGAGATCACAGACCGCGTTCAACGCGATAGCGCATTTTGCCAGACCTTACTGAATGAAGTGTCGGGCACAGTGCTTGGGCAAAAATCCATGCTGCAAAGCGTATTGGTTGGCATTTTAGCCGATGGTCACATACTGCTTGAAGGCTTACCTGGCTTGGCAAAGACAACGGCTGTAAAGGCTTTTGCAGATGCCGTTAAGCTTGACTTTAAGCGCATTCAATTTACGCCAGATCTATTGCCAGCAGACCTTTTGGGTACTACAATCTATAACGCGAAAGAGGCACGCTTTGAAACTCGTAAAGGGCCGCTATTCGCAAACCTAGTGCTTGCAGACGAAATCAACCGTGCTCCCTCGAAGGTGCAATCTGCATTGCTTGAAGCTATGCAAGAACGCCACATCACCTTGGGCGATCAAACCTTTGCTCTCGATGAGCCGTTCCTTGTGCTTGCTACACAGAACCCCATTGAGCAAGAGGGCACGTATCCACTGCCCGAAGCGCAAGTCGACCGCTTCTTGCTGAAGGTGAAAGTAGGTTACCCTTCGAAGGAAGAAGAAATCAAGATTTTGAATGCAGTCTCGGGTGGCACATTGAAGATGCCAAACGTGGTGACAACCAAAGAGCAGATTTTGCAGGCGCGCCAAACCGTGCGCAGCGTCTACATCGATGAGCGCATTCAAGAGTACATTGTGAACATTGTGCTTGCGACCCGCGACCCAGGTGCCTTCAAGCGCCCTGACCTCGTGAACTTAATCGAAGTCGGTGCTTCGCCTCGCGCCTCCATTGGTCTTGCCCAAGCCTCCAAGGCGCATGCATTCACGCAAGGTCGCGCCTACGTGACCCCAGAAGATGTGAAGTCCGTTGCCATGGAAGTGTTGCGTCATCGCATCATTTTGACCTATGAAGCTGAGGCGGAAGAGATTCCTTCGGAGACGATTGTGCAACGCATTTTGGATACTATTGCGGTGCCGTAAGAGATGTTAGGTGGGAATGAGTTGAAAATTGAGAGATGAAAATTGAAAGTTGTGCACAAGCTTATGTCACATCTCTTCCACTTCCCCCTGAGCTCTCAACTTTCAATTCTCAATTTTAAACTTCCACCAACTCCCGCACTCTCAACTTTCATCTTTCAATTTTAAACTTTCCTCTCATACTATGCTTGATCCTGAAGTTTTAAAATCTGTTCGGCGCATTGAAATCTCTTTGCGGTCGACCATCAATTCAGTGATGGCGGGTGCATACCATTCGTCCTTTAAGGGCAACGGTATGGAGTTCTCCGAGGTGCGTGAATACGTGCCCGGCGACGATGTGCGCACCATTGACTGGAACGTGACTGCGCGTACGGGACATCCGTATGTGAAGAAGTTTGTGGAAGAGCGCGAGCTTACCGTGATGCTCGTTGTAGATGCGAGTTCTTCTGCAGATTTTGGATCGGGTCGCGAAATGAAAGGCCAAGTCATGGCGACGATTAGCGCACTCCTTGCTTTCTCTGCCATTCGAAATAACGACAAAGTGGGCTTGCTGATTTTCACAGACGAAGTAGAGCTCTTTATTCCACCTGCGAAAGGCAAGCGCCATGTACTGCGTGTGATTCGCGAGCTATTGGTGTTTAAGCCAAAGGGCAAAAAGACTCATTTGCAAGGTGCGCTTAAATATGTCACCGGAATTTTGCGTCGCCGTGCTATCGTTGTGGTTCTTTCGGATTATCAAGACAAAGGCTTTGAGCTAGCTTTTAAAACCTTGCGCCGTCACCATGAGGTGATTGCTGTTGGTGTGAGTGATCCGCGTGAACTTGAATTGCCCGATGTCGGATTTGTAGAGCTTGAAGATCCAGAAACGGGTGAGACGTTATTAGTAGATACTGGAGATCCAGAATTTCGCGAAGCCTTCCGCAAAGAAGCTCGTACCGAGGCTCGTCGCATTCAAACTATGTTCCAGAAAATGGCCATCGACTATGTTCGCATTGTCACCGCAAAAGATACCCAGACGACCATCAACCCTTTGGTGGACTACTTCCGCCGCCGTTCCCGGGAGGTTCGTCGTGCATAAAAATCAAGTTGAAAGAGTAGAGTGTAAAGTTGAAAGTGTGTCACCCTCATCTCAATGGCTAACAGCGCAGGCAGCCATTGCGGACACCGCGGATTTCCAGAAATGCTTTTCACAACATTTTCAATTTTCAATTTTCAATTTTCCACTCATCCTTCTCCTTCTCGTCTCTTCCCTCTTCGCCCAAGACTTGCAGATTAAGTCGTCGGTGAACCCAAGCCAGATCCATATTGGAGATCGCTTTGCTTACCATGTCGAAGTGAACGCACCCGAAAATTTTAGTGTCGATTTACCCGAGCTGGTGGGGAATTTAGGCAGCTTCGAGGTGAAAGATGTGAAGGTTCAAGAGAGTAAGCCTGCTACTGGCCGTAGGTTGCGCACGTGGGATCTTACCCTTTCCACCTTTGTGGGCGGTGACTTTTTATTGCCTCCGCAAGTCGTCGAAGCCATACAGGGCAAGGATACTTTGCGCACGCATACCGAAGCCGTTGCCGTGCGAGTGTTGAGCCGAGTGAATGAAAAAGATGATGATGTGCTAGAGGTGGAAGCCCCCATGAAGGATCCGCATACACCGTGGTGGGTGTGGGCAATTGTTGGAGTTGTGGGTGCTGTCGCATTATTCTTCTTAGGTAAGTATTTGTGGAAGGCTCTTAAAAAGCCAGTTGAAATTCCGGCGTTGCCTCCTTACGAAGAAGCCCTCAAAGCCTTGGCAGAACTGCGTGCGCAACGACTGCTCGAATTGGGAGACCAGGCTGCACACTTCTTTGTGCAAGGTCAAATTTTGCGTCGCTATTTAAATCGACAATTCAATGCTGACGTGTTAGATGCAACGACTTCGGAACTTGCTGAACGTGTGCAAAGTATTACGCAGCTGAGTGAGCCTATGCGTAAGGCGTGGATTGAGTATGCGCGGGAAACCGACCTAGTGAAGTTTGCCAAGTTTGCCCTTACCGAAGAAGACGTGCGCAAGTTTGAAACCTTTGCAGATCATTTCTTGCACGAAACGCGACCGCTCTCGTGGGAGCAAGGCGCGCCCAAGCCAGGCGCATCTAAGCAAGGCAGTCCTTCTGCGGAATCTCATAAGTCTGAGCCAACCAACGTTGAATCATTAAAATCTGAGTCCAGTAAGTCTGAACCCTCTACACAAGAGGAGGCACACTGATGGATTTCTACGGATACCATTTTCACAATCCCGAAGCATTTTGGCTTTTGCTTGCGCTCCCTATTTTGGTTTCACTGCATATTCGTTCGCTTTATCGACAAAAGGTAACGATCAAGTTTCCTGCCCTAGCCCTTGCTCGCAATGCCCAGTCCTCGTGGATGCTATGGGTGCGGCGTTGGTTGCCGCTCTTGCGTTGGGTTGCCTTTGTCTTGTTTATTATCGCTCTTGCACGTCCACAATCTCGTGAGCATTTAGAACAAACGAGTACCGAGGGTGTCGATATTATGCTCGTGCTCGATGTCTCGGGGTCTATGGATTTCTTGGATATGTTAGGGCCTGTGGAGCAAGCGAAACTTGGTGTGATGAATGCTGAAAAGATGTATCGCTCGGGTGAGTTCCGCCAGTATTCCCGCATGGGAGTAGCGAAGAAAGTCATTGAAGAATTTATCAACAAGCGCCCTTCAGATCGTTTAGGCTTGTCGGTTTTTGCTTCCGCCGCTTTCACTCAATGCCCACTCACCACCGATCATGGCGTGCTCATTGAATTGTTGCATGGAGTCAACGATTCTACTCTCGATGGACGTTCTACCGCCATTGGCGATGGCTTAATGGACGCAATATTGCGCCTTAAGGATACCAAGGCAAAATCCAAGGTCGTGGTATTATTGACCGATGGAGCCAATAATGCGGGCAACATTCACCCCCTGCGTGCAGCCGATGTGGCGCGGGCCTTGGGAGTCAAGGTGTACACGATTGGAATTGGTAAACAGTCGGGTTCGTTCTTGTGGTTCCAACAGAATCCATTTACGGGTGAGTTGAATTGGAGCGAAGTTCCCATTCCCGAGGGCGAAGGTATTGATGCGCCGCTCTTGACGCAAATGGCCGAAGCAACAGGCGGTAAGTTCTTTACCGCAAAAGACAGCAAAGAGCTCGAAGACATTTACACCAACATCGACAAGCTTGAAAAGTCCGACATTGAATCTTGGAGCTACACGCGTTACACCGAGGAATTTTACCCTTGGCTGTTGTTAGGCGCAGCGTTTCTTTTGCTTGAACTTTTACTCGCGAACACGCGCTTCACGAGGGTGCCATGAGATTTGCACAACCTTTATTTTTGTGGGGAATCATTGCCGTTCCGTTCTTGGCTTTGCTGTTTGTAGCGGCATACCGTCGCCGAGCCAAGATGACACAACGCTTTGCATCGCAAGTGATGCTAGCTCGCATTGCCACGAAGGTGAATCCGTGGGTACGCGTTGTTAAGGTTTCCCTTGTGCTCACCGCACTTGCGTTTTTAATTGTTGCTCTTGCACGTCCACAATGGGGTCGCAAGGTAGAGCTTGTGCAGCGCAAGGGGCTCGATATTATGATTGTGCAAGATATTTCGACCTCGATGCTTGCGCAAGATGTGCAACCCTCGCGCCTTACGCGCTCTAAGCATGAAATCAGTGGGTTCCTTGAAAACTTAAAAGGCGATCGCGTAGGCTTGGTGGCCTTTGCTGGTGAAGCTCGCATTCTGTGTCCATTAACACTTGACTATTCCGCTGTGCGAATTTTCTTGAACGATCTTGATCCGAGCTTTTTATTGCAAGGTACCGACATCGCTCTCGCCATGGAAAAGGCTTTGCAGGCTTTTAAGGGCGGTGGAAGCTCGTCAAAGTACCAAGTGATGGTGTTACTCACCGATGGTGAAGAACAAGATCCTAAAGCCGTGCAAGTTGCCGAAAAGGCTGCTAAGTTAGGCGTGACCATTTATACCGTGGGCATTGGCTCTCGCGACGGTGTACCAATTCCCATCGGCGCAGAGAATGGCACAGTGCAATACAAGAAAGATCATAACGGAAATATTGTGACTACACGTCTCGATGAAGTTACCCTGCAGCAGATTGCTGCGAAGACAAGTGGCAAATACTATTATGCAGGCCCTGGTGAATTCCAATTGCAAAAAGTTGTCGATGATATTGCCGCTCGTGAAAAGCGCAATCTGCAAGGCGAACAACTCGAACAATACCAAGACCGCTATCAATGGCCGCTATCTGTAGCTGTGTTGCTTTTACTTATCGAAAGCCTCATTGCAGAGCGTGGTCGCCGCAAACTCGCAACCCGCGGGAGGTTTGCATGATGACAAGAATAGTTGAAAGAGTAAAGTGGAAAGTGGAAAGTTGTGAAGCAAGGGCTTCTCGTAAACTGTTGGATGCTTCTCGGTACGGGATGATTATGGGGCAGAAAAATTTTCAATTTTCAATTTTCAATTTTACTCTCTGTATGGCTTTGTTTCTCGTCTCTACCTCCTTTGCGTCCAATTGGTCTGCCGGCGATAAGGCGTATGCAAAAGGCGATTACACACAAGCGCTCGACTTGTATTATAAGGCTCGAACCGATGCTCCCGATGATCGTCGCTTGAATCTGAATATTGGCACCACGCTCTATCGGTTGCAGCGTTTTGATGAAGCGAAGACAGAGCTTGCACAGGCTGTGTATTCTGCCGATACCACGGTAGCTAAAAAAGCTGCGTACAATTTGTCGGATGTGAATTACCGTGCGGGTGTTGCGAATCAAAAGCCTGCAGAGCGCATTGCTGCATGGCGCGAAGCGATTGCTTTGCTCAAGAAGGCTGTAGACTTAGATCCGAAATTTGAAAACGCAAAACGCAACGCAGAATTTATTCAGCGCAAACTCAAAGAAGAGCTCGATAAACAAAAGCAACAGCAGGATCAAAAGAATCAGAGTAAGCAAGATCAGCCACCGTTAAGCAAGGCCGCTGAACAAGCTCTGGCACGTGCACGCCAAATGTGCGAACAGGGTCGCTTTGCTGAAGCAAAATCGCTCTTGGAACAAACCGTGCAAAATGATTCGACGGCATCGCCTTTGAATGCCAATGTTCAACGCATTCAAGACGTGATCGATATCTCTGCTGGCCGCGCACCCACCAAGCCAGTGAACACCTCCAACAATCAGAAAGATCTAGGGGTGATTTAAGATGAAATTACACACAAAGTATCTTTTGCCCATGGTGATTGCTTCCGCGGTCTTTGTGAATGCAAAAACGGCGCAAGAATATTTTTTGAAGTCCGCAAATCTCTACACAGATGCGGCTTACCCTACGGCGGAAATTGAGGCGCGCGAAGGCCTAACGCGCTATCCCACCGACACCAAGTTGCAGATGCTTTTGCAGCGTATTCAAGATGCAATGAAAGATCAAAAAGACAAGAACGATAAGCAGAACCCAGGGAGCAGCCAAGGGCAGTCGTCGTCTGCGAATAAAGATCAAAAGAATCAAGGTGGATCTTCGGGTGGGCAATCTTCTTCCTCTGCAGCCAATAAGGATCAGAAGAATCAAGATAAAGGCAATTCATCGCAAGCGCAGAATTCTTCGAGCGCAGCCCAGCCTAAGGATTCTTTGCAAGAAGGCCAGCTCAACAAAGACCAAGCCGAACAGCTCTTGAAAGACTTCCAAGAAAATGATAAAGATCGTAAGCGCAAAGCCCAAATGAATGGTCGTGCTGTTCCTGAAAAGGATTGGTGATATGAGTTCTCTCCAAAAAATATTCGGGATAATTCTTTGCCTAGGTAGCCTTGTGTTTACGTGGGCGCGGGCGAGTGTTGAATTCGATAAAGAGCGCATTGAAGCCGGCAAGGATTTTACTCTCATCTTTGTTGTACCAAAACCAGAAATTCCACCGAACCATGGTGTACCTAAGATTGCCGATGCTCCTGGCTTCACGCAAAAATCCATCGATAGTGCAGATGATCATGTGAATGATTTTTTCATGGGCTCTTACCAAGTTCGCAAATACAAATTCCACATGACTGCTCCTAAAGATCCTGGGCAATATCAATTGGCTATGACTTGGGAAATCAATGGCAATGTGCAAAGCTTGGGTAAAGTGAATGTGCCGGTGGCTCGCTCCCTTGATGCTTCTGCGCTGCAAGTGTTACTTACGCCAAGCAAGCGAACTGTGTACGAAGGCGAACAATTTTCTTTAGCGATGACTTTATTGACATACGAAAATTTTCAAGGTGGATTAAACCTTGGTGGCATTGACTTGGGCAATGATTTTGTTGCGCATCGCGGTGATTTGGGTGGTTTAAAATTTGAGCGTTCAAAGCGTCCTGGTGTGCAAGGTGAAGCTAGTGCAAAGATTGCGTGGGTTGCTCCCATTCGTGCGGGGGCTCTCGAAATTCCTGAATTAAAATTCAAGTATCAGAAAATGGGCGCCATGAAAGAAGTCCATAAGCAGATGGGCAATTTCTCGTTTAGTTCTGTGAGCCAGCAACCCGAAGAAGCTACTGCGACAAGCGGAAAGGTGCAGATTCAAGCGCTGCCTTTGCCCATGGAAGGCAAGCCAAAAAGCTTTAGCGGACTCGTTGGGCAATACACATTCGATGCAAAGATCGATAAGACTTCGCTACAAGTGGGCGAAGCGCTTACGCTGTTGATTAAGATGCGCGGCAATGGAAAACCCGGCGCTATTCCAGATCCTGAAATGCCCGACTTTAGCGACTTCCGCAGTGTGCCGCCCGAAACGCAATTAAACAAGACGATTGTTGATGGCATGGTATTTACGGATCGCTCGCTCAAGGTGTTCTTGTATCCCAAGAAAAAGGGCGAGTTCAAGATTGCGCCGATTCATTTCAGCTGGTTCGATCCAGCAAAAAAGAAATATGTCGAAGTGAGCTCTAAGGAATTTTCGATCAAGGTAGATAAAGGTGATATAACCCAAGCTGCAGTAAGTGGCGGGCAAAGTGTTACGCCAGTGGCCAATGTGGTTGAGCAAAAAGATATCGAGAAATTAGGTGAAGATATTCGCTTTATTCATGAGCCGATGGTGGTTCGCGATGAGTCGCAACGCTTGGTGTATAAGGCTTGGTACTGGATCTTGCTTGTGCTGCCTTTTGTGTTGGCATGGGGCGCTGGGTTGTTACGTACACGTCGTCTGCGCCAGTTAGAAGATGGTGCTTTCCAGCGTCGCACAAAGGCACAGTCTAGTCTGCAACTTGCTTGGGGCGCTGCAGCTACTGCGAAAGCAGCAGGGGAAGCAAAGAAGATGTTTGCAGAGTTTGAGCGAGGGCTAATTACTTATGTGAGTGATTTACTCAATATCGACTTAGGTGGCATGACTCGCGAGAAAATGTCCAGTGCGTTGTCAGAAGTCAAAGTTGCACCCGCACTCATCGAAGAGTTCGCCAAAATTCTCGAGGTTTGCGACCAAGCGCGTTTTAGCCCTTTAGGGACAAGCCTTGACGAGGCTTCGCGTATTGAAGAGCGAGTCAGGAAACTCACCGATGAATTCGGGAGGTTGGTATGAAATATTTAGGCGCTTTGCTTGCTTCTTTGTTGATGTTTACTGTCGCTTATTCTGCAGAAGTATGTACAACCTTCGATAATGGCGTGCAAGCTTTTAAGGCACAAGACTATTTGGGTGCAGAAGCTGCTTGGGAAACCTGTGTAGCAAAAGGGATTCATAATGCGGATCTCTTTTATAATTTAGGCAACGCAGAGTATCGTTTAGGCCATATGGGGCAAGCGATTTGGGCTTATGAGTCTGCGCTTCGTCTTGTGCCTACAAGTGCTGATTATACGGCAAATTTGCAATACGCGCAAAAGCAAATTGTCGATAAAGTAGAATCGAACGAAGAAGAAAATCCGGTGCTCATGTTCTTATGGCACGCTCACCACTCCTTGACTTTAAACCATCAGCTAGCTGTAGTGGGTGTGATTGCTTGGCTTGCTGGCATATTGATCATGATCTTTTTGTTTGTACAGCACAAGGGCGTACGTAGTGGAATCTTGGTCGCACTTTTCGTGCTGGGTGCTGTCGCTTCCATTCTTGGAATTGATGCGGGCTTTAAACTTTATTCGCTAGTGAATGATAAATTTGCCATTGTGGTTGTTAAAAGTGTTGATGTCATGAGTGGTCCTGGCGACAAATACCAGGTGCTCCATGAACTGCATGAAGGCACGCGCGTCGATATACGTAACGCGGATATGAATGGTGCAGATATACGTAGCGCAGATGTGCATGAACGGCGTGATGAATGGGTCAACGTGCGTATTGGCGAAAGCATTAATGGATTCCTTAAAGCGGATCAAATCCGCATTGTAGAGTAGCGATGGCAACGAAACTGGAAGCAATCTTGACCGAGTACAACTTGGCGAATCATAGCTTGGTAGAGGCTTATGCTGCTATCGGCAAACAGATCTCGCATAAGAATATCCAGAAGGCTCGCACAGGGAGTCGCCCAATTGGCCGTAAGATGCAGCTTCAAGTGATTGAAGCGTTGAACTTGTGTGTGAATCCAGAAAAACCTTGGGTGCGTTCCGATCTTTTTGGAAGCGTCGCCGAAGTCGCCTGAAATATTTCGAAGACTTCTTGCGGTGAAAGCGTGCGCTTAAGAGTGCGCGCTTTTTTGCGTACAATTTGTAAGAGAGCATTTAGCGCGATGCCTGGATTTAAAACCCCAAAGCCTTCTAGAATATGGCTCAACGCGTGTCTACCGCTTAACGAGCCCATGTCAAATTGAGGCTCCGAAGAACGACCAATTAACGCAGGATCAAAGGGTTGATAGCTCTGCGGATCTTTCAGTAATCCATCGATATGAATGCCGCTTTGGTGCCTTACTGCACTGCTTCCACACAAGGGCTGCTCGGGGGGGATGGTGTAGTGGGCTGCGCGTGCAACAGTCTCGCAAAGATCTTGCAAGAGTTCTAAATGATAGGTCTGCTTATGCTCAGGATAGTTTAGATGTAATGTAAGCAAGAGTTGTTCAAGTGAGGCATTTCCGCAGCGCTCACCCAGTCCAAGAATTGTTGCACTCGCCGCTTGAGCCCCATTCTCTAAGGCTTGCAGAGCATTCGCTGTAGCAAATCCCAAGTCATTGTGACCATGGAACTCAAGTGCAAGGCTTGGTAATTTAGTGTGCAAAGCTTGGCAAATATTTTGGGTGGTGCGCGGAGTCAGTAAACCCAGCGTATCCGCAATACGTAAGCGTTGCACTCCCCAAGATTGTAGGCGAACAGCATAATTTTCAAGTCGATCAATGTCGGTGCGACTTGCATCTTGTGCGCCTGCACTCACAAAAGAAAAGTGCTTGACTGCATCTTGATAAAGATCCGCTAAGCCTTGCTGCGCCTTGCTCCACGTGTGCCCCAACGTTGCGATTTGCCGATCCGAAGTAGGGAACGCAATATGAATTCGCGTAGCCCCAGCAGCAGACGCAGCATCTACATCTTCTTGCCGAGCTCTGCACCATACAAGCCAATCAACCTTCGGTTGGCTATGCATAAGCACACGCAAATCTTGCAATTGCTGCGGGTCATTTACCGGAGAACGCACCTCAATTTCACGCACACCCAAGGCAACCAACTTTTCTGCAATCAACAATTGTTCCTGCAACGAAAAGCAAACGCCAGGCGCCTGCTCTCCATCACGGAGTGTTGTATCGATTAGGTGAAAAGGGTGCATAGATACGCTTCAAGTTGAGTGTTCGATAGTTCGAGGATACAAGTGGAGAGTGTTACTACACAGTCGTGTATAAGTCCCACTAGCAAGCAAGCTTGAGTGGGAACTATTAAGTTCGATAGTGGAGAGTTGCAAAGCCTAGTCCTAAAAACATGAGAAGTAGCAGTTCTCCACTTAATAACCCCGCCCAAGCTATGCTTGGTTACGGGAGTTTGTACACCATTAGATTTGTCCACTAGCCTAGCTCTTTGAGATGCCTTGTGCAAATTAGACGTCGCAACTCTCCACTTGTACCCTGGATTTTCATCTCTAGATACAAAAAGGCCCCCGCCTATTCTCAAATGCTCGAAGCTCTACTTCATTTAACGTTAGCGCTCTTCTAGAAGCTGGCTTTTCGAGGTAAACCAAGCCAAGGTAAACCAAGACGAGGGGAACCAAGCATAAGCGGGCTTCAAGAAAGTAGACGCATCGAACATTGATTACAGATCGAGCCTTTGATTGGCAGGGGCCTAGTCACAATATACCCATTCTGCTTGGAGAAGTCCATGTGACAAGTGTTCCAGAGAAGAATAGAGTCCGGCAAAACAAGTAGAGAGTTCGATAGTGAAGAATTGCAAAGCCTACTCCCAAAAGCACGAGAAGCTGCAATTTTCCACTCTCCACTAGCCAAGCGCATTGAAACGCTTCGTGAGGATTAGCTGTCACAACTCTCAACTATTATTTCTTACTGTGGCGATAGAAACGCCTGCGCGGCTTCTAGCGGATCCTTTGAGGAACTAGCGCGAGCTTGTGCGTCGGTAGGAGCTTCAACATCGCTGGAAAGCATATCTGCGAGATGATCCGCAGTCTGGGCTATACGCTCTTGTGTGCGTTCGAGTTCGGCAACTTGCTTGCGCGTTTGAAATAAGTCAGCCGCAATTTCCATAGCCATCAAAATGAGTTGCTTGCGAGGTTCTGCGCGCAGCGAGGGCGTTAAGTGCTCTTGCATTTTCATTTCAATGTACGTGATAATTTCTTGCAACTCTTCCGCGCTCAAATCCGTTTGGATTTGAAACCGTTCACCACCAATGATGATCTTGGATGGTTGAAGATCAGATGTGGACATTCACACTCCCCGCATAAAAATTAGCGCTGCGAAAATCCAAACAGGTCTTGAGGGCTACCGAAAGCTTTGTCCTCTGAAGGGTTCGTTTGTCCAGGAATAATTTCTTCTTCGGTTGCAGGCACACGAACATCAAGCTCGATCTCAAGAGAATTCATCACTTGCTCTAAGCGCTCGGCGGCGGCTTGAATTTTCACTTCTTTGTCGCGCAAGGATTCTTGCAGCAATGTGAGTTCCATACCACGTTCTTCAGCATCATCACGAACCTTGGCAATCTCTTGATCTTTGCGAGAGAGCTCTTGCAATAGGTTTTGTGCTTCTGTCGTTTTAAGTTCAAGCTCAGACTCAAAGCGTTCACGTTCCGCGTGAGCATTGCCCAACTGACTTTCGAGTAACCGCACCTGACTATCTAAGGAAAGCGTGCGTTCATGCAAACGTTGATTATCGGTCCGCAAAGTGCGAATCGTGGTCAAAGCCTTCTCAATTTTTTGCGTTAATAGGTCAAGAGTTTCGAGATTCATACCAATCCTTGGAAATACAAGCCGCTGCAACGGCAACAACGATATGGAAAAGATAATTCCTATTTGCAGGAACGCGTATTCGAAGCGCGGTAAAGGAACGCTTGCAGAGGAAGAATTAAACCTTCTGACACATCCGACATTCGGAATATGATTGATCCTTTTCGCGTGAACCGCAAGGCTTCTTTAGAAGATCCTGCAAAGTGCGCTTGCTCAGAGAACCCACAATCGCTTCGTAAAGGTCGGCCATCGCGATGTGATAGCTACAGGGATCGAGTGTTACCGTCGTTTCGCAGAATGCGGGAGCTGGCGCACCTTGAATCGCAGTCACCACATCGATCATGCGAATTTCCTGCGGAGCCTTTGCGAGGGCAAGGCCACCTTGTGCGCCACGATTTGACCTCACAATGCGAGCACGCGTTAACGCTGCGGTCACCTTTGCCAAGTAGGTCTGAGAGCCACCGATGCGAGAATGAAGCTCGGACAAAGACACAACTCGTGTCTGTTCTTGCGAGGCCAGGTCAATAAGGATTCGAAAAGCAGTTTCAGTTGTACGTGTGATCATAGCCAAAATCTAAAAAACTTAAAGGGGATACATCATGATCGGTGACAAATTCTGTCATTTTCCGTGATTTAGGCCAACCATTTTATCGTAAAGTAATCGAAGAATCTTGAGATAAACGTTCACGCAGTTTGTCGTGAGCCTTATTTACCTCTTCGTCTGTCAAGGTTTTGTCGTCGGCTTGATAGGTAAACTGGTACAAGAAATTCTTGCGTCCTTCACCCAATCGCTCTCCTTGATAGATGCTCTTGAGCTGCACCTCCACCAAATTTTTGGCATGAATCGCTTGAATCCGCGCAAGGACTTCTGCGTGAGTCATACGTTGATCGATTTCAATGGAAACATCGCGCGTGGTAGGCACTTGGCGACTGAACATCACGAATTTTTTCTTGGGCTCGGTATGCGCTAACAAAGTCTCAAGCTCAAGTTCAAAGCCATAGACGGGCATAGAGATATCAAGGGATGCGAGCACTTTCGGGTGAATCTCGCCACAGAATCCGACTACTGTTTTTCCGCATACAATTTCGGCTTGACGATGTGGATGCAGCCAAGACTGAGCAGCATCGCTCACATGGAATTCAACCGGTACGCGAATGCGCTTTGCTAGGGCAAGAACCAGGCCTTTAATGTCGGCAAACGAAACCAATGAGACCTTCTCTTGTAAGGCTTGGCGGTTCATATGGCCTGCGAGCACACCCGTGAGCAAAGGCACTTCATCGAAGCCTGGGTTGCGATCGGTACGAAGATCTGGTCTAGGAAAAAACGACTTCGCAATTTCAAATAAGCGCACAGAGCCTGGGCGATTTTTTTCGTTATCAGCAACATTCTTGAGCAGCCCTGGAATCAAGGAAACAGGCAATACGCCAAGATCTTCGCTGAGCGCATTTAAAAGGGCTGCAGGGCGTGAACGACGATCTTCAGATTCCGCACCGAAAACATTTTTGACAAGAGTTTTGGAGCTGAAACGAAGGCTTAAGCATTCGTGCAAACCCAGTGCCGACAAGGCATGGCGCACACGGCGCGAAAGTTGTTCTAAGGGTGGAAGCTCATTGATCTCAACTTGGAAACGCGGCAGTGTGTAGGGAATATTATCAAAGCCGACGAGACGCGCAACCTCTTCGATCAAATCAACTTCACGTTCAAGATCAGGGCGGAACCCTGGCACTAAGAACGTAAGCGAATCCTCGCCAGCCTTAGGCGCAGTGGCGGAAGGCGCTGAACTATGAGCACTTTCACAGGGAGTCTCTTCGACCAAGCCAATGCCAACAAAGAGTTTGCGGATTTGGTCTGCACTGACCTGAATACCGACCACGCGGGTAATGCGCGAAAGACGCACAGAAACCTTGCGCAACGCTTGCACATGCTCCGGTGCTGTATATTCGATACGCCCAGCAAGCACCTTTCCACCAGCGAGTTCAGAGATCATGGCGCAGGCTAAATCGCTTGCAGCAGCTTGCATAGAAGGGTCAATGTACCGTTCGAAACGATAGCTCGAATCGGTGGAAAGCCCAAGGCGCTTGCTCTGTTTACGCACGGTAGTGGGTTCAAACCAAGCGGACTCTAAAAATACGCGAGTGGTCGTTGCAGTAATTTCAGACTCGACTCCACCCATTACTCCGGCAACGCAAGCGGGGCGATTGCCATCGCAGATCACTAAATCAGAGGACAATAATTTTTGCTCTTTATGATCGATGGTGGTAATGGTTTCGCCATCGTTTGCGCGACGCACCTTCACTACCCCACCCTGCAGTAAGCCCATGTCGAAGCTATGCAAAGGCTGACCCACATCCATCAGCACAAAGTTAGTGATGTCGACTACGTTGTTGATCGGCGTGAGGCCTACAGCGCGTAGCAAACTTTGCAACCACTCGGGGCTTGGGGCAATCTTTACATCTTCGATTACGCGACCCACATAACGTGTGCAACCAGCGCCAGCAGAGACTTCAAGGCCAATCTTTCCTTGCGCAGATTCACTTGCTTCAACAAGGTTCACGGCCTGAGCCTTGAGTGAGCGGCCAAAGCCAGCGGCGAGTTCGCGTGCAATGCCAATATGCGAAAGGGCATCGGGGCGATTCGGGGTCACATTGACTTCGAGAGTCACATCATAAAAGCCGAGGGAAACAATTGGTGTGCCCGCGATATAATGATCTGGCAGCTCCATAATTCCAGCATGGCTCTTGCCTAGGCCAATCTCGTCTTCTGCACAGATCATGCCAAAGCTTTCGACGCCACGAATCTTTGCCTTCTTGATCTTTAAGGTTTCACCGTTCGGCATGGGAAGCTCAGAGCCAATGGGCGCGAAGCATACCGTTTGACCAGCAGCCACATTGGGCGCACCGCAAATCACCTGCAAGTCTTGCGTGCCATCAAAAACCTTAGTGATCGAGAGATGATCGGACTCAGGATGCTTTGCGCATTCCTTCACTTTCGCTACGATCAACGACGCATAAACCTTCCCAAGTTCTTCGCGCCCTTCAACTTCTAGCCCTACCGCCGTAAGCTTCTTCTCGATCTCCAATACACTTTCAGGAAGATCCACATGTCGCTTTAACCAATTTAGACTGACTTTCATGATAAAACCTCAAACTAGTTTTAGGCACTATTTGAAAGGTGAAAATTGAAAATTGAAAGTGGAATACATTCGGTGTACGGATTCCTTTCTGCAAACTCTCAATTCTCAACTCTCAATTTTCAATTCATTCTCCGAACTCTAGAACTCTCTCTTCTCAGAACTGTTTCAAAAACCGTTGATCATTCGCGGTGAGTAATCCGATTTCAGGAATGGCGTGGCGCAGCATGGCGATGCGATCTAAGCCAAAACCAAAAGCGAAGCCCGTGAATTCCTCGGAGTCGATACCCACATTTTTAAACACGTTTGGATCTACGCAACCGCAGCCACCGATTTCCATCCAACCGGTTTGCTTACAGCGACGGCAGCCCTTGCCCGCACAGAACACACAAGAGATATCCATCTCGGCGCTGGGTTCCGTGAAAGGGAAAAAGCTAGGGCGAAAACGCATTTTCACTTCTTCACCAAAGAGGCGCTTAGCCCACAAGAACAAAAGCCCTTTAAGATCTGCGAAGGTAATGTCGCGATCGACCACGAGGCCTTCTACTTGCTGGAACATGGGCGCATGAGTTGCGTCGGAATCCACACGGAACACATGGCCAGGAGCGATCATGCGGAAGGGTGGTTTGTGCGTTTCCATGTAATGGATCTGCGTGCCCGAAGTATGTGTGCGAAGCATGACCTTCTTGTCGAGATAGAAGGTATCTTGCATGTCGCGCGAGGGGTGATCGGGCGGGGTGTTGAGCGCTTCGAAGTTGTACCAATCGGTTTCAATATCGCGACCCGTTTCCACATGGAATCCCATGCCATTGAAGAAGTCGATAATCTCTTCGCGAATATCGTAGAGCGGATGCGTACTGCCGGCAGGTAAACCATCGCCAGGCAAGGAAACATCGACCCAGCCACCACTCAGTTTGCGTTCAAGCTCAGCATCACGAGCTTGTGCAAGTGCGGCGTCAATGGCCGCATCGACAGTCGCTTTTAACTCATTGACAAGCTTTCCAAACGCAGGGCGCTCTTCGGCAGGCAAGGATCCCATCTGCTTTAACAGATCGGTCACAAGGCCTTTTTTGCCAAGGAACTTGACGCGTAACGCATCGACAGAGGCAGGGTCGGTAAGATTGGTGGCAGCCAGTTCTGTATCGAACTGTGCCTTGAGAGATTCCATGATTTTTTGGCTCATGGAACAATTTTAGAAAATGAGACGGACGGTGGGGAAAACTACCATTTCAGTTTTTTATAGATCCAAACAAATGTGGCAATCGATGCGGTGGCAAGCCCCATAATCAAATAGAAAGCCCAATGGAAATTGCTTAGTGGAATAGGCACGTTCATCGAAAAGGCGCTGACCACAAAGGTGGGAACCATGATCGCAACGGTGACGATATTCAGGGTCTTCATGAGCATATTCAAATTATTGCTCACAATCGATGCACGCACATCCATCATGCCCGAAAGCACGCGATCATAGATCTCCGCTTGCTTAAGACACTGCTGGTTTTCAATGATGATATCATCAAGCAAATCTCGCTCCGTCTCCGTCAGTGAAAACGTTTTGCTTGTCTGCAAGCGACGTAGTAGCATGTCATTGGAGTTAATCGCGTTGAGATAATAGGTAAGTCCTTTGCCCAGCGAGAACATGTAGATCAAGTATTCGTTCTTCATCGACGCTTCAATTTTGGCCTCGATCTCATCGGAAATTCGATTGATAATGCGAAGATGTTCTGTGAAATGGTAGATCGAATAATTGAGCAAGCGCAACACGAAACTCTTGAGCGAAGTCATTTTGGCAAAGCGACGTTCATCACTAATCGGCAGTTCTGTATCCGATAAAATCACCACCAAATTTTCGTAGATAAACACACCAAACGAAGTCACTTTGAATTGAAATTGATCTGCTGCCGTATAGCTTTTAGGCTTCTTAAAAATGATCGCTGTGTACTCGTCTTCCACTTCTACCCGCGACAGCTCATCCATGTCGAGCGCAGAATTGAACGTGTGTTCATCTATCTGATGGTTCTGAATCAAAATATTACGCTGATTGGCGTCTGGACTGACCACAACGACAATCTGCGCATCGGCTTCTTCTGCGGGCTGTAAACGGCCACCTTCGAGCGTATAACACTTCTGCATGAATTCAATATACGTTCATGCTGATTTTTTGCGGAGATCCCTTTGTTCCTAGAACGTTTCAAGGATTAACAAAGTTCAGACTTCGCGACCTTCCGAGCAAATCATAACGGACAGCACCTTCGGGATTTATGGATGGAGTAGATCCATTAACCAACACACGCGTTGTAGTACTCGACGAACTAATCTCGGAACTAGAACTTACAGAGCTGGAATTCGTACTCGATGAACTTAGGCTTGAACTTCTTCCAGGCCCTTCCATAATAAAGGAGATTGTGCCCATGGGATTTCCAACCTTCGTCAAGCGCAATCCCGATTCCGAGCTATCGTACCACAGCGGGTTAATCAAACTATCTCGAGTAACGCTGCTAAAGAAATCCGAGGGTGAGTATCCAGGAGAAGGCATCTTGGTGGAAAGCAAATAATTATTTCCATCAGCCTCCACAACGCGAAGTTGCAAATGAGTGGGGCTTGAATTTGCCATTTCAGCAAGGTTGTAATGCAGCACCAAAAGTCCCGATGAGCCCAGATACGACCAGCGTTTCCAGCCCTTGATGTAAGACCAAAAATAGCCTTCCTTACTGTTGTTTGGATTAGAATACAAGTAGCCATTCGACGCATTGG
>Ga0302272_1000291_pt1 | contig 23155 bp, 22 predicted proteins | sample III_Bog_N1_2_FD_198772 | JGI IMG/M metagenome (GOLD analysis project Ga0302272, IMG submission 198772) | Peat permafrost microbial communities from Stordalen Mire near Abisko, Sweden - III_Bog_N1_2 | ecosystem: Environmental > Terrestrial > Soil > Wetlands > Peat | place: Sweden: Abisko...
CTTTAATGAGTGCTTGTAACAAATACGCATAACGCTCACTGTCATAAGAGATATTCAAATGATATTTTTGAATCACGTTATGCGCATCTTTTTCCCATGCATCACTCTTATCAGGGATTTTTTGACGCAGTATTTTTTTAAGCTTTTGCGTTGCCTTTTTAAAAACATCAAATTGAATGGTATAACTTGAGAAAAAAATGAGCTCTTCAAGTTCTTTACTTTTTTCTATTGAAATTTCATCTGTTGTGTAAGATTTAATCGCATCATCAATATCTGTAAAATGTGATCTCATCGCTTTTGTTCACCTCAAAATTTTTAATAGTATAGCATCCAATATTTCAATAAAATTAAAAGCTTTCTGTGGTATTATCCTTACTCATAATCCTAACTAATAAGATACGGTTCAGATAACACCATGACAAATACTATTCAACAGTCTATTTTAGTTTTTAATTACAATGAAACAATTCTTGAAAACCGTAATACCGTTTTATACAATACAATCGTAGGGCAGCAGATTTCTTTGAAAGAAAAAGGAATTAAAGGTGTGCTTGTCTCTTTAAAAGATACTCCCTATGCTCCTTTACTTAAAGAAGACCCTAATCTTGCCAATTTGGTCAAGCAACTTGAAAAATTAAGCTATGTTATTGGTCTTCCTGTCGCCATTGGCGATTATAAACGAGATACCTTTACCTATCTTAAAAAACTCAGTTGCAATACATCGGTTAAACTCTTCCAAAACATTAACACGGCTATCCTCTTTTTTAACCCAAAAGCCTTTAAAAAAGAGTTGGCTGTCCTTATTTACGATGAAGATAAAGAAAATGCCGATAAAATGGCAAGTGAGCTCGTCAAACTAGGATATTCTATTGTTCATGCGCTTACGGTAGAAGATTTTAAAATGAAAGCTTCTGCTAAAAAATACGATATGACGATTACGCATACTGCTATCAATCAAACAACCAGCAAACCACACGCGGCGCAAGGGTTAGGGCTTTCCAAACAACTGGTGATGAATCTTCCTGTTTTTATTGATACTGCTGTTAATTCTTTGGTTACGATTACAGGATTGGAAGCACAAAAAATTAAGCATGAGATTAGGCCTTTTAACGAAAAAATTCCGTCTCAAGTGATTATTGCTGCGATGAAATTTAAAGGCGATATCAGTGGTATTTTCTTTCTCGTTTTTCCACGAGAACTAGCCCTTGTAGCGCTTGAGGCGATGTTAGGCGAGAGCCTTGAATCCGATGATACGGCGGCAATTGTCGATGGCGTTGCTGAATTTTGTAATATCATCACAGGATCAGCGAAAGTGACCTTCTCCAGCAAAAATCTTAAAGTTCTTTTTGAACTTCCCAAAACATACCTCTCTGTACAAGTAGCACTGAGTGATTCTTTAGGATCTAATGGCGTTTGGATCGATATGCAACTTGATGAAAAACCTTTTTACATGTTTATCACAAAGTAGCTATTTTTTCTGGATAAACTGTAACGCTTCTTGAAGGGGAACATCCTCTTCTTCATCTCGTTGATTGATCTCAATCGTAGGAATAACCCCCGTTGGCCACACACTTTTACCCTTAGGTGTACTCCACCGCGCTGTTGCAAATTTCACCGCTGATGTATTGGTACTGAGAGGAAAAAGTGTTGCAAAGGTATCTTTCCCAAAAGTTGGCGTTCCGATAATTGTAGCCCGATTGTATTCTTGAAGTACCGCTGCAACAATCTCAGAGCTCCCTGCGGAATCGCTATTGGTCAAGATGACCAATGGAACTGTTTTTAAAAAAGAGAGTGCCTCAATTTTGCCAGTATACTCTGTTCCATCAAAATCTTGCGGTGTATTTTTATACTGCTTTTTATCCTCTTTATGACGACTTTTTACCATTAAAATCATCTTGTCTTTCTCTAAAAAAAGTGATGTAACCGCAATACCACTGGTAAACATACCGCCTGGATTATCACGAAGATCTAAGACCATACCATTGATTTGGTGCTTCTGTGTTTCGTAAAGATAACTTATCGTATCTAAAAGAGTGGGGAAGGTATCTTGAGCAAAAGAGCTAATCTTCACATAGGCAATATTGTTATCAAACATACGTGAACTCATCTGATCAACCGTGACTATTTTGCGTGTTAATTGTACTTCAATGGGTTTAGAACTATTCACTTTAAGGGTCATCAGTTTTATTTTTGTATTGGGGTATCCCCTAAGGGCTGAAACCACTTCCGTAAAGGTAAGATCTCGAACCAACGTACCATCAATTTGGACAATCTCATCCCCCTTTTGGAGGTTTGCTTTATGCGCAGGAGAGTGTTCAACAACAGATTTTACAAAAATATGGTTGCGTTTTTGCGTTAAAAACAGTCCAACACCTGCCACCGGTTTGGAACTTAAATAAAGCGTGTCGTACTCATCTTCATTTAAATACTGCCCATTTTTATCGATACTTTTGACCATGCCTTTTAAACAACTTTCCATCAGACGTTTTTCATCAAAAGGCTGAATTGACTCCTCTTTGATCTTTTCCATAACCTCTTGGTACAATTGATAAGAATCGCTTGGGGGCGCCGCATGTAACATCGTTAGCATTAGGCAAAAAAAACAAAAAAAATGTCTCAAAAAAATATCCTTTTTTTACTGTTTCAGTATAGTACTATTTTCACTCATTTTTTGCAAAAAATGTCACACTGTTTTAATTCAAGATCAATCGCATCGGTTGCATCAGCGAATCTTGGAATCCTAGACGTTTATAAAAGTGCTGCGCGGCATGATTATCCGTATCCGTTAAAAGCGTAATACGTTTACATGTAAGCTTTTTGGCATAAGAAATTGCCGTTTTAACCAGTAAGGATCCGCCTTGCTTTCCTCTGTGTTCTGCCTTGATGATCATATCTTCTAAAAAAGCGACTTTACCACCAAGCGCAGTGCTTATCGTCCACAAAAGACTCACCATGCCAATAATCTCATCGCTCTCTTTCAAAACAAAGATAATACCTCTATTTGCATCTTCCAAAATCATCTGAAGGCCAATGCGTTGAATCTCACGATGAGGCGTAAATTCGGCCTCTTGAGAAAAAAGCAGGGTTAATAAATCAACTAAATGTTCTATATCAGAGATTTTTGCCTCTTCGACGATGAACATTAAACTCCTTTTTTAATCTCTATTTTAACATAGGAACTCTTTTTGCTTAGTATAAACATTAGACATAAGGAGTTTTTTATGACCATCGATGAAAATAAAGTGAATCTATCACTACAAACTGCACTCACAAAAGCATCCACAAGTTCTGATGATACAAGCTCCTTTGCGGGTATTTTAGAGAGACAAATAGGTAAAAAAGTAGATCCTAGTGCCTCTTCTTCTACATCTAGTACAAGCGAATCAGATGCTGAACTTGAAGCATTTAAAGCAGAACTCAAGGAAAAAGGAGCGTTGCAGTTCTACCAAGATTACAACTTTGAAAAAATTGATAAACTGATCGAGAAGAAAAAAGCAGAGTTAGAAGATAAATTAGGTTTGAGTGCAGACAGTCAACCTGCTCTGACGGGTGAGGATCGAACAAGCGCTCTTTCATCATTAGATGATATGCTCGATGCGTATCGAAAACAGCTACAAGATAAAATGCAAGCGGAAGATCAGATCGATCAAAAAAATTCAACACTCAAAACTTTTTTACAAGAGCTTGCTTAACGCTTTTGCATTACTAAAATTGTTTTATCAGACTCGTCACCAAACAGTGTGACGGGTTTAGTGGAGCACAGTTTAAAGGTTTTAAGTTTTTTAAAAAAGGAGATTGGGTGAAAATATTGCGTAATGGTGCCCTCTTCTTTGTGGTAAAACTCACCATCTTTTTCAAATAATACGATCTTCGTTACCAGCTCTTTGTCCTCAAACGTTGCATCAACGCATAAAAATTGATGCTCTTTATTTTGGCACATCACGCCATCAGCCACGCCTTCAAACCCATACAAGGTGTTTACATCAAAAATAAAATAGCCTTCTTTGGGTAAAACGCGTGCAACGGCTTCTAAAAAAGGCTCTATCTCTGTGGGTGAAATGTAATTGAGCACATCGGCAATCGCGACAACACACTCAAAGGAAGCCTCTTCAAAGGCATCTAACTCTTTGGTACTCGCATCCACTCCTAAACGAAGGGCGCGCTCGATCATCGCAGCACTTCGATCAATCCCACAGGCATTAAACTGCTCATCGTACAAGTGTTTTAAAAATATACCATTGCCACATCCAACGTCTAAAATTGTTTTTACATGTAAAGATTTTAGCACGCTCAAATAGGTTTGGTAGAGTGTTTCATACTGTGCATCAAAACCAATGAGGGATTCGATTTTAGCGTAGAGATCAAGAGGATTTATCATGGTCAAGCTTTGTGTGGGGCTTTAAAATAAAGCCCCAATAAGATTTATTTAATCAACGAGTTCGTGTTTTAAGAGCGCTTCATCAAATGTACGACCTAGATATTCACACACGATTCTAACGTCACGTCGTGCGTTACCAAGACAACTTGTCGCCCCTGGGCTTGGCGTCATGTTAAAGATGATTCCTGAACCTGGATTAATGCTCGCTTCGCCCAACATCAATTTTTGCTCTGTTTTATTAATCACTTGAGGTCTGACACCACCAAAGTGTTCTGCATATTCCAGATCATCCAATTGGAGTGATGGGACGATTTTGCGTGCATCTTTAATAAAAAGTTCTTTACCAAATTTTGGAAGTTCAAAAAGAACATTTCGTAAGATGTAGTTACGAATATCGCTGTCTTTCATCAAATCATAAAAGACTTTTGCCACTTTACCATCAAACTGAAGGGTTTGCCAAAAATCAAGATACGTACCGCCCGTGTAACGCTCTAATTTTGGCATGACCAATGCAGTTGGACCAAAACGCGTACAGCCATCGGCTAAAATGTCCGGATCGCCATGCAATGCAGCAAACGGAAGTTTCGGATGTTGTACCATATAGACTTTGCCGTTCAACATTTTTTTCTTGGTCATGTAAAAACTACCGCCCACTGGTAAACAGGCAAAATCAAGCCCGTATCCCATTTCATGTGCTAAGTAGAGTGAATGTGCACCTGCATTAACCACGACAAAATCAGCTGTAAACGTATGATCTTTGGTCATCACCACATGCATATCGCCTAGTTTGGTGATATTCGTTACTTGTGCACTCAAAAAGACGTCAGCCACTTTGCCTTCGATTTTTTGTGCTTCATTGACCAAGCTTTCGCTCATTTGCCCAAAATCTACCGTGCTGAACTGCCCACCTTCAACACCAACACCGATGACGTTATCGGGACGCTCTTTGCCCTCAGCATCGTAAATAAGCTTTGGCTCAATTTGCGCAAGTTTCTCTTTATCAAATACTTCCAAGTAAGGATAAAGTTCTTTAAACTCTTCATAACGATTTTGCATATACGCAACTTCGGTATCACCCACACCGATAGCCATTTTCTGATGCGCAAATAAAAATTTGCCCTCATGCCCATGAGCGACACAATATTTTGAGATCATGCCTGCAGTCTCTTTGACTTTTTTTGCTTTTTCTAGAGTGTAGTTGGTCTCGATATCACCGCAGTGAATGGTTTGAGAATTGGACGTTCCAGCAGAATTTAATTTTGCTAAACGCTCATATTTTTCGACAAGCGCAATACGCTTAATGTCCGTATATTTTGCAAGCTCATAAAACAGAGCTGCACCTGAGATTCCGCCACCGACGATCAAAACGTCATAGTGATTTTTTGTCATGCTACACAACTTCCTACTCTAAGATTTTAGGGTGCGTTATTCTATTATAAACAATCCTACAACAACTTTAAGTAAAGTTTATTTGAGATATTTAAAATAGAATGGTTACTTTACAGCAATTGCTTCGATTTCGACCAAGGCATTTTTAGGCAATGTTTTCACACCAACCGTACTTCGTGCAGGTTTATGTTCTTTGAAGAACGCGCCATACACCTCATTGACTTTTGCAAAGTCATCCATATTTGCTAAAAAGATGGTTGTCTTAACCACTTTTTTCAAACTACTTCCTGCCTCTTTAAGCACGGCTTTGAGGTTTTCGAGCACTTGGATCGTTTGTGCTTCCACATCACCTTCCACAAAACTACCATCTGGTTTAAGTGCGATTTGCCCAGAGGTAAACACCATATCGTTCACCACAATCGCTTGCGAATACGGACCAATGGCAGCAGGTGCACCGGTCGTTGAAACTATTTTCATACATCTTCCTTTTCAAAATTTTCGATCACATCTTTAAACACATCTACTAAAGACTCAACTTCATTCAAAGGGCAATACTCATTGGGCGCATGAATCGTATCGTTTACGACGCCACATTCGACGGTCGCAATGCCATAACTTCCAAAAAATCGCGCATCGCTTGTTCCGCCTGCCGTGGAGAGTTTAGGCAAAGAGCCTTTTACATGTAAAACAGCTTTGCTGAGTTTTTTGACGATCAGAGAATCTTTACATGTAACAAAAGGATGAGCGCTTTCGCTTAGATTGAGGGTAAATTCTAAACCTTGAAGCATCTCTTCCACGTAACTACGGATCTTGGATTTATCGGTTTTGGTTGAGTTGCGAACATTAAACATGATTTTGAGATTGCCAGGTGTGACATTGCTCACTTCCATGCCCCCTCGAATGTCTGTGATGATCATCTGAGAAGGCGTAAAAAATTCATCCCCTTCATCGAAATAATGTCCTGCAAATTTGGAAAGCAGTGGTGCCATTTGGTGTACGGGGTTGATTGTTTTTTCAGGATATGCGGCGTGCCCTTGTCTTCCTATGATTTCGATTATACCATTGATAGAGCCCCTGCGCCCTACTTTAATCGCATCGCCAAAAATTATTTCGGAAGTTGGCTCTGCTACGATGACATATTCAGGGAGAAAGGAGCGGCGTTCGAGCTCTTTGATCATCTCAATCGTGCCGTGTTTTGCATCGCCCTCTTCATCACTGGTTAAAAGGGCTGAGAGTGTGCCATTAAAATACTTTGTCGTTTTCAATGTTTGCAAGAACGCGCAGACACCACTTTTCATATCTTGCGCACCTCTGGCATAGACAAGCCCCTCTTTGATGATCGGCTCAAATGGCTCACTGTTCCAACCAAGACCGGGAGGGACAACGTCAATATGCCCTGCAAAACAGAGGTGAGGTCCCTCTCCAAAGCGTTTGTATAAAAAAAGATTTTTAGTCTTCTCAACATTGACTTCGATGATCTCAAAATCATCCAAATACGTTTTAATAAATTCAAATGCACCACCGTCATCTGGAGTCACTGAAACAAAGCGTAAAAGTTTTAAAAAAAGTTCTTGTGTGTTTAGCATAGTGCCTCTATTGTAAAAGAGTATTCTTTAGAGTTTATACTCATTTCTTGTTTATTATTTAATATCAAGTTTTTTTAAAGCTTTATCAACGTGGCACCATAACCACCCATATTAATCGGTGCATCCCCATACGAAACCAAAGAAGGATAGGTACTTAAAAAGGTTCGCACCGCGTAGGCGAGTTTTCCTGTTCCGATTCCATGATACACTAAAACCTCATCAAAACTACTCATCAAGGCATCGCTTAAAAATTTATCAAGCTTTTCAACGGCATCATCGGCTCTGAGTCCGTGCAGATCCAAAATCATCGAACCACTCGGTGTCTCTTTGGAAATGACCACGCCTGCTTTATGCATTTTGGGTTGATTGCCACTGCGTTTGAGTTTGGAAAGGGGGACACGAAGGCTAATCCCATCGCACTCAATGGTCGCTTCCTCTTTTTTGATGCTTTTAATCACCCCTTTTGAACTTCCATATTTGATCTTATCGCCTACGGATAAAGGCTCTGACTTTTGATCGGGAATCACTTTTCTCGTCTCTTGGTGCAACAGATTGGCTTTGTTTAAAAGACGGTGTGACTCTTTGGTATCGGAGCTTTTAATCGCCTTTTTCGCTTCACCAATCGCTTGATTGAACTCTTTTGACATTTTAGAATAGGCATGGTCAAACTCTTCTCTCACGCGCTCTTTTTCATCGCGTAATGACTCTTTGAGTTTTTCAACTTCGCGAAGCCTTGCATCAAGTTCTTCCGATGTTTTGCGCATCTCAAGCTCTAAATCAATATTTTTCTGAATGAGCTCATTGAGTTTTTCTTTATCTTCGCCGTACAAAATGCGCGCTTCGGCAACCAACGACTGAGGAATACCATAACGAAGTGCCGTTTCAAACGCATAACTCTTACCAATCGTTCCTTTGAGAAAACCATACGTTGGACGTTCACTTTTTTCGTCATAAATCGCGGCTAAGAGTTCCACTTCAGGATGCGTGGCAAGCAAAGAGGCCAAACGTTTATGGTGGGTCGTAATGACGATTTTCATCTCTTTATCGATGAGTTTTTCGATCATGACTTTAAACAAATTCGCCGCTTCATCGGCGTCTGTTCCAAGTTCGATCTCATCCACACCAATCAGTGCTACTTTCTTACCAAAAAGTTTACTAAACTCACTCATGCGTCCCGCAAAGGTAGAGATGTCATTTTTCACATTTTGTGGGTCATCGAGAATGGCAAAAACTTCTTTGAAAGAGCCAATGCTCGAATGCTTTGCATCAATGCGCATCGGAAGGAGGTATTTGCTCAAAATCGCTGCGGTAAGGATGGATTTAAGTAGCATCGTCTTACCACCCGCGTTCACTCCCGTGATCATCAACACCTGTTTACGAAAATCAATCGTAATGGGCTTAGGGTTGGCAAGGGCGGGATGGGCAAAGTTTTCAAGTTTGATAGCGTTGTTCTTAGACGGAAGCACAAACTCCATATCTTTGGCTCTAGCGTACGCAACTCTGGCGTAATACGCATCAAAACGGTCAAACTCTTTGTTGACAAAGCTCAAGAATTTATGCTGTTTGGTAAACGTGGAAGAAATTTGCTTCGCGTACTTATACACCAGCTCTTCTTTGCGGTCAATCAGTTCACTCTCCCGACTCACCAATTTGGCTAAAGCTTCAGGCACAACATAGAAAAAACCACTGCTACTGCGCCCAATGACATTGCCTTTTAAGACATGATTAAACCCGCCACGCACCAAAAGCGCTTCTTGGTTATTGATGTAGTGAATCTGTTTATCGGCGAGGTAAAGGGCGATTTTTTCAGTGGAGATCAGACGACGAAGGGTGCTGTTCATCTCATCTTTGACCATCTTTAGGCTCTGAGCGATATTGGCAAACTGTTCATCCACACTGGATTTGAGCTCGCCTTTGTCATCAAAATAAGCACAAATTTGGCTCACTTCCGTAGGAATCAAAATGCGTTCCATCCATTCGCCAAGGCTTTGGTCATTGAACATCATTTTAAGATACTGCATATAGTTGACAATTTGAACAAAGGCAAAAATCTCATTCAGACGCAAGATGCCCATTTTACTCAGATGCATGAGTGCCACATCCAAAGAGGGAACTTCAGGCAGAGGTTTTAAGCGATCACGCATTAAGAGTTCATGGATCAGTTTAAAATGAAGATTGGCATCACCCTCCATAAAAAGAGGTTTTTCGCGTGCCAAAAAGTGTTTAAAATTTTCCGCATAATCGACCAGATCAAGTTTTGAAAAAAGTTTTTCCATTAGGGATTTACTTTCCTTTTTCCAGTTTACATGTAGCCATATCGATCACAACACCTCTGTCATTTTGGTTCTTATCGTTTGCAATGAAACTGAGCGTTCCACTGACAAAGACAAAGGTATCGGAAGAGATTTCGCGTCCATCACAATAGAGTGATTTGCCCTGTTTAAAGGCACTGATCATCAAACGATTTTCTTCACTATCATGCCTGTTCTGAACTTCATACCACCATGCAAGCGCTATAAGAAGTGCAATAACGGCAAATAGCCCTCCTTTTGCTTTTTTAGAAAATGTGCTCTTTTTGGCAGCAATAACCGAAGCAATCAGAAACACAAATGCTAAAAAAAGTAAAAGTTGCATCACATAACTCCTCTGAGTTGATAGGTAATATCGCCTGCTCCAAAGCTAATAACCAACCCTTCATCAAAAATATGTTGGTTCGCTTCGCAAGGAAATATCTCTATACTATCATCTTTTCGGTAAACACGCGGTGGGAAAAGTGGCTTATAGCGTGCAAACTCTTTTTCAAAGTCAATAAAAACTTCTTTCTCGCCCGCTCGCCAAACGGGTAAAATCACCAGTTGATCGACCCCTTCAAAACAGTTCACAAAACTCTCTAAATTATCGACAGTACGTGAGTATTTATGCGGTTGCCAAATCGCAGTGATCTTGTGGAGTCCCATCAACTCAGCATACTTTGTAGCAGAACCCAATGTTGCTTTAATCTCCGTTGGATGATGACCATAATCATCAATCAGTGCAAAATTTTCATGCTTGGTTAAAAGGTCAAAACGCTTTTTAATGCCTTTGTAGTTTTTAAGTTTTTCACGTGCTGTCTCCACATCCATCTCATGCAAACTCGCTAAAATGGCTAAAGAAGCATCCAGCGCCATATGCGCACCAATTCCCCACACTTCAAAACGTCCTAAATCTTTGAGTCTAAAGGAAGTGAAAGGCTCACCATCGCGCATCACCGACTCAATCTGACTGATATCGCGACTTGGATAAAGACGATCGGCTTCCAGTTCAGTGAGTGTGCTTAAAAAAGGATCTTCTGCGTTAATGACACGAATCTTCGCACTCTCTAAAAAGTGTCGATACGCCCCATAAAATCGCTCGTAATCGTAATTATAATACTCCATATGCTCAGGTTCAGCGTTCGTCACAATCGCAATGTAAGGGTTGGAGTTTAAGAAACTCGCATCACTCTCATCGGCTTCAAAAATAACGTTGTTGCCCTCTTTGTAGAACATATTGGAGCCATACTGCTTGCTCTCCGCACCAATGACTAAAGAGCCCTCCACCATGGAAGCGAGCATCGCACTGGTCGTACTTTTGCCATGTGCCCCACAAACAGAAAAAACACGTCTGTTTTTCAAAATAAACAAAAGCGCCTCACGTCGTGGCATAATGTTCATATTTTTTTCGCGAGCCCTGACAAGTTCGATGTTATCGGGTTTGATAACGGCTGAAAACACGACTAAATCTTGATCGGTTATGCATTCAGGATCATGCGGAATTCGTACAGGAATTCCCATCTCTTCCAAACCTGCTGTAATTTTACTGGCTTTAACATCCGAGCCTGTGATTTCATAGCCCTCTTGTTTTAAATATTTTGCTAATGCGGAAAGCCCTATTCCGCCGATTCCTACAAAATGAACCTTTTTCAACGATAGTGTCCTTCATATTTCATTTATTTTTACACGCTTTACAAGCTAAGCTTAAAAAGCTACGCTATGCACTGAAGCTTGCCTCTTGTGAGGCAGAAATGTATCGCTTTATGCTTTACATGTAAAGCTTCTCGCTTTTTTAGAAAGAGGCGATAACCTCTTTGATCTCTTTTAAGATTTGCTCTGTTTTTTCACTGTTTTCCACAAGGGCGATGCGCACATACCCTTCTCCAATGCCACCACGACCTAAGAAACGACCGGGTAATACTTTGATATTTTTTTGCTCATACAGTTTACATGTAAAGCTCAAATCATCTTTGACAGGAAGCCATACGTAAAACGTTGCATTGACTTTGGGCACACCTAAAATCTCATGTGCTAAACGGAGATTTTTCGCGTATTGAACGCGTGTAAGTTCCACATGTTCCATATCGTTCCATGCCATTGCTGAAGCCATTTGAAGAGGAAGGGGAATGGCTGCTCCCACGTAGGTTCGGTATTTGGCATAACCACTGAGGATTTTCTCATCGCCTGCAATAAAGCCTGAACGCAGTCCTGGAGCGGAGCTTCGCTTCGAGATGGAGTTTAAAACCAACACATTTTTAAACTTTTCATTGCCTACATGTAACGAAGCTTCAAGCAAGGATGCAGGTTTTTGCCCCACATACAGTTCGCTGTAACACTCATCGTTTAGAAGCACCACATCGTATTTAAGGGCAAATTTCACCCATTCACCCAACTCTTCCAAGCTTAAAACCGATGTGGTTGGATTGTTCGGAAAATTTAAAATAATCAAATCTGCCTCTTTAAGGGAGGGCAAATTGATGTCAGGTTTAAAGCCATTCTCGACGGTCAAATCAAGATGCACCACGCGCGCACGACTCGCAATCGCCGCTCCTTCATAGATCTGATAAAAAGGGTTCGGATACGCCATAACAGGGTTTTGTTTGTCGTGAAGCCAGTACTGAGGAAAGCTAAAAAGTACCTCTTTTGTTCCAAAAACGGAGATCAGCTCAGAGCTTTTAAGCTCAACACCAAAACGCTTCTTCATAAAACTGCGTTGCGCTTCATTGACATACGCTTCACCCGAAGATTTGGGATATTTGTTCAGCAAATGTACGTTTTGTTTCAACGTTTCTTGAATAAAATCCGGTGTCTCAAACTGCGGCTCACCAATGGTCAGCGTAACGGCTGGATACGCACTATTTGGCGTAATATCTTTTAATAATTCACTTAATTTTTCAAAGGGATACGGTTCAAAATGCAATGATTTTCCTTTTACATGTAAACATTTTTATCAAACGTTTGACTTATTTTGGCATTCCAAATTTTTGGGTGATCAGCTCACCCTCTTCATTGATATACAGATAGTAAAGCAAATCTTTTTTAACACTGAGTCCTGCCAAATAACGAAGCGCCAAATTTGCCTGCAACGAAGCGATGTGCATCACAATCGGTGCAGCAATGCCCGCGGGCGCTTTATTGCTAATCTGAAAGGCTTTAAAACTACTCTGCTCAAAAAAGCAGACTTGCCCGTTAAACGCTTCAACCGAACCATACAACCATGGCGTGTTCACCTCTTTGGCGTACAGATCAATCAGTCCACGTGTCGGTAAATTATCGGTCGCATCGATGATAAGATCAACGTCAATGCCTTTACATGTAAAGTATTCTAAGCGTCCAATGTGTGCGTATACTTTCACAAAAGGGCAACGCGCTTCAATGCTCTCTTTCACAACGTTAGCTTTGAGTTTTCCCTCATCACCCACACGAAAAGCGATCTGGCGGTGAATGTTATGGACACTCACTTCATCAAAATCCACGAGGTGAATCTCACCAATGCCTGAACTTCCTAGCGCATACGCTAAAGAGCTCCCAAGTCCGCCACAACCGATGATGACGATCTTTTTGGTTTGCAGACTTTGCTGTGTCTCTTCTCCCCACAGTTGGACTTGTCTGTGGAAATAGCCCATCATGCGTTTTCTCTTTTACTCACCTGTTTTTTCCATCCCCAAAGTTTACGTGCTTCAGCAAGGCTCTCTTTTTCGATCGTCGCAACCAGCATCTCTTCTTTATCGCCCAAGGTGAGTTCAACCTCGCCAAACGGAGAAATCAAGCTACTTTTGCCGTAAAACTGCCATGTCTCTTCTTCTTTATAGCTTCCCACACGGTTCGCACGTAAAATGTAGACGTTGTTCAGCATCGCGCGCATTTTTAAAAGCTCTTCCCAACGGTGCGTTGAATCAAAGGTTGATGAAGTAGGAGTCAGTACCACATCCACGTTTTTCTTCATGACTTCCATCCAAACGGTGTCAAAATGAAGCTCATAACCGCTAACGATTCCAAAGCGAATGCCATTGTGTAAAAAGATAGGCAATACGTATTTTGAAACCGCATTGGCAAAAAATTTCTCTTCGTTCCAGTGCTTATAGTTGATCAAAAATTGCTGATCAAAGAAGTGTACGGATTTGGGTGAAAAATGAGCATTGCTTTTGTAGCAAAACTCCCCTTTGATCGTAACAATGGGGGCGATGACATGTAAATCATAATCGGCACAGAGTTTTTTCAGTACTTCGATTTTATGGTTTGACTGTTCATTGATCATCGAAAGCGGCATACTTTCGAGCTCTTTAAAAAAGCTATTGAGCGCGTATTCACTGATTAAAACAACTTCAACCTCTTTTTGCTTGCAGATACGAAAGTAATAATCAAGTTTTGCCTCGCTCATCGGGAGCGTACTAAGTTGCAGTGCTGCTACTTTCATGACAACGCTTCTTTCTCTTGCAATTTCGTGTAGGTCAATTTTGCCTCTTCAAGCATTTTGGTGGCTTCTTTAAGAATGGCTATGCCCTCTTGGTACTTCTTCATTCCCTCTTCCAACGAAAGTTCAGGGTTGGAAAGATTTTCCAAAATTGTTTTTGCACTCTCAAGCTTTGCTTCAAAACTTTGCTCTTTTTCTGCCATGTTACTCACCTTTTTGAGACACTAAACTTTTGATTCCAGTGCTTTTTTGATATAAAAATCAAACTTGTCGTACTCCACCAAAAAGGCATCATGCCCATATTGGCTATCAATACACACGTAATCCACACGATCATGCCTGCCCATATTTTCCATTGTTGTCTTAATCAACGCCATCTCTTCGGGCATAAAAAGACAATCGCCTTGAAACGAGATAAGGGTAAGTTTCGCTTTGATAAATTTGATCGAATCTTCCAATGAGTCATAATTTCGCGTTGCATCAAAAATATTCATCGCTTTGATGATGTAAAGATAACTCAGCGGATCAAAACGCTTGGCAAAACTGTACCCGTTATACTCCATGTAACGCTCGACCTGAAAACGTCCAAAAAGCTCATACAAACCGTCCGTCTCAACGTAATTGCGTCCAAACTTTTTGTTCATCGAATAAGGACTTAAAAAGCTAATATGCCCCGCCATGCGACCGATCGCAAAACTGAGCAGTCCCTCTTCTTCAAAATCTTCGGGATTGTAATTGCCATTTTTAAACCGAGGGTCATTCACAATGCCCTCAATCGCAATTTTATTCCACGCAATCGCCCAAGGACCTGTTGCATACGTGGTTGCAAGCAGTATCACACGTTTTGCAAAATCAGGATACTCAATGGACATACAAAGCCCTTGCATGCCCCCCAGTGATCCTCCAATAATCGCATACGCCTCTTTAATGCCCAATCTGGCAAAGAGGTGCATTTGCGCTCTGACCATATCGCTGATCGTGAGAACAGGAAATTTCAAACGTAGAGGCTCTTTAGTTTTAGAATTGATGCTCATCGCTCCCGTTGAACCAAAACAGCTTCCTAAGATATTGACACAGATGACACAATAGTGTGTTGTATCAATGATCTTGCCGTCTCCTATGAGAGGATCCCACCAACCCGCTTTCGTCTCGCCTTCGTAACGACCTGCCGCATGATGACTTCCCGTGAGCGCATGAAAAACCACAATGACATTGCTTTTGGCTTCGTTCATGTCACCATACATCTCGTATTTGAGATCATAGGTTTCTAAGATACGACCACTCTCCAAATAGAGCGGTTCGTCAAAATGAGCAACAGCTGTTTGAATTTTCACATATTTCCTTATTACTTTTTACCACGGTTTTTAGGCAAAGCCCAAAAACCTACGCTCGCCGCTGTGGCACTGAAGCTTGTCTCTTTCGAGACAGAATATTTTTTACATGTAAAAAATACAATGCTTAGTTAACTCTGTAATTAGGTGCTTCGTGGGTGATGATAACATCATGCACATGACTCTCTTTAAGCCCCGCACTCGTAATTTCGACAAATTCAGCTTTCTCTTGGTAATCCAGAATATCACGCGCGCCTACATAACCCATAGACGATCTGAGTCCTCCCACCATTTGGAAGATCACATCACGAATAGAACCTGCATGAGGAACACGTCCTTCAATGCCTTCTGGAACGAGTTTATCAGCAGCCGTTCCCTCTTGGAAGTAACGATCACTACTTCCTTTGGTCATCGCGCCAATACTTCCCATACCACGATACGTTTTATACTGTCGTCCCTGATAGGTAATAAATTCACCCGGACTCTCATCGGTTCCTGCAAGCAAGCTTCCCACCATAACACTTTGAGCACCTGCAGCTAAAGCTTTTGCAAAGTCACCAGAGTACTTAATACCGCCATCGGCAATGACAGGAACCCCATGTTTTTTTCCCACTTCTGCGCACTCTTCAATCGCTGACATTTGAGGAACACCCACACCTGAAACGATACGCGTTGTACAAATACTTCCTGGTCCTATACCCACTTTAATGCCATCCACACCAGCAGCGACTAAGGCTTCTGCGGCTTCTGCGGTTGCAATATTACCTGCAATAATATCTATTTTAAGCTCTTTTTTAATGAGTTTTACGGTGTCAATAATCCCTTTAGAATGACCATGAGCAGAATCCAAAACCAAAACATCTGCACCCGCTTCTTCTAAGGCACGCGCTCGTTCTAACTGTCCCACACCAATGGCAGCACCAACACAAAGTCTTCCAAAACTGTCTTTATTTGCATGAGGGTACTCTTGACGTTTTTTAAGATCTTTAATCGTAATCAAACCGGCTAGTTTATTGTTTTCATCTACCACAGGAAGTTTTTCAACTTTATTGGTTCTAAAAATCGCCTCCGCATCATCCAAGGTTGTACCTTTTTTGACGGTAATCAAAGGCATTTTAGTCATCAATTCTTCGACATTTTTAGAGTAGTCATTTTCAAAACGAAGGTCACGATTGGTTAAAATACCAATGAGTATATCATTGTCGTCAATAACAGGAACACCTGAAATTCGGTACTCAGACATAATATTAAGTGCTTCTTTCAGTGTCGCTTTTGCTTTGATAGAAACTGGATCGATGATGATACCACTCTCACTTTTTTTAACACGTCTGATTTCACGTACCTGAGATTCAATGTCCATATTTTTGTGAATAATACCAATGCCGCCCAATCTCGCCATCATAATTGCGGTACGATGTTCTGTCACCGTATCCATCGCAGCAGAAACCAAAGGGATATTGAGTGTAATGTTTTTGGTCAGTTTCGTTTTGATATCAACCTCTTTAGGCAGAATCTCTGAATATTTTGGAACGAGTAATACGTCTTCAAATGTCAATGCTCTTTTTCTAATTTTCATGGTGTGTCCTTGTCCTTATAACCCTAATTCTCTCTCTAAGCTTAGCGCTCCATCCAGAAGTGCTTGCTCACCGTACGCTTGACCAATCAGTTGACCACCAACAGGTAGTCCTTTGCTATCCAATCCTAATGGCACAGAGATGCCTGGAAGTCCTGTAAGGTTGAGTGAAATCGTGTAAATATCACTCAAATACATCTCCAATGGATCCGCTTTTGAACCAAATTCAAACGCACTGGTTGGCGTCACTGGCATAAAAATCAGATCTGCCTCTTTAAAAACAGCCTCATACTGCGCCTTGATAAAATGGCGCGCCTTTTGTGCTTTGATGTAATAGGCATCATAATAGCCACTGCTTAAAACAAACGTTCCAAGGAGGATTCTACGTTTAACCTCTTCGCCAAAACCAAGGCTTCTGCTTTGAATATACATCTCTTTGAGATTTTCATTGCTTCCACGGTTGCCATAACGAACGCCATCATAACGACTAAGGTTCGCACTTGCTTCTGCAGTGGCAATCACATAATAGGTTGCAATGTCATATTTGGAATTGATAAAATTACGATACATAATTTTATGCCCCGCTTTTTCGAGCGCACGGATGCCATCCATCATGCGTTCACGCACTTCAGGGCTCGCTTCATTCAAATAATTTTCGATTACTGCAATCGTCATTTTGCGATCCGCATTGAGTTTATCTGCGACACTTTGATGCGCCATGTTGGCACTCGTAGAGTCTTTTGGCTCATGCCCTGCAATGATGTCATATAAAATCGCTGCATCTTCAACATTTTGCGTAATCGGTCCAATTTGGTCGAGTGAACTAGAATATGCACCCAAACCGTAACGGCTTACTTTTCCATACGTTGGTTTTAACCCAACACAGCCACAAAAAGCCGCTGGTTGGCGAATACTTCCCCCCGTGTCGCTTCCAAGCGCTGCAATCGCGATGCCACCCGCTACAGCTGCGGCACTGCCGCCACTGCTGCCTCCTGGAACGCATTTGGGATTGTGTGGGTTGAGTGTTTTACCGTAAAATGATGATTCGGTTGAGCTTCCCATCGCAAATTCATCCATATTGGTTCGACCAAAAGGAGAGAGTCCGTGTCGTAACATATTATCAATCACGGTCGCATTGTAAGGCGCAACATAACCTTGAAGGATGTTAGAGCCACTGGTCACTTCCCAACCATTGACTTGAATATTATCTTTAATCGCAATCGGAATGCCTGCACCATACTCGCTAATACTTTTACATGTAAGCTGTTCGATATACGCACCCAAGCTTTTTGTTGCTTCTATTTTTTTCTTTAAGTCCGTTCTAAATGCTTCTATTTCTTCTTTGGGAAGTTTCAACGCCTCTTTTAAGGTTATCAACGCCTCTCCTTTATCATTATTTATAACACCTTTTGAGTTTTACTCAAAAGGCTACGTTAGCGACTAGGCAATGAAGTTAGCCTCTTTTACATCTTGTGAGACTAAAGCTTATTGCCCTTCTTCACTGATTTTAATTTTTTTGTTTTGACATTAATCAGATAAATACACACACCTATGACCACGAAAATCGCGCCAATAGTCATAAAAACAAAGCTCAGTTGTATAGGAGCACTCAAATCAACCATTCAGTGCCTCATTACATCTGTGGCAAAGTTCCTCTTCGCTTTTAGCGTTGTATTTCCAACAACGTGGGCATTTGCATTTGCTCGCTTTAAAGATTTTAAAGTGATCTCCTGCGACTTCAAATACGCCCATTTCACCCGTTTCGGTATGTTCAATCACTTTGCTCACGGTAAACCAATCTTCTGCATCCACTTTTTCAAGTGCTACAATTTTGGATGAAGTGGTTTGAAGCACCAACTCTAGCGTTGATTTGATAATTTTCTCTTTTTTAAGTGCATCGACGATCTCAAAGAATTTTTCACGTGCTTCGACCATATACGCTTCATCAAATGAGGTTGTCATATTTGGAAGCGACTCATACACAAGGTCAAAAACACTTTCACCTTTTTGTTTTAAAATAGCAGGCGCGTACTCCATCATTTCATCGATCGTATACGTTAGCGTTGGCGCCATCAAGACCATTAATTTTTCAGCGATGAGTGCCATTGCACTTTGTGCTGAGAGACGAATCGTGTCATTTTTAGCATTACAATAGAGTCTATCTTTGGAAATATCCAGATAAATTCCGCTGAGTTCCACCGCAATAAAATGGTTCAAAAGAGCAAAGCCTTTGGAGAATTCATACTCGCTAAAGTACCCTTGCGCCTCATCGAAAACCGCTTTGGCGTGCGCTAAAATCCATTGATCCAAAAGACTCATCTGCTCGTAGGGCAAAATAGTCTCTAAATCATTGATGTTTGCGAGTAAAAATCGGAACGTATTACGGATTTTTCGGTATTGCTCGCTGATTTGTTTTAAGATATTGTCGCTGATTTTAAGGTCTGTCGTGTATTCACTCGTTCCAACCCAGAGACGAAGAATTTCGACACCATGACTTTTTGCAATATCGGTTGGAGCAACAACATTGCCCTTCGATTTGCTCATCTTCTCGCCCTTTTCATCGACCGTAAAACCATGTGTTAAGATTTTACCATACGGTGCAATGCCGTTATTGGCGGTACTGACTAAAAGTGAGCTTTGGAACCAACCACGGTGTTGGTCACTTCCTTCGAGGTACATTGATGCAGGATAATCGCCCGCATCGTAGTCATTTGATTGAAGAACCGCTTTCCATGTGCTACCACTGTCAAACCACACATCTAAAATATCCATGACTTTTTCAAGATTTTCAGGATTGTAGCCGCTGTTTGCAACTAAAAGGTCTTTAATCTCCAAATCCCACCACGCATCTGCACCTTTTTCTTCAAAAATGTTGGCAATATGCGTCACCACTTTTGTATCAAAGATAGGTTTACCCGTTGTTTTATCTCTAAAAAATGCAATAGGAACACCCCAATCACGCTGACGAGAAATACACCAATCAGGTCTGTTTTCAATCATCGAGCCCAAACGATTGATGCCAGATTTTGGATAGAAACGAACTTTTCCAAGCTCATCCATTGCCATTTTACGAAGGCTTTCACGTCCATCAACAGCTTCATCCATCGCCACAAACCACTGTTTGGTTGCACGGTAAATAACCGGTTGATGCGTTCTCCAGCAAAATGGATAGGAGTGCGTAAACTTAGAGCATTTCAAAAGTCGAGTACCCAAAAGCTCTAAAATACGCTCATTGCATTTAAAGATATGCTCGCCTACAAAACTCTGCGCATCAGGAAGCAGTCCTAAACGAACGACGGTTTCATCGTAACAACCCCGCTCATCCACAGGCATAATCACTTCAAGACCGTAACGAAGCCCTACTTTGTAGTCATCATCACCGTGCCCTGGTGCGGTATGAACACAGCCACTACCGCCATCCATCGTAACATGCTCACCCAAAACAAATTGAGATTTTCGACCATTGAGTGGGTTGAGTGCAAAGCTATTTTCAAGTACGCTGGCTTTAAAGGTTTTAACGATTTCACCTTTCACCACACCTTGCTCCAAAAGCTTTACATGTAAAGGCTCAGCGACGATATAACCATCACTCGTGAGCACATAATTTTCTTCAGGACTAAAGGCAATACCCACGTTTGCAGGCAATGTCCATGGCGTTGTTGTCCAGATGATGACCGAAGCATCAACGCTAATCTCTAGTTTTGCTTTCGCTTCAGGCGTGAGTGCAAAGGCGACAAAGATAGAGTAATCTTCTTTGTCTTCATACTCCACTTCCGCTTCTGCTAAAGCACTTCTCGCTGCCCATGACCAATAAACCGGTTTACTTCGCTCAACCAAAAGTCCTTTGTCGGCAACGCCGCATAAAGCACGGTAGATGTCCGCTTCAAATTTAAACTTCATCGTCATATACGGATTGTCCCAATCGCCAATAACGCCTAAGGATTTAAACTCTTCTCTTTGAATATCAATAAATTTACGTGCATGTTCACGACACAATTCGCGAATTTTACTTTTAGGAAGTGCGTCTTTTTTCTCTTTACCAATATTTTTTTCCACTTGTTGCTCAATAGGCAAACCATGGCAATCCCAACCCGGAACGTAACGTACTTTTTCACCAGAGAAATAGTGGGTTTTGACGATCACATCTTTAAGAATTTTATTGAGTGCATGTCCGATGTGAATATGTCCATTGGCGTAAGGAGGTCCATCGTGAAGAATAAATGTCGTTGGGGCATTTTCTCGATTTTGAATCATTTTTGCATAAGCGCTCCCCTCTTTGGAAAACCACTTGGCATAGCGTGCAGGCTCGTTTTGAGGGAGATTACCACGCATTGGAAAATCGGTTTGAGGAAGAAGCAAGGTCTCTTTATAGTCCATCTATTTATTTCTCCTTGGAAGCTACAACTCTTTACATGTAAGCGTCTCTTAAAATGAGGCAAGTTTATCTAAAAACGATTTAAGAAGCACTTACGGTATAATGTGCGATACGTTATACCTCAAAGTTTTAATCTGCTAACACCATGGATAAGCTTTCGTAACGTAGTCAAAAGAGTTCTGCTTTTTTGACGTCATAAAAATAAAAAAAGGGATTCCTATGAAAAGCTCTTTGATCGTAGTAGGGAAAGCATTGCGATACAATCTGCCATTTTTAAACTACATCCATGCCACTATTACCAAACATATTGATCTACCCGATCAAACCGTCTACATCGATAAAAATGATAAAGACCTCTTTTTTGTTCTTGAAGAGTCCATCGCACATGCCGATGAAATTGTTATCGTCACGTCTAATGACAGTTTTAATTTGGTCAATAAAGTGATCGCAACACTTGGAGAAGAGTCTTTAGAGCTCAAAAGTGGCATGTTGATTCCCTCAAAGGCCGTTCGCTTTGAAGAAAATAGCTACCTTTTGGAACGTGAGGGTAAGCATATCAATGTCATCAAAGCCTGTGAAAATAAAAAATTACCACCACTTCTTATTCAAAACAGCAATGCATCAGCTCTTTTTTCGATTATCAACATTGATGAAGATTCTCTCAAAATACTGGTCGAACCCCTTGCGCAAAATTACGAAATTCGCATCACCCCCACAACGATTGTCGATGGCTGGATTAGTGTTGAAGCGATCTCAAACAAATACGGAAACTTGGAAAGCTTCTTTAAAGCCGTAAAAGCACTTCTACCACAAAAAGTGATTAATCACCCTGATGTGATTATGCATATTGCGCAATGTTTAGAAAAAGAAGGACAGACCCTGAGTATTGCAGAGAGCTGTACAGGAGGGCTTATCGCTTCCATGATCACCAAACGTTCAGGCGTTTCTGCCATTTTCAAAGGTGGACTTGTGACGTACTCCAATGAAATTAAAGAGTCTTGGTTAGGTGTCAGCCCTGAAACGATTGATAATTTTGGAGCGGTGAGTGAGTTGTGTGTCCGCGAAATGCTTGAAGGTGTGCTCAATGCAAGCCTCTCTGATTATGCCATTGCAACCAGTGGCATAGCCGGTCCAACAGGGGGAAGTATTGAAAAACCAGTGGGTACTGTTTACGTAGGAGCACGCAATAAAAAGGGAGATGTTCTCATTGAAAGGCTTCTTTTAGAGGGTGATAGAGAGTACATTCAAACGCAAAGTGCCTACCATGCTTTAAAGTTGCTTTTACATGTAGGCGAGTCCATTTTTCTAAAAAGTGAAAAAATGTCTTGACAAATGAAAGTTTTTTCTCTATAATTTCAGCCTCATTACGAGAAGAACAGTGAATGACTCGTTAGCTCAGTTGGTAGAGCATCTCCCTTTTAAGGAGGTGGTCGATGGTTCGAATCCATCACGGGTCACCATTTTTATTTGTGCGACCCCATCGTCTAGTGGTCCAGGATCCCGCCCTTTCACGGCGGTTACAGGGGTTCAAATCCCCTTGGGGTCGCCATTTATGTTTCTTCTTTAGTGTCACAGTTGGTCGCTTAGCTCAGTTGGTAGAGCGCCACCCTTACAAGGTGGATGTCATAAGTTCGAGTCTTATAGCGACCACCATTTATGCGCGGCGGTAGTTCAGTTGGTTAGAATATCGGCCTGTCACGCCGGGGGTCGCGGGTTCGAGCCCCGTCCGCCGCGCCACTTTTTCCCTCAGCATTTTCTTATTTGTTTTGAAACTGTCTGAGCTTGACTCGTTAGCTCAGTTGGTAGAGCATCTCCCTT
>Ga0302272_1000292_pt1 | contig 23147 bp, 15 predicted proteins | sample III_Bog_N1_2_FD_198772 | JGI IMG/M metagenome (GOLD analysis project Ga0302272, IMG submission 198772) | Peat permafrost microbial communities from Stordalen Mire near Abisko, Sweden - III_Bog_N1_2 | ecosystem: Environmental > Terrestrial > Soil > Wetlands > Peat | place: Sweden: Abisko...
CACCGTTTCTCCGGCGAAAGGAATTTTTAAATGTTTTGGCTGCGGAAAAGGTGGCAACTCGGTGAACTTCATTATGGAGCTTGAGCAACTCAGTTATCCGGATGCACTGCGCTGGCTGGCCAAAAAGTTCCACATCGAAATTGAGGAAAAGGAAGAGTCGCAGGAAGAAAAGCTGCTGAAGGACGAACGCGAAAGCATGATGATCGTGTCGGCTTTTGCGCAAAAATATTTCAGCCGTTTTTTGCTGAAGGAAAATGAAGGTCGAACCATTGGCTTGAGTTACCTGCGCGAACGGGGCATCCGCGACGACATTATCGCCAAATTTGAACTTGGCTATTGCCCCGACGGGAAAGATATTTTCACAAAAGCGGCTGAACTGGAAGGCTATAAAATGGAATTCCTGGAAAAGACCGGACTGACTATCAAACGCGACGACTGGGTGCGCGACCGTTTTGGCGGACGGGTTATGTTCCCGGTTCACAACGTGGCAGGCCGTGTGATTGCCTTTGGCGGACGGACGTTGACCAACGATAAAAAAGTTGCCAAATACCTCAACTCACCCGAATCTGAAATATACCATAAAGGCCGAACCTTGTATGGTATTTATCAGGCCAAGCGCGACATCACCAAGCTCGACAAATGTTACCTGGTTGAAGGTTATACCGATGTACTTTCATTCCATCAGGCAGGAATTGAAAACGTGGTAGCTTCATCGGGAACATCACTTACCATTGAGCAGATCAGGCTGATACGACGTTTTTCGCCAAACATAACTATTGTTTATGACGGCGACGATGCCGGGATCAAAGCTTCGTTGCGTGGAATTGATATGGTTCTGGAAGAAGGCATTAATGTGAAAGTTTTGCCACTGCCACGAGGCGAAGACCCCGATACGTTTGCACGTTCGATGAGCGCCGGTGAATTGGCCGAATACATTAAGAAAAACGAGACCGACTTTATCAAATTCAAGACACAGCTTTTGATGGGAACCGTTGAAAACGATCCGGTTTCGAAAGCCCGTTTGATTAATGAAATTGTACACTCAATCTCGGTTATTCCCGATACCATTACCCGAACCATTTACATCAAGGAATGCAGCAGGTTGATGGATGTTCAGGAAGCTGTTTTGTACTCCGAAATCCGGAAAATTCAGAACAAACAATCGGAAGATCACACCCGTAAAGAGCTTCAGGATATCCAGATACAGGCTTCAAAACCGGTAGTTCCGGTTTCCGAAAAGAAAACGGTGAACCCTTTCGAAACCGAAGAGCGCGAAATCATCCGGATTCTCCTGAAATATTTCCATCAGGAAGTGTTTGAAATTGAGGACGAAACCACGCATGAAGTTCAAAATTACACCGTTGGAGTGTACGTGCTGTCAGAATTACAAAACGACGGACTGATTTCGTTAAATTCCAGGGTCAGGAACATTTTATCGGCCATGGAAGAAAACCTCGATAACAAAGAGTTTGACCCGATCAGGTATTTCACGCAGCATCCCGATAATGAAATCAGTCAGTACGCCAGCAACTTGTTGTCTGAAAAATACATAGAAAGCAAACGCTGGAGCAAAGGCGGCGCTTTTATCGAAAGCGAAAGCGAGTTATTGTACCTTTTGGTTCCGAAACTGGTTCAGGAATACAAACTGAGGAATGTGAAGATGTTGCTCAAAAAAATCGAACAAGAGATCAACGAAGCCAGCAAAAACAACGAAACCGAAAAAATGATGGAATGCATGAACCAGTACCAGAATCTAAAAAAAGTAATGAAAGAACTTTCGGACTTACTGGGATTCAGAACGATAAGCTAAATAAGTGCTATGAGAACTCATTTTATTCACGACCAGAAAGAAATTGATGCCATTCTTAAACAGTGTAAAACCTGCTATGTTGCCATGTCGGTTGATGATGTGCCCTACATTTTGCCCTTGAATTTTGCCATGGATGGCGACCGGGTTATCTTACATTCGGCTCAGCATGGCAGAATGTGGGAAACAATCAAAAAGAACCCAAAAGTCAGCATCAACTGGACATTGGGAGAAGATCTGGCCTGGCAGGACGAACAGGTTGCATGCAGTTATCGGGTAAAATCGAAATCGGTGATTGTGGAAGGAACTGCCGAAATTGTTGAGGATTTGGATGAAAAGGAACGTTTAATCAAAAAGTTCATGTCCCAATACAGCGATTTGCCATTCAAGTTCAACGAACCGGCCATCCGGAATGTGGGTGTACTGTTGGTCCCGATTACTAAAATTACGGCCAAAGAATTTGGTGCAAAGGCTGTTATGCCGTGGAATACTTAATAAGTTCGATGTGCCTAAATTTCGAAGTGCCTAAAGTACTTTTCGTACTTGGCACAGTCATACATCTTTAGGCATTTTAGGCACTTTAAATACTTTAGGCACTTATATACTCAAAAAATGATACTCGTAACAGGTGGAACCGGACTCGTAGGAGCACATTTATTGTATGAGCTAACCAACTCAGGGCATCGTATAAAAGCTTTGCGCAGGCAACAAAGCAATACCGCCTGGGTGAAGAAAATATTTTCGTATTACTCGAACGATCCCGATGCCTTGTTCGCTCAGATTGAATGGGTGGAAGGCGATATTCTGGATTACCTGAGTCTGGAAGAAGCCCTGGCAGGCGTGACCAGCATTTTCCACTGTGCCGCTATCGTTTCGTTTCATGGCGACGACAACGATATGATGCTCAACAACAATGTGAAAGGCACCGGAAACCTCATCGATGCAGCCATTCATAATGGAGTAAGCCGGTTTTGTCACGTAAGCTCTATTGCAGCGCTTGGAAAAACTCAGGATGGAAGCGAAATTACCGAAGAAACCTACTGGACGCCTTCCAAACGGAAATCGGGTTATTCGCTTAGCAAGTTTTTTTCTGAAATGGAAGTGTGGCGCGGCATTGAAGAAGGGCTGGACGCTGTGATTGTTAATCCGTCGATTATTATGGGACCCGGAAACTGGGAAATAGGCAGTCCCAAACTTTTTCAATCGATCTGGAAAGGACTGAAATATTACACCAAAGGTATTTCGGGGTTTGTTGATGTTCGCGACGTTGTAAAAGCCATGATTTTGCTAATGGACGAACAGCGGTTTGAACAGGTTAAAAGCCAACGATTTATCCTGAACGCCGGCAACCTCAGCTACCAGGATTTCTTCAACAAAATAGCCGATGGCCTCAACAAGCCACGACCACGAAATTTTGCTTCCGATATTAAACTGCACATTGCCTGGCGAATGGCCAAAGCAGGCAGTTTTTTCACGGGCAAACCACCCGTAATTACCCGTGATACGGTTTCGGGAACCAATCAGAAGAACCATTATTCAGGAGAAAAAATTACACGTACTACTGGATTCGAATATCGTAGCCTCAACTCTTCGATCACCGACATTGCTGAAATATTTCTAAAAGACATGGTCCTGCCCGAACAAAAATCAAAATAACCATTTATATTTGTGCCCTCCCCCGAAGAAACAGCTTTTTTCCCTCTTCATTTCCGTAAGGTTAATAAGCTAATTGATAGAATTATTTTCATACGACATGAAGTCAGAACCAAATATTTTATACTATATTCGCAAGCTTTTTTAGAGCGTACAGAATTCTATCTGTCTTATATTTAAATAAATACAGTTGTTTGAGCAAGCAGAATTAAAAGATCAAAAAAAAAATGAAAAAAGCGGATTTATTGAAAGAAACCATTGAACACGTCGACATTAAGTCATTTGATTCGACTCCAATTATCGATTCTATGCGTAAGATGTCGTTCACCTCGCGCGATACAGCAAGTGCGACCGACATTTTACTGAAAATGGTAAGCAACGTTGAGAGTACCAACATTTTAACTCTTGCCGGAAGCACAAGCGCGGCAGGTTGTATGCAAATTTATGTCGACATGGTTAAAAATAATATGATCGATGTAGTTGTTGCCACTGGCGCATCAATCATCGACATGGATTTTTTCGAAGCGCTTGGCCACAAACATTATCGCGGGACAACCGAAATAAACGACGGAATTTTGCGCGAACTTTACATTGATCGTATTTATGATACCTTCATCGACGAAGAAGAACTCCAGAATTGCGACAGTACCATCAAGGAAATAACCGACTCACTTGAAAAAAGACCTTATTCTTCGCGCGAATTCATCAAAGAAATGGGAAAATGGCTGGTTGAAAATTCAGTAAAAAAAGATAGCCTGATTCAGGTTTGTTACGAAAAAAACGTACCAATTTTCTGTCCTGCTTTCTCCGACTCAAGCGCTGGTTTTGGTATAGCCAAACATCAATGGGAACATCCTGAAAAACATGTTTCAATCGACTCGGTTGCCGACTTTCTCGAACTGACTAAAATAAAAATGTCTGCCGACATAACCGGTTTATTTATGATTGGTGGAGGCGTCCCGAAAAACTTTGCTCAGGACACGGTGGTATGTGCCGAAATTTTAGGTAAAGAAGTCCCGATGCACCAATATGCCGTTCAGATTACGGTTGCCGATGTACGCGACGGAGCTTGTTCTTCGTCAACTCTGAAAGAGGCCAGTTCGTGGGGCAAAGTTCAGGTAACCGACGAACAAATGGTTTATGCTGAAGCTACTTCGGTACTTCCATTAATCGTCAGTTACGTTTATCACAAAGGAACCTGGAAAAACCGTGAGCCTAAGAACTGGAGCAATTTGTTTGTAAAATAAAAATTGAAACAGAATAAAATAAAAATCCCCATTGCGACACAAAGCACAATGGGGATTTTTTGTTACAGATTATCTTTTTTCGGGATCGTAAAACTGAACTTACTTCCTTTCCCATATTCGCTTTCAATCCATATTTTTCCGCCATGTTTTTCAACAAATTCCTTGCACAATATCAACCCCAGTCCGGTTCCATGCTCATTATTTGTGCCTGAAGTTGAGGTGCTTTCGTCAATCCGGAACAATTTGTTTACCATATCTAGCTTAATTCCAACACCATTGTCAACAACCGAAACAATCAATTCTTTTTGATTTTTTTGGACTGAAATGGTAATCATTCCGTTGGTGTTGGTAAATTTTATTGCATTCGATATCAGGTTCCGTAGAACGGTTGAGATCATGGCTTTATCCGCAACAACAATCGCTTCCTGTGGTAATTCCTGTAATATGGCAATCGATTTTTGTAGCGCCGAAGCATTCAACAATCCCAAAATTTCATTGATAAGTTCAACGAAATCAAATGATACCGGATTATATTCCATACGTCCGGTTTGCGATCGCGACCATTCCAATAAGTTCATTAATAAGCTCATAGCATGTTGAGAAGAATTTTGTATGATCCCGGCATATTCCTCAATCTCTTCGTAGTTCTTCTCCTGTACCTGCTCTATCAGGAAGTTACTGAATGAAATAATACTGCTAAATGGATTTCTTAAGTCGTGGGCAATAATGGAGAAAAATTTGTCTTTGGTAGCATTGAGTTCGCGCAATTGGGCTTCGCTTTTTCTCAAGGTTTCCTCTATTTGTTTTTGTTCTGTGATATCCTGGTTTACACCATAAGTCCTTATTGTTCTTCCTTTTTCATCTTTGATAAGGAAAAAACGAACTTTAATGTATCCGATTTCTCCGTTAGCATATAACATACGGTGTTCGATCTGTTTGAAGAAATTAATATCATCCGACTCATTAGCCATTTGGTTACCAGACCCAACCACTGAGGCATCTTCAGGATAAACAAACCGTTTTGTATATTGAGCCGCCGACATGGTATATCCACCGACCTCTTTTGCAGTAGTCCGGAAAATAGAATAAAACGAATCATTAAATGTAAATAAGTCGCTTGCAACGTCGTATTCCCACGAGCCCAAATGTGCAAACTTAACAGCATTGGATAGTTGCAACTGGCTATTTATCAATGCCTTTTCTGAGCGTTTGCGTTCGGTAATGTCTTGAATTATGCCGAATATGATTCTCTTCTCCTTATCGAATATCGCGATGGAATGAATATCTTTTATTTCGCCAGTATTGGCCGTTTTAATTTTGAATTCAATATCATACGGCAGATCATTTTCTATTAATGTTCTTAATGCCTGGTCAAGTAGTGGTCGGTATTCAGGCAATGGAATTTTTTTAATTTCCGAAAATTCAAACCTGGAGTTTTCGATACCATAAACTATCATAGCTCCCTCTGACGCGATCATTGTTTGAGAATCCAGATGTAATTCCCAGTTACCTGATTTGGAGGCAAGTTCTGCTCTCTTCAAACGGGCTTCGCTCGTGATAATAACTTCTTCGGCTTGTTTGCGCTTGGTAATATCAATAAATGTACCTTCGAGGTAGAGTGGAGTTCCTACCTCGTTCTTGACCAGGCGGGAATTGACTGAAACCCAAAATAATGAGCCATCTTTACGTTTAAACTGAACCTCGAAATCGTAAAGTAATCCGTTTTTTCGAAGTAATTCAACAAAACGGGCTCGGTCTTCTGGATTGGCATAGAGCTGTTTTTTGATGTTGGTAACTTTGGCAATCATTTCATCTGGCGACTCATATCCAAACAAACGGGCAAATGCCGGGTTAATGATTTGAAGCTGACCACTTAAAGTTGTTTGAAAAATAGCTTCGATAGAATTATTAAAGATATTTCGGTATTTCTCCTCGCTCTTTTGTAATGCTTTTTCAGTTTGCTTACTTTCGGTGATATCGCGGCCAATTCCCATTAATGAAAAAATCTGACCTGCGGCATTACGAATAGGGGAAACATTTGACATGTGCCAATGCCAATTGTTGTCCTTATGTTTTATGCGATAATCGACCCCTTTTAGCTTTTCTCCTGTAGTGGTAACCTGCTTAATTAACGAAAAGCATTTTGGAATATCCTCCGGATGGACAAAACTCATAATAGATTGTCCAACAACTTCTCTTACATCATGTCCAAGAATCTCTGTCCAGTTAGGTGAAACGTATAAAAAGGTGCCATCAAACGCTAATGAGTAAATAATGTCATTGGCATTTTCAACGAAAGAACGAAACCGTTCCTCACTCATCAGCAATGCTTCTTCTGCATGCTTACGTTCAGTTATATCCTGAATGGTACCAATCAATGAAATAGTATTACCTTCGGCATCATAGTCAACCATTCCCAACCCATGTACCCATATGGTTTTGCCATCATTCTGACGGACAATTCGATATTCTTTGTTAAAAGGCTGTCGTTTCAAAATCACCTCTTCTGTCATGTATTTCCCCATCATTTCTCTGTCATCGGGTGAAACAATATCTAGCCACCCCTGAATACTTCGACAAAAAGTCTTGTCAATTCCAAATATCTGATCAAGTATTTCGGATGACTCCCAAAAACCGGTAACGAAATTGGTTTTATAAGAGCCAATGGAGGCGACTCTTTGGGACTCTTTGAAAAAGTACTCGCTCTCGCGCAGTGCCTCTTCTATCTGTTTTTTCTCGTTCAATGCCACTACCAGACTATTGAAAGAGGTAGAAAAATCGCCCAAAAAATCAATTTGCTGACTATAATCACCCTGGGCAATTTGGTTGGTTTGCCATACCAAATGGCGAAGATTGGCCTGCAATTCTTTGAATGGATCGACCAATCGGTTACCTTTTGGAGCCGTCACATCAAGATTTCCTTCTGAAAGTCCTATGATAAAATCAGATGCTTCTATGGTTTTTTTCGAAAGTGTAACTACGGCCTGATACAATTCTTTTTCAGCAACAGAAGTATTGTCGTCAGAAACAATTGACTTTAAAACCTCCTTAACTTCTTCGATCTGTCCCCTTGAAAGAGCAGTAATTATTCTCGTTATTTGTTTTAAGTTATGATCTGTACTCATGATTTAAGTTTAGCTTCAAATCTACAAACACGATCGCCTTTCGACCAGCAATCGACTTCCTTCACATTAAATTCATTGCCCGTATAAACTTTCAGAATGCCGGTAATGAATCCTTCATCGTAGTCGCAAACCGTTTCGTCGGTAACAGGCAACCCGGAACAATCGAGGTCTTCTGTTACCACCAATGTAAATGCTAATTTTTCGAGGTCCGATTTTTCAATTCGCAGAATACCAATATTCAGATCTTTAAGTTGTTGCTGAAGCATTGCAATAAAGTTCCCGAAATCGAGGGAACAATCGAGAAGGTTTCTGCAAAACTCTTCTCCGGCAAGCTTCCCGGCTGCAAAGAAAAGTTCTTCGGCTACCTTTCCTCCAAGACGATTGTTCATGACACTTCTGAGGGTGTATTGCATCAACCGATAAACAGCAACATAAGTTATGTTGCCAAGATTAGGGCGTCCGAGATCAATATCGCCAATGTCGGACCATTTGAATGTATAATTATCGTTTGTGATCATGGCACAATATTTATCATTTTGGAATTGTAAAAATAAACTTGCTTCCTTCACCAACTTCACTTTCGGCCCAAATTTTACCGCCATGCTTTTCTATAAACTCTTTACAGAGGATAAGCCCCAAGCCGGTTCCCTGTTCCTTCTGAGTACCCAATGTTGAGTAATTTCCGTCAATGCGGAACAATTTTTCCAGGTTATCTTCTTCGATTCCAACTCCTGTATCTGCTACAGCAACCATCAATCCATCCTGATTTTGTAAGACAGAAATAACAATATGTCCACCCGGACTGGTGAACTTGATTGCATTGGATATTAGGTTTCTTAAGATGGCTCCCATCATATTTTTATCTGCTACAACAGTAACAGAATCTGGTAATTCTTTCACGATGGTTATCGATTTTTGATTGTCGGAGTCGATTAGCAATTCGGTCACCTGATTGATCAGAACAGTAAATTCAACATTTTCTGGATTAAACTCCATTCTGCCTGTCTGCGATCGTGACCATTCCAACAGATTCAACAACAGGTCCATTGCACGATAGGATGACTTTTGGATAATGTAAGCATATTGTTCTATTTCATCATAATTTTTAACATGAACCTGTTCTGCCAGATAATCACTTAACCCAACTATACTGTTGAAAGGGTTCAACAGGTCGTGAGCTATGATGGAAAAAAACTTGTCTTTGGTAGCATTTAATTCCCTCAAATGAATCTCGTTTTCTATCAGTTGAGCCTCCGTTGATTTTTGTTCTGTAATATCGTGCAGAATAATTAGGGTTCCGAGATACTTGCCCTTTGAACTGTTTATGACTGTTTTAGTTTTCTGATACGTTTTATTGTTGAACACTATTTCACTTGCGTCATTTTTTGAGGCGAGATAAGTTTCAAAAAGAGATGAGTTTGATTTTAATCGATCGTCCCAATTTGTTTGTGAAGAATTTATCATTGCCAGAGCTGCTGGATTTGCATTGATAATTCTTTTATTTGAATCCAACACAAAAGTGGCATCCGGAATATTATTAAACAGAACGTCCAGAACAATTGGATTGATGTCGAAGAGATTGATCGTGAAAACACCAAATATAAAAATTGCTCCCATTACTATAAATGCAATTGGGGTAAGATCAAGAAATCCAAAGGGTTTTAAACCAGCGATATATAAAATGTTAACCACAAAGGGAAGTAATGAACCAGTCAGAAATAAACCAATATGCAAACGATGAGTGTGAGCTACCTTGAAAAACATCTGAACGAAAAAAGACAGACCCAAGGCAAGTGCCGTATACGAATAAATAACATGTATGTACCAAAAAGGGCCTGCCTCGTATTTTTGAAAGCGATAGCCATCCATCATCTTAAGTTCAACAGAGGAGTAAAAGAGATGGTGCAAATTATTTGTTGCGAACATTATACATGAAATAACCGGGACAATAAACAATAATGAAATGGTTAATGGATTTACCCAACCATCTTTGCCACAATACATGGAAGCAAAAATTAGCCAAATTACGGGGATACAGGCAATACCGATATATTCAAACGAACCAAATACCATCATTTGGATTTGATTGGTTGAAGCAACTTCAAAGCTGTAGAAAAATGACCATACAGTAGCTGCGGCTAAAATCATGGAAAGAAACTTGCCCAACATATCAGGACGGCGTTTCCATGCATAAACTGATAGAAACATTGATATCACCGAAGATGTGATCAACAATATACTTGGCTGATTAAAACTCATTGTTTTTTTATATTCTATACTTTTTACTTCATTGGAATTCAAAATAGTTTTCCGAAGTTTCCTTTTATTCTTGTTCTCCTACAATTGCTTTTGGTATTGTGAAAAAGAAAGTCGACCCTTTTCCAACTTCCGATTCCATCCAGATTTCCCCTCCAAGCAATTCGGCCAAACTTTTCGAAATTGCCAGTCCCAGGCCGTTCCCTCCATATTTTCGGGTATAAGACGAATCGACCTGTCTGAACCGTTCAAATATTTTTTCGTGGTATTCTTCAGGAATTCCGATTCCAGTGTCTTTTACATAAAATTCAATCCTATTTTCTTCTATTCTGAAACCAATTTCGATGTAGCCTTTTTCGGTAAATTTAATGGCGTTGCCCACAAAGTTAATCAGGATCTGCTTCAGCCTTAATTCATCACTTTCAAAATAAATATCCTTCAGGTTCGAGGTAGAGGGATCGAGTCTTAGTTCAATTCCTTTTTCAACAGCCCGATACGAGTATTCTTTCTGAATATCGCCAATTAGTTTCTGAATGGATAATCTACTTATTTTAAAACTGATCTGGCCTGATTCGATTTTCGAAAGATCTATGATGTCGTTGATTATATTAAGCAGGTTATTTCCACTGGCTCCAATCATCCGGATAAATTCATCGCGTTGGTCCTGTCCAAAATCCGGATCAAGCAGTAAATCAGAAAAACCTATAATACTATTGAGCGGCGTACGGATTTCGTGGCTCATGTTGGCCAGGAAAGCCGATTTCAGACGATCACTTTCTTCAGCTTTCTCTTTGGAAACAAGGAGTTCCGTTTCCATTTTTTTGCGGTCATTAATGTCGAAACAATGACCAATATACCCAATGAATTCGCCGTTAAGGTTATAATTTGGAGTACCCATATCAAGCAACCATCGGTATTCGCCGCTAACATGCATCAATCGGTATTCCATTTCAAAGGGTTCGCGTTTGTCAAAAGCAGTAATGAAGGTTTGTATGCAACTATCAAGATCGTCTGGATGAACACCTTCTGCCCATCCATTGCCTGTTTCCTGTTCGAGTGTGCGGCCAGTAAAATTCAACCATGGATTGTTGAAAAAGTTGCATAGTTTATCAGTACCCGAAGTCCAGATTAGCGCCGTACCCGAGTTTGCAAGATTACGGTATTGAACCTCCTTTTCACGGAGTTCAGTTTCAGCTTGCTTGCGTTCGGTAATATCACGGTCAATACCAAGTATCATCTCCTGTCCGCCTAAAATGACAAGCGAAGTAGAGACTTCAACAGGAAACAAATGCCCATCTTTATGGCGGTGGACTACCTCGTGTTGGTTAACACCTTGTTGTTTTAGGTTGTTGTAAAAGTCGGCCCGCTCTTCTTGTTTTCCCTCTATTGGATTGATCACATCGATGGAATGACCGATTAGCTCTTCGCGGGAATAACCGTTCATCTGGCAGGTTGCTTCGTTGCAATCGACAATTGGCCAGGAGATGATTGGGTGATGCGGATCGATTAAATTAATGGCATTTGGAGAGACATTGAACAAACCCCGGAACAGCTCTTCACTTTCCCTCAAAGCTAGTTCGGCTTGTTTTCGAAATGTAACATCCCTGATAAAAGACTGATAGGTTCCATCGGGCATCTTTTTTGAATTCATTTCTACAAAAACAAGTTGGCCATCTTTTCGGGTAAGTTCCCGTTCGGTTTTAATGGTTTCGCCACCATTCAGTAAATTGTATACTAAAGGTTTTGATTGAAGGCAATCTGCTGAAAACAGATCTTTCATATTCAACTTTAACAACTCACCACGGTCATAGCCGGTAAGTTCAACAGCCGAATGATTTACATCGATCAAGTTGCCGATCCTGCTTCCCTGGAAAAAAGCATCGGGGGCAAGATCAATAAACATGCGGTATTTCTCTTCACTGTGGATGAGTTTTTCTTCAGAAAGCATACGTTCCTTCAGTTCGTTTTCCAGTTGCCGGGTCCGTTCAGATACCAGGATCTCAAGTCGTTCCATTTCGTCCAGCTTTCGGTCTTCTGATTGCTTAATCCGAAGCATCGCCCGAATTTGTGCCATCAGTTCCGATTCGTCAATCGGTTTTGTAAGAAATGCATCGGCTCCCGACTCCAGCGCTTTGATGCGGCTTTCCTTATCAGTCCGGGCTGCGGTTATCATTACAATGGGAATGTTTCTGGTGACCTCGTCCGCTTTCAAAATCCGACATACTTCATAACCATCTATTTCGGGCATTACGATATCGAGCAATACAACATCTGGTTTTTCGGAATGGCAGAGTTCAATTCCTTGTTTACCAGATTGTGAGCCAATAAATGTTGCGGGTGGAAAAGCCTCATTCAATAAAGCTTTTAATACAATCAGGTTATCAGCATGATCGTCGATTGCTAAAAATTTCACTTTTTCCATCACAAATTAATTATTTTATCCTTAATGAATATATCGGGTTGATAGATCAGGAGTTCATGGCTAATTGTTTTGTGTGTGCCGGTATTGTAATAAAAAACGTTGAGCCTTCCCCTTTTTCGGATTCCATCCCGATTTCGCCTCCTAATAATTCGGCTAAACTTTTCGAAATTGCCAGCCCCAAGCCGTTACCTCCATATTTTCGGGTATAAGACGAATCAACCTGCCTGAAACGTTCAAATATTTTCTTGTGATATTCTTCAGGAATGCCTATTCCACTGTCTTTTACATAAAATTTAATTGTATTTTCAATTTTCCTGAATCCAATTTCGATGTATCCTTTTTCGGTAAATTTAATCGCGTTGCCCACAAAATTGACCATTATTTGCTTTAATTTGGTTTCATCACTTTCAAGATACATATCCTCATCGGAGTTCGATGTGTTGACCCTGAATTCGATTCTTTTTTCAGCAGCCTTAATTGAGTATTGTTTCTGAATGTCGTCCAAAAATTTGGGAACAGAAAAATAACTAAAATTCATAGAAACCAGGCCTGATTCAATTTTCGAAAGATCCATGATATCGGTAATAATTGCAAGCAAGTTGTTTCCGCTGGCACCGATCATTCGGATAAATTCATCGTGTTGGTTTGAATCAAAATCCGGATCAAGGAGTAAATCGGAAAATCCGATGATGCTATTGAGCGGAGTACGTATTTCGTGGCTCATGTTGGCCAGGAATGCAGATTTCAGACGATCCGATTCTTCCGCCCGTTCTTTGGCTTCGATTAATAATTGATTTTTTTCCTGAAGAATAATTTCGGCCTGTTTGCGTGTGGTAATGTCGCGGCCTTCGCCCAAAATGGAAACCGGAATCCCGTTTTCGTCACGGATAAGGCTAAAGGAGTTTTCTGACCAATAGGTCGAACCATCTTTTCGATAAAACTCAAGTTCGATCATACATGAAATAGTATAGGTTGGATCCGTATATACTTTATTCATTTCCTCCGAAAAAACTTGCATGGCTAATTGGTACGAGTTTGGGGTAAGCTGCTTTTCAAGAGGCAATTGCATGGTTTCTTCAAGGGTGAATCCACGTAATTTTTCAATGGACGGACTAATGTAGGTCGCTGTTAAATTCAGGTCCATCATCCAAACGGTATCGGTGACATGGTCGGCCAGTAAACGGTACTTTGTTTCACTCTTTTTTATTTCTTTTTCTATCTTTTTCTGCTCGGTGACGTCAGAAAACAGACATGCAAAATAACCGGGACGTGGGCAGTAGATTCGAGATTCGTAATATTTATCGAGTTCAACTGAATAATTGGTATATTGTACATCTTCCCCGGTAGTTGCAACTTTCCCAAACACATCGATCCAGTATGGCTCGGTTTTCGGGAATAATTTCAAGGCTGTTTGGTTGATAATGTCTTCAGGTTTCATGCCCAGACGGTTGCAAAAAACTGGGTTGACATCAATGAATTGATAATCAATTGGTTTTCCGTTTTCGTCGAGGATGATTTTGTGAAGGGCAAAGGCATCGTTCATATTTTCGAATAAATTGCGGAACTTTTCTTCGCTCTCTTTTAATGCAGCCTGTGCCTTAATTCGTTCAGTAATATCCATTCCTATAACGACTAACCGGTGTACGCGACCATCCTGATTGAAAATAGGAAGGATGCGGTTATCAATAAAATGACCGTTGAAATCATCTTCGAAATAAACGGGCAGGCCGGTCTGAATTACCTGTTCTGAATATTGTTTTCTTTTGTTTGCAATCTTTGGCGAAACAAATTCAAATATATTTTGACCTTTCATCTGCTCGACTGTGAAGCCTATTCGCTTTGCGATTGTTGAATTGGCCTCGATAATATTTCCCTGTAAATCAAGCAGAAAGGTGCTTTCGGGCAACCCATTGAGCAGGGTTCGTATAGTTTCTTCGCTTTCGAGCAAAGCTCTTACGGCCTGTTTGTGTTCTTCAAGTTCGGTTTCCAATTGTCGGGTTCGTTCCGATACCAATTTTACTAGTCGTTCTTTTTCGTCCAGTTTTCGGTCTTCCAGTTCTTTAATCCGGAGCATGGCTCGTATCTGGGCAGTCAGTTCCGATTCGTCCACTGGTTTTGCAAGAAATGCATCGGAGCCTGACTCCAGCGCTTTGATGCGGCTTTCCTTGTCAGTTCGCGCTGCTGTAATCATTATGATTGGTATGGTTTTGGTCGCCTCGTCTGTTTTCAGGATTCGGCAGACTTCGTAACCATCCATTTCGGGCATAACAATGTCAAGTAAGATTACAGCAGGTTTTTCGGAATGGCAGATTTCAATTCCTTGTTTGCCCGATTGTGCGCCAATGAAGGTTGCCTGGGGAAAAGCTTCATTCAGTAAAGCTTTTAATACGACCAAGTTATCTAAATGATCGTCGATTGCTAAAAATTTCACCTTTCCCATGCCTAATAAATTTTATATTTTCAATATGTTTCCTTTTCTTCCGAATTTTAATCCGTTGCTGTAAAACAGACAATTCCGAATGAACTTTCTCTTTTCTTTTTCCTATTTACTTCATCCTACTTTATCGTTCAGCCACTTACGAATGGTTTTTTCGAATAAATCATTGTCGATTGGTTTCGAAATATAATCGTCGAACCCGATCTCAAGCAATTCTTCACGGTCGCCTTTCATGGCCCTGGCAGTTAAAGCAATAACCGGAATATCAGACAATTGACTGTCTTTTTTTACTTCATGTAAAATGGCAAATCCATCCATTCCTGAAAGTGAAATATCCAGAAGAATAAGATCTGGTTTGGCCGTTTTTGCTTTTTCGAGACCCGTTAACCCATCGGCAGCGGTAATCAGCTCATGGGCCTGGTCCAGAAGGGCTCTTAAAGTAATAATGCTGTCATTGTTATCTTCAATCAACAAGATCGTCGCTTTTCCAATCCTCTGTTTTACAGAGTGATTTTCCGTTCCAGTGCCAATTTCAGGGTTCTCCTTCGGATAAATCATGTTGTTCACATGAGCCAGTAATTCATTTCGGTTTATGTCCCCTTTTTGAATCAACTGATAAATATGGTTGCCTCGGAGAAAGTTCAACTCTTGTTGTGTAACGTGTTTCGCCGTTAGAATAAGTACTGGAATATGGTTGGTTTTTTCCTGTTCCCGTATTGATTTAAGCACTTCAAAACCGTCAACTTCAGGCATCATCAGGTCGAGGATCATGGCATCAGGAATTGAGCCTTGTATGATTTGCAAAGCTTCTTTGCCATTTCGGGCTATCTGAAGCGTATAGCCTTCTTCCTTTAAAATGTCGGTCAACTGAATAATCTGTGGCTCACTGTCTTCGACCACCAGCAAAGTCTTGCCAAATCCGCCAGGATTGGTCGTTGTTACCTTGAATGAAGCAAATGGTTTTAAAAAAGCTGATTCTTTTTCAGTGTCGTCAAACTCATGCTCGGCAGGTTTTTTTGGTAAGGTAACCACGAAAAGCGAGCCGACACCTTCCTGGCTGCTGACTTCGATGCCACCGCGAAGCATTTGCGTATATTTTTTTGCTATGGCTAAACCTAGCCCGGTGCCACCATACTTTCGCGATGAGTTGCCATCGGCTTGCCTGAATTCATCGAAAATAATCGAAAGATGCTTTGCTGAAATGCCAATCCCGGTATCTTTAATTCCAACGTGAAGCTTGTCTGATTTCATTTCAGCAGTAATTTCGACGGAACCTTTTTCGGTAAATTTTACGGCATTGCCAATTATGTTTTGAAAGATATGTTGGCATTTGGCGCTGTCGCTGATTATTTCGGGCAAATCGGCTGGAATATGATTAATAATTGAAATGCCTTTCTCTTCGGCGATAGGCGCCAACGATTCGACTATGCTTCTTATTTGATCTTGAATGGCAAATTTCGAATGGGTAATTTCTTCCTTACCTGCTTCAATCCTTGATAAATCGAGGATATCATTGATCAGCTCGAGTAATTGCTTTCCGTTTTTTTCGATAATTCTCAGGTAACTGAACTCATCTTCAGGAATTTGGCTTTTCAACCGACGGCTCAATACCCCCGAAAGGGCAATCACCGAATTGAGCGGAGTGCGGAGTTCGTGGCTCATGTTCGATAAAAAGGCGCTTTTCAGATGGTTGGCTTCATCCAGTTGTTTCTTTTGCAATTCGAGTTCAATGTTATATTCTTTTAACTCATCAGCTTGCATGCTCATTTCTTTCGATTGCTGCTCCAGTTCTTTGTTCTGCATATCCAGTTGATCCGAAAAATCGATGATTTTTTTAAAAGCCAACTCTCCGATAATCCGGGCCGTAAGCATTGGATATGTTTCGTGAAGTAACTGAAGAGCTAATCCGGAGTAATCGTGCAACGAGGCAAGCGAAATAACTGCAACAACTTCGTCGAACTCCAAAATGGGGATCGTTATAATTTCTTTTGGCCGGAATCTACCTGCCACTACCGGGAAATAAAACGGCGTATCATCCGAAATTTGGGTGATATGAATAATCTTTTTTTCAGTTAGTGCAGCTCCAAATTCACCTTCAAAAAGGTCGGCGGCAAACGAATGTTTAGCTCGATTGTCCAAGCCTAACGATTCGAAGTGATCAAAAGTTGCGTTGTTTTTGTCCAGAAGGTACACTGCAGCCATCTGCGAACCGGTCAGCCTAGAAAGTGTACGGAGTGTGATTTGAAAGAATTTTTTTGTTTCTTCTTTGCTCATTATCGCAGTGGAAAGAATAGCGGCTTTTTTGTTAAGTTCAGCATTTTCCTCAATACTCCTGGCCAGCGTATTGAAGGAAGCGGATAAGGCGCCAAACTCATTTTTTGACTCGTACGAACTTCGCACTGTTTTATCACCATCCTGAAATCGACGGGTAACATCGGTCAATTCGTCCAACGGTTTACGAATATTTCTTAAAAGAATATAATTAATGAGGATTGAAAGCAACAGGATGATCGAAACCAACAGGATCAATTCAATATTCAACGCATTGTGCAATTTTATGGAATTGGTATATAATTCGTCACTCTTATTTGATGCAAAAACATTGATCTTTTGCAATGCATCCAACACGATTAAAGCCTGTGTCGGGGCAATTCCTCCGGGTACATGGCGGTGCCTGGCTTCTTCCAATTTGCCTGAAGTCACTAACCGGATTGTCTCCTGCCTGATATTAACCCATTTGGTGAATTCGTTGGTAAAATCATCAATATCTTTGCGGGGTCCGAGATAGCATTCCTTTAGTTTATCTATTTCATTTAAAACATTGGACTGGTTTATTGCCATTTCATTCAGAATACGTTGACGAACTTCATCATCCTCAACCAACAGGAAGTCTCTGATATTCATTCTCATGAATAACACATTACTGGTAATTTCGTTAATTGCTCTACGAGTTTTGAGCGGATGATTATAGATAGCTTCAGTTTGAAGGTGGATTTGGTCGGATTGCCAATAGGAAACCAAACCCAATAGAATTACAAATACAAGCATGGCAGCAAGGCCAAATTTTAGCTGTGTGCCGATTTTTAAGTTTTTTATCTTCATCCTTTATCCGTTTATCGTAATCTAATTCTTTATAAAAACAGGCGCTGAAATTGTGTACTGTTTGAAATAGGCGTGTGAATTTACAAATGAGGTTTCTGCTTCACCAGTAATTAAAAATCCGTAAGTTTTTAACGATCGGTAGAATTTTTGCAGGATCTTCTGCTGAATTTCAGGCTGGTAATAAAGCAAAACGTTGCAACATACAATCAAATCAAAATCGCTATAGATACCCGAAGGCGGAGAGTTTGAATTCTTTTCAAGTAAATCATAAAACGAAAAATCAACCTGTTTCATCAAATTCACATCCAACATAAAATTATCACCATTTCGCCGGAAATACTTTTCAACGAATTCTAATTTAGTGTTTTTCACCGACTTAAAGTCAAAAATACCTTTAACGGCTGAATCGAGCTTTTTTTGAGAATTGTCGGTTGCAAAAATCCGGTAGTTCGTGTTAATAGGGTGATTATTTTTAAAATCGTCGAACAAAATCGCAAGCGAATAGGGTTCCTGTCCCGAAGCACATCCTGCTGACCAAATGCGGATTTCGTGCGAACGGTTTGTTGCCGAATCGTTAAATAGTTTGGGGATTATGGTTTGTTCGAGAATCGAGAAGGTAAGCTGATTCCGAAAAAACTCGCTGTACGAATTGCTGAGTTGATTGATCAGGCAGGTTGGTTCATCCGGAACATTGCCTAAATATTCCAGGTAATCATTAGTCGTTTTGCACGATGTAACGACTAATCTGTTATGAATGGTTTTTTCGAGAAAGGAATTGTCGTACACCGAGATGTCAAGTGCATATCTTTCTTTCAAAAATTGAACACACATTTCTGTCTCTTTCGCTAGCTTTTCCTTCATAAAGTTCCCGTATTTAACTATTCAGTTTTCAAGAAAAATATGCCCTGAAAATTGTAACCTGTTTTGATCAATTAAAAGTCGAGAGTGTCTTTCAAGCGTATTCGATAACAGGCTCTAATTTAGAAATAATTTTAAGTTTAACAAGAAATATAACGGTAGCAAAAACTGATAAAAATAAAATTGAAAAAATGTTGGATAAATATGTACTTTTAAATCAGCTAAAAACCCTATTTTAAACTTCTTATCATGGAAAAACACATCAATGTTGTTGCTGCTCTTCAAATCGGACTCAGTATTTTCAACTTAGTTATTGCGTTTCTGATTTTTACTGTTCTTAAATTGGTTGGCGGTTTCGTCGATGATCATAATGGATCGACCGTTCTTTCGATGATCGCCGACATTATTGCTATCGTTTTCATTATCATATCTTTCCCTGGTATTATGGCCGGGCTGGGGCTTTACAAACGAAAAGAATGGGCACGGATTTTAACCCTGATCCTTTCGGTCATCTCGGTTTTCAGTTTCCCGTTTGGAACTGCTATCGGCGTATATTCCATCTGGGCGCTGATTCAGCCGGAAGTCGTTCAGGAGTTTAACAAAAATTCGCAGGCCTAACCAGTCATTGCAACCTTCTGTTCGAAAACACTTTAACCTCGATTGATCGGAAATGGCTGTAAAATCGGTTTATTTAATTGTCGGAGGGCGCGTTCAGGGAGTTGGATTTCGCTATTTTGCCTGGCATCGGGCCGGGGAGTTACAAATCACCGGCTGGGTGCGCAATACTACGGATGGAAAAGTTGAAATGGAAGCTGAAGGCGAACCTCAAAACCTCGAAACTTTTATTGACTGGATAAAGCAGGGGCCGACCAGAGCGGTAATCCGGACATTTTCTGTTTCCGAAATAACGCCAATCCGAAATTTCACCAAATTTAGTATCCGGTAAATTTTCCATTTTCCATTTTTCTTTTTACTATTGACTAACTGGAAAAGGTCAATAGTCATCGGGAAAAAGTTTAAAAGCGACTTTCTGAATGACGAATCCTGCCCGATGCAAGCGGGGACTATTTTCCATTGAATATCTGTTAGATACTGTTTATTGTCCAGAAATAGTTGGAAAGGATTGCTAATAATTTTTACTTGAAATTATGAAAAACTATCACATGTCGCCTGATGAATTCAGGAAACAGGGGAAACAAATGATCGATTGGATTGCCGACTATTACGAAAACGTAGAAAAATATCCGGTTTTATCGCAGGTCAAACCCGGGGAGATAATTAACCAATTACCCTTATCGGCGCCCAATGAAAGCGAGTCGATTGAACAGATTATGTCGGATGTAAATTCGATTTTGATGCCCGGAATCACTCATTGGCAGTCGCCCAATTTTTATGCGTTTTTCCCATCCAATTCGTCCGGCCCGTCAGTTCTCGGCGATTTACTTTCCTCCGGATTGGGTGTTCAAGGCATGATCTGGGCAACAAGTCCGGCCTGTACCGAGCTTGAAACCAGGGTCCTGGATTGGCTTGCCGACATGTTACAACTTCCTGATCGGTTCAAATCAACATCCGCCGGAGGAGCAGTTATTCAGGATACCGCCTCGGGTGCCGCCTTGAGTGCAGTGTTGGCTGCCCGTGAAAAGAAGACCAACTATCAAACCAATGAAACAGGATGTTTGGGAAATCTGGTTGCCTATATTTCGGTTCATACCCATTCGTCGGTCGAAAAGGCCATTAAAATTGCAGGAATTGGCAAGAATAACCTTCGGTTGATTGGTGTCGACGAAAAGCTGGCGATGCGTGCCGATTTGCTCGAAGATGCCATCCAAAAAGATATTCAGGATGGACTAATTCCGTTTTTTGTTTGTGCAACCGTTGGCAGCACTTCGACCAATGCCATGGATCCATTACCTGAAATTGGCAAAATTAGCCTGAACTATAAGCTCTGGATGCACATTGATGCTGCCATGTCTGGTACAGCGGCCATTTGTCCCGAATATCGCCACATCCTGAATGGTGTCGAGTTTGCCGATAGCTTCTCGTTTAACCCGCACAAATGGATGTTCACGAATTTCGATTGCAATTGTTTTTTTGTGGCCGATCGTTCAGCTTTAATCCGGACTTTAAGTATTCTTCCGGAGTATTTAAAAAACAAGGCTACCGAAAGTGGCGCTGTTATCGATTACCGCGACTGGCACATTCAGCTTGGGCGCCGGTTCCGTTCGCTTAAACTTTGGTTTGTCATCAGGCATTACGGAATCAATGGATTACGATTTCATATTCAGGAACATATCCGGCTGGCGCAAGAATTTGCCGAATGGGTAAGGTCATCCGAAGATTTCGATTTGGTTACTCCGGCCCCTTTAAACCTGGTGTGTTTTGCTCACAAAAACGGGAACGATTTTAACCGGAACCTGCTTGAAACCATAAATAACCGCGGAAAAATATACTTTACCCATACTGTAATTAACGGTCAGTATGTTCTTCGGATGTGTATCGCCCAGACCAACTGCAAAGCCGAACATGTCAGTCAAGCCTGGAAAATCATTCAGGAAACTGCCAACGAATTGGCCAATTTGGATAACCCAGGCTCAGAATAACCCAGGCGATTGTTCAGAAAATAGCAGGATACGTTCTTATTTTAAAAACGCCGATAGATTTTCAAACTCTTTCTGAATGAGTGTGTAGCCGTGATTGTAAAAGTTCATTCGTTTTTCAAGGCTCTGTTCGGTGCGTCCGATGGAGAATTCCTGCGAGGGAGCCAGGATAAATAAAATTCCCTCTTTTTCCATTTGATCGCAGAAATCAAGAGTCTTATTGTATTCTTCATTTCTTTTTAGCAAAGTAGTCAGAAATTCAGGATGATTTCTGAAAGCAAGTTTAAAAACGAGTTCACCTTTTATCATTTCTTTTCGGTAGCCTCTCGGACGTGTTAGCACAACAACTGCTTTTTCATGTTTGCTCAAGGCGTATTTTACGGGTATCGAATTCGAAACGCCGCCGTCGAAAAATAGCTGGCCGCCGATATCTACTGGTTTCGAAAGAAGTGGAATACTTGATGAGGCCACCAGCGCTTTGTCTAAGCCAATCGTTGCGATCTCGCTTTTTGTAAAGACCACGCTATTTCCGGTATTGAGCGAGGTGGTTAGTATATCGAATTCTGACGGATTTTTATAAAAGGCCTGCTCGTCAAAAGGAACAAGCTTGAGTGGAAGTTCTTCAAAAACAAACTTCATATTGAAATAAGAACCTGTTTTGACCAGATGGCGAAATCCCATATAGCGTTTATCAGAAGGATATTCAACGTTCACTTTTCGGTTTCTTCCTTTCTGTTTCGACAGATAAGAGGCACCAACACAAGCTCCGGCCGATACACCAATAACCCTATCAAAATTAAATTCCTTTTCAAGTAAGTATTCAAGTACTCCGCTTGTGAATGCCCCACGAAGACCTCCGCCTTCCAATACAATGCAAGTATTCTTCATCTCAACTCCTTTCGGTCAAAGATAGAAACCTGTCAATAGATTTCAAAAAAATTCAGGATCGGGCGCATAATAAGTATATGACAAGATTTTAGGTCGCATTTACTTCAACTTCAACGGAGGCAATTTCGAAAACAGTTTGCATATCTACAGTTTCAGCGGATGCAATTTCAGAAACAGTTTGCATGTCTGTAACTTCAGCGGATGCAATTTTGAAAACAGTTTGCATGTGTCCTCTGCTAAAATAGCTTGACGATAAAAACAAGTTATTATGGAAAGTTTAAAATCGAACCTAACCGATTACATGGAAGGGTTCATCCAGGAGAAAGTAAATTTCAGCAAGTATGAGACCAGTTTTCGTCGCTGGCTGGTTTGTGAGATCGAGTCGGGACGGATGAGTTGGCAGGAAGCCCGGTCAAGGTTCAATCTTCCTAATCGTTTTGACATAACCTATAAAGAATGGCAAAAAAAGTACAGTGACCAGATTATCTTAACTTTGCCTCTTATGAAAGCAGAAGACAGGACAAACAATCAAGAGTTGGAAAAGCGGGTCAAGGAACTCGAGAAACAGCTTGAACTGGCCCAGATGAAGGTCGTAGCGTTAAACACAGTAATCGACATAGCCGAGAAAAACTATAAGCTCGAAATCAGAAAAAAATCTGGTCCCAAGCAGTAATTGTACTGACGCAGATGTACCCGTTTAATTCAAAGACGGACATTTGCGGATTGTTTGGGAATAGCCGACAGGCCTGGTACGA
>Ga0302272_1000299_pt1 | contig 22955 bp, 19 predicted proteins | sample III_Bog_N1_2_FD_198772 | JGI IMG/M metagenome (GOLD analysis project Ga0302272, IMG submission 198772) | Peat permafrost microbial communities from Stordalen Mire near Abisko, Sweden - III_Bog_N1_2 | ecosystem: Environmental > Terrestrial > Soil > Wetlands > Peat | place: Sweden: Abisko...
AGTGGGCGATGAGGGATTCGAACCCCCGACCCTCCCGGTTTAACCGGGATGATCTGAACCAGCTGAGCTAATCAGCCCAACAAGCTTCGTCCGGTCTTTCCAGCTTTTTAATTGATATTCGCGTTTAATCGCATCCTGTTTTGATTCAAAAACTTCATAGTATTTCAAAATCCAAGGCTTACCTATTGAAGTAAATCCCTTATTCGAAGTGTTATGTCGTTGAAGTCGCCCCTGAAGACTGGACGTAGACCCAATGTAATATTTATCAAGTTTTTCGGAGTATAATATATAACTGTAAAACATCCTTAAAACATAAAAAGTCATCCAAATTAATGAATGACTTTATTTAAGTGGGCGATGAGGGATTCGAACCCCCGACCCTCTGGGTGTAAACCAGATGCTCTGAACCAGCTGAGCTAATCGCCCTTATTTTTTTTATTAACAAAAAGTCTTTTGAGAACCACTGACCCTCCCGGTTAACCGGGATGCTCTGAACCAGCTGAGCTAATCGCCCTTTTGTTGTTGTAAAGTGAACGCGCTTTGTTTTTTAAAGCGTTGCAAAGATATATTCCTTTTTGAAATGTGCAAAAAATAAACTAACAAATCTTACAATATTTCGGCCACCACAAAAGTACTCCCACCAATAAACACCAAATCGTTTTTTCCTGAATTGGCCAAAGCATCAGAAAGAGCCTGACGAACAGTTGGATAACAATTACCTTTTAGTCCAAATTTGGCGGCTTTGGCAGCCAGTTCCTCTGGTTCGGCGGCCCGTGGAATAGCTGCTTTGGTGAAATAATAGCGGGCATTGGTCGGCAACAAGGCCAAAACTTCATCGTGATCCTTGTCGTTAACCATCCCAATGACGATGTGCAACTCTTTCCATGCCGTCTGTTTGATCTGTTCAACCACGAGTTTGATGCCTGCCTGATTGTGGCCCGTGTCACAAACGGTAAGCGGATTGTGGCCGATAATCTGCCACCGTCCCATCAATCCGGTATTCCGAATTGTATGGTCCAACCCGCGCCTGACCATGTCTTCAGTCAACTTCCAGCCTTTTTCATTCAAAATATCGATGGTTTTCAATACCGTTGGCATGTTATGTCGTTGATAAATCCCCAGCAAATCCAGTTTTAAATCAGGATAAACCAATTCACCGTTTTTTCGAATGTTCATACTTTGTTTGCCGTCAATTGTCATCATCGAGTAATCAGCGTGATATTCCTGATCGGCAAACGACAGTTGCGTTTGTACCTTTTCGGCAGTCTGTTGAAAGACAAAACTGGTTTCAGGCGATGACTCGCCAATTACAACAGGCACATTTTTCTTGATGATACCGGCTTTTTCGGCAGCAATCTTAGCCAGGGTATTGCCCAACAATGCCTGATGATCGAAACTGATGTTAGTAATGACCGACACTTCCGGCGTAATCACATTGGTTGAATCAAGCCGTCCGCCCAATCCTACTTCAATTACAGCCACATCAACCTCGCTGGCACGAAAATAATCGAAAGCCATCGACATGGTAAGTTCAAAAAAAGAAGGTTCGAGCTTTGCAATTCCATTTTCAGCAAGAAACTGTTCTGTAAACCGAACAACAGCATCTTCCGAAATCATTTCACCGTTTACGCGGATTCGTTCCCTGAAATCTTTCAAATGAGGCGAAGTATAAAGGCCAGTTTTGTATCCGGCTTCGTGCAAAACCGAAGCCAGAATATGCGAAACGGAACCTTTGCCGTTGGTTCCGGCAACATGAATTGTTTTAAAATGATGATGCGGATAACCGAACATTTCATCCAATCGGATGGTATTGTCGAGATTGTCTTTATAAGCTGCCGATCCAGTTCGTTGAAACATAGGTAGCTGGCTGTATAAAAAATCGAGAATTTCCGGATAGGTTTTCATGAACAAAAACTTATGAACACAGGTTAAAAAATAGAACAGCAAAATTGAGAATTTAACAGCGATATCTCTCTAAACCGATTCTAATTTTTCTAAATTTAGGCAAACCTTAATGATGACGGCCATGGCGAAGAAAAAGCAAACCAAAATTTTCGTACTGGATACGAACGTAATCCTGCACGATCATACAAGTATTTATCAATTTCAGGATAACGACATTGTAATACCGATAACGGTACTCGAAGAATTGGACAAGTTTAAACGCGGGAACGACCCGATCAATTTTCAGGCCCGTGAATTTGTGCGCGAGCTCGATGAAATAGTTGGCGATCAACTGTTCAACGGAGGAATAAAGCTTGGGCCGGATAAAGGAAAACTTAGCATCGAAACAGGAAAGCCTATGCCTGAAGAAATGAAAAATTCGTTCTGCGAAGACATTCCCGATCACCGGATACTGGCAATCGCGATGTATGTAGGACAGAAATTTCCCGACCGGCCAACCATCCTGGTTTCGAAAGATATCAACCTGAGAATGAAGGCTAAATCCTTAAAAATTCAGGCTGAAGATTACTACAACGATAAAGTAAAAGATATTCAGTACCTGAACAAAAATGTGACGGAACTGGTCAATTTTGACGATGCGCTGATTGAAAAACTGTACAACGAAAATTCTCTTTCGATTGATGAAATGAGCCTGGAAAAAGCTCCTGACATAAATGAGTATTTTATCATCAAATCGAATAAAGCCAGTGTTTTAGGGCGTTATGACGGTGGATTAAAAAAAATGGTTCGGGTAGAGAAAAAAACTGCCTACGGAATCAAACCACGAAATGCCGAGCAGACCTTTAGCCTGGATGCTTTATTCAATCCGGAGATAAAACTGGTTGCCCTAACCGGAAAAGCAGGTACGGGTAAAACTTTGCTGGCACTGGCGGCTGCCCTCGAACAACACAAAAACTTCGGGCAGATTCTGCTGGCCCGTCCGATTGTAGCGCTGAGTAACCGCGATTTGGGGTTCCTGCCGGGCGATGCCCAGGAAAAGATCAGCCCGTATATGCAGCCTCTTTTCGACAATCTGGCGGTAATCAAGCACAACTATAATTTACGGAGCACTGAATACCAGCTGATTGAAGAACTACTAAAGGACGAGAGACTGATTATTACCCCACTGGCTTACATTCGCGGAAGAAGTTTATCGAATTCGTATTTTATTATCGACGAAGCCCAAAACCTGACACCGCACGAGATAAAAACCATCATTACCCGAGCCGGAGAAGGCAGCAAACTGGTTTTCACCGGCGATTTGCAACAAATCGATTCGCCTTATCTTGATATGAAATCGAACGGGTTGGCCTACATGACCGAGAAGATGAAAAATCATGAGATTTTTGCCCATGTCAACCTCGTAAAAGGCGAACGCAGCTACCTGGCCGAACTGGCAAGCGATTTACTTTAATATAAAAATGAATTTCACCACAGATTTCTCAGATTTACACAGATTTAAAATCTGTGAGAATTTGTGGAATCTGTGGTTTATTTTTTGTTTTAAAATCTAAAGAACCGATAGTCTTTGTGGCAAGATTATTCTTTCGTATTTTTGTGGCCTGATGGAAAGGATTTTTAATGGACTACTCAGGGAAAAAGGCTGCTTTTTATACACTTGGCTGTAAACTAAATTTCGCAGAAACATCGAGCATCGCTAACCACCTGGAGAATATTGGTTTCCAACGGGTTGAATTTACCGATCATGCTGACGTGATTATTATTAACTCCTGCTCGGTAACAGCCGAAGGCGATAAGAAAACCCGGAATATCATTCGCCAGGCGGTTCGCAAAAATCCGGAAGCGATGGTTGTCGTCACGGGTTGTTATGCCCAGTTGCAGCCCGAAACCATCCAAAAAATAGAAGGCGTCGACCTGATTATCGGATCGGCTGAAAAGCTGAATATACCCGATTATCTGGGCGACCTCACCAAAAAGGAACAAGCTGAAATTCACATTCAGAAACCGAACGAAATCAAAAAATACTTCCACGCCTACTCATTTGGCGATCGTACCCGTAGTTTCCTGAAGGTTCAGGACGGATGCGATTATTACTGCACGTATTGCACCATTCCGATTGCACGTGGCCGGAGCCGCAACGACAGCATCAGCAATACAGTTTCCGAAGCCCGCGAAATTGTTGAAAAAGGTTCACTTGAAATCATCCTGACTGGCGTTAACATTGGCGACTTTGGCAAATCAACCGGTGAAAAATTCATCGATCTGCTGCGGGCTCTCGATCAAATTGAAAACCTAATGCGCATCCGTATTTCGTCGGTCGAACCCAATTTGCTGACTGACGAAATCATCGAGTTTGCAGCTCGTTCACAGCGAATTATGCCTCATTTCCACCTGCCGCTTCAATCGGGCTCGAACGAGGTTTTGTCGCTTATGAAACGAAAATACAAACGCGAAGTATTCGAAAGCCGGGTGGCAAAAATCAAAAAAGAAATTCCTCATGCCTTTATCGGAGTCGATGTCATCGCCGGAACCAATGGCGAAACCGATGAGTATTTCCGTGATTCATACCGTTTTATTGCCGATCTGGATGTTTCGCAACTTCATGCATTTCCTTATTCTGAAAGGCCTGGAACCAAAGCGCTCGAACTGAAACCGGTGATCCCGATGGACGAACGGAAACACCGCACACAGCGATTGATTTCTCTTTCTGAACGAAAAACGGAAGATTTCTATCGTCAACATCTCGGGACTGTGCATGAAGTGCTTTTTGAAGAACAAAAAGACAAAAAAATGCTTTCAGGATTTACAGATAATTACATCCGCGTTGAAACGGAATATCACGAAGGGTTTGAAAACCATATTATTCAGGTTAAACTTGAAAACATATTGCCGAATGGAAACGTTTGGGGAAAGATTCTGGAAGCATAGAGCATGGAGAAAGAAAGTAATCAGTGGTCAGTCTCAATGTTCAGTTTCATAACTTATAACTCATAATTCATACTTTTAAACTGATGACATGAATCTCGAAATACTTTGTACACAAGTTCAGGAACTGGCCCGTGAAGTTGGCCGGTTTATTTATGATGAACGGCTGAAATTTACGGCTGAAGATATTATCCACAAAGGAAAAGCGGACATGGTGACTTATGTTGATAAAACTTCGGAAGCCCGGATCGTAGCAGCTTTGCGCTTACTTTTACCCGGTTCAGGATTTATTGCTGAAGAAGGAACAGCTCAGGATAATGGCGAAAAATATCGCTGGGTGATCGATCCGCTCGACGGCACCACCAATTACATTCACGGCATATCTCCTTTCGCGGTGAGTATTGCCCTGATGGAAGATCAGGAAATTATCCTCGGTGTTGTTTACGAAATTAGCCTCGATGAAATGTTTTATGCCTGGAAAGGAAGCAAAGCCTACCTGAATGGTCGCGAAATTCATGTTTCCAAAGCTGCCATCACAGCCGATTCGCTGATTGCCACCGGTTTCCCGTATTACGATTTCTCGAAGCTCGACAACTACATGGAAGCAATGAATTTCTTTATGCGTAATTCTCACGGAATGCGCCGTCTGGGTTCGGCTGCCGCCGATATGGCTTACGTGGCTTCCGGAAGATTCGAAGGCTTTTATGAACATGCCCTGCATTCGTGGGATGTGGCTGCCGGAATCATCATCGTGAAACAGGCTGGCGGAAAAGTATGCGACTTTAACGGTGGCGAAAACTACCTGTTCGGAGGCGAAATGATTGCCTGCAATGCCAATTATTTTGACGAATTTTATGGAATAGTTCATCAGCATCTGGGGTAAAATACCGGGAAAGAGAAAAAAATAGGAAATAGCCATTAGTCATTCGGAAAGTCACACTTTTCCTTTTTCCTATTGACCAATGAACTATTTCCATTTTCCAAATTCAGTTTGGGCTCACATTTTTTGCTAAATTGCATCATTCTAACATGTACGAAAATGATCGAAAAAGAAATTGTCCTCATCAATAAACAGCTTGAAAGCCTGACTGCTAAAAACTTCGATCTGGAAGCCTGGAAATGTCACACCATCATCTTTCTGGAACGAATTTTTGGTAAAGAAAGCACCAATGTCAGGATGATTAAGGAACTGAAGCACGATTTTTCGAGTTGGAGCCTTCGCGATGCCGCCGGCACTGGCAAAGCTTCCGACCCGGTTATCCTGAAAGCGCGCGAAATACTGGAAGCAACCAAACTGGAGCTCGAACACCTCGGCGTTCCGAAACAGGAAGAAGAAAACCTTAAAATATGGTCGCTACTCGAAGAGGAAATGACTGGCAAACAAATCCGGGAGATCAAACTGATTTTGCAGTCGGAAGAGGCCGAAAAGATGGAAAAAATAGCCAACACTCTATTTAGCCTTGAGAAGGAAAACATGTCGGTTGTACTGGCCAAACTGCTGATTCCATAGCTGGACAAGTGTTCAGTAATCAGTAGCAACTGGCAGAAAATGTTGCGAGATGCGAGTTTCGGATCGCGCAACCCATAACCCGAAACAAATAAATCAATCTTTAAGCAATTCATGAATCCAAAAGTCGCCATTGTCATCCTCAACTGGAACGGAGCCAGCCTGTTGCAACAGTTTTTGCCTTCGGTGATCAAATTCAGTAAAAATGATTCAACCGACATCATTGTGGCCGACAATGGTTCAACCGACGATTCACTTTCGGTGCTGGGTAAAGAGTTTCCTGAGGTTCGCACTCTCGACCTGAAAAAGAATTACGGATTTGCCCGTGGTTATAACGAAGCGCTGAAACAAATTGAAGCCGATTATTTTGTGATCCTGAATTCGGATGTTGAAGTGACTGCCGGTTGGCTTGAATCTCCAATCCAATTAATGGAAAATGATCCATCGATTGCTGCCGTTCAACCTAAAATACTCAGCCACCATCAAAAAACTCATTTTGAATATGCCGGTGCCGCCGGTGGTTTCATCGACCGGTTTGGATACCCGTTTTGCCGTGGCCGGATTTTTAACGAGGTTGAACCCGATAAAGGTCAATACAACAGCACGATTGATATTTTTTGGGCAACCGGAGCCTGCATGTTTGTCAGGGCAAAACTATTTCTTGAAGCGGATGGTTTCGATGCTGATTTTTGGGCGCATCAGGAAGAAATAGATTTGTGCTGGCGCCTTAAAAACCACGGATACCGTATTGTTTATACTCCTGAAAGTACTGTTTATCATGTAGGTGGCGGAACTCTTTCGTACGATAATCCGCAGAAACTATTTTTAAATTTCAGGAATAACCTTTGGCTTTTATATAAAAACTTACCCGCCAATCAACTTTTTTATATCCTGTTTGTCCGGATGATTTTGGATGCTGTGGCAGCCTTTAAACTGCTTGCCGAATTCAACTTAAATGGCATCCGAAGCGTTCTGAAAGCGCACTACCATTTCTGGATTTCGATACCTTCGCTACAGCGCAAACGCAAACAAACCCGTCTGGCTGGAAACTTCAGGAACCCAGCCGAAAAACTTCCAAGAAGCATTGTTTTCCAGTTTTATGTCCGAAAACGCAAACATTTCAACGAGATTAAGTTTTGAATCGGAGATTACACTTCTTCGTGAAAACTGTTTACCGCGACTGAATTCTGTGACTGACCACTATTTCTTAATCCTTCAGATAATCAATCTGTACCAGATCGTTCCAAATCGGATCCTTAGGCGGTTTGGCAATAATTTTAACAGGTTGTTTGGTCACCGGGTGAATGAATTCGATTTTACGGGCATGAAGATGGATGCCACAGTCCTCATTGCTACGTGCCGCTCCGTATTTCAGGTCACCTTTGATGTGTAAGCCAATTCGATGGAGCTGGGCACGAATTTGGTGATGTCTTCCCGTCTTCAGGTCAATTTCGAGCAAATGGTAATGGTTGAGTGTGGCCACATGACGATAGTGAAGGATTCCTTCTTTGGCTCCTCTTCGTTCTTTATCATGCGCATGTGATTTATTCTTTTCCTCGTCTTTCATCAGCCAATGATGCAAGGTTCCTTCCTCTAATTCAGGTAGTTTATCAACAACAGCCCAGTATGTTTTTTTCATCGCTTCCTTATCCTGAAACATTTCATTCAGTCGGGTAAGCGCTTTGCTGGTGCGTGCAAACAGGATCACTCCACTCGACGGACGATCCAGACGATGAGGCGACCCCAGATATACATCGCCCGGTTTGTTGTATTTCACCTTGATGTATTCTTTCACCTTGTCGATCAAAGTTACATCACCGGTTTTATCACCCTGAACGATCTCGCCACACGCTTTGTTGATGGCAATGATATGATTGTCTTCGTAAATTACTTCCATTTGAATTGTATTGTGACCTGTAAATTTTGATTTGTCATTTTTGAATGAGGCTTATTCCATGAGGCACATACATTCTTTATTTTTCAATTTTGATTTGTGGGTGCGCCTTTTCCTCTATTTCCTATTTTCCCCCGGGTTGCGTCGTTCCTCCTTACCCGGGGCTATTAATATCTGACACCTCCGGTGTCGATGCATTGATTAATCGATTGGAAAACTTTATACCTGAACTTAAAATATCTCCCTGCCCGAGGCCGGCGGGCAATAATCAATACAGAATATTTAATATCTAAACCTTCGCATCCGGAAACTTGAAACTTTGAAACTTTGAAACTGAAACTTGTAACTTGTTAATATTGTTCCCGTTCGTTGGGGAAATCACTCGATTTTACATCCTGAACGTAATGATTAACTGCGCCCTGAATCTCTTCTGCCAGATTCAAATACCTTCTCAAAAAACGAGGAGAAAAAGTCTGGGTAATTCCAAGCATATCGTGAAGAACAAGAACCTGACCATCGCAACCGCCACCGGCTCCAATTCCGATAACGGGAATTTTCAAAATTGTTGAAACCTTGGCTCCCAATTCAGCGGGAATTTTTTCGAGTACGATTGCAAAGCAACCTGCAGCTTCAAGCAATTTGGCGTCTTCAATCAGCTTTTGAGCTTCAACTTCTTCCTTGGCACGAACGGTATAAGTTCCATATTTGTTGATTGACTGTGGCATCAGGCCTAAATGCCCCATTACCGGAATACCAGCCGTTAGAATGCGTTCGACCGATTCGATAATTTCTTTGCCACCTTCCACTTTTACGGCATCGGCATGTGTTACTTTCATAATCTTAATGGCCGAATTGAGAGCTTCCAGTGGATTTCCCTGGTAAGTTCCAAAAGGCATATCAACTACCACAAGGGCACGGGTTACTGCTTTCACCACCGATTTGCCATGATAAATCATCTGATCAAGGGTGACAGGCAAGGTGGTTTCGTTGCCGGCCATGACGTTCGAAGCCGAATCTCCTACCAGGATTACATCGATTCCTGCCTGATCGACCAACTTGGCCATGCTGTAATCGTAAGCCGTAAGCATAGCAATTTTTTCGCCTTTCAGTTTCATTTCTGAAAGAACGTGGGTGGTAACCCGCCTGATTTCTTTATGAACTGACATATTCGTTAGTATTGTATTCGGCTGCAAAAGTAAGAATTAATACATTGGATATTCGGCTTTCTTTCCGGCAAATGATTGTGAATGTCCTGGAAGTGTTAAAATGAGGTGGCGAATTGTTAAATATTTATAATTATATTTCATAGTGGTATAATTTTTGATAACTAATCATATACTTTAATGCTTAGTGTACACATAAAATAAATAAAAATGAGAACTTCATTAACCTTGTTTTGTATCCTGATAGCCACGATAACAGGCTTTAGTCAGGATAAAAGTTTTGATTTATCGAAGTACAAATTCCCCGATTACAAACGGCACGAGTTGGAGTTTAATTTTAGTTCGAACGGAAACAGTGATAAACGGGGACAGGATGAGCTTTTCCCAACTGGAGATGGCACCACCGTTCGGAAAGATTATTTACAGTCCAATTTCAATTCGAATTTTTCACTTGGGTATCAATATGACTACTTAACCAGGAAGCGGATTGATTACCTTACTTCAAATCTTTCAGGTACTTATGATTATTCTATGAGTAAGTACGATGGAGTGAAAACAAAAAACTATAGTCCCAACATTAATTTGAATTTGAATGGATCAAGAAAATATTACCTAAAAGAAGACAAACTCTTCCTTGAAGGTATGGCAGGTGCAACATATTATTTTGATGAGACAAAGAGTACTTCCACCAATATGGATGATCGGCGAAGCAGTTATGATCAGATCAATCTTTCTATCGGAGTTGGTGTTGGAACGGGCAGAATGGAAAAGGTGAACGATTTATGGCAGGCCTATTATATCCTTGAAAAACTGGCAGGACAGAAATCACTTGCACGGGAATTGGCAGAAAAAGATATTATTGAGTTTGCGAGTTTTGCATCTAAATTGAAGAACAAACGATTCTTTGATGCACGTCTCCAGAAAATTGCCGAATTACAAGCTTTAGATTCCTTGTTGCACAAACAAGGATTAATAAAGGATACTGATATCTCGTATTTCGCAACATTGAACGATTACTGGAGTTATGGGAACTTTCAAGATCGGGAATCAGGAAGGATTTTAAAGTTTGGGATTTCACCTGAGTATTCTAAGCAAAATGAAAAACAATACAGTGAAAGCACTGTTCATTCAAATAAAACCAGTTTGGTATCGAATGTCTCTTTTAATTGCACCAAACAATTGAATTTATTCTGGGAGCGTCACTTTAATGTTGTGATCACAAATGAAACATTGATTGATACAGTTGGCAAATATTATAACAGTTATCCGTCAAATTTTTTTAGCTCGAATGTGAGTTTTGGATATGGTTACTTCCCCGATTCAAGAACTTCTATTTCAGGATATTTGGGATATCACGGACAAAACCTTGTTGTCTTAAATTCATCAAGTGTTGTACCGAAACAATGGATGAACAATATCTACCTGACCTTAACCGGGAATTACTATATTTCACCTCAACTTCAAATCACAGGTAGCTTTAATCTTTCATATATTGATAAAGAATACACCTCGCGTAACACCATTCATACCAATTATAACCTCGGCCTTCGCTACGCGATTTTCTAAACCCATAACAACAAATAAGCCGGCTCAATCGAACCGGCTTATTTGTTGTTAGACTTCATATCGAACCCGATTTCCTGATAACTATCGATGACAACCAATGACTATGTAGACAACTAATAACAACCATTATTGCTCCTTTCGCTGTCTTTTTGTCACGCAGAATGTCAGGAAAAACCTTTACCAAAAGAAATGAGTGCCAGTTTTGCCAATTTTGAGATTATCCGTTTTATGGCACAGTGATTGAATGGAACTGCTCGTGCTTACTAAAAAACGAAAAATTAAAAGTTTAAAAAAATCATAAAATGGGAAAAATTATTGGAATTGACTTAGGTACCACCAATTCGTGTGTATCAGTTATGGAAGGTAACGAGCCTGTTGTTATTCCTAATAGCGAAGGCAAACGGACAACTCCATCAATCGTTGGTTTTGTTGAAAATGGAGAACGAAAAGTAGGTGATCCGGCAAAACGACAAGCGATTACAAACCCCTCAAAAACAGTTTATTCAATTAAACGTTTTATGGGCGAAAGTTATGCAAATCTGACAAAGGAAATTAAACGGGTAGCCTATACAGTAGTTCAGGGCGATAACAACACTCCGCGTGTAGTGATTGATGACCGTAAATATTCACCACAGGAAATATCGGCAATGATTCTTCAGAAAATGAAGAAGACTGCTGAAGATTACCTTGGACAGGAAGTTACCGATGCAGTTATTACCGTTCCGGCTTATTTCAACGATTCACAGCGTCAGGCAACCAAAGAAGCCGGCGAAATTGCAGGTTTGAATGTTCGCCGTATTATTAACGAACCAACCGCTGCCGCATTGGCTTATGGCCTTGATAAAATGCACCGCGAAATGAAAATCGCTGTATTCGACCTGGGTGGTGGTACTTTCGATATTTCAATTCTCGAATTGGGTGAAGGCGTATTCGAAGTAAAATCAACCGACGGCGACACGCATCTGGGTGGTGATGACTTCGATCAGGAGATCATTAACTGGCTGGCATCTGAATTTAAAAATGACGAGGGAATCGATCTTCGCCAAGATCCAATGGCTCTTCAGCGCTTAAAAGAAGCTGCTGAAAAAGCAAAAATAGAATTATCGAGTTCAACTCAGACTGAAATCAACCTGCCATACATAATGCCTGTTAACGGTATTCCGAAGCATTTGGTAAAAACACTGACTCGCGCCAAATTCGAACAATTGTGCGACAAACTGATTCAGGCAACGATGGAGCCTTGCCGCAAGGCCCTGCAAAATGCCGGTCTGAAAGCAAGCGATATCGACGAAGTTATTTTAGTAGGTGGATCAACCCGTATTCCCGCCGTTCAGGATAAAGTACAACAGTTATTTGGAAAATCTCCTTCAAAAGGAGTAAATCCTGACGAAGTAGTAGCCATTGGAGCAGCTATTCAAGGAGGTGTATTAACCGGCGAAGTGAAAGATGTGCTGTTGCTCGACGTAACTCCGCTTTCGCTTGGTATCGAAACCATGGGCGGTGTAATGACCCGTTTGATTGAATCAAACACAACCATTCCAACAAAAAAGACTGAAACATTTACAACAGCCAGCGATAATCAGCCATCGGTCGAAATCCATGTGCTACAGGGCGAACGTCCAATGGCAAACGGAAATAAAACCATCGGTCGTTTCCACCTCGACGGGCTACCACCAGCCATGCGTGGTGTTCCACAAATTGAAGTTATGTTCGACATTGATGCCAACGGTATTTTACACGTCACGGCTAAAGATAAAGGAACAGGTAAATCTCAATCAATCCGTATCGAAGCTTCATCGGGTTTGACTGATGCCGAAATCAAACGTATGCGCGACGAAGCTGCCGCCAATGAAGCAACTGACAAAGCTGCCCGCGAAAAAGTGGATAAACTGAACCAGGCCGACAGTCTGATTTTCACTACTGAAAAACAACTGAAGGAATTTGGTGACAAATTGCCTACCGACAAGAAAGGCCCGATCGAAGAAGCATTGGGGAAATTGAAAACGGCACATGCATCTCAGGATATTGCAGGTATTGATGCTGCAACTGGCGAATTGAATGCAGTTTTCCAGGCCGCCTCGCAGGAAATGTACAATGCACAGGCCGGAAGTAGTGCCCAAGCTGAACCACAACAAGGAGGTCAGCAAGCCAATGCCAATGCAGGCGGAAGCAACAAACAAGACGGCGAAGTGACTGATGTTGACTTTGAAGAAGTAAAATAATTGAATACACTTAAATTCATCGGGTGAGTCACCAGATGTATTGGCAAAAAGCCCTTTCCTTAATTTGGAAGGGGCTTTTGTGTTTGCATATACCAAATAAAACCGATGATTCTTTTAAATGGTTGCAAATCTGAATTACAAAATTTAAAACAGTCTAAGAGCAACTCTAGCTATCCTTGTCTAATTGAAAAAGAGCCTTCGAAGGTCCAGAAATTTTCTAACGGATATCCAGATTTTAAAACATTCTGCCGGTAAAGCTCAATTGAATCTTTGTAACTGAAATCATCATCCGTCAATTGTTTTATACCCTTGATAATTTCGGGGATCTTTTTATCGAGTTCTTTTGTACTCATACAAATAACCGGGTTCCCGTTTTTCATTTCAGTTACACATTCTTCTTTCATACCTGTGTAACAAGGATATTTTTTGCATGATGGTAACAGGTTGTAAAACCTGATGTGATTATAAAAGTATTCGGGCCACCTTGCCCCTGATATTGAAAGCCAGGGAGTATTAACGCAACCCGCAAGAAATGCAAATCCTGAATGAGGGGAAATCAATAAATCGCAATATTCCAGCAAGGCTATTTGATTTAATATTCCTATATCGAAACAATTCTCAATATTATCTATCTCGCTTAAGATCAGATTTATGTCGTCGTCTGAAAAAGTATAAGATTCCGACCTGTTACCATTTTTGTTTTTTGCACCGATCATATAAAATCTGGCATTCGGAAAACTATTCGTCACCAATTTCATCATTTTTACCCACCATCTCGCTTCGGGATAAATCCGGTCAGCATTGCTCCCTGCTGGTAAGATGCCTATTTTAAGTCCATTGTGACTGTATTTTGCGATAAATTTTTTTGCATTTTCAGGCACAACAAATCTCATCTCAGTATCAGACTTAATGGGTGGCATATTTTCATGCTGGGGAAAAAACCGGTTTCCTTTCCATATTCCAGCCTGTAGATATTCAATGATTGTTTGATTTGCAGACTTCAGTTCTTCACTATACGAATTAAGACTGTGCATCAATCTGTCGTCAGACACTACATAATCCCAGTTTGCCGGGATTTTTTTCAGACATTTTGAACGTAATCCACATTCTGCCAACTCTTTAACATCGGCAATGTAAACTTTTTCTATCCAGGGACAAAGTGCGCCTATTTCGTAAGGCATTTCCGAATTCAACAGTACAGATATTTTTAAATCTCTGTCAGCTTCAAAATAATCCCTTGCAACTTTTAAACCCTCAAGTGCATGTCCGACAGGTCTGTAATATATCCAATTCACCAATAGTGATCTTGTCATAAATCTGATTTATAAACCCGAAATTAAACAACCCGGGAAACTAAGTGCGTAAATTAATTTGTTTTTCAAAAAGAAGGAACTTTTTAACAAAAATCAATGGCATCCGGTTAAAATTTGTCCTCCTGCTGAAAACACTTATTTAATTTTACCTCTACGAGGGAGAAGGTGTTTGGGGCAAGATTTTACTACAATACTAATCTCCTAAGGAAAATATTCCGCGTAGCTGATAAAGCATTGTAGATCAAATGTGAACAAATTAAAAGAATAATGAAGAGCTTTTCTGGCAAAATTAGTATTGGCAGTTGGCGAACCAATTATCTCTGAATCTGACATTTTAACTCGAAATCAACCCGTAAATAAAATATCATTTCAATTCCTTCCGGTAGCAAATGCTATCTTCCATTCCGATGTATTGTCCGTAGTTTTGGGTCAATGAATAGCCGGCCCGAGTGTATAGCCGAATCGCTTCAACCTGCCGCAGTCCGGTTTCGAGTACAGCATTGCAATAACCTTCATCAATAGCCCATTGTTCCAACTTCAGAAGTAGTTGGGCTGCCAAGTGGCTGCCCCGCATTTCGGGCAAAACAAACATCCGTTTTATTTCAATAGTTTCATTGTCAAACTGTTTGAAACAACCGCAACCAACGGGTTTTCCATCCGCATAAACCAGTATTACATGATTGATATGGTCAATCTGGTTATACCGACGGTACTGTAACTGTGCCTCGCCGTTGCGAAGGTACAAATCATCGTCCAACGCATTGACCAACCGTCTGAAATCGGCATGGTCATTGGTTGTACGAATAAATTCGATGGATTGCATTGAGTTCATGAGTCTGAAGATTACGGATTAATCTCGTCACGTTTGTAAATTCAGGGCAAAGTTTAACTCTCCTCTTCCTCTTTCAGTAGTATTTCCTCTATAACACGTGGATAATGCTGGTATTCAAGTTCGTGAATCCTAGAGGCAAGTGTTTCGGGAGTATCGACTGGAAGTATTGGACAAGTAGCCTGAAAAATTATTTTTCCTTTATCGAAATCCTGATTTACCTGATGGATAGTTATACCTGATTCTTTGTCTTTCGAAGCCAAAACAGCCTGGTGCACATTCATTCCATACATTCCTTTGCCGCCATATTTAGGTAGCAAAGCAGGATGAATGTTAACAACCATGAACAATTCCGTCAGGTTTCGAGGAACGAGCCACAAAAATCCGGCAAGTACAATCATATCAATCCGGTGATCGTACAATCGGTCCAGAATCTCATTCGACCGGTAAAATTCATCACTATCGAAAGTAATTGTCTCAATTCCCAGTTTCTCGGCCCTGATTAATGCATAGGCATTTTCGTTATTCGACCAAAGTGAATCAACAACTACTTCTTTGCTGGTTAAAAAATACTCAATTATCTTTTGGGCGTTAGTTCCTGAACCAGAGGCAAAAATCGCAATTCGTTTCATTTTGAGTTCTATTTAAAGATTTATGATTAATGGAATTTTGGAATAAAAGGTTCAAATATAGACCAGACGAGGGTCCCATTCAACCTTTATTCATCCATTTAATTCATTTTTTGTTTGAAATATCAGGGGTAAATTTATTACTTTGCATCGAATTTTTTGAAACAATTTTAATATTAACCAAAAATTAGATGTTATGTCTGACGTTGCAGCAAAAGTAAAAGCAATTATTGTTGATAAATTAGGTGTTGATGAAAGCGAAGTTACTAACGAAGCATCATTCACCAATGACCTTGGTGCTGATTCACTTGACACAGTTGAATTGATTATGGAATTCGAAAAAGAATTTGATTTGGCTATTCCAGATGACCAGGCCGAAAAAATCTCGACTGTAGGCGAAGCTATCAAGCACATTGAAGAAAATTTGAAATAATAATTACAAAACAAAATTTATGGAATTTAAACGGGTAGTTGTTACCGGACTTGGAACTGTAAACCCGCTTGGTAATTCTGTTGAGGAATTCTGGGAAGGCTTAAAAAAAGGGAAAAGCGGCGCAGGCCCCATTACCCATTTTGATGCCTCAACACACAAAACAACTTTTGCTTGCGAGCTGAAGAATTTCGATCCTTCGATCTATGTAGAGAAAAAAGAAATCAGGAAACATGACCCTTTTACCTTGTATGCCTATGCCTCAGCGGCACAGGCACTGGAAGATTCAGGTCTTGATCTTGAAAAACTCAACAAGGACAGGGCAGGAATTGTGTGGGGTGCTGGTATCGGAGGTTTACAAACCTTCTTTGAAGAAACATTGAATTACAAAAACGAGATGCCTCGTTATTCACCTTTCTTCATTCCAAAAATGATTGCCAACATTGCAGGAGGACTTCTTTCGATCCGATATGGTTTCAGAGGCCCTAATTTCACCACAGTATCAGCTTGTGCTTCTTCCTCCCATGCCCTCATCGAAGCAATGAATTACATTCGTCTTGGAAAAGTTGATGTATTTATTTCCGGTGGTTCAGAAGCAGCGATTAACCCTGCGGGAGTAGCTGGATTTAATTCCATGCGTGCCCTCTCTACCCGAAACGATGATCCACAGACGGCTTCACGTCCTTTTGATCTCGACCGCGACGGTTTCGTTATGGGAGAAGGTTCTGCTTCACTAATTCTGGAAGAATATGAGCATGCAGTTAAAAGAGGCGCTAGAATTTATGCTGAAATGGTTGGCGGAGGCATGTCAGCCGATGCATACCACATGACCGCTCCGGATCCTGAAGCAGGAGGAGCAACCTTAGTCATGAAATGGGCTCTGGAAGATGCAGGTTTGAATCCGGAAGACATCGATTACATCAATGTCCATGGCACTTCAACCGGACTTGGAGATATTGCCGAACCAAAAGCAATCAAGAAATGTTTTGGCGAACATGCTTACAACCTAAGCATCAGTTCAACCAAATCAATGACAGGTCACTTATTGGGAGCTGCCGGTGCAGTAGAAGCAGTGGCATCCATTCTGGCAATAAGAGATGGCATCATACCGCCGACAATCAATCACTTTACCGACGATCCTGAAATTGATCCAAAACTGGACTTCACTTTCAATTTCGCTAAAGAACGCAAAATCAAAACTGTTTTAAGTAATACTTTTGGTTTTGGTGGGCACAACGCTTCTGTTATTTTCAAGAAAATTTAATAAAAGTGATACGAACCATCGTTCAAAGAATAAAACTCTTTTCTTCTTCTAGAAAAGAGTTTTATTTATTTTTGAGAGCCTTGCTGGGTTTCTATCCAACAAATTTGCGCCTTTACGATATTGCAGTGGTTCACAAGTCAGCTTCGAAGATTGACTCGCAGGGCAATTACGTTAACAATGAACGACTTGAATATTTGGGTGATGCCATTTTGGGCGCTGCCATCGCCGATTTTCTATACAATCGTTTTCCAAATCAGGATGAAGGTTACCTTACCCAAATGCGGTCGAAGCTGGTCAACCGCAGTTTCCTGACACAGCTTACAAACCAGATCGGATTGAATCATTACATTCAGTCTAACACTACTTCCACCATCGAGTCAAGCCATATTTACGGCGACACGCTTGAAGCTCTTATCGGGGCAATTTATCTGGACAGAGGATATCCGGAAGCAAAAAAATTCATCACCCGCAAATTACTGAACAACTACGTTAATCTGGATGAAGTACAGAATACAAATACAAATTACAAAAGCCAGTTGATTGAATGGTCGCAGAAAAACAAAAAAGCGGTCGCGTTTGATACCACCGATGAAAGTAAAAACGATGGCAAACAACCATGGTTTATCGCTACAATAGAAGTCGACAACGAACTTTTGGGCAAAGGTTCAGGCACATCCAAGAAAGAGGCACAGCAAAATGCTTCAAAAGTGGCAATCGAAAAAATCAAAACACTTTCGCCCGATACAATTTCTTCCGAATAAAGCTTATAGCATTTTGTTAACATTCTTCTTCCTGATCATAAACAACAATCTTTTCGAAAAAGATCACCTGTGTTAAATATTGTTAAGTGTTTATTACCAGCATTTTTAAACTTATCTTTGCAGTATGAGCAAAAGGGTAATTTTAATATTGATCGTTTTAATGGTTTTGGTTATTACCAGTTTAATATTTGTTCAAGCCATTTCGATTAAAAATGCACTCGAAATTAAAGAGGAACAATTTAACATTGCTGCAAAAAGTGCATTGATTGCTGTATCCAACCGGCTCGAAATGGAAGAATCGTCCATGTTGGCAGAATATGATAAAAAAAACTCGTCTCAGCGCAACAGTGGCATATTCCCCGGAAACAGCCAACGTTCTATTTCCAGCGCTATTACGAAATTCTCTTTTCATTCGCCGCAGGCATCCGGCAGCATATACACCCAAGAACTTTCAGTTGACTATGGCGGGCCAAAGTCGGAAGGGCAGAATGAACGGGGAAGACCCGGTGATTCCCCAAATGCATTCGACGTAATACATGAATATGACGGCCTGTTGCGGCAACAATATGAAGACCGGCTTAACCAACGTGCCCGCCTGCTCGAACTTACTCAAATTGCCTTTATACGATCCGCTCTTCCGATTGAAGACCGAATTGATGTAAATACTCTCGGACCAGCAATCAAGTCGGAATTAAAAAGACAAGGCATTAATCTTGATTTCAGATATGCTGTAAAAACTTTTCCGCAAGGAAAAGAACGAACAATTTATGGAGATAAAAACTACAGTTCGGATCAACAGAACGACTATAAAACGCTCTTGTTTCCAAACGACGACAATCCAAAACCAAATTGGCTTTATTTATACTTCCCGAACCGGGATACCTTTCTACTAAAATCAACCGGGTTCCTGGTCATTCCGATTTTTGTTCTGACAGCTATGTTGATCGGAATATTCGTTTTCACGATTCTAATCATCCTGAAACAGAAAAAGCTCTCGGACATCAAAAACGATTTCATCAACAACATGACCCACGAGCTGAAAACACCTATCTCAACCATTTCGCTTGCAAGCCAGATGTTGCGCGACAATACAGTCTCAAACACCCCCAAGACCATTGAACACATCTCCGGAATTATTTTTCAGGAAAGTAAACGGTTGACTACTCAGGTTGAAAAAGTACTCCAAATGGCTGTTTTCAATGAAGGTAAACTGAAGTTGAAATTTAAAGAGGTAAATATTAATGCTTTAATCACTTCGGTTGTTTTAAATTTCGAGCTTCGGGTAAAGGCAAAAAATGGCGAGCTAACCTCCGAGTTAAAAGCTGATCCGGCAATCATTAAAGGAGATGAAGTTCATATTACAAATGTTTTATTTAACTTGCTCGATAATGCGGTGAAATACAGCAAGGACGAACCAAAGATTATCATTTCGACCGAGCTGAAAGATGATTATCTGGCTATTTCGGTGATTGACCATGGAATTGGGATACAGAAAGAATATGTTGGCCAGATTTTTGAGCGCTTTTACAGGGTTCCAACCGGCAACATACACAATGTAAAAGGCTTCGGACTTGGATTGAGCTACGTAAAGAAAATTATTGATGCCCACAAGGGTAAAATAAAAGTGGATAGCGTTGTAAATAAAGGAACTAAATTCATGATTTATTTTCCGATTAACATAGAAGAATATGGAAAAAAAAGTAAAATTGCTATTGGCCGAGGATGATGAAAACCTTGGATTGTTGCTAAAAGAATACCTGGTTGCAAAAGGATATGAAACCGATTTATATCCCGATGGAGAAGTAGCGTATAAGGGATTCACAAAAAACCAACCTTATAGTCTCTGTATTCTGGATATTATGATGCCAAAAAAAGATGGAATTACGTTGGCAAAAGAAATCCGAATGTTAAACATGGATGTCCCGATCATTTTTCTGACGGCCAAGAACATGAAGGAAGATGTGCTGGAAGGCTTTAAAATAGGAGCCGACGATTACATCACCAAACCTTTTAGTATGGAAGAGCTTATCTTCCGGATTGAGGCCATCATGCGCCGGGTGAGCCAGGACAACAATTCGCACGAAGATGCCATCTATAAATTGGGTATCTACACGTTTGATTCGCGCAAACAAATTCTTTCGGGAGGCGAAGAAGAAGTGAAGCTAACGACTAAAGAAGCCGAATTGCTGCGACTGCTCTGCAACAATGCCAACAAGGTTTTGGAACGTAACTTTGCCCTGAAAACCATCTGGATCGACGATAATTACTTCAATGCCCGAAGCATGGATGTTTACATTACCAAACTCAGGAAACACTTAAAAGATGATCCGAAGGTTGAAATCATTAACGTTCACGGCAAAGGTTACAAGCTGATTATGTAATTTACATCCAAAAACCTTAGATATGAAATCCTGCTGAATGGCGGGATTTTTTGTTTTTCATTCAAACCCTTGTCATCACCGCCCTGTTAAGGATTTCACCGTCCTGTTGGTTTTTTTGCTGTCCTGTTAAAAATTTCGGCGCCCTGTTAGGTTTTTTCAGCGCCCTGTTAAGTTTCTGACCGTCCTGTTAAGTTTTTAGCCGTCCTGTTAAAGGTTGCCCTGTCCTGTTAGGGGTTTCAGCGCCCTGTTGAACCGAATGGTTAAAATTACGACAGGGCATTTACCTTGCTGAAAGGCCACTGAAACAATCCAGCGAGTTGATTCTTTACAAAAAAAACGGGGTTCCCTGTTACCAGAAAACCCCATTCGTAAAATATTGTCAGAAAAAACAAATCAATCCAATTTCAGCACCGCAAGGAATGCATTCTGCGGAACTTCAACACTACCAATCTGTTTCATTCGTTTCTTCCCTTTTTTCTGTTTTTCGAGCAGTTTCCGTTTTCGGGTAATGTCGCCACCATAACATTTGGCCGTCACATCTTTTCGAACCGCCTTAACCGTTTCGCGCGAAATAATCTTGGCTCCAATAGCGGCCTGAATAGCGATGTCGAACTGTTGACGTGGAATCAGCTCTTTCAGCTTTTCACACATCCGCTTTCCGAAATTATAGGCATTGTTGAAGTGAATCAAAGTTGACAAGGCGTCCACCATTTCGCCATTCAGCAGAATATCAAGCCGAACCAGTTTGGCCGGACGAAAATCGAGCATGTGGTAATCGAACGAAGCATATCCTTTCGAAATGCTCTTCAGTTTATCGTAAAAGTCGAATACAATTTCGCCCAGCGGAAGATCGAACATCATCTCGACACGATCGGTTGTCAGGTAATCCTGTTTCAGCAGTGTCCCCCGTTTATCCAGGCACAGCGTCATGATCGGGCCAATGTATTCAACCGCAGTGATAATATTAGCGCGGATAAACGGCTCGTCAATATCGTCGATGGTAGTGGTAGCAGGCAATCCGGAAGGATTATACACGTTCACGGTTACTCCTTTGGTGGTGTGTACATGGTATAAAACGTTGGGGACGGTTGTAATCACGTTCATGTCGTATTCGCGGTCGAGTCGCTCCTGAACGATTTCCATGTGCAGCAGTCCGAGGAATCCGCAACGGAACCCGAAGCCCAGTGCGGCCGACGATTCAGGCTCATAAGTGAGCGAAGCATCGTTCAACTGCAACTTTTCCATGGCCGAACGAAGATCTTCGTAATCTTCGGAATCGATGGGATAAACTCCGGCAAAAACCATGGGCTTTACTTCTTCAAAACCATCGATGGCCTTTTCGCAGGGCGCTTTTGAATGCGTCACCGTATCACCCACTTTGACTTCACGCGCCGTTTTAATGCTGCAAATAATGTATCCAACGCTTCCGGCCCTCAGTTCCGGACGTTCAAACAGGCCAAGTTTCAGCGCTCCTACCTCGTCAACCACATATTCTTTCGAAGCATTCACAAATTTAACCTGATCGCCTTTCCGAATGATCCCGTTTTCGACTTTCAAATAAGCGATCACTCCCCTGAATGTATTGAAAACCGAATCAAAAATCAAAGCCTGAAGCGGGGCATCATCCACCCCTCTTGGCTCAGGAATATTGTTGACGATTCGTTCCAGTATTTCTTCAATTCCCAGGCCTGTTTTTCCGCTGGCACGAATGATGTCGGTGCGTTTACAGCCAATCAGTCCGATAATCTGATCCTCAACCATTTCTGGCATGGCATTATCTAAATCCATTTTATTCAGGATCGGGATAATCTCCAGGTCGTGCTCAATGGCCAGGTATAAATTTGAAATGGTTTGTGCCTGAATTCCCTGTGTGGAGTCGATGATGAGCAAAGCTCCTTCGCAAGCTGCGATTGACCGCGAAACTTCGTACGAGAAGTCAACATGTCCCGGTGTATCAATCAGGTTCAGAATATATTCCTGACCGTTCAGCGCGTATTGCATTTGGATGGCGTGGCTCTTGATGGTGATTCCACGTTCCTGTTCGAGGTCCATGCTGTCGAGAACCTGAGCCTTCATGGCCCGGCCGTCAACCGTCTTGGTATATTCTAGCAGCCTGTCGGCCAGTGTACTTTTCCCGTGATCGATATGCGCAATAATACAAAAATT
>Ga0302272_1000310_pt1 | contig 22450 bp, 16 predicted proteins | sample III_Bog_N1_2_FD_198772 | JGI IMG/M metagenome (GOLD analysis project Ga0302272, IMG submission 198772) | Peat permafrost microbial communities from Stordalen Mire near Abisko, Sweden - III_Bog_N1_2 | ecosystem: Environmental > Terrestrial > Soil > Wetlands > Peat | place: Sweden: Abisko...
GCACTGGCTGGCGTACAACTGCAATGGAATTTATTTGACGGATTTGAACGTCGCTCAACCCTCACACGCTTTAGCTCGGACGCGAAGTCCATGCAATTCGAAGCTGAACGTTTACGCAAGAATCAAAGCACAACATTGCACCAACTCAACTCAGAACGAAAATCGTTACACACAGAACAAGAGGCGTTGGAAGCTGGCCTTGCTGCAGCTCGCTCTGCACACGATGCCCTGCAAGCAGCACAGGTTGGTGGAACCGCTATTGCCGATGAAATCCGCGACAGTGATCTGCGCACACTGGAACTTGAATCTCGCTTAATCCTTCTTCGCTATCGCAGCGCCTCACTCGACCTACGCATTGCATGGACGAGGGGTCAAGACATTGCCTTCACAGGAGAATAAAATGACACACAAACGATCCTTCTATATCACATGTGCGCTTGGACTTTTAACCATGAGCTGCCAACAAGAACCGACCGCAGGATTTCTTTCTTCGGCTACACTGGAATCAGACCTATGGAAACTCGCTCCAGCAAGCTCTGGAACACTCGTGAACGTGCTTGTGCGCGAAGGCGATAGCGTATCGATGGGTCAATTGCTAGCAACCGTTGATTCGATTCCACTCATCCTAAAAATGGCGGAACTCGATGCCGCACTACAGCAAGTGCGTGCAAATGTTCAAGCCCGTGCAGCAGACAACCAGACGCTACAAAGTACCGACGAAGGCATTGCTCGCGAAGTAGATCGAACAACAAAACTCGTAGCACAAGGCGCAGCCACCAAGCAAAAGCAAGACGATTTGGAAACGCAACGCGCTACCTCGAAAGCTCGCATTGAGGCTGCGAAGCGCGCTGTCGATGCATTGCAAGTGCAAGCAAATTTGTTACAAGCACAGCGGAAAACCTTACTCGATCAGATCTCGCGTTGCTATTTGAAATCACCCACTGCAGGCCGTGTACTCGCTCGTTATAAAAATCCCGGAGAGACCGCACTGCCAAGCCGCCCAGTGCTTGAAGTGGGTCGCACAGATTCCTTATGGGCCGATTTCTTTGTGCCACAACCTGAACTAGGAAAATACAGGCTTGGGCAAATTGTGCTGTTGCGCATCGATGCAGGCACAGATGCTAAATGGATTCCCGCACGCATCAATTGGATTGCCTCAGAAGCGGAGTTCACACCCAAGGGCGTACAAACCCGTGAAGCACGCAACGAGCTGGTTTTTAGAGCCCGAGCAATGACCGCGAACGTAAGTGGAATCTTGAAGCGCGGTATGCCCATTGAAATTTGGGAACGCAAGGCTGAATAATGCAAAACGCGGCTATCTACATTGACGGGCTAACCCATAACCACGCAGGCGAGCATGCTTTGCGCGGAGTCAGCTTTTCAGTGCAACCCGGCTCGCTGTTTGGATTGATCGGAGCTGATGGTGCAGGGAAATCAACACTGTTTAGAATCCTTTCTACCTTACTTACGCCTCAAAGCGGGCATGCAGAAATTTTGGGCTTGGATGCGCACAAACAGTCCAAGGAAATTCGCCGTATCATAGGCTATATGCCACAAAAATTTTCGCTCTACGGTGATTTGACTGTGTTTGAAAATTTGAAATTTGCGGCTCGAATTGTGGACATAAACGAGAAAGAATTACCCCACACTATCCAAGATTTACTTGCCTTCTCGAGACTTGAGCCCGCACAAAATCGCCAAGCAGCTAAACTTTCGGGTGGAATGAAACAAAAACTTGCGCTCTGCTGCGCCATGATTCGCAAGCCAAGTATTTTGCTGTTAGATGAACCCACCGTGGGCGTAGATCCAGTGACCCGCAAAGACTTTTGGAACATGCTTGCACAATTAAAGGCACGCGGTTGCACCACTTTGGTGAGTACCCCTTATATGGATGAAGCAGAGCTGTGTGACCAAGTAGCCCTGGTGCACCAAGGCCAACTCATTGGCCAAGGCACTCCACAAGAACTCTGCGCAAAACTCCCCGGAACCCTGTGGAAAATTCAAGGGTACACATCATTGCATTTTGCAATTCATGCAACACCACCACAAGGAATTCTTTGTTTATACCCAATGGGTGGAGATCTGCACGCCCTTGCACCACAAGGCATGGAGAGCGCTGAAGTTCTTTCTCTAGTGCAGACCTGTTGCCCTAAGGCCACGAAAATTCAACAGGCTAACGTTCGCATCGAAGATGTGCTTTTGCAGGCACTGCAGGCTGCGGAGGCAAATTCATGAACACAGTCTTTAGCATTCAGACGCAAGGGCTCACCAAAAAATTCGGCGCTTTTGTTGCCGTTGATCATATTGACGTCGAAGTGAAGCGCGGTGAGATTTATGGATTTCTGGGTGCGAATGGTGCAGGGAAAACAACGGCAATTCGAATGCTGTGCGGCCTACTGCAACCTAGCTCTGGAGCGGGGACGGTCGCAGGGTTCGACATCTTGCGGGAGACGGCAAAAATCCGCACACGCATAGGTTACATGAGTCAAAAATTCTCGTTGTACCCAGACTTGGATGTGCGAGAAAATCTTGCTCTTTACATGGAACTGTATGGAATTCCCAAACACAGCATCGAGGATCAGTTCACCAGCGCAGTAGAACGTACAGGCATAACAGAAATTCTTGATCGCCGCACAGGAGAACTCCCTTGGGGATGGCAGCAAAAACTTAGCCTCGCCTGCGCAACCGCACACATTCCTGAAATTCTTTTTTTAGATGAACCCACCGGTTCGGTAGACCCATTAAGCCGCAGAGCCTTCTGGGACTTGATCAGAGCAGAGGCTGCACGCGGCACCACAATCTTTGTCACTACGCATTACATGGATGAAGCAGAATACTGCCACCGTGCATGTTTCTTAGTGGATGGGAAAGTTGCCGACTTAGGAACCCCGCCTGAATTAAAAGAACGTCACAACGTCGCATCTTTGCAAGAGGTCTTCTTGGCTGTGGCAAAACAAGCGAGACGCTCATGAATATGCAGAAGTGCATTGTGCAAGTAGCTAAGAACTTCCACAGATTCATGCTGAGTTGCACGGTCATCTTCGCATGTTCGATCATTGTCTGTGCTAAAATATTTTTGGCTTTTGCCAATAAGCATTCGGGGAAACAATGAACCCGAATCGCCTTGTTGCTGTAGCCGCCAAAGAGTTTCACCACATTCTGCGCGATGGGCAAACGCTCTTCATCATTGTTAGCCTGCCTGTGGTGATGATGTTCATGTTTGGATACGCGCTCAAAAGTGAAATCGAAGATGCCCCTATTGTGCTGATCGACCCACATCCAAGCCCAGCCTCACGCATACTTGCACAAGCACTTGAAGCCAACAGTCAATTTCATGTGGTCGAAGTCGTTGCTGCAGGGGACCCCGAAAAAATTCTTGTGCGCACAAGGGCACGCGCCATCATTCGTATCGATGCTGATTACGAAAAAAACATCACCGAAGGTGGTGCGCAAGTATCTGTATTACTCGATGGGAGTGACCCAGCAATGGCGACAACACTGCGGTACGCAATCCCTGGATTTTTTCATGCCCACATCGCGCAAGCCTTGCAGCAGAAGGTTCCCGAGGTGGTTCATGTCGATACGCGCTTCTTATATAATCCAGAACAAAAGAGTGCGCTGTTTTTTGTCCCTGGCCTCATGGCAACCATTCTGATTATGATTGGAGCCTTACTCACTAGCGTTACGGTTACCCGCGAAAAAGAATCGGGAACATTGAGTAACCTACGTATTTCGAATCTGCATGCAGGTGAAATTATTTTAGGAAAGCTCACTCCATACTTTGTAATTGCATCGGTTTCAGGCTTCTTCATTTTGCTGGTTGGGCGACTTGTTTTTGACGTGCATATTCGCGGCAATTCAGGCTTCTTAGCGTGCTCTACAGCCTTGTATTTACTGGTAGCATTGGGCATTGGCTTGTTGATAAGCACGGTAGTACAAAAGCAACAACACGCGATGTTGATGTCTCTTGGGCTCACGATGATGCCGACGATTATGCTTTCTGGATTTGTATTTCCTCTCGCAAGCTTACCCTACCCATTGCAAATTCTTTCCAAGATTATACCTGCCACGTGGTATCTGCAAATAGTGCGCGGAGTTGTGCTCAAGGCTGCTAGCTGGAATGATCTTTGGTTTTGCGCGTTGGTGCTTGGTGTTATGGCTGTAGTGCTTTTAGTGCTCGCCTCAGCACGCTTTAGCAGGGAGCATTAATGCGCAGCCATATTTTTATGCGAAGCCTTTTCGCAATTCTAAAGAAAGAATTTGCACAAATTAAGCGCGATAAAATTTCTTTACGCTTGCTATTCATCTTGCCCATTTTGCAAACCTTGGTACTTGGCTATGCATTAAGCCGTGATGTGAAGAACATTTCCTTTGGTGTGGTTGATTTAGACCATAGCGCAGAGTCAGCAGAAGTTGCGGAACACATGAGCCACAACGCCCGATTCACCAGACACACAACATTCGCCCGCATTGAAGATGCCCGCGAAGCCTTGCTGCGTGGACAAATTCTGCTTACCATCATCATTCCCAAAGGGTTTAGCGAAGATGTTGAGCGTGCTATGCCTACAGAAGATGACCCAGAATCAGGGACTCCCGCAAAGGTGCAAATTTTGGTGGATGGACAAGATGCAGCGACATCAGCAACAGGCGCTGGCTACGCGGAATCAATCTTGCAAGCGTGGGGTACGCAGCAGTTGGTAAAACACTTAGAGGCGCAAGGGATTGAGGTTCAGTCGATCACTCCTCTCGAAATCCATGATCGCATTCTATTCAACCCGGAACTCGAATATTCATGGTACATGGTGCCGGGCATGGTGGTGTTATTGGTGACCATGGTGACGGCGTTACTCACCAGCTTTAGTCTCGTGCGTGAACGCGAAAATGGAACATTGGAGCAATTGATGGTAACACCCGTGAGCCCTTCTGCGGTATTGCTTGGCAAGGCAATCCCTTATTGGATTCTGGGGCAAATCGTTTTCATATTGGCTCTCACGATTACAGGACTCTGGTTTGGCGTTCCCTTAACACGCGCGAATCCACTCGGCCTTTTGCTTGGCATAAGCCTTTTTGCCTTGACCTGTGTTTCCCTAGGAATTGTAGTGAGCACAGCGGTGCAAAGCCAACAACAAGCATTATTCATGATTTGGTTTTTCCTGATCTTCTTTATTCTCACCAGCGGATTTATGTTGCCCTTTGAAAGCATGCCTATGTGGATGCAAAGCGTGACCGAATTCAATGCGGTACGACATTTCCTGTACATTGTGCGAGCCCTGATTTTACGAGGCGCTCCGGCTATTTCATTATGGCCAGAATATGCAAAATTGGCGTTCATCGGAGGGATGCTATTCTTGACTTCTGTTGTCCTTTTCAAACGCAAGTCGAGCTGACTTATTCAGGCACGGTAATAAGCCCAAGCGATAACGGAAAGCCTTTCTCATCTAGGTAAGCTTCTAGGAACATTGAAGACGAGAGTGGAAGGATGCGCAGGTCTAGCATCTTGCCGCCATCGTGCACCGACTTGCCTCCGAATAGCCCTAGGAACGGTTGGAACACGAAGGCATCGGAGCCAACATCGAGTTGCCAGCGCGTGGTTCCGTCTTGGGCTTGCACATACTTACACCACAAAGTTGCTTCGTCGCAATAGAGCTCTGCATCTTCTGCATATTTTTGATTCCATTCGCGACTAAATGCACAGCTATGCACACTGCGGCCTTGATTGCGATCAGGGTTTAGGTGATCATTGATTTGACTTAAGTCCATGTGACTAGCCTTCACTTGATCCCACACATCAAGCAAAATCGCATACGCCTCAATGTCATTTGGGCATTCGCCCTTTACCTTAACTTCGCGATGGGCTTTTAAAACCTTCGCCTGCAACTCAGGGTCCAGAGCATCGGGAATTTTGCTCTGCTTGATTTCATCCATGATTTTTTTTGCAGGGACTTCAACGATGCGATCACCCTTCTTCACCTTATAGCCGAGCTCGTTCCTTACGTACTCAAGGCATTGCTGCACATGCACGGGCACAGTATTCGAACCACCTGAAGTAAAGTCAACGCCAATGCGCAAGTTCCATTCATCCGACGAGTTTTCTTTGCCTTTGTCGAGCTCGCAGAATTGCTCTTCGTGAACTCCATCGATATACACCACCAACACCTTGAGGCGCGTGACCATCTCACCGAGCTTGTCTAGACGCTCAATGCTCCACAGCTTAGGATTGCCTTGGATCAATTCATTGAAGGTCTTATCACCATCGAGAGCTGGCAACAGAGAATCATGTACCGATTGTTTCTTTGCAAGCAAGGTCGAATACACACTTTGAATATCTGGATTCGAAAACACCGAGCGATCGCCAGCAAAAGAGCCCGTGAGGCATAACAGCAAAGTCAAGAAGAATATGGGTTGCAATTTTCGCATTGCTGGTAAATTAACAAATCCCTTGAAAGCGGGTTTCTATTCCAGCTTTTGCAGTTCGAAGTTGGCATACTCCATACTCGTCCCATAATTTTTCAACAAAATTTTAAAGCTAACGGCTTGAGTATAGGCGACTGAAAGAGGATGACTTGCACTTCCGGTGGCCCACCCATCCTTTTTAAAAACAGACCATGGTACAAATAGCGTTGATGATGTTGCATGAACGGGCAAAGCCGCATAATAGGTGTCATAGCCATAAATGCTTTCATCCCAACCCAATTCGACCCGTAATGGGAAATCAGAGGTGTAAGTGATTGAAAAGCCAGAGTACTCACTAATGTTTATTGGGGCTCTTGTAAAGCTGTAGTTAAAAGCAATGCCGGCAATCGCAGGTTTATCTGTTGCCAAGGCTGCAGGAGCTTTAAGCAGAACACGCAGGCCCGTTCTCGTTATACTTCCATCAGTAAATGGATTTCCTGTCGTAGTATCTTCGGTTATCAAAGCATTATCCATTGCATTTTTGGGTGACCAATCGCCATAATTTTGAGCAAAGCCATACCACCAACCACCGCAAGTCGAAGGCCCACCACATTCGCCACTAACAACCTCGGGCACCTGAACTTCATAATTGGGAACGGTAAGATCCCACCACAATCGTGTAGAAATCGTTGAAGGAGCTAGCACCGTTTGAGACGAAGAAGAGGCGCTGATTGCTTGTGATCCTTGGGCAGAAGAAGATTCATTAGAGGACGCAACTGTACTGGAGGATGCTCCACTCGCTGGATCGGAACCGGAGACGGCTAAGCTCGAGGATTGAGTTGCGGCAATGGTTCCCGTTGATGAATGGGTTGGATCATGAATAAAACCGGAGCAAGAAGCTAAGATCATTGCTGTCGCCATCATCAACAGAACTCGCATAATCTTTTGAGGAATAGTCATATCAACATCCTATCAAAAACACTCAAGCGCCCTTTATTAATCTAGCTATAGCGAATCAATAGCGTACCCGGATTTTTAGTGATTGACGATGCGTGCGGAGACTGCCGCCAAGCGGCAGTGACGTAAATACACCGGCAGTTACGTAAATACACACGGCAGTTACGTAAATACACAGGGTAGTGAGGGGGATATATATTCACGGCGTGACTGTACATTCACAGTGACGCAAACACCCACGCTGGTGGCACATTCAAGCGACGTTCGCAACGCAATATTGCGCAGCAATGAGCGTTGTCGATGCACGCGGCTTTCAAATTATCACGGAACTCCACCGTCCCATCCATGGTTGGTCTGCCCACAGAATGAAACGATTACTCGCAACATCGTTGACGAGTACATAGAACGAGTGACACGAGACTGCCGCCAAGCGGCAGTGACGGGTGTTTGCGGCGGTGACGAGCGTAGCGGCTGTGATGGGTGTTTGCGGCTGTTACAAAAGTCAGCGGCGGTGACGGGTGTTGACGACGGTGGAGTTATCGTGATAATTCCCCTTTATTCTGTTTAGATTAAATATGTGCGACTTCTTTTCTTTTCGAACTTTTACTTTCATCAAGATGAACGGCTTGCGCAGCGCATGCGTTGGCCCATGGCACTCTTTGGTGGATTAGGGTTCATTGGATTCTATTTCCTCTTAAGCTTGTGGCCCCACTATTGGGAAAGCCTTGGCCTTAGACTTGCGGGCTCAGTAGCCATGGCGAGCCTTATCTTTTTGCCAAGTTCGAAGCCTTTTCGTTGGTGGAACTTATTTCATTTTGAACTCGTGTTCACCCTTTGCTTTCCCACTCTCTTCACCTATTTCTTGTTCCAAAATCACGTGAACCTGTATTGGTCGTACTCGGTAATTTTTGCGGCAGTACCTTTCGGAATGCTCGTGAATCCACCGCGCGCGTTGCTTTGGTATCCGCTGGGGTGCATACTCGCACTTGCATTCGGAAGTAATGAGTGGAAAGAAATGCACGAATATCCTTTAGGGCTTTTGCTATTAATTCCTGGCTACTTCATGGTAATGATTTTGGGAGTGATGCAGACGGGCATTCAGATCGCTGAGAAACAGGCCGAAATTGAGCGAGCTCGGTCTGAAGAATTATTGCACAACATTCTTCCTATTTCCATTGCAAACCGTTTGAAGCAAAGACACATGCTGATCGCGGATCATATTCCTGAGTGCAGCATTTTATTTGCGGACATCGTTGGGTTTACGAGGCTTTCAAAAGCGATGACTCCTGCAGAAACGGTCAGCATGCTCGATCATGTTTTTTCGCGTTTTGATTTTCTTAGCGACGAACTTGGGCTTGAAAAAATCAAGACCATTGGCGACGCATATCTGCTTGCGAGCGGCATTCCAGAACCTAGGGAAGATCATGCCCAGGCCATAGTCCAAGCGGCTCTAGCGATGCTTGCAATTGTGCGCGAGTTTAACGCAGAGCATCCCACCCAGTTAGAGATGCGCATTGGAATTCATTCAGGCCCAGTCGTTGCGGGTGTGATTGGGGAACGCAAGTTCACTTACGATGTATGGGGCGATACAGTCAATACCGCAAAAAGCATGGAAAGCACGGGGCTTGCGGGTCGCATCCAAATTAGTGAAACAACCCATGCGTTTCTCCAAGACAGCGTGTCATTAATTCATCGTGGAGAAGTCATCATTAAAGGTGACCGCAATATCAATACATGGTGGGTTCAAGAAGCCGTTTAGCGAACCGATAGCGGCGCGATATTCAAAACGGTTTTAGCTATTTCACCCAACCATATAGCTGTTTCTTTGAGTTTCTATGCGCTAGCCACGTTTATAATGATAAACATCGCATGGCTAGTGTGGGTAAATCCTCGCTAAGTTTTTAACTTGCACAAGGGTTTGTGCTCAAGTTTTCTGGGGATTTGGTGAAAAACGTTTTCTCGAAATGGATTGCCACATCACATCGACACTCGGTTCTTGTCGTCTCCGTGGTGTTCGTAGCAGCGATCGTCGCTTTTTTCCTTGGCTCTCGCATTGAAATTGATGCGAATCTAGAGTCCTTGCTCCCACAAAATTCACCGACGATTTTAGCCATGAAAGAAACGAATCAGCGCTTTGGGAGTGCTGATTTATTCACCATCGCTATCGTGATGAAATCCCCAGATTCCATCGCGCATATTCAAGACGCAATCAAAACAGAAATGCACGCACACTGGCCCGATGCGGTTTCTGTACAAATAGATCGCGACGCGTCTTTCTTCCGCAAACATGCTCTGCTCTACCTTCCCATCGATCAACTGCAAAGACTCTCGGAACGCTTAACACGTCTGCGCAGCGATTTAAAGCTCGGCCCTTTAGGCGTCGACCTTTTGTCCGATCAACCCGCGCCAGCTGGCCCTTGGTTCGCAGCCAACACCACCGAGCAACTAGGACTTCCCGATGAAGCGTCAGAAGAGTTCAAACAATTTTTGCAACCCTCGCTTACAGATTCTACTCAGACACAAAGTGACCCCAAACTGGGTGTTCCAGATTCTCTGCGAACACGGTTAATAGGTCATATGCCCGATGGCCGTTATGTTGGAATTGTGCAAGCTGTGTTACAACACCCAAGTTCAAATATGGAGTACGTTAAAACGGTTCTAGAACGCTCCGACACAATGCTCACGGCTCTGCGCAAACAGCATGGTGAAGCGTTGCGGATTGATGTGCAAGGTCCCTACAAAGAGTTGCAAGAAGTAAATTCGCTCACACGTAACGGAGCCTCATCTACACTGGTTTCTGGCATCTTAGTACTGCTCATTATCTTGCTGTACTTTCGTGCGCCAGGGCCTGTATTTCTTGTGCTAGGGCAAGCCGGCATTTCGTGCTTATTGACCATTGGATTCGTAAGCCTTACCTACGGCCATCTGAACTTGTATACCATGTTTGTGTTAAGCATTCTATTTGGAATGGGTACCGATTATTCGCTCTATGTCGTTGGATATGCGCAGCGGCTTGTACGCTATGGCTCAACTTGGCCCGAGGCTTTGGAGCGCACGTTTATCGACATGTCATCGTCGCTACTCACAGCTTGGATTACCTCTGTTGCAGGCCTGTTAACCTTACTCATTTCTCGCTTCTCTGGCTTTTATGAGTTCGGTGTGATTGCGACAGTAGGCATTACCTTCAGCCTTTTCTTAACATTCTTTTTCCTACCAGCTGCAGTTCAATTGATGCATCGAATCTCTGTGAAGCCTTGGTGGGCTTGGCTTTCTCTCGATTCAAAACTTGAACCGGTCTCCGATAAAAAAGATTCGCCTTGGCTCACTCGGTTTTCTTTTGTCACTGCGATGATCGCCATAATCGGAGCCGTAGTTCTTGCCCCTTTTACCACCAAGCTTTGCTTTGAATATGACTTCTCGAACTTGCGCGAATCGGGTCATTTTTTCTTTCAGAAAGCCGCGCCCATTTCTGAAGAAATTCCGATTGAAGCCGCTTTGGGATCACACCGTACATCGAGCCAACCCGTTGTATTGCTTGCGAAACAAGCCGATGATTTGAATGAATTACACGACACACTGTTACGCAGACTTACCGTTGAACACGACACCTCTCTACAAAGTTTCTTAACGCTGCGCAGCTTTGTACCTCTTGCACGCGAGCAGAATGAACGACTGCCGTTCTTACGTATCATTGACTCTGTCGTCTCCGATAAAATTTTCAATAAAGCTTCTGGGGACGATTCCATCATGGTAAGCATGTTACGCGAGATGGCTAAGGCGAAGCCGTTTGTCGCAACGGATATTCCTGCTTGGTCCTTGGATTTACTGCGCGAACGCGATGGAACTTATGGTCGTATTGGATTTCTCTATGATCGAATTACCAGTGCAGATGCACGTGATGCAGAACATTTCGAAAATAACTACGGACATTTAAGCGCCAGTGGCCGCCCAATTTCATCGTATTCTTCAAGCTTTGTCTACGCGGACTTGGTGCGACTTGTGCGCGAAGACAGCCTGCGCATGAGCGTGATGATGTTACTTGCGCTCGTGATTTTACTCGCGATCATTTTACATAGCATTCGTGGGATTTTAGTCTCTGCGATTAGTATGCTCCTGAGTTTACTGTGGTGCCTTGGCCTCATGGGGCTCTTTGGCCAAAAGGTTAACGTGTTCAATCTCATTGTGATCACAACGATCCAAGGCGCCCTGACCGATGTCGTTATTTACATTGTGCTTGCATGGGAACGCCAAGGGCGACAAGGGTTGCGCGAGATTTATGCTGGGATAGGACTACTCATGCTGATTGCGATTGGTACCACTATTGCTGGCTGGATCGGTATGATTTTCACAACCCATCAAGGCATTCAGAGCATGGGCGGGTTCGCGTTGATTGGCCTAGGATCTTGTTTGGTAATTTCACTTTGCGCCACCCCATGGCTTTGCACTCGCATACTCACAAAAAGCACACACTAGCCGAATCCTATATTTCGAATATGGACGCGATTCATAAAATCCTGCTTGCAGGCGGCACTCATGGAAATGAGCTGACGGGTGTTCACTTGGTGCGAGAGTGGCTTCAACACCCACACTCACTTGAGTTTGCTGGTCTCGATATCCATTTGCTGCTTGCAAATCCCGATGCAATTCGCTTGTGCCGGCGATATTTTGAATTCGATTTAAACCGCGCTTTTTCCAATAGCCTACTCGATGAAACTTACCCAGCACCGTCGCATGAAGTTGCTCGAGCCCGCGAAATCAACCGCACTTACGGTCCCAAGGGAAGCGCGCTGGCACCTGATCTCGCTATTGATCTGCACAATAGCACCGCGAATATGGGCATAAGCATTATTCTCAATCGTTTGGATCCGTATGTAAAACGAATCTGCGCCATACTCGCACAAGAGTTTGCCGAGGTTCGCCTCGTGTACCAGCCCGAGCCAGAGGCGAGCATCCCTTACTTGCCTTCACTTGCCAAGCGCGACATTACCATCGAAGTCGGCCCTCAAGCTCATGGCACACTCAGCGCCAAGCTCTACCAGCGCACTCAAGCTGTGGTGCTTCGCCTGCTTGAACTCACTGTGCAATGGAATCAGGACACGTTACCAGCGCAAACAATTCCTGTCGAAGTATTCACCCAAACAGGAGTGCTCGACTATCCGCGTAGCCTTGAAGGCTCTTTGCTCGCCATAATCCACCCAAAGGTGGAAGGCCGAGATTTCGAAGCAGTGGAAACGGGTGCCCCTCTTTTTATGACTTTTGCGGGAGAGACAATTACATGGCAAGGGAATGCGACCCTATGGCCTTGTTTTCTTGGCGAAGCTGCTTATCTTGAAAAGCGAATTGCGCTGACCATACTTGAGCGCACAATGGAGAACTGGTGAAATACGATCTGCCCCCCGAAGAAATTGCCAAGCCCTCAGCCGAAGAGCGCATGGATGCCTTTGCCCAATTATTGAAACAAGCAAAAGAAGGTGCGGCCTGGGAGCCTATGCTTACCGAGCTACTCTGGACTTTTGAAAAGTTTTTAGTGGATCGGCCACCTCCTCCAAAATCATGGACAGACCGCGTGGGAAAAGATGCCGACAAATACGATTATTATCAAATCGTTTTGCCTGCTGATTACACCGATCCTTATATGGATGAACTCGAAAACATTCGTTTGCTGCGGGAAAAATTTGCGGGGCAAAAAAGCCTGATGGCTCTTGAAAACTTTTTAGTGACCCGGAATCATTTCTTGTATGGTAACGAGCATGCTGCACCGGTTTGTTTGCCTCGTCCACTGATGATGCTTGAAAGCTATACAACGTCTGCAAACGTAAGCTGGGATTGCTGCTTGACCGTTTTTGCCGACGGCTCATGGCAGGCCTATAACATGGATCGTGACGATGAAGATGCGATTGGGGAAGACATTTCAGAGCAACTAGAAAGCTGGATGCCAATCATCGCGTATTTAAAGGTGATTCCACCTGTTGAAGGCCGAGATTACGGTTGGTTTAAGGCTGTCGAGATCGAGTAAACAGGCAAATTGGCGAAGAATATATTGATCTCATGATCGCACAAAAAAAGCCCCCGGAATTCCGGAGGCTTTTTTCAATTTCTTTAACCCATTACTTATTGGTGCGAATGTAACCAATCTTGGATTGGGAATACACGCGGTTATACAAGCTAGTCTTTAGACTTGGATTGGTCGTTTTATTCGGTGAATAGCAATAGGAGGATGCATTTTGAATCAAATCGACCTTCAAAATATAAACCCCTGTGCCAAGCTTACGACCTGTATGGGAGATTGGGTAAAGGTTCGCCATGACCTTAACTTGACCCGAGGAGATCGATGGGATTTTGTCAGTAGAAGTTGCGCAAGCTAGGCCTCCAGAAATTGTGCTCTTGTTTTGAAGAGCCTTAATTTCTGCATCAGAAGCAGACTTCGTGTAGCGGTTCACAAATTGCCCCAGATGATCATAGATTTCAACATTTAAGCTGAACCCACCTGAAACAGGGAACGAAACAGCTAAGCATGAGTTCAAAGCCTTTCCATCCTTAACTTCAGCATGGCAACGAGCAACATTGGAAGACGTTGTCGATGTAGCGCTCGTCGCTCCAATTGTTTTCTGGAAGTACCCAGCAACAGTTCCCGTGGTATCCATAGTAAAGGCATTCGCGACAGAACCAGTTGTGCTTGTGCTGGATTCAGGAGGGAAACCAAAAAGCAACGCAGCATTGGCTGATGCATTAGGATTTGCCTGAAAATAAGCATCCAGAGCTGCAGAAGACGTGTCTTCGGTAGGATACAAAGCCAAAGTCAGTTCTCCGCTATTAGAAGGGGAAACCGTATTTCCAGAAGAAATCGCAGCATACGTCGCTCCTCCATCCAAAATTCCACCCGTACTCAAAGCTTCTGTGGTTGCGTTAAAAGGAGGATGGTTTGGATTGTTATCTGGAACGGAAACAGGAGTCGTTGTCGATACATTCGAGGAAGGCATCACTGTACCCCAAGTAAAGCTATTGACAGGTGTGTTCTGTACGGAAGTAATAGCCGGAATCGATGCAATGGGCGAAAACTTATGCCCCATAATATCAGAGTAATTGAAGGCTAGTGAATCGCCAGCAGCAGGAGTATACACCGAAGAAGGAACAGTGCAAGTCGCTTCATCACAAAGAATAGCCTTCGTCAACAAATAGACATAGTTACCATCGGCATCCACTGGATGGGTGGACAATGAAATCCCCGTGGCCGCGAGTCCCATGGTATCCGCACGAACACCACTAGGCGCCGTCGCATCCGAAACAAGTTTGATTCCTAGTACTGGAAAATACTGGGAGCCAGCTTTGCCCAAGGCATTGATCTGAGCTAACGAAGCGTCTGAAAGTTTTGCGGAAAGATGAAGGACTAGAGTACTATCGCCAATCACTTCAGCGCTCAAGATTTTGGGAGCACCATAAGTCGGTGGTGACATCTCCGCCATCGTTGTTGTAATCATCAAATTTGAACCATCTGTTTGACGGTCATCGTAGAAAAAGTTCAGCTTGTGCTTTGAATTTTCGGCCCAGCCCCATGCTTTAGCCAAATCAGCCATTGGGATACGAGCTTCTGCAGGCTCATGAGTTCCACCCAAGTCTGCCACCAAAACACCATCCACAAAGATCCACATATCGTCATCACCCGAGAACTGGAAGGTATCGGTGGAATGGTACGTAAACTTGGTATAGCCAGCGATTGTAAAAGCGTAATTATGCAACCATGCGGCAGCCTCAGGATGGGCTACAACGGTTTGGGTGACTGCAGCGGCAATTTTTTGGCCACCGAGGATATTCAAATACTTACATACATCTTTCTGAGTCTGGTTACCAGCTTCACCGTATCCACCCACTTGCTCGTAGCCTGGGAATGCTGAAGTTGCAGGGAGCGGTCCATAAGGAGGGCACCAAAGTTGAAGACTTTCCATTCCAAAGTTTGGATTATTCACATCACCGGCAAACTTATCCAAGGGAAAATAAGCGCCACCAGGCATTTCCTTTGAATCGATATAATACTGAGTGGTTCCTGGATGATTTTTGAAGGTCATCGTGGTCTTGATGGTTTTATTGATATCACCACCCACCACATCGGTAAACCATTGCGCAAAATTATCGTTGTGGCAAAGCACATTCTTGCGAACAGGCGTCCAATAATGTGGATCAGAATTTGAAGTATCAAGGAGATCATTCACCATGCCACGCGTTACGTACACGGGGTCTTCCCAGCTAACCTGAGATGCAGTGAGAGGAGTTCCTCCGTTCAAGGCTACCGCTTTGTGGTGCTGGGTGCGAATCGTTTTTCCACCAATGATGTAATCACCATAGTAGGTCTGTTTGGCCAGAGTTCCATCAGCCTTCATCGTTCCACAAGGGTAACCGTCTTCACAAGCGGAAGCGGTTGGACTCCAGCCATAGGCATTGATGTCGATAGGAGGATTTGACTTCTCGAAGCACGACTGAACTCTTGGGAAGATCAAGCCCGAGTTCAAAAGAGGAGAAGCGTTGATCTGCTGGCCGCGATCATCAAAATTCTCAAAATCGGGGTGACTTGGGTGGAAATCACGGATAATGACATCCATTTGCAGGGAGTCGGGGGCTGCCGAAGATTGGGACCATAGTCCAGCAACCATGCCAAGGGCAATAACAAGCTTTCGATTCATCTGTTTCTCCCTACTAGAAATAAAGAAGCCTAGGGATTTCTCCCTTTAATTCATCGCTAAATATACACCAAAAGCATTCGAACGGTTCGCTACTTTACCGTAAAGTTGGAGTTTACAAAACTCTGTGACTTAACCCATGTTAAACCGTATAAATGGCTATCTTGCAGGGGCATGGGAACCTTACGAACACCTGCGCCGGTAAGGCTTTTGATCGGCATTTTGGCTAGATCAGATGATCTTGTAACGGCAATACTCCCCACCCTCACAGAACGGTTCGGGCACCTCGATTTATGCCTTGATCCCATTCCCTACACTTGGACGAACTATTACCAAGACGAGATTGGTTCCACCCCTGTCCGCGCGATTGTCGCCTTTGAGGATCTCATTTCTAGAGAAGAAATTGTAGCCATTAAGCAATGGACAAACGAGCTCGAACTCCAAGGGCATGAGGATGGGAAGCGCCCTGTGAATCTGGATCCAGGGTACATGACACTTGGGCAATTCTTCTTGGCCACAACGAAAGACCAACGACAACGCGTTTATGTTCGGAATGGAATTTTTGTGGAACCGACGCTCTACTTTCAGGATGGCTCTTGGCATGCATTTCCTTGGACTTATCGCGACTGGCAAAGCCCTCTTTATCTGGATTACCTTGGCAGAGTTCGCGCAAGGCTTGCCTACCAAATGACAACCGGCTATCCTTGGTCCAAACGCAAACGCCCCAAAATAACGCCAAACCATTAAGACAACCATCGCTGACATGTGTAAAGACTCATGGACAACACTTTTTCTAGTGTGCCCTTCTATTCATGTGAATTCTCTACTAACTTCAAGCCGTCTTTTTTTGGGAACCCGCATGAATCTTGCTCTTCTTATTCTTTGCCTTACTGCGCTGAATACTTTCGCGCAAATGTTCACACCATACCAGTACGCAAAAGCAGCTTGGATGACTACTCGCTTTTATGGAGGCCAACGAGCAGGAGACGCCCCCAACTGGATTTTGCTGAACCATCCAATAGAAGCCTTTCATACAAGTTTTGAACGCGATTCGATCAACAACCTAGATGTGAATGGAGGTTGGTTCGATTGCGGTGATTTTATGATGTTCGGGCAAACTCAGTATTATACAGCCTACATCTTAGCCAAAGCCTACGAAGAGTTTCCGCAAGGATTCCGCGACCATTACAACGGTGAGACCTACGCGGACTATCAAGCTGCTGGTGCCTACAATTTTGAAAATGGAAAACCAAACGGAGTGCCAGATCTCTTAGATGAGCTTCGCTTTGAAGGCAATTTTTTAATCAAGATCGCACCAACGGCACAACTATTTGTCTATCAAAAAGGCAATTCAAACCTAGATCATAAAAATTGGGAAACGGCACATCGAACCAAGATCCTTCAGCAGATTTATGGAGGAGAGAATGATTTGCCTCGACCCATATACGCCAATCCTGAAGACGCATCCATGCCATCTTTTGCAGCAGCAGCAATGGCTGTTATGTCCAAGATATTTCGGCCTCGCGACCCAGCCTTTGCAGATCAGCTCTTGGCTCATGCCGTCAACGCCTACATATATGCAACCAATCACCCCGGAACAGCCACCTCAGCAAACCCCACCTGCGATGCGGGCAATTCCAATCTCTGCTACCCTGCCAACACAAAATGGCAAGACGATCTAACCACAGCGGCAACGGAACTTTACGATGTCACCAAAGATCCCATCTATAAAGCAAAGTCAGATTCCCTAGCGGCAGCGGGCGCAATCTACGGCTCAGCCTTTGGCTCCGACTGGGCTAACAACGATGCACAAGCTTTGTACGCGCGGGCAACCATCATGGGAGATGCGCTAGCACTCTCGAGCTTTAATAGCTTGGTGACTAGCTACATGGCTTCGCTCAATTCAGAAGGGATTACCATGATCGGTAACACGGACTGGGGATCCATGCGCTATGTTGCAAGCACCGCGTTTTTATTGGCTCTTTATGACAAGGTGAACCAAACCACGTTCTACCGGAAATCGCTCTACACACAAATTGATTTTTTACTCGGAGGCAACGCGTCCCGTCAATCCTTCGTTTCAGGCTACTGTGAAAACTGTCTCAATTCCCCTCAGCACCCCCATCATCGCAACATCTATCTAAATGACAACAACCTTCCCGATAAAGGGAAGCAGAGCCTGGTTATCCCCACAATTCTCAAACAATTTGGCGCTTTGGTGGGCGGAAACTCAGGGCGGGTTTCTTACGCATATACAGATAGCATTCTTCAGTATTCCACCGCAGAGGTTTGCATCGACTACAACGCAGGCCTCGTGGGCGCATTAGGCGCAATCGTCTCCGAGCAAGCTCCAGCAAGCCTTCCCTTGCCTCTCACCGTGCTTCCGGTATCCATGCAGCAACAACATGGATTTTCTGTGGAAACCAGTGGCAGACGCATTCATTTCGCAAGTTCAACCCAGCATGCTTTCTCCGCCAATATTTACGATATGCGAGGAGCTTCCATCGCAAGCTTACAATCCAGCACAGGGCAAGATGTGGATTGGGATGCGGCTCGTGCAGGCGTTTTCTTCGTTGCTGTTCACAGCGCAAACAATGACCAAGTGGGTCAATTCCGCGTTGCCCTTGTGAACTAAATCAGGCACTTTTTAGAAAAGCGCGCAGAAACGCCATTCTTTTTTATTTTTCCCAGATATGCTAATCCAAATCGTTTCCAAGCCGTCCTCAAAGAGCAACATTGAGGTTCTCTTCTATTTCAAGCAAGCGCTGGTTTTCCCAACTGCCTCTCCGCTGAATGAAGCCGAGCAGGGTGCCTTGCAATCTATTTTGCGCAAAACAGGCGATGGCCCGCATGGCACTGGTCCTTACGGAGACAGCGACTGGGCAGAAATCAACGGCCGCCTTTTTGTGCTGCTCGATGCAGGCAAAGAAAAATATTTGTCTCGCTCCGAGAATCTGCGTTGTGCAGCCTACCGCTTAACAAAGCTCGCGATACGTCGCCAGTTCACCAACCTCTCGATCAACGTCAGCGAAGCCTCAAGCGATGATTGCGCTGCGATTCTTGCTGGCTTGCATTACGGTGAATATCGTTTTGATTCTTATAAGTCCAACCCAAAAAAAATTCATGAATACCAAGTGGAATTAATGGGCGGAGATCGCACTGATGCATTGAAATTGCTGGCTCGCCAGGTAGATGCAGTCATGTCACAAGTGAGCATTGCCCGCAATTTGGTAAACGAACCAGGCTCCTCTTTAACCACCTCCGATCTCGTTGCGCAAGCAGTCGTTCTCGGCAAAGCTCATGGCTTAAAAGTATTGGTGCGCAATGCAGCCCAACTCGAGAAGGAAGGCTTCCAAGGCCTTATTTCCGTAGGCAAAGGCAGCCCAAACCCACCTGCGATGGTTACCCTTAGTTACAAGCCTAAGAAATTTCGCAACAGCGTGCACCTAGGATTGCTAGGCAAAGGCCTCACCTTTGACACCGGTGGAATTTCACTGAAGCCCGCAACAGATATGTGGGAAATGAAAATGGACATGGGCGGCGCCGCAGCAGCTCTCGCAGGCATTTGCGCCATTGCAAGCCTAGGCCTCCCCATCCAAGTCACCGCAGTGCTTTGCATCGCAGAGAATCGTCCCTCGGGTCGCGCACAGTTGCCCGGCGATATTTTCACAGCAAAGAACGGCAAAACAGTCATGGTTGATAACACCGATGCCGAAGGTCGCCTCGTATTGACCGATGGCCTTTGGGAAGCTGGCGCACAAGGGGTTACGCACTTGGTAGACCTTGCCACGCTTACTGGCGCAGTCATTCGCGCATTAGGTTCTTCGGTCGCAGGTCTCTTCACCAATAGTCTCGCCATGGGAGAACTCGTGCTTGAATCCGGCCGAGCATGTGGTGAAAAGTATTGGCCACTTCCACTTGAAATGGAATATTTCGAAGGCCTGCAAGACAAAGTTGCCGACCTGAAAAATGTGAGTGGCGAAGTCGGAGCAATCACGGCAGCACTTTTCTTGCAAGAGTTCGTTCCCGCAGGTGTTGCTTGGTCTCATCTCGATATCGCCGGCACCGCATTCGTTAAAAAGCAATGGAAATACATTGAGCATGGTGGCACAGGTTTTGGTGTGCAAACCTTGGTAGAAATAGCCAAGCGCCTTGCAGACCCATCTCGCCATTTGCCACTAGCTCCACCCACCGCCCCAAGTGCAAAAACACCAAACGCAAAAGCAAGCGAAGCGCCTCGCCGTGGCCGCCCACCCAAAGCACGCCCCGCGCAACAGGCAGCACCCAGTACGCTCAAGCGTCGCGGTCGCCCACGCAAAGTACTCGCGCCAGCAGTGGTAACACCTATCGAGAAACCACGCCGCGGAAGGCCGCCGAAGGCTTTATCGAAGGCTCAACCTAATAAGGCTCAACCTAAGGTCGCACCAAACACGACAGCGCCACGTCGTCGAGGCCGTCCACCTAAGAATTCACCCCGAACCTGAGTTCGACATGCACAAGCGCGAAATCGATACCATCGCAGTACTAGACTTCGGTGGACAGTATGCTCATTTGATAGCGAACCGAGTTAGACGCCTCGGAGCTTTCACCGAAATCTACCCACCCGATGCACCCGCTGAACTTTTTGACAACGTGAAAGGCATCATCTTTTCGGGCGGACCATCGAGCGTGTATGCGAAAGATGCTCCTGCGTTCAATTCCGAAATTCTGCGCCGTGCAAAAGTTCCCGTGCTTGGTATTTGCTATGGCCATCAACTCATCGCCCAAGAACTAGGTGGAAAGGTCGAGCCCGGAAAAGTAAAAGAATACGGTGTCGCAAGCCTCCGCATTATGGATAGTAAAAATCCATTATTATTTGACATTCCCAGTGACTCGCCCATGTGGATGAGCCATGGCGACCATGTAGCCCAACTCCCACAAGGCTTCGTGAACATCGCCGAAACCGCAGATTGCAAAGCTGCGGCAGTAGCCTCCACCGATCGTCCATTTTTCGGAATTCAATTTCACCCCGAAGTCACGCATTCCCAATACGGAAGCCAATTGCTCGCGAACTTCGTGAACATCTGCGGCTGCGCATCGTCATGGAGCATGAAGTCCTACCTGCCTGTGATCACGCAACGGATTCGCGAACAAGTCGGCGACCGCAATGTATTTCTGCTCGTATCCGGTGGTGTAGATTCCACCGTCGCATTCGTTTTACTCAATCGCATCTTAGGTGCAAAACGCGTACTTGGCCTGCATATCGACAACGGCATGATGCGCCTACAAGAATCCGATAAAGTGCGCGAGTTCTTACATACAGAAGGCATGGACAACCTCATGGTCGTCGATGCAACACGCGATTTTTTGGATCCAATCGCAAACGAAACGCTTCCTGAAAACAAGCGCAAGAGCATTGGTGCAACCTTCTTGAAAGTGAAAGATCGCGAACTCGAACGCCTTAAGCTCGATCCACAACAATGGATGATCGCGCAAGGAACTATCTATCCAGACACCATCGAAAGCGGCGGCACCAAGAACGCAGACTTGATTAAGACGCACCATAACCGCGTGCCCGAAGTCATGGAACTCATGCGCAAAGGCCTGCTGCTAGAACCCCTCGCGGACTTATACAAAGATGAAGTGCGCATGCTCGGCGAAGAGCTTGGCATTCCTCACAATCTCGTTTGGCGTCATCCATTCCCAGGCCCCGGGCTTGGCGTGCGTTTACTTTGCAGCGACGGAACCTTTGAAGGACCAAGCCTTCCGGAAGTCGAAGGCCTTGAAGACTATCTCGAAAAAAATAGTCTACGCGCATTTTTACTGCCCATTCGCAGCGTGGGTGTACAAGGCGATGGCCGCACCTACGCGCAACCCTTGGTGCTCACCAACCCAGCTCTCTCTTGGGATGACACCGAACGCCATTCAACCGCAATCGCCAACCGCTTCCGCGTGGTGAACCGCATCGTGTGGCAAGTCGGTGCAATCGAGCGCTCAGCGCCTCAGCTCATCACTCAATACTGCGAGAAAAAAAATCTCGATCAACTGCGCATATTCGATGCAATTTGTACCGAGTTCTTACAGAACAACAACCTCTATGAAAGCATTTGGCAAATGCCCGTGGTATTATTGCCTTTGCGCATCCATAATAAGCCCGTAATCGTTTTGCGCCCCGTAAATTCCTCGGAAGCCATGACCGCAAATTTTGCTCGCATCGCTCAAGATAAACTAGCCCACCTGTGGAAAACCCTTGCGCAAGCAGGCGCCGGAGCTCTCTACTACGACGTAACCCACAAACCACCCGGAACCATTGAATGGGAATAGTTTTGAGGGGGCCTCTCTCTGCCCGCGCACTTCGCGGTGGGCCCCCTAGCGCAAGCCACCTCGCTTCGCTGCAGTGTCTCGCGCTACCCTAAATACAAATTGAGAGTTGAAAGTTGAAAGCGATG
>Ga0302272_1000312_pt1 | contig 22423 bp, 23 predicted proteins | sample III_Bog_N1_2_FD_198772 | JGI IMG/M metagenome (GOLD analysis project Ga0302272, IMG submission 198772) | Peat permafrost microbial communities from Stordalen Mire near Abisko, Sweden - III_Bog_N1_2 | ecosystem: Environmental > Terrestrial > Soil > Wetlands > Peat | place: Sweden: Abisko...
TGATAAAGTCTTCTGATCATAAGACGCTCCTGGTGTTATGGATTGACAATGGTGAAATGTTGAGAAAAGCTTGCGCTATGAATGTTGAGAAGAATAATGCCTTGCGGAAACTCAAAGCTTTGCGACCCTTGTGAACCTTGAAAGCTTGCTTGGCCTAGCCTTCGCCCGCTAATTTGATACCAATCAACACTGTATGCATCTAGGTGCTCGACACCTCCCAAAGTCCATGTTCGCCCCGAGTGCAGAAGCGACAATGCTTGGGAAGTCTTTGCTTGATCGCGCACGGCAACGAATTGATAATCTGCGGGCAAGTAATTGGTGAGCTGCGTGCGAAGAGCTGCGTTGCGAGTCTTGGAAAAGCTAATGAGACCAGGAATTGAACCCGCAGGCCCTAAGCTGTAATCTGAAGTGAGATTACTTTCAAAAATTGCGGATGAATAAAACTTATTGGAATCTGCTTGCACGTAAGGGCGAATCACAGGAGCTAAGCGATCAATCTCTGCCTGCACAGAATCGGTGCTCGCGTACTCGTTGATCAGTTTGCGCACCCAGCCTAAATACTTATAGCGAAAGGCTGTATCGGCAAGCACGCGTTGGTTTAATGGTCGACTTGAAAGGTTCGAGACATTGATCAAATCTTGCGAGATCACGTTCCAGCTATTTGAAAAACCGCCAAAGGACAGATTCAAATCCCAAGGCATAAACAGCATAAACCCAGCCGTAGACTCCTGATACATATAGAAGTTGCGACCCGAACCCACATAAGAATCAAAGTTGGAAAGCACCATATCAAAGGCAAGGAATGCAGCAACATTGTCAGGACTCAAATAATTCTGCATCACACGGTAGAACGTGGAGTCAGGAGTATTTTTCAACACATACATGAAGTTGATTACACCAGACCAATCATTCGCAGATGTATTTGTTTTGAGTTCAAGAGAAGTTGAATAGAGACTAGGATTAGCTCCCAAATAAACTAAGAGCGCACCGTCATCACCTGCCTTGAATAAGTTTTGCTTTGCATCGGTAAACCAACGTTTCAAATAAATTTTATCGGCTTCTTCAACTTGTGTGTATAGCCCTATTGATGTGCCATTGAAGCTAATGGTGGCAAAGCTTGCGCGTGGGCTAGGCATATAGTGTTTGGCAATATCATACGAGATTTTTTCACGCAAAAAACTTGGATCGCCAATGCCGTTACTGAAGTTGAGAACCTGTACGCCACTATATGTTTGCTTTGAATTGTATTTATCAAACTTGATCTTCATGGGCTTCTTAGGCGAGCTACCGGTCATGGTATAAGAGGAGTTGCCTTTGTAGCGCACGCCCACGCTGTCGAGGGTAATTGTGCCGTCAGTAAATTTCGCTGGGAGCCATCCGGAGTCTGCTGCGTAGTAGGCCTCTAACAACGCTTCATAGTTTGAGTCATAGAACGTCACGTTGTATTGGCGCACGACTGTATCTGCAAATAGCGTTTCCGAGGAATCTGTTGCTGCATAAGACACTGGCGCCATGCCAAGCATGAGCAATACGAAGAGCCGCCCCAGCATAAGCTGCAAAGCGAAGTGCTTCAGTGACGTTCTCAAAACAAGACTGAAATGAAATTGACATGCTGTTGACATATCAACAATGTAAAGATGCGAGCCTATATTTCAGCAAAGCGTTGGTCGATCATCGCTCACGAACGTGGGAGCAAGCCTATAGGAATTTTGAATAACAATCAGCACCAAATCGATGTACAACGATAAAACACAAGCAACATTAAGGCACATCTCGCTAGATCCGATAGATGTTGAGTGAACAAGGATGTTCATAACACCATTAGCAAGGACGCATTATGCAGATCAACGCAGCCTCATCCGCAAGCCCCATCTCATCAACATCTGGATCGACTTCTATCGACGCCCAGATCAAGCAGCTCAAGGCAAAAGATAAACAGCTTGAACAGGATTTAAGCAAACTCTCTTCTAGCAAGTCAGCGACCAGTAGCACCGACATTGCTGCCAAAAACAAAGAAATTCAGCAGGTCGAAGAACAGATCACTACCCTCGAAGCCAGCAAGGCGCAGAAAGCGAAAGAAAGCCAGGCTTCAAGTCAAAGCAGCGCAAGTCAAAGTAACGTAAGCAAACCCACAGCAAACAACTCGGCAAACCCCGCAGGTGTGGGCGAGAATGTCGATGTGACGGTGTAAGTGAAGCAAGAGTTGCTAGTATTTCATGCATGGTTTCATACTCCATTGACAAGGGAAATTCCACAGACTTAGCGCAGGTAATGGTGCTGATCAAAGCAACAACTGTTGCGATGCGCTCTGTTGGGATTTTGCAGTGGGACGACTTTTACCCAGACAGCGAAACAATGCGTGCTGATCTTGAAAGTGGCGCATTATACAAGCTCTGCGAAAATGGAATTTTTGTGTCCATTGTGACTATCAATTCCAATTCACCAAAGGAATATGACCAATTGCCTTGGCGCGATCAACAAGGAAAACATGCAACAGTGCATCGTCTTACGGTTCATCCGGATTGGCAGGGGCGTGGAATTGGCAAGCAAATGATGCGCTTTGTAGAGTCCTTTACTCAACAGCATGGGCACACATCACTCCGGCTTGACGCCCACTCGCGCAACGAGCAAGCGTTATCGCTCTATCGTGGAATGGGTTTTCATGAAGTTGGCGGTGTGGAATTTCGCAATGGATCATTTATTTGCTTTGAAAAGCACATAACGAAAACCCCCCATCCGATTGGACAGGGGGTTTATGAATATTAGAGCCTCCCAGCAGAGTTGAACTGCCGACCTGCTGATTACGAATCAGCTGCTCTACCACTGAGCTAGAGAGGCGTTACAAGGAATTTAGAAAAAGAATTTCGGATGCCTAGGGCTTTGGTTGTTGCGGTGCAAAAGGGCTTTCGGTAAAAATCTTGCGGATCGCAGCTTCGGCGGCAGCGGCCCAGTCAGCCTTAGTTGAGGCACCGGTGAGCACTTGCGCCCCGTCTGCGCGGCCTAGAGCCACGGTCTGTCGAGCTTGGTAGTCGTAAATCAAATAATTGATTTTGCAAACAAGGCGAATCGCGTCTGGATTTGCACCTTTCGCGGTATCTACCACAGTTACAACATCATCAGCATTTTGGTCATTACGCATAAAGGCGACATCGATAGGCACCAAAACAAAACGAGCGTCTCCCTTAGCCGCAGCTGGGATTGTGGTCACAAAAGGCTTGTCGTCAAACGTTTCAGAAATTTTCAAAGCCTTGTCACCAGCCCATGCTGAGATTGGGTCACCACCTAGATCTGCAGAAGCCCAAACCCACTTAGTGCCATGTACAACAAGGTTTATGGTGGAATCGATTAGAGGTGCAAGGGTTGTGCGATCATTGATCGGGTTCTCTTTAGGCTTAGGCGCTGCAGCAGATGCTGGTTTTGTTGTGTCTTGACTTGTTGTGGCTAGGGATTGAGGCTGTTGACCAAAGGCAAGGGAACTGCTGCTCGATGAGGTGCCCCAAGAGGTTGCTGATGAGGTGCCCGCATTCTGCGTCTTGGCGGCTTTGGCTCCGGCGGTCGATGGCTTTGCGGTGTCAACCTTTTCAATCGGAGGAACGAAGGTATAGGCAATGCCAGGGAATGCGCTTGCAAAATCGATGCTATCCCATGTGGCGAAATGGCTTTGATCTGCCTTAAGAATCCACAATACTTCATTGGGATAAGACTTGCCCTTATAGTCCGAGCGGATCTCTTGCGAAGGTCCTGCGCAGTTGAATAATACACCTGCAACAGAAACGCCAACAAGAGCAAAAAGATTGAAGCGCATAGTGTCTCCTTAAAGCTTAGGGGAGAATATAAGAAAGACAATGTTGCCATATTCCCATTTATTGGGTGACCGTCTAAACTATATTTAGCCGGTTCGGTCAATTGGTTTTTCGCAGAGAGAATTATGCCAAATCGGGTTATTATTGGATCACAGTGGGGCGACGAAGGCAAGGCCAAGGTCGTAGATTTTCTTACCCTTGAGTCCGACGTTATCATTCGCTTCCAGGGCGGTGCAAACGCGGGTCACACAGTCAAGGTCGACGATCAGGAATTCGTATTCCATCTGATTCCTTCGGGCATTATGCACAAGGACAAAATTTGCGTAATCGGTAACGGCGTAGTTCTTGATCCGAACCAGATTTTGCGCGAAATCGGTGAGCTTGCCGTCAAGGGAATCACTCCCGATAATCGCTTGTTCATTGCAGACAACGCCCATGTGGTTTTACCATGGCACATCGCCATCGATAAACTTAAAGAAGCTAAGGCTGGCAAGGCTGCTATTGGCACCACGGGCCGCGGCATTGGTCCTTGCTACAGCGATAAGGTGAACCGTCATGGAGTACGTGTTGGTGACATGCTCGACGAGCGCGAACTTCGCCCTCGCATCGAAGCCATCGCAGCCTTCCGCAATCAAGAATTTGAGCTCATGTACAATGCAGCTCCTATCGATCCCGAGCAAGTCATTCAAGACTTTCTCAAACTGGGTCAACAAATCAAGCCCTTCGTGTGCGATCTGGTAGAAATGATGTATCGCTTGCGCAAGGAAAAGAAGCGTTTCATCTTTGAGGGTGCTCAGGGCACAATCCTCGATGTCGATCACGGCACCTATCCGTTTGTGACGTCTTCGAACACTGTGGCTGGCTCGGCTTGCTGCGGCTCGGGCTTAGGCCCCACTGCAATCGATCAGTCTATTGGCGTGGTGAAAGCTTATACAACACGCGTTGGCAACGGTCCTTTCCCTACCGAGCTTGATAATGATGTGGGCGAACGTCTGCGCAAGATCGGTGGCGAATATGGTGCAACCACAGGTCGTTCACGCCGTTGCGGCTGGTTCGATGCTCCCGTGGTTCGCAAGGCTGCTATTGTGAATGGCCTTACGCATTTAGCCATGACCAAGCTCGATGTGCTTGATTCTTTCGACGAAATTCAGGTTTGCACACATTACCTACTCGATGGCAAAGAAGTCCAGACCATGCCTTCGCAGTTGTCGCGCGTAGGTCGTTGCAAGCCAGTTTACGAGACTTTACTAGGCTGGAACGCCGATACTACGAAATGTCGCTCTTGGGATGACCTTCCTGTGAACGCAAGAAAGTATCTTAAGAGAATCGAAGAATTGGTTGAAGTGAAGATTGGGATGATTTCGGTGGGCGCAAAGCGCGATCAAAGTATCGTCATTGATCTTCAATAGGTCTGGAGGTTTCATGGGTTCTGTTAAAGCGATTGAATTGCTGAAAGGCGTGGATTTATTTTCCTCGCTCAACAATGATCAGTTGGAAACACTGGCGAAGCTAGTGATCATGCAGAACTACGAGAAAGATGAAACGATTATCCTTGAAGACGATGAATCCGTGCAGGCTTTGTTCCTGATTGCCGAAGGTGAAGTCAAGGTCTATATGACCGGCATGGATAAGCGCGAAACGATCCTCACCCTTTTGACCAAGGGCGATTTCTTTGGTGAAATGTCTTTGATCGATGGTGAGCCTCGCAGCGCATCTGTTAAGGCTGTGAGCACATCTGAAGTGCTGATCATTCGTCGCGAACACTTCATTCAGCAAGTACGTGCGACTCCCGACTTGGCGATGAGCCTTCTGGTGGAAATGTCTAAGCGTTTGCGCAAGGCCAATCGCCAAATTGGATCACTCGCAATGCTTACTGTATATGGCCGCATCGCCGGTACCATTCTGAATTTGGTCGAAGAGCGCGGTGTGCGCATTCATGGCGAGACTGGCAAAATGGTCACCGTGATTCGCAATCGACCCACGCAAAAGCAATTGGCAGAAATGTCGGGAACAACTCGCGAAACCGTATCGCGCGTGCTCTCGCAGCTACAGAAAAAAGGAACCATCTCCCTCGCGGGCAAAGACCTGATTATTCTCGAAGAGGGCGACCTCAAGTCTAACGATGATTCCAAGGATCAAGCTCCCCTTGATGACGAGGATTAAGAAAAAGCTCCAAGCTATCCAGAAGCATCCAGCATTTTATGCGGTGTGCTTTTGGTTTGTTGCAGGTTTTGTTTTCTTGGTGATTGCAGACAATATCATCATGCCTGTTTTCGCTGGGCACCTCTCGTTTACAAGCGTAATTCCCGATGTGGTGGGCAAACCCAAGAAAGAAGCCGAAGCTATCCTCGCCAAAGAAAACCTACGCATTGAGTGGGATTCTGTGGGACGTGCCTCAACGAAAATTCCTTCGGGATCGGTGCTCGTGCAAGTGCCCAACAGTGGCCGCCGTGTAAAGGAAGGCCGAATTGTGCACCTTATCGCATCCACCGGAATGCGCGAAGTTGTGTTGCCCGAACTGCGTGGCAAGTCACAGCATCAAGCTGAAGTTACGATCGATCGCCTTGGCCTTGTGCTTGGCAGAACGATTCAGGGCGCACACGCTTCCATTCCACGCGGCGTGGTGATTCGCACCGAGCCAGGCGCGGGCAAAACGGTGCGCATGGGTACTAGGGTGAGCATTGTGATTTCAGCGGGTGCGGTGTTGGGTCGCCAACGCTTGCCCGATTTTTCAGGACTTTCGCTCGAACGAGCTTCCCATCAACTCGACTCTTTAGGCTTTCAAATCGGCTCCGTAGAACGGAAAGATGCAAAGGGCAAAGCCGGCAATACCATCCTTCAACAACACCCAAGCTCTGGCGAGTATCTCGATCCAGGGACTAAGGTGGATTTTGTCATCGTCGATTGACGCTTGACAGCAAGGAATTCATGCATCTAGTTCGGAATACACAAGCGAAAAAACTCGCCATGCAAAACAGCATCGCAAGTTTTGCAGCCTTTTTGCTTTTATCTCTTTTGCTCGTTTCGTGCGCAAGTAATAAACCATCGGTGACTCACCCCACTTTGGTTGGATCCAACAAAGTCTTTGTGGAAGCGCCTGATTCCTTGCTGTACTTGACTGCGGAGCCCAGTAAAGATATTGCCCATGAATCATTTTTGCGCGGTCTTTTGCTGCACAATACCGGTCACGATCAAATGGCGGAACCGTTTTACAAACGCACACTAGCAAACGAGCCAGGCAATCGCTTCTTAGCCTTCGAGCTCGTGCAAATTTTAGCCGATAACAATAAGTCGAAAGAAGCGTTGTCTATTGCGCAAAAAGCGGTTCGCTTTGAAGGCTCAACCAATGCAGAACAGAATTATTTGCTCGCCCGTTTATATCGCGAAAACGGCAAGATCGATTCTTGCAAAGCCTACTACGAAAAGACCATTGAAGCAAGCCCCACGCACTTTCGCGCTCTCTACGAATACAGCGTAATTCTCGAGATGCAGCAAGACTTCAAGAATCTTTCACGCATCTATGAATTATTGATACCCATGCTCAATTATCCGCGCCAACTTGTAGAAAAGCAAATGCTTTTGCTGAAGCTGCGTGGCAATGATTCAACCCTCATCGACTTTATGTCGCAGGCCTACGAAGCACACCCCGAAGCCCAAATGGGCAAAGAATTGGTGGAACTATTGCTTGAAGGCAAACACACCCAACAAGCCCTCGACCTCGCTCACATCATGGTGCAAGAAGACCCCACGAATCACGACGTGCTCAAATTTTTGGTAACGGTGCAGTCGCATAGCAATCAAGCAGACTCCGCAATCCTAACGCAGCGTAAGCTAGTAGCACTAGACTCTTCAGATTACGATGAACTCGAAAAGCTTGCCATTCTTGAATTTGAAAATAACGCAACCGATTCCGCACAGTCGCATTTTCAACAGTTGCTCACCCTGCGAGCCAGCGACCATTTGGCTTGGTTCTACCTGAGCGCCATTGCCATTATTCATAACGACCCCAAGACTGCACTCGATGCGATTCAACGCGCTATTGCCCTTAAGCCCGATGCGCTTTCCTACCGCAATCAACTCGCCTCACTCTATTCACAAAGTGGCGACTTCGACAAAGCGCAACAGATCCTCGATGCAGCACTCGAAATGCACAAAGATCACCCACTTACCATGCAGTTCAAGGGCAACACCTACATTCAACAAGCTCTTCGCCTTGAAGACACTGCACAAGCGAAATCCCCTGCAGCCATACAGGCGCGGGCTTTGCGCGAACATGCGTTGCTATGGTACAACAAGTCTGCCAAAATCGATACGCTTGCAACCGACATTCTTTTTGACCTTGCTGCCGACTACGAACGCCTTGATTCTGTAGCACAAGCAAGCCAAATATTTACGCACCTCTTGGTACTTGAACCCCATAACCACCAAGCTTTGAACTACTTCGGCTACATGCTGGTAGATCGAAAAATCGATGTGGAAAAAGGAGGTTGTTTCATTGATTCGGCTCTCGCACAATCTCCAAAGAACGAGGCATACCTTGACTCCAAGGCTTGGTACTACTACCGCAAAAGCGATTTTCCCCATGCGCGCGAACTGCTCAATTCATTGATCACCATTGGCTCCGATGATGCTACCATTTGGGAACACATGGCTTTAGTTTGCGATGGCATGAACGATTCTACTTCTGCATTAGATGCTTGGAAGCATGTGATCAAAATCAAACCCAATCATGCACAAGCCTTACAGCGCGTAAAGGAACTAGAACAATTGAAAGACGAGGCACAAGAAGCAAAATGAAACGCGGTTTGGTGTGCGCATTCATTTTAGCAGCACTCGCTTTCACCAGTTGTACCAAGCATCCGCAGCCTGTCGTGGGTGGAATCGACTTACCCACAGCAACTCCCAAACTCGATTCTTTGCGCGCAAAAATTGTATTTAGCGTTCCCAAAGATGGCGCAAGTGAAGATATTTCGGGAGTGCTTTTTGCCGTACCCAACAAGCGCTACCGCTTAGAGCTGACTGGCCCGCTGGGTATGCAGCTCGCATCGATGCTTTGGAAAGATTCGAAATGGACGGTACTTGTTCCCAGTGAAGAGCGTTACACACAAGGTAGCGGAAACATCGTCGTGATTCCTGGCCTTATGCTGCCTGACCTTTCAGTGCATCGCTTGCTTTCTTTTGTATGGAGCGATGTATTGCCTAAAGGTTCAGATACCGCAAAGGCACTGGTGGTAAATGGGCGCGAATACCGCTCTTGGGACTTTGCGGATAGTTTGCATGCCGATACCTTACACGTTGATACCTTACACTTAGGCGCGGAGTTTGATCTAGTAAGCCATCGCTTGCTTGCGCTTACAGTTTTTTCAACCATACCCGAAAACAATATCCGCCTTGAATATTCAAACGACGCGGTAAAGATTTCTCGTGCCGGCAAATGGCTAATGACACTCTTGGTTACAGAGCGCAAGCCTACAGCTACTTGGGGTGCAGGCGTGTGGAAGATGACTGTTCCAGCCGATTGGAAGCGTTTTTAGCACACTCGTTCCATTTTCTACACTTCCTTCATGTTCGCGCTAACTCTTTTATCGACACTATACCTCATGGTGATCACACCGGTGCGTATGGCGTTTGCAATCCCACTACATGGAACACTGTTTGCGCTAGAAAGCCTTGCGTCTCTAGGGTTATTGGCCGCTACCGCTTACCGATTTAAGGTAGGGCATCGCAAGTTGAATAGCCATGCCATGCGTACCTTGCAAGTGCTGGGCGCGATTCCATTTGAGTTGATCATCATCGGATTTCACCCATGGCTGTGCATTGCCTTTCGCCTGCTAAACCTTGTGTACCTAGGCGAAATCACCGAACTCGCTCACCGCTTAGATCAATACATACCAAACATTGGCATTCTGCAACGTCTGCTAATTTCTCTGAGTGGTGCCGCCTTTGTGGCGCATTGGGTTGCCTGCGGATGGATTGCTCTCGGTGGCATTCATGATACTGTTGGTATTCTGGAAACCTACACGGCAGGCTTGTATTGGTCGATCACCACCATGGCCACTGTGGGCTACGGCGATATAGTCGCATCGACAATTATAGAACGCTGGTATGCGATTTGTGTAATGATTCTTGGCGTGGGTACCTTCGGCTATATCATCGGAAATATTTCGAGCATCCTTTCAGACTTAGATCGCGTGGGCGCTGCGCAGCGAGAAAAGCTTGCGAGTGTGCGTACCTATATGCGCTACCATGAGTTCCCCAAGCCTTTGCGCAGAGGCATCGAAGAATATTACCATTATCTGTTTGAGCATCGTTTAGGCTACGACGATGAGTCGTTTTTAAAGGATTTGCCCAATTCTTTGCGTGCACAATCCGCACTCTTTTTGCATCGCGAGGTTTTGCGCAAAGTGCCGTTCTTGCAGAAGGCTGAACCCAAGGTGGTGGAGCGCTTAGCGTTTCGCCTACGCCCGGTATTACTACGCCCGCAAGACTTGGTGTTTCGCCGTGGTGATGCTGGTGACCGCATGTATTTCATTAATCGCGGCGCGGTAGAAGTTCTAGGCACAGATGATACGACCGTAGTTGCAACCTTGCAAGAAGGCTCGTTCTTTGGGGAAATGGCTTTGCTGAATTTAGAGCCTCGCAACGCCACAGTGCGTGCTCTAGGCTTCTGCCAATTGGTGTACCTTGATCACGCAGCTCTCGACGAAACCATGACGCGCTTCCCAAGCTTTGGCCAAGAAATTCAAGCTGTTGCAAAAGCACGCAGCACGCTGTAATTGCCAGAAAATTCGCACTCTATTTAGATTAATATGAGTTCTACCTAGTTCATGTTGTGTGGAGGATCGTATGAAAATAAATATTGCGCTAAGCTTACTGCTGCTTGAACTCTCCGCCTTTTGCACACAAGCGAACCCAATTGTTGTTGGCTATTTTCCCGATTGGGGCGCAAGCAATTCACCCTCTTATACATATAAGCAAGTGAACTGGACGCAAATCACGCATATCGCGTGGTCCTTTATGTTTCCTAGTGCGAGCGGCACTTTGGATGGGCTCGATTCGAGCAATTCGGCACCCATGGATTCCTTGATCGCGAATGCGCATTCTCATAATGTGAAGACTATTCTTTCGCTGGGTGGTGCAGGCAATTGCACGGGCTTTGCGCCAATGGCATCTAGTGCTGCCACACGTGCGCTCTTTATTCACCGCGTCAAAACCTTTGTGCTCGCGCGCAAATTTGATGGCGTCGATATCGATTGGGAATACAGCGCAAACCCAAGTGCAAGCGATACCGCAGCCTACACAAAATTGATCAACGAACTGCGCGATTCCTTAGGCACCAACCTTCTGCTAACGGCTGCGCTCCCTTGTTCGGACTGGTGGGCCAAGTGGTTTTCGATCAATGGATTCATCAATTCCCTCGATTGGGCGGGCATTATGACTTACGATATTACTGGTGATTGGGATACACAAACAGAATACAATTCACCCCTTTATTCGAACAAATTAAAAGCCACCTATTCGTTCTCGCAAGGCATGCAGTATTGGATCACAACACGAGGCGTCCCCAAGGCGAAGCTGCTTGGAGGTGTTCCCACGTATGGCGTGTATTTTACGCAGAGCGCGGGGCCTGGGCTTGCGTTTAGCGGAAGCGCTTACGAGATTAGTTACCAAGCGTTTCAAGATTCTCTAGTGGCCGGAAAATGGACAACCCACTTTGACGACACGGCCATGGTGCCTTGGGCCGCAAGCGCTGGCGGGGCATACCTCACTTACGAAAACACCAGCTCGATCTTTGACAAAGCCAAGTGGATTAGCGATAACGGATACCCTGGGGTCATTGTGTGGGAACTCTCGGAAGACTACTCTCCGTTGGGAAAGAACCCATTGCTCGATACGCTTGCCAAGGGGCTAGGGCTCACCAAACCTTCAGCGGTATTACCTCGTTCGTCGCACACAAAATTTGCATGGACTCAAACTTCAAATCGCATCCGCGTTTATGGCGTCGAGGCAGAATCGGTTGCTTTGCTTGACATGCAGGGCCGCACTTTGCGCGCAGGTTCTGGACAAGGAACGAATTGGATGATCGACTTGCAGGGTGTTCCACGCGGGCTCGCAATCCTTCGTGTGCATAGCGAATCGGGTATACAGGCGCAGGCGGTGTTGCTACCTTAATGTCTGCACAAACGCCTGAAGCGAGGGGAGAGTAAATGAACAACTATTTCAAAATATTTGCAACGCTATGTTCCCTTATGGGAGTGGTTGCCTGTAGCAACAGCACTCAGCCAAAAGCTGTGACTTTTATGCAAGGAACGCAGGAGGAGCGGTGGGCTAGCGGAAATGAAGAATGGACTTTCGATTCAAGCAAAGTTTATAAACGAACATATACATATACTTTTTGCATAGACTATTTCACGGCTGGTAACTATGGTGGGTGTAGCGATGTTCCTGATTCTGAGTCTGGGTATTATTGGACCCAAAACCATTTGCTCGAAACTCTTGGAGATTCCTATTTCTTTACCAAGACAGATTCAGCAATGACGCTTGTCGGGGCTAAAGAATGGTGTAACATCAAGACCACAAATTTGCGAGGAAAGACATGCGCGAACAACGATTCTTCCATGGTGTATGTTTTCCGTACTTCGGGTGAATTGCTTACCGAATATTTCAATACCTCCAAAGTTGCGACAAGCAGTATTTCGAGTTCCTACAGCCTAGATGAAAACCATCGGAAGCTGGTGATCAATGGCGATACATCGTTCTACGAGGTAGATAACGGAACGCTCTTTGTGTCCGATGCGAGTCAGTACGATAAGACATTCGTTAGAGTCAAATAGCGACTCGCTTGCGTTGCTAGCCGCACTCTGGAACATCGGAATTCTAGAACTCGTATTCCCCAAGTTCCGCCAACTGCACGCGGCATTTTGTAGAAGAGGTGTCCAACGAGGGATTCCCTTTCTATAATTCTTGCATGTTCACGCCCCCAGCTTTGGATCGGTTGATCCGCGAATTCTCTAGCCTTCCGGGCATTGGCCGCAAGTCGGCACGCAGGCTCGCCTACCATGTGCTTGGGCAGCCCCTGGAACGTGTTCATGAGGTTGCCTCAGCACTCGTGGAAGCCCGCGAACGGATTCGCCCTTGTAGCATCTGTTTCCAATTTACCGAAAGCGACCCGTGCCCAGTGTGCTCTAGCCCGCGCCGCGATCGCACTAGGCTTTGCGTGGTCGAAAAAGCTTCCGATTTAGAAAGCTTTGAAGCGAGCGGAGCTTACAAGGGATTGTATCATGTGCTGGGCGGAACGCTTTCTCCCTTAGATGGGATTGGCCCGAAAGAATTGCACATTCCCGAGTTGCTTGCCCGCGCCCGCGAGGGTGTGCAAGAGGTTGTGCTTGCTTTAGGCTCTAGCCCCGAAGCCGATTCTACGGTGTTATTAATCGACCGGATGCTCGGCGAATTAGATGTGAAACGCACCCGACTTGCCCGCGGAATTCCTGTGGGAAGCGACTTAGAATTTATTGATGAAATCACCATGCTTCGCGCCTTTGAAGGCAGAGTAGAATTATGAGACTTTCGAAGGATACCGAAAACCAGATGGTGGTGGCACGTCGCCGCGGCCAAGAAAAACCTGAGCCCGTAGGCGCTGCCCGCAAAAAGCCTGCGAAGCCCGTGCGCAAAGAAAAGCCCGAACCTCCACCCAAGCCGGTGCCCACAGAATTCGACACTCCGCTGCACAAGCTAAAGCCCTCGCAGCCATTAAACGAGATCGCCCCTCGCGTCTTTTCTGCGGACTTTGTGATTGGCGCAACAAGCCTCAAAGACCTTCCCGATGATAAGCTTCCACAGATCGCATTTTTAGGCCGCTCGAACGTGGGTAAGTCTTCGATTTTGGCGGCACTCATGGGCAAACGCGGGCTGGTAAAGGTTTCAGCGTCGCCCGGCAAAACTCGTGAGCTGAATTTCTTCAGAGTCAACGACGCCTTCTACTTCGTGGATTTGCCAGGTATTGGCTATGCGAAGGTTTCGATTTCGAAACGCGAAGAAATGGGCGAAATGATTCGCACTTATGTAGAACGCAGTGCGCAATTACGCGGAATCGTTTATCTTGTGGACATGCGCCATGCAGGTACGCCTTTGGATATTGAAACCGTGGAAGTTTTACGCGGCCTAGGAAAGCCAGTTTTACTGGTCGCCAATAAGCGCGATAAGTTGACTCACGGCGATGCTGTACAAGCTTCGCGCACCATTCAAAAACGCTTTGGTCTCGATGAACCTCCTTTAGCAGTTAGCGCACTCACTCGCGATGGCTTTGAGCCCTTGTGGGAAAACATTCTAGAGGCACTTGCCTTAGCACCATAACACCTCCATCATAATAATATGGCCATTGAATCGAAAGAACATTACAGCCTACCCGCACGAGTGCTTTATACGCTCGGTATGCTATGGCTAATGTCTTTGCCTGGCAAGCTTTCAGTCATATTCTTCAAGGGTTTGTGGGCTTTTTTCACTATCGATTCACGCCGCTTCCGCACGGAATTCAAGCAAATTATTTTGCAGGTGTATTTCACTGGAGTCGAAGCTTTTCCCTTGGTAGCACTGGTCGCCGTGTTGCTCGGCTCACTCACCATTACTCAAGCTGTAACGGTAATGCCTAAGGTCGGATTCAGCGACTTTTTTGGCAGCTTAATGGTGATTGTGATTGTTCGCGAATTGGGTCCTGTGCTTACAGCCTTCTTGATCGCAGGGCGCACTGGTGCTGCGCTTGCTGCATATCTTGGGAACATGAAAGTGGAATCCGAAGTCGATGCGCTAGAAACTATGGGCATTGATCCTATTCGCTACCTTGTAATGCCTGCGATGATTGGTGGCATGGTCGCCATGCTTATTCTCAATATGTTCTTTAGCTCTATTGCAATCGTGGTGGGCTATATAGTCGCCAAAGGGCTTATTTCGGTCATGCAAAATATGCTGGATTCAAAGCTTATTTGGGATCATTATTGGGAAAGCATTTTGATGGGATTGAAGCCCATGGACTTTATCATGGTCATTGTGAAGCCGGTAATTTTTGGTGCAATCATCACCACCAATGCATGCCTTTTTGGCACCTCGGTTAAGAAAGATGTGCGCGAGGTTCCTAAGGCAACGTCGCGGTCTGTGGTGTATTCATTTATCTTCGTTGTTCTCTCTGATTTGCTGTTATCGCTAGCGTACATGTTCGACTACATTCGCAACCTGAGTTCGGTTTTTTAATATGATGGAAAGCGTTGCAATCAAGGATGTTTCGTTCTCTTATAGAGAGCGTGGAAACACCGTGCGAATGGTTCTCGACAAAGCGAATCTAGTGGTGCAGCAGAAAGATATCTTGTGCATCTGCGGCCAATCAGGGCAAGGCAAGAGCACGTTACTGCGCATTCTGGCTGGCTTAGAACACCCGCAAGAAGGTCAACTTTTTTATTCGGGAATTGAATCCGAATTGCATGATCACTACGCACTAAAAGTGGCTCTTGAACACAAGGTTGCGTTTGTGTTTCAAAATTCGGCTTTGATTTCGAATCTGCGCGTATTCGACAACATTGCGTTACCTATTCGGTACCATCAACCAGGCCGTTCTGAATCCGATATTCGCGATCAGGTTGAGGGATTATTGTCGTCGATGATGGTTGCTGAGTACAAAGACCAGTTTCCTTACACACTAAGCGCAGGTGCTCTACGCCGCGTCTCTATTGCCCGCGCGCTTGCCTTGGAACCTCGCATTCTGTTGATGGACGAACCCACAACGGGTCTAGATGCAAAGAATCGCCGGTCTTTGTTAGCGCTTATCGATAATCAGCGCAGTCTTCGCCATGCGACCATCATTATGGTCACTCACGATTTGCCAATCGCCAAGGATCTCGATGCCCGCGTGAGCTTCTTGCATAAGGGCAAACTGTCAGAGCCAATCCACCACGATGATCTGCTTCTTGCCCAAGAAGAACACATCCGTGATTTAGTCGAAGAATTGGACCGCCCTAATGGGTAAATTAGGCTTAGATGAAACAGCTCTTGTGTGTCGTTTGTGAGGGGTGTAAACTATATTTCAAAAGGTTGGGATGGTCATGTTTGTCACCGGGTTTGAATGCGACTTCTGAATAAATTGAAAAGCGTTCGCTGGATGGAGTTCTCGGGGCTCATCGTTGGTGCGGCATTGGCTACCATTATCATCATGTTTTTAGCCACCGCATTTTTGACCATGCGCGTGCAAGGCCTTATAGGAAAAGAGGAATACACCCTCTTCTGTTATTTCGATAAAGGCTTGGGCTTACGTGTAGGTACCAAGGTACAAGTGAATGGTGTTGAAGTCGGCAAGGTGAAAAAACTTGAACTCACCAAAGACAGCCGCGTGAAATTGACGTTTGCGATCGACACAGTCTATCGCCGCTGGATTACTTCTGATGCGCGAGTGTATGCAACGCGCGATCAAAACCTTATCGCTGACCGCATCGTGAACATTGAACAGCCCTCGGGCACTGCACCCGAATTCAGCCATGTTTTGCCCGATGGTGGCATCCTTTACGCAGGCCAGGCTCAGGATATTGAAACAGTGATCGACAAAGCAGTGAACTTACTTGCCAGCGCAGATACACTGACGCATAAAGCCAATACGATATTAACCAATGCTCTCGATCCTAAATCCACCTTGGGTGCGCTGATCATGTCGCGCGAACTCTATGACCAACTTCTGCTCCAAGTCAACAAGGTCGATGGAATCACCTCGCATACCGAACGCATTCTGGGCTCCATGGAAAGCCGACTTCCGCCATTGCTTGATCGTACGGATACCTTGATTGGACAGGTCGCAAAGGTGGGTGTGAAGCTTGATACAATTTCGGGTCATGCCATCGGATTGCTGAACTCTGTGGACACAACTCTTTACGCGATGAATGGAATCATGGGCGACTTGCGCATCTTAACACGCGGGGCTTCGCAAATGATGCTCGATGCTGACTCAAAGCTCGACCATGCCGATGATTTAATGACCAGCCTTTCGCGCTTCTGGTTCATTCGCAATAAGATTCCGCAAAAGGATACCGTACCGACTATTGGAGGCGATAAATGGTAAGAAGGCTTGCTTGCCTTGTTGCTGTTTTCATTGCGACAAGTATTGCCTCGGAGACTGGTTCCTTTGCATTCAGAGCGCACAAACTTTACGAAGCGGGTGAGTACACAGGTGCAATGCACATGTACACCAAAGCCCTAGAGGCTAGTGCAAAAGAAGCCGATTTGGTCGGTGAAAACCGCATAATTATCGATATTTCATGTCTACAAAAAGAAGCGTATTATTTTGCAGAAGCTGAGTCCAGCTTAGTCGCATTACATGCAGAAGCCATGAGTGACAACGATAAAGCCTTAGCGTTAAAAAACCGCATGGAAATGTATTTACTTCAAAACAATGCCGTAGCTGCATTCAATGCTTACCAAGCTACTAATGGGTCGCTTGGGAAAATTTCCGATGATCTGCGCGGAATGCTCTTACTGAATGCGGCTGTAGCAGCCACTGGCTCTCAAGATGGCTCTGCAAAAGAGCTATTAAAGAAGGGTGAAAATCTGCTTGATGGTGATGCGCCAGGGCTCGTCGCATGGGCAAAGGCTAATATCGCAGAGCTAGAACATGCAAGCGACGCTCGTCAATTATTTACCCAAAGCCTTGAGCTTGCACAAAAGACTCAACACAATTGGCAAGCCGGCCAAGCCTTGCTGCATCTAGGAAAAATCGCGCTCGAAGCTGGAGATAAAACGGGAGCTGCCGAATATTATCTGCGTGCAGCAAAACTTTATCGTGGGCTTTTCTTGGATCGTCCTTTTATCCTTGCAGCAGAAGCATACACAGGTCTTGTATCCAATCCTGACCGATCCATTAGTGCAGATTATTCTGCAGCCAAAGAGCGCCTTGTCGCCCCCATGCGCACCGATAAAGCGAACCCCAAATGAATATGGATCCCGGCATTCTTTTTGTCGGCATGATTGCTAGTGCAATTGGTACCGGTTACATCATATATGGAAAGAAGCGGGCGAAGTTCATTACGTTGATCGCTGGTGTTTTGCTATGCGTCATTTCGTTTTTTATCAGTGACTGGCGCATACTTGCATTCGTAAGTGCGATACTCACAGCCGCGCCCTTTGTGATTCACGAATCCTAACGGAAATTAGTGCAATCGATATTGTGCTTCAATGCCTGCGCTGTAAGAACCTTTCTGGGATCCAGATCCTATGCTCACCAATTGGCAGCCAACAGTTGCACCAATTAGCACTTTAGGGGTTACGTCGATCATAATTCCACCCACAAAAGAATACGATGAATATTCTAAGAGCGAAATAGGAACCTCATTAGGTGTGATTTGAGGTGCGACAATCCAGTCTACTGTCACAAAGGGTTGCAGGGATTCAACTTTCCAATAGGCGCCCGCGCTCCAACCAAAAATTGGAGTAATCCCATGCTTCGTCCAATGGTTTGAGGAAATAACAATGTCTACAGTGGTGTCCATAGATAAGTTATCCATGGAATGAATTACCCAAGCAGAATCATAGCGAATTGTTGACTCAGAAACTTGCGAACGAAATGATTGGAGCCCACTGATGAATCCGATTCCAATCCCCACATCTTCGAGTTTCATCGTATAGCGCAAATTGACAATTGCGGCTCCGTACCAGCTGCCATCCAGAATTTGTCCAGAGCCCGATACGATCAAGGAGCCTTCATTGCCCAGAATCCAAGAGCCCGTAAAAGCATTGCCCCCTTGGTAAACATGGAAATTTTGCTTACCCGGCTGATATTCGTTATCGATCGATGATAGCTGGTTGCTGTTTCCCACGGCATACAACATTTGATCGTGCGCAACGTTAACGGCAAGCGTCGGGCCGATCTTGCTTGTCTGTCCTTCGGTGTATGGAATTGTTTGTGGACGTGGCATCCAAAGTTCCGCAGAACTTATGGTATGAACTTGCGAACTCGAAGCTCCACAACCTAAGAAGAACGTGCAGCACGCAAGCAACAAAAACAGCTTCTGATTCATAAAACCAATGTAGCACGAAGCTTAAGCTCAAAGGAAAGGTCTGTGACTGAGAACACTTGCGATCAAAGAATAGCCCTAGGTGCAGATTGCACAGGCAAAGGAAGTGTGCGAGCTCTGAGGCCTACGCGCCCTTGACTTGACAAGAGAAGGGCATTTTTGGACATTTACCAACTCATTTCTTCGCGGGAATGGTGGAACTGGTAGACACGCTAGATTCAGGTTCTAGTGAGAGCAATCTCATGGAGGTTCAAGTCCTCTTTCCCGCACTCAGAAAGCTCGTAGGTTAACCTGCGGGCTTTCTTTGTATTCTATTCCCATGCGGCTCTGGTCTCTGCACCCCAAGTATCTCGATGTCAAAGGCATTGTTGCCTTGTGGCGTGAAGGTCTGTTGGCAAAACATGTGCTCGAAGGCCGCACCAAAGGCTACACCAACCATCCGCAGCTCGCACGCTTCAAGGCATGCCAAGACCCTGTGGCCGCCATTCACCAGTACCTCGCCGTTGTGTGCATTGAAGCTGAATCGCGCGGCTACCACTTTGACCGCAGTAAAATTTCATGGAACGTCACGCCGCAAACGCTCTCCGTTACCCGCGGTCAGCTACAATACGAAGTTGCTCACTTGTATGCAAAGCTCACTACACGTGACCCTGTCCGTGCACAAGCACTCCAAGCATGCAAACGAATCGCCCCGCACCCCATATTCCAACTGGTGAAAGGGCCAATGGAAAGTTGGGAACAAATTAGTTGAGAGTTCTAGAGTTCGATAGTGGAGAGTTGCTACGCTTCATTTCTTTTGGGGTTAGACGTCGCAACTCTCCACTTGATATGCCAGTTAGAGTTTACTCGTTACTGGCACATATACTCCCCTGAGTACTCCACTAGCCACGCGTGTTGAGATGCCTAGTGCGGATTAGATGTAGCAACTCTCCACTCTTCTTAGATATATTTGCCTCATGGAAACGACAACACTACGCAGCCAATGGAAGTCTCTCTATCAAGTCGCACCCGCACAGCTGAACAAGATGAAGCAAGTGCATGGTGTTGTGAGCGCATTCAATGCCAACATCGATGCGGTCATTAAGATCAAGCCCGAACTGTTGCTCAAGTGGGTGCAGGTGTTGGGCGTTGATGCACCGGCGGTGCTTGCGGAAGGTGGCCGTGCCATAAAGACTCCTCTTGATGTGCTGCGTGGCTTTGTGCAATGCTTTAAAAGCGGTGCAGCCATGGAATGGCTGGTGCACGACGAGTCTGCATTCCAATGGATGCGCTCCAACATCGGCTACGACCGTTTGCAGATGGGTGGCCAGGGTGGAATCATTGGAAACGTGATCGCTGTTTGCGGTGCGCAGCAGGTGTATGTGCATTGCGCTTCTTTGCCCGAACAGCAGGCAAAACTTTTTGTGAACCGAGCAAACCTATTGTCTGCCAAGCCCAATGGCACCGCGGCCCAGGCGTCGCAGATCAATCGCGAAAACGACTTACCACTCATCCATTGGATTCTTGAATTCGATAAGGGTGATACGCTCACTCTCGGTGGCCAGTCGTTCACTTGCCCAAAATCGAACCGTTTTATTGCGACTTGGGATCCAGAGAATTTCCGCTTGGCCATCGACAAAGCCTTTGACCAATTGATCCAGAATTCGAAGAACGTCGAGACTGTGTTGCTTGCTGGCTATCAAATGCTTTCGCATCCTCTGCTCGATGGCAGTTCTGGAGTGGCACGCGTTGATGAATCCATGAAGATCGTAGACAGTTGGCGCAAGGCGCACCCAAGCCTCTGCGTGCATTTTGAATTTGCCTCTACGCAAGATGTTGCTATTCGCAAGTATCTGCTCGAAAAGGTGGCTCCTTGGGCTGATAGCATTGGCCTGAACGAACAAGAGCTGATCGATATTCTCGAAGTTGCAGGCCAGATTGAGCTCGCCAAAGAAGTGCACACAAACTTGCACGGATCATCGCTCTTCAAGGCATTAGAATGGTTGTTCAAGGCGACCAAGGCCAAGCGCATTCAACTGCATTTCTTTGGCATGTACGTAACCGTGCAAAAGAAGAACCACGCGACCAAGCCAGAAACCACGCGTGATGGTATGATCCTTGCCGCAACAATCGCTGCCGCCAAGGCTGGCACGGGTTCCATTGAGAAAGAGGAAAACCTGCTGTGGGCTCATGGCCGCGAAGTTGCCGATGTTGCGCTCACAGAGTTGCAGGCGATAGCAATTCAGCTCGGTGGGGCAGCAAGCCTTGTCAACACTGGTGTTTGGAGCGGTTCAGAATATGACGTAGTCGCTGTGCCTACGATCTTGATCGAGAAGCCCATTACGCTGGTAGGCATGGGCGATACCATATCGTCGCTCTCGCTTATTGGAGCTAAATAATTGACATTAAACATCTTTAATAAGAGCGCCAAGCAAGGCGCTTTTTTTGTTGAGATTCTTTTTGCAAGCCTGCTTCTTTGCAATTGCACACAACACGGCAAAACGGCCGCTACGCCAATGGCGCCAAAGCATTTCTTATGGAAGGTGCAAAGCGATAGTTCGGAATTATGGTTGCTTGGTTCCATTCACATGGCGCCGCAAAATTTGTATCCGCTCGCGAATGTGATTGAACAAACCTTCACGCATTCCAGTGCAATCGCGGTCGAAATCAACATTGCTGAAGACTCTACGCTCTCGCAAGTGACGCGCGAAATGGCGCAAAACGGCGTGTATCCACCTGGAGACAAACTCGATCAGCATGTCAACAAAACCATTGTGCGACAAATGGATTCCTTGTTTGCTGCATGGGATTTGCCCGTGCTCGCCATGCATGGTGTGCGCCCTTGGTTCTTAGCTATTCGCTTGGGTGATATCGCGGCAGAGCGTGCAGGAATTTCGGCGGATCAAGGAATTGATTTACACTTTTTAGAGCAAGCAAAACACTTGCATAAACCTGTGTATTCCTTAGAGACTGTAGCCGAGCAGATCAACATATTCAAAGACATGGAAGATTCTTTGCAAGAGTTGTTGCTGCAATACACGTTGCAAGAATCCGCACAGATGCGCCCAACCCTCGACACCATGTTTCAATATTGGAAAGCTGGTGACACACTGGGCATGGATCGCATAGCACGCAGCGACCTTGATGACCCGCGTTTCAAAGTTTTTGCCAAGCGTCTTTACTTAGATCGCAATGAGCGCATGGCAGACCAAGCAGAAGCCTTTCTGCAAACCAAGAAGCGCGTGCTCGTAATCGTTGGCAGTGCACACTTGGTGGGCGAGGGAAGCGTGGTGCGCTTATTGCGTAAGCGCGGCTACACGGTTACGCAACAATAAATTTTGCGTGAATATTTCTATTCCACAGTCTCAAATGAATTCGGCGAGCGAAGCTTGAATTGCGGGGAGCTTTTCAAATTGCTCGGTCTGTAAAGCCGCGATCTTACGGCATAAAAGCTCGAGTCGGCGGTTTTGTGTAAGGTCGCCTTCGCGCAATTTTTGCAACGCATCCTCGATAGAATCCAGATCACTAGGGAATCGATATGGCTTCATGAAGCGGCGAAAATTCTGGATCGAGAGATTGAATTCGGGAAGACTACCCAAG
>Ga0302272_1000314_pt1 | contig 22364 bp, 18 predicted proteins | sample III_Bog_N1_2_FD_198772 | JGI IMG/M metagenome (GOLD analysis project Ga0302272, IMG submission 198772) | Peat permafrost microbial communities from Stordalen Mire near Abisko, Sweden - III_Bog_N1_2 | ecosystem: Environmental > Terrestrial > Soil > Wetlands > Peat | place: Sweden: Abisko...
CTATTTATCGGTATGGCGAGATGGCATATATTGGTGGAGGGTTTGGCGTGGGCATTCACAATGTGCTCGAAGCGGCTGTGTATGGAGTGCCGGTTATTTTTGGCACAAACTATGGAAAATTCAGAGAAGCGTGTGGATTAATTGATGGTGGAGGTGGTTTTTCGATTGCCGATACACAAGGTTATACCGCACTGATGGAAAGATTTATGCAGGATGCAACCTATTTGTCTGATTGTGGAGATAGAGCTGTGGCTTACGTAAAGGAAAATACAGGAGCAACAGCTTTGATTATGGCGAAATTGGTCTGATTTTTTATTGACTGCTTATTTGGCGCGTTTTTTTTGCTATTTTTATTGTCGGAATATTGATTGTAAACACACTCTTATTTACAGCAAGCTAACGACAAAGAATTCTATAGAATATGGATAAAATTATCACCATTTATTGTAAAAACAGTGATTCATATCACGATTTTCCGGCGGGTGTTTCACTGCTGGATATTTATAACGCGTTGCAGGTAAAGCTTCCGTATCAAGTAGTGGCCGCATTGGTCAACAACAAGGTTGAAAGCCTCAATTATTTGGTATTTAAGCCCAAAGATATTTCTTACATTGATTTGAGTACATCTTCGGGAATGCGTGTGTATGTGCGTTCGCTTTCGATGGTGATGTCGAAGGCTGTTAGCGATTTGTATCCTAATTCTATTTTGCATATTGAGCATCCGGTTTCAAAAGGATATTATGGAAATGTAACCAAAGATGACAAACTGTTTCCGGTTGATTTGCAGACCATTAAAAACAGAATGTACGAGATTATTAAAGAAGATTTGCCGATTATCCGTGAAGAGAAACAGACGCCCGAAGTAATTGAGCTTTTCAGACAACGCGGACAATTAGATAAAGTGCTGTTGCTGGGAACTTTGGAGCAACCATATTCCCGTTATTTCAGCATGGGCGATTTTATTGATTATTACAGCAGTGCATTATTGCCCTCGAGCGGTCATCTCTCTATCTTTGATATCGAAACATATCAGGATGGTTTTTTGTTGCGGGTCCCTCATCGCGACAATCCCACAAAACTCGAAGATTTTGTGGATCAGCCGGCTATGTTCAACGTGTTCAAAGAGTTTATTGCATGGAACAGCCTGATGGGTATGCGCAATATTGGTGATTTGAACCATGCCTGCAAACATAAACTGACCTACAATCTGATTAATGTGGCGGAGGCACTGCACGAAAAAAAGGTGGCACGCATTGCCGATATGATTGCTCAACGAAAAGAGACGGCACGTTTTATTTTTATTGCAGGGCCATCCTCTTCGGGTAAAACTACTTTCACCAAACGCTTGTCGGTTCAGTTGTCGGTGGCGGGTATTCGGCCGCTCGCCATTTCAATGGATAATTATTTTGTAACGCGCGATAAGACGCCACGTGACGAAAAAGGTGAATTGGATTATGAGACTATTCATGCACTTGATTTGGAGTTATTTAACGAACATTTGGGACGACTGATGAAAGGCGAAGAGGTTGAATTGCCAACCTACAACTTTGAAGATGGTAAACGCTATTTCAAAGGTGAAAAAATTCAGTTGAAAGAAAATAATGTGCTGTTGATGGAAGGCATCCACGCGTTAAATCCTGAATTGACGCCTGCCATTCCTGACGAGAATAAATTTAAAATCTATGTGTCGGCACTTACCACTATCTCGCTCGATGACCACAACTGGATATCGACAACAGATAATCGGTTGATACGTAGAATTGTGCGAGACTATCGTTTCCGGAATTACAGTGCACGCGATACCATTTCACGTTGGGCGAGTGTGCGGCATGGCGAGGATAAATGGATTTTCCCGTATCAGGAAAATGCAGATGTAATGTTCAATTCGGCCTTGATTTTTGAGTTGGCGGTATTAAAAAAACACGTGGAACCTATTTTAGAAGAAGTTCCGCAAAACTGTGATGAATATACCGAAGCACACCGCTTGCTGAAGTTTATGCGTTATTTTGCACCGGTTCTCGAGCGTGAAATTCCGCCAACTTCGCTTTTAAGAGAATTTTTGGGAGGTAGCAGTTTTAGATATTAACCAGAATAATAAATCGGTGAACGCAAATAACATAAATTGAAATCCATGTTATAGAAGTTCCGGAGAAATTTTATGCTGAAACAACAAATGACACAAAAACAACAACTGAAGTTGCTACCGCAGCAACTGATGTTGGTGAAACTGCTCGAAGCTACGACTATCGAGCTGGACGAACGTGTCATACAAGAGTTGGAGAGCAACCCGGCCTTGGAAGAAGGTGCCGGCGATGAAGCAACGAAAGATGCTGATTCGCAGGATGAATTTGAGCCTGATATGGAGAGTGGCGACAGCGATTTGGCCGACTATCGCACCGAAGATGATATTCCAGATTATAAACTGGTAATCAATAATCGTTCAAAGGACGAAAAGAAGGAGGATATTCCCTTCTCTGCCGACATCACCTTTCACGAATATTTGCTTGATCAGGTTGGATTGAGAATGCTTTCGGAAGAGGAGCGTTCGTTTGTGGAATATATTATCGGCAACATTGACAACGATGGTTATTTGCGCCGTTCCACAACTGATATGTGCAACGACTTGTTGTTTCAAATGGGGCAGGATGTAAACGAAAAATCGCTGAATAAAGCTATTGAAACGGTACAGGAATTTGACCCTGCCGGAGTGGGAGCACGCTCACTGCAAGAGTGTTTGTTGCTGCAACTCAAACGAGACGATTCGTCGGGTGCAAGACGACTGGCAGTAGTCGTGATTGAGCGATATTTTGAAGAATTTGCCCGAAAGAATTATCAGAAAATAACGACTGAGTTGTGCATAGAAGATACCGATTTGAAACAGGTAATAAGCGAGGTATTGCATCTCAATCCAAAGCCGGGCAGTGCATGGAGTACCTTGCTGGAGCGCAACAAAGAGGTGGTGATTCCTGATTTTATTGTCGAAAATGACAATGGTACACTTATTGTCACACTCAATGACCGGAATCGGCATTCACTCCGTGTAAGTCCCGATTATAAGGTTATGCAACAGCAACTTACAGCTGAAAAGACCACCAGCCGAAATGCCAAAGAAGCGGTGCAGTATGTGAAGCAACAAATAGAATCGGCAGAGATATTTATTGACACGTTGAGTCGTCGAAATACCACATTGCTCACTACTATGCGGGCAATCATAAAATTGCAACGTCCATTTTTTCTGGAAGGCAACGAAGCTCTGCTTAAACCGATGATATTGAAAGATATAGCTGAAATTACAGGATATGATCTTTCCACTATTTCGCGGGTGAGCAACAGCAAATACGTGCAAACAGAGTTTGGAACTTTTTCGTTGAAATACTTCTTTTCGCAATTAGTGCAAACCGAATCTGGTGAAGAATTTTCGATACATGAGGTGAAAGATGCTTTGCAAAATATTATTGAGGGAGAAGATAAATCGCATCCTTATTCGGATGAAAAACTGGCGGAACTGCTTACAAAAGAGGGCTTTGATATAGCTCGCCGCACGGTTGCGAAGTATCGTGACCAACTGGGTTTGCCCACGGCGCAATTGCGGAAAGAGTTATAACATTTTATTCGGGGACTATTTCAACCAGTTCCCTGAATAGCAATAAATTAACATTATGACAAAAAAAATATCATTGGCAGTTCTTTGTGCAATGTTTACAATGACAGTTTCAGCACAGGGAATACGCGATACGGTAATCACATCACAAATCACACGCGAATATATGACTGATACACTGGCTAATGGCTTTGAGAAATCTACGCTCGATATGGGTAAAGATTATAACGGTGCGGTGGTAGCCACTTTGATACGCAAGTTAGCACCCGGTGCTTCGCACAAGGCGGTTCTCTACATTCATGGCTATAATGACTACTTTTTTCAAACCGAAATGGCAGATGAGTATATTAAGCACGGATATAATTTCTACGCGCTCGACTTGCGCAAATGCGGACGTTCTATCCTGCCCGGTCAGGTGAAATCGGATATGCGTAGCGTGCTTGAATATTACAACGAAATAGATGAGGCCTTGCAAATTATTCACCGTGAGAAGAATACATTTGTGGTGCTCAACGGGCACTCTCTCGGTGGATTGGTGACATCGCTTTTTGCCGAAGACCGCATTGGAAACGAACAATTCGATGCACTGGTTCTCAATAGCCCGTTTTTTGACTGGAATATGAATCCAATACTGAAAGCCACCGTGCTGGCTATTATTGCCAAAGAGGGAGAAGCTCACCCCGAAAAGACACGTAAAAATGAGGGTTTGGAGTTGTATGGCGAAAGCTTGCACAAAAATTTCAAAGGCGAATGGAACTACAATCTTGAGTGGAAACCATTGGTGTCGCCTGATGTGACTTACGGCTGGATTCATGCTGTTTACGAAGGAATTAAGCGGGTGCAAGGCGGACTTCATATTGCAAAGCCGGTGTTGGTGATGCATTCCGACCGCTCAATTAAGCCAAAAAAATGGACAGACGACCTTTTTGCTGCCGATGCCGTACTTAACGTGGACGATATTCATAAATATGCCCGCAACATCTCTACTAAATTAAAAATTGTGGAGATTTCAGGAGGAATGCACGATTTGGTGTTATCACGCAAACCGGTACGTGAGAATGTGTACAAAGAGTTGTTTGATTATTTGACAGAGATTGAACCGAAATAAAAACACCATAAACTCATTAAAACCAGTTGAATATGGATAGGGTGAAATTCTTGCTAATCGCTTCATTGTTATTGTGTTTTGGGTTTTTGACCCATGCACAAACCACTCGGAAGGCTACAGGCAAACATGTGGTTGCCACTACACAAGTGGCAGTAGAAGATACCACGGTGTACATTGTAGTGGATAAGATGCCTGAGTTCCCAAAAGATAGCAGCGGGGATGTAAATACATTTTTAAGAAAGCATCTATATTATCCATATGGCCCATCGGTTCGGGAATGTGGATTTCCTGGAAGGGTCATTGTGCAGTTTGTCGTGACTGAAGAAGGGAAAATAACACGGATTAAAGTAGTGCGGGGTATTGACCCATCATTAGATAAGGAAGCGGTTAGAGTTATCCGGCTATTTCCTGATTGGATTCCCGGTGAGCTTAAGGGTAAAAAAGTGAAGGTGAGATATACTTTGCCGGTCAATTTTAGGTTACAATAACTTGTTGAATTTTATACTATAAGTAAATGAAACGCAAAGTAAATCCATTTATTTTCCTCTACCAATGGCTGATTTTTGTGCCACTTTTTGCCATTGCTACTGTGCTCACTGCAGTATCCATTCTTGTGTTTTCATATCTTTTCGGAGAGAAAACTATTACTTATCTGCCCGGACGCCATTGGTCAAAATTAGCTTGCATCGGCATGTTTATGAAGGTGAAAGTGATTGGTGCTGAGAAAATTATTCCCAAGAAATCGTATATCTTTGCGGCCAACCATCAAAGCGGATACGATATTTTTCTGGCTTATGGCTGGCTTCCGGCTCGCTTCAAGTGGATTATGAAACAAGAGCTGCGCAAGGTTCCTTTTGTGGGTGCAGCGTGCGATATCTCAGGGCATATCTTTATCGACCGCACGAGCCCAATATCTGCCAAGAAAAGTATTGAAGCAGCCATCAAAAAACTTTCTAACGGCACGTCGGTATTTGTCTATCCCGAAGGCACCCGTAGTAAAACAGGTAAACTTGGCAAATTCAAACGCGGTGCTTTTACGCTTGCATCCGAGATTAGGTTTCCAATTGTACCGCTCACGTTGAAAGGGACTTACGAGGCCATGCCTATATGGAGCTATAATATTCACCCCTGCACACTGACTCTTGTTATTCACGACCCGATTCCCTATCAACCCGAATTTGATGAAAATCCTCATTTACTGATGGATAAAGTAAGAGAAGTGATTGAGAGTGCATTGTAAATGAAAAATGGAGAAGATGAAGATTCATATAGACTATTCGCATATTTTACCGATGTTTACTCATAGAGTATCTATTTGTAAGAATGATGTTTGAAGCATAAATTTGACAGAATAAGAAATGTATACTGAGTTAGAAAATATATAAACAGAGACAGTATGAATAAAGTTGCGTTGATTATTATTTACAATCATCAATATAATGATAATATAGATATTTTAGAGAAACTTTATAAAGATAGATTTAGTAACATATATCATTTAGTGCCATTTTATACTGGAGACAAGACCAATGTAATTGCTGTGTACGAATGTTCATACTATTTTCAAGGATATATCTCTCAAGGATTAAAGAGTTACTTTAAACAGGAATATACACATTATTTCTTTGTAGCAGATGATTTGCTACTAAACCCAATAATAAATGAGAACAACTATTCCGAGCATCTGAAATTGGACACTAGCACTTGTTTTCTTCCTGATTTTCTTAGCTTACACGAAAAAGAGGAGTGGTGGCCAAGTGTAGGTGATGCATTTTATTGGCGTGTTACTGTACCAGGTATTGAAGCTAAAGATCAGCTACCGGATTATGAAATAGCAATGCAAAAATTCAAACAATTTGGGTTGACAATAAAACCTCTTCGTTTTGATCAAATATGGGAAACTCCAAGTTCGATAAAGGAGATTATAAAGACTATTTTGAGAGATAAAAGTTATATTTTTCGGTATTTAATAAATAAAATTACCAATAAACGATATTCTCTCTCATATCCAATTGTGGGTAGTTACTCTGATATTTGTGTAATAAGTGCGGATACAATAAAGCAATTTTGCCAATATTGTGGTGTTTTTGCGGCAACAAATTTATTTGTTGAGGTTGCATTACCAACCTCTTTAGTTCTATCAGCAAAGGCAATAGTTACTGAAAGTGATTTGAAATTACAAGGTAAAGCAATTTGGAAGAAAGATAAATCTCATGAGTTGGATAAATATAAGAATTCCCTTACAAAACTTTTAAAAGAATTTCCTGACAGATATCTTTATTTGCACCCCATAAAGCTGTCAAAATGGAATTAAGAATAATGAAGAAATACATTGTAATAACTTCAATTTTTGCTCCAACAGATGCTGTAATTGCATTTTCAAGACTAAATAATTATCAACTAATTGTTGTAGGAGATCAGAAAACGCCGGAAGACTGGCATTGCAATAATGTTGATTTTATTTCTGTAAAGCAACAAAATAACTCTGACTTTGAATTAATTAAAGTTTTACCGTATAATCATTATTGTAGGAAAATGTTAGGCTATTTAAAAGCAATCAGAAGAGGTGCTGATTTTATCGTTGATACTGATGATGATAATATTCCTAAAGGTAGATGGGGTTTTCCTGAATTTGAGCAAATTTATGATTGTATTCCTGAAGATAAAGGATTTGTTAATGTCTATCAACTGTTTACAAAGCAAAAAATTTGGGGGCGAGGATTACCCTTAAATCTTATCAATAAGCAGTTTGAACTTGAGAATGATTTAATTGCAAAAAATAGTAAGGTTGGTATTTGGCAGGGATTAGCTGATGAGGACCCTGATGTAGATGCAATATATAGATTAACTAACGACAATCCATGCTATTTTGAAGCACGTGATCCAGTTGTTTTAAGTAAAGGAACTATTAGCCCTTTCAATACTCAAAATACAATAATCAGGAAAGAGTTATTCCCATTAATGTATTTGCCGACACATGTAACATTCAGATTTACAGATATTTTAAGAGGCTTAGTTGCTCAGCCAATAATGTGGTTGTATGATTATCAACTTGGATTTATAGATGCAACTGTTGTTCAAAAAAGAAACCCACATGATTACATGAAAGATTTCATATCAGAAATGCCAATGTACCAAAATTGTGAAAGAGTGATAGAATTAGTCTCAAATTCCATTGCAAGATATGATAGTATTGAAACTAACCTTTATAATTCATATAAAGCATTGTTGGATGATAATTTAGTTTGCAAGAAAGAATTGGTAACATTAGAGGCATGGTTGAAGGACATTACGTTGTGCAAATAATTTGCTTCCACGTAATCTCAATCTGCATGTTCCATATGCGGTAAATTTATCAAAACACTAAGCTGTGCAGGGTAGATATTTTTATTATTCAAGCAATCTGAGGAAATTTCAAAAAATAATTATGCGTAGTATATTCTTTTATATAAGTCTTCTATTGTGTCTGTCGGTTAATGCGCAAAGCATGGCGACAGACAGCCTGATGGTGCCGAAAAGTATGCACGAAATAAATAGTGCAGATGACGATTACTGGCCGACTATTTCGGCTGACAATCAGTTTTTTGCTACCACGGTGAGTAGGCGAAATGATGCTTCTAATCGAGGCTCGCAGGAAGATTTGGTGATTTTTCAACGTGATGTGAAAGGCAAATGGCAAAACGACAGCACGTTGACCGCGGCACTCAATACGTTGGCAAACGAAGGCTCTCCGGCTTTTTCTGCCGATGGACATTATCTTTTCTTTGTGGCAACCGACCGTCAGGGTGGATACGGCAGTTGCGATATTTATTATGCAATTCGTCATGGCAACGGTTGGTCGCGGGTCATTCATCCTGAGGCACCGCTCAATACCCGTTTCTGGGAGAGTAATCCGTCGTTATCGGTGGATGGTAAAACGCTATATTTCAGTTCAAACAGACCAGGTGGAATAGGTGGAATGGATATCTGGAAATGCAGTGTGCAGGTGCAGGCCGATGGGCTGCTCCGTTTCTATAATGCTGAAAATATGGGCAATGTAATTAATACACCGAAAAATGAATCTTCGCCGTTTATTCATCCCGATAATGAAACGCTCTATTTTTCCTCCGACGGGCTTCCGGGTTTAGGGAGAAATGATATTTTCCTGTCGCGCAAAGATGTAGCAGGTCAATGGCAAAAGCCGCTGAATTTGGGTGCTCCCATAAATACATCGGGCGATGATGCCGGATTTATGGTGGAGGCTGATGGAACGCATGGCTATTTTTCATCGAATGGGATTGAACAAAATGGGCAAGGACGTGATATTTATCGTATTGCTTTGCCCGAATCTATTCGTCCTAATGCAGTGAAATGTCTTTATGGTAGCGCAGTGGAAGCTGACGATCAATCTCCGGTGCGTGCAAAGATCGAACTTACCGATTTACTTTCAGGAAAAACCATTAATATGGTGATGGCTGATGCTGAAACCGGGAAATTCTCCATTTGTTATCCGGCTAAGGGAAAGTTTGGAGTGACTGTGTCGGGACGTGCATTGCTCTATGAAACAATAGCTATTACCGATACCACGCGACAAGTGGATGTGACTTTACATAAGGCGATTGCCGGACAAAAAATCACCTTGCGCAATATCTATTTTGCGTTTAACTCCTTTCAATTGCAACCCGAATCGATGCCGGAACTGAATCGTCTGGGTAGATTTCTGATCGAATATCCCTCGGTGAAAATAGAAATTGCCGGGCATACCGATAACACCGGAACAGAGAAATACAATCAGGAGTTGTCCGAAAAACGTGCTAAAGCGGTGGTCGATTACCTGATTTCGGGCAATATCGCTGCCGAACGTTTGAGCTATCGCGGTTATGGAGCCTCGCAGCCCATTGCCACCAACAATACCGAACAGGGAAAAGCCCTGAACCGTAGGACTGAAGCTATACTCAAATAATTAATAATCAGTAATTAAGAATTTATTGTCATGTGTCGTAGATTGTTGCCTTTATTTCTTATTTTAATTTTGTGTGTGAGTTGTACCCGTAAAAAAGCAGCTCCACCCCGGCCGAAACATTCGGTCTATGAAATGTATTATCAGCGGGCATTAAATAGTTTGAATAATTTCAATGCAAGTCGCGATTCTGTGCAACTTGTAGCTGCGTTGCACTATATGGATAGTGCTTCGGTGCAAAAATCGCTGCGCAATCAGTTGATTGTACCGCGCATCACATTGTTGCTGTATCAAAAGAAATTAGCTGTCGGTAAGGCTTTTATAAGTACATTGGATTCATCGCAGTTTCAGCGACCCTATATGAAAACGATGTATGTCAATTTTATAGATGCGTTGATTTACAATCGGACCCATGAGCTTGAATTGCGAAACAGCACCATGCAGAAAGCTGTTGACAGTGTATTGGGGTTTTTAAAAAGCCATCCGAAAAATAAAGATGCCATTGCCGATTTGTTTTCACTCAAAATGTATTCGGAACTGCCTCAAAAGGTGTTTTCGGAGATGGATGAATACAAAAAACAACACCCTGACACAAAAGTAATTATTGATAATCTGGAGAAATCGTTCAAGACAGCAGTAAATCAACAAAAATAATCCACATTTCTGAGTTTTCAGAATGAATACACGATAGATCAATTTATTATATACTAACAAAATAATCATGCAATTAAACCTAAAGAATCCCTTAATTATCTTTGACCTCGAAACCACCGGTATGAACATTGCTACCGACCGTATTGTGGAAATTTCGTATCTGAAAGTGCAACCCAACGGCAAAGAAGAGTGCAAAACACTTCGCATCAACCCTGGAATGCCTATTCCTCCACAATCGACCGAAATTCATGGAATTACCGATGCTGATGTAGCCGATTGCCCTACTTTTGGTGAAATTGCAAAAACTCTGGCTTCTGAGATTGAAGGCAGCGATTTGGCGGGCTACAATTCCAATCGTTTCGACATTCCTCTGTTGGCCGAAGAGTTTCTGCGTGCCGATGTCGATATTGACCTGATGCGCAGGAAATTTATTGATGTGCAGACCATTTTCTATAAGAAAGAACCGCGTACACTCTCGGCAGCCTACAAGTTTTATTGCGATGGTGATTTGGAGAATGCGCATAGTGCAGAGGCTGATACCCGGGCCACGTACGAAGTGCTTAAATCGCAACTCGACCGGTATCCCGATTTGGAGAACGATATGGCTTATTTGTCGAAGTTTTCGGCTTTTACCCGCAATGCAGACTTTGCCGGACGTATTCTGCTGGACGACAACGACGAAGAGATATTCAACTTCGGGAAATACAAAGGGCAGAAAGTGGCCGATGTATTGAAAAAAGACCCCGGATATTACGGATGGATGTTGCAAGGCGATTTTACCCTGCACACCAAAAAGATAATTACTAACGTGAAACTGAGGAGCTTCAATAAATAATATCTTCGACAATGACTTCGCGCAGAGATTTTTTTCGAAAAGGCGGAATGGCCTTAGCCGGATTGGCAGTAAGTAAAAGCATATTTGCCAATTCTTTTTTATCCTCCGAATCAACGGTTACCGCTACAACTTTTGTCAGTAATCGGCCGGAGATGGCTAAGCGTAACTTTACTTCCAAAGCCGTAGAAGAAACAATCGAACGCATTAAGTCGATGATTAAGAATCCGAAACTGGCCTGGATGTTTGAGAATTGCTATCCAAATACACTGGATACAACCGTGGAATTTGCCCTGAATAATGGTCATCCCGATACATTTGTGATTACAGGCGACATCCGGGCAATGTGGCTGCGCGACTCTTCGGCTCAAGTATTCCCGTATTTGCCATTGACTACTCAAGATAGCGAACTGAGTCGGTTGATAGAGGGTGTTATTCGCCGTCAAAGCTATTGTATCGGCTTAGATCCATACGCCAATGCGTTCAATAAAGAGGCTACCGGCAGCGAATGGAAAAAAGACCACACCACAATGATTCCCGAATTGCATGAGCGGAAATGGGAGATTGACTCGCTCTGTTATCCTGTTCGGTTAGCCTATCACTACTGGAAGACAACCGGCAATACGGCAATGTTTGATAGTGAATGGCAAAAGGCGATGGAGCGGGTGTATCAAACCTTCACAGCGCAACAACGCAAAAAGGGAACGATGGATTCGCCCTATACGTTTACACGGGAGACTGACAGGCAAATAGATACGGTGAGCAATAACGGGTATGGAAATCCGATTAATCCGGTGGGGCTGATATGTTCCTCCTTTCGTCCATCGGATGATTCCACCTTGTTTAGCTTCCTGATTCCTTCCAACCTGTTTGCGGTAGAATCATTGAATCAGTTGGCCGAAATATCCGACAAGGTAACCGGCGATATAAGTTTTGCTTCCAAATGCAGAGCCTTAGCCGGAGAGGTTAAGCAAGCGGTCGATGAATACGGCATTGTTACCCATCCGAAATATGGCAAAGTTTATGCGTATGAGGTGGATGGTTTTGGTAGCCGTGTGTTTATGGATGATGCCAACGTACCAAACTTATTGGGACTACCTTATCTCTGTTCATTTATTAAGCTTGATGACCCGGTGTATCAAAATACCCGCCGCTTGGTGTTGAGTAGCGACAATCCTTATTTCTTCAAAGGAAAAGCTGCCGAAGGAGTGGGCGGACCGCATGTGGCTATTGACTGGATTTGGCCGATGAGCTTAATTATGACGGCTCTCACTTCGACACGGCAGGAGGAAATCAGCTATTGCCTGCACACTTTGCTCAATACCGATGCAGGCACAGGCTTTATGCACGAAGCATTTCATAAAGACGACCCCTCGAAATTCTCACGTCCGTGGTTTGCCTGGGCAAATACGTTGTTTGGGGAACTGATTTTGAAGATTGCACACGAACATAATGCTCTTTTGTCGGTATAAGACAAGAAAAAGAGTACGGATTATTACCCTGTACTCCTTTTGATGCCTTTACTTGAGGCAGACAAACTCCCCGCTGTGTCAGCACTGTACCTCGTTGACAAATTTACTTCGCTGGCAGATAATTTTTGATTACCAAATACTTAAGTTCCGTGTCGCCAGCATTGCTGATGCCATGTTCTACCATCGAAGGGCAATAGAAGCTGGTGTACGGGCCACACACAATGGTGTCGCCGGCAAGGTAGAATCTGGCTTGACCTTCGAGCACATAAAACAATTCATCTTCTAAATGTTTGTGGGGTGGGTGAGTAGCATCGTGAGGAGCTACTACACTCAACTTCAGCGTGCGACCATCCAGCATATCTTTATCAACAAACCAATACTGGTACCCGGCTTTGGTAGGCACCACCTTGTCTTTTGAAAACCGGTTGACACAATTTTCTATTGTCCACTTTTTGGGTGTGGGTTGAGTTTGCTGCGCAGAAGTACCAACGCAACAGACATTAATACAAAGGAGAAAGAGTATAATTTTAAGCGTGTGCATGGTGTGAGAAATTAGATGAATTAAGCGATGTGTAAATTGAGACAAAGATATAACTAATAGAATAAAAAGGTGCAGCGGTTTTTTTATAAAAGAAAATATCTATTTTTGCAAAAAGAATTTCGGAAACCTTTGGTTTATTCACGTGATGTTTCACGCCTGAAACTTCTTTCATATTAATCCTTCCACACTATGAGAAAGAGTACTATTCTGCTTGCATTAGTCATTATCTGGGGTTCCTCTTATGTGTTTGCACAAAATAAACCGAGGTTTGCAAATGAAGTGCAGACCATTAAGCAATACGATAAAATCTATGCGCCGCCTAAGAATCCGGTATTGTTTGTGGGAAGTTCTTCATTCGGACTTTGGAGTGATTTGGAGCGAACCTTTGCAGAGTATGCGGCGTTAAACAGAGGCGTAGGAGGAACGGTTATCAATGAAATTACGTATTACATCAATGACTTGATAATACCGTACAACCCGCGCCAAATCTTTCTGTATGTGGGCGAAAACGACGTACCTGACGAAAGGACAACGAGCGATTCCATCTTGCAGAGAACAAAGCATTTATTGACTCTTATTCGCGAGCGGCTGCCCAAGGTGCCGATTGTCTATATTTCGATGAAACCAAGTCCTTCGAGAGAAAAATATCTGGATAAACTGCTGGTTGCCAACAAGCTTATTAGTGAATATATAGGCACACAAACCGATATGCATTTTATTGATGTGTGTAGTTTGATGTTGACACCCGAAGGCAAACCCAGACCGGAGCTGTTTCGGGAAGATCGTTTGCACATGAATAGTCTTGGATACGATATCTGGATAAAAGAGATTAGGCCATTGCTGTTGAAACGATAATGCCTTGGGTTTTCGGGCAGAAATACATGGTTTGGCGATAGCTTTACGCTACAGAAACATTGTAAAATTTGTACGGAGCGAAGTATGCTCTATTAAAAATTCATGAATAGATATTATACCAATAAATATATAAGCTTACATGACAATGAAATCAATAGTTATGATTACTGCATTGTTTACAATTTGCAGTTTAGTGAGTAGCCAGACATACCAAAAACCTGATTCGGTTATTCCTGTCGAAAAGGCTAAGTATTTGAACCAAAACTTGGATATGTATCTTTCCAAAAACGCACAATATCCGCAAAATGCGGTGATGAAAGAGATACAGGGTGATGTAGTCTTATCATTTATAATTAATAAAAACGGGAAATTAGATAGCTTAGCCATTGTAAGCTCTCCCGATTTTTCATTATCGACCAGTTCAATGGTTACTTTCAGTAAAATTGAAGATGGCTGGAGCCCTGCAAAAATTAATAATGTGACAGTTGATAAGAAATATCTGCTTGTGTTCAGATACAGGGTTTATCTTAATTCGCAACCCGATGATTATAAAAGGAGTGCTCAAAAGTATTTTGAAAAACAAAAATACAAACAGGCATTAAAACAATACAACGAAGCAATTACTGATAATAAATATGACTTTGAATTGTTTGAGGGTCGTTCAAAAGTGAAAGAGATGGTTGGTGATTTGGAAGGAGCAAAACAGGATAAATTGGCTGCAATAAATCTCAGGGATAAGGTGATGGTATTTGTAAATGTATATGCAATAGGGGTGACAAGAGTTGAGCGTAGAGTTGAACAAAGAGGGTTTAATAACCGGTCCTCTCATTAAATTTACTAAACCGGAGATTGATGCCTCACTTCACTTTTAGTCTCGTCAAAAAATAAGGCTGTCGTCCTTATCTTGCATTAAAAAATCTTTCACACAATCATTCTATAATGAAAACAGGCACTCTAATTGCTTTCATATCCATATTTCTTATGTTGTCGTGTACCAGGCACGATGATACACTTACTTCGCAAACCGAAAGCCTCTATTTCCCTCCCTTAACGGGCGATGCATGGGAAACAAAATCAATAGCCGATTTGGGATGGAAGCAGGCTGCCGTGCAACCGCTTTTTGATTACCTGCAAGCAAAATATACCAAAGGATTTATTATTTTGGTGAACGGGCGCATTGCGTTGGAAAGCTATTTCAACGGACATTCGGCCACAAGCTACTGGTATTGGGCAAGTGCCGGAAAAGTATTGACCTCAACTCTTACCGGAATTGCGCAACAGGAGAATCTGATTAATATCGACAATAAGGTTTCGCAATACATAGGTGCCGGCTGGACAAGCGAGCCGTTGGCTAAGGAGAATTTAATCACCTGTAAGCATTTACTCACCATGACTTCGGGTTTGGACGATGCGGCTTACGGCGATGCGGTTGACCCCGCAAGTCTGGTCTATAAAGCCGATGCAGGCACTCGCTGGGCATATCACAATGTGTATGTAAAACTGCAGGATGTGATTGCACAGGTAAGCGGACAAACCTGGAGTAACTATTTTAATGCGAAGTTGCGCGATAAGATAGGCATGGATGGCTTTTGGTTTACTTCGGGCAATGATATTGTCTTTTCGAGTACCACCCGCAGCATGGCGCGTTTTGGTTTATTGATGTACAATAAGGGGAAATGGGGTGACAATATGATTGTGAATGAAAATTATTTTACCGCGGCGACCAATACTTCTCAACAAATCAATCTCGGATATGGTTATTTGTGGTGGTTGAACGGGAAAGACAGTTATCATTTACCCGGATTGCAGACACAATTTGCAGGAAGTCTTATTCCCACAGCCCCAAGCGATATGTTTATGGCTCTGGGGAAAAACGATCAGAAAATATATGTGGTTCCGAGCAAAAAGATGGTGGTAATCAGAATGGGCGATGTGTCCGATCCGGCAAATCCTACCTTTGCATTGTCAGGTTTTGATGCTGAGCTATGGACTAAAATCAGTGCATTATATCAGTAAGGTGCGACACACATCATAGTACACAATTACTTTAGCCGGTGGCAACCGACATAACCTTACAATACTTATGAAGAATCTGCAAAATTCACATTTTACACACATGAAAACATTTATTTCTCCTTTCGTAAAAATTGCTTTGCTGTTACTCTTTGCCGTGCTGATGCCGACACTTGTACATGCACAATGGAGTACCTCTGTTAATCTTTCGCCCAGTGCTGTGTCGGCGGGTTTAAACGAGAGTATGGGTTCCTGTATTGGCACTAATGGTGATACTGTGCATGTGGTGTGGACCGACAAACTCAGCAGTACAAAAGCAACACTCTATTATACACGTTCCGTAGATACCGGTTTAACATGGAGCAATCCGATTGCAATTACAAGTCTAAACGGCAATGCATGGAATCCGGCAATAGCGGTAAACGGAACAAGCGTACATGTGGTGTGGAGAGAATTAAACCCAGTAAACAACCATCGAGCTTCTTATTACAAACACTCATTAGATGGCGGGGATACATGGGGTACAAATATGTATCTTGACTCTACTGCCGATTGGCCTGCAGTAGCCGTATCGGGCAATACGGTTTATATGGTAAATGATAGTGTTACTGCTGCATCACCCTATAATACCGAAATATTTTTCATGCGTTCGTTAAATAACGGGACTACATGGAGTACTAAAAAGCAACTTACTTTTTCGGCGGGACGTTCGGAAGATGAAGCTATTGCAGCTCAGGGTTCTCATGTGCATATGTCGTGGAATGACAACCGTAGCGGTCAGTTTCAAATACTGTATAAAGAGTCGAACGATTATGGAGAAACATGGGGGCCTGACGTTGTAGTTATTCCTCAGAATGATTATGGCACAATGGTAAGTGTGGATGGTGCACACGTGGATGTTGTAGCTGCCGGACATCCCACAAGTAATCATTATCAGATACTTTTAGCTCAGTCTAACGATACCGGAGCCACCTGGGGAACTAATTCCGATATTACAAATGACGTAGTCAATACCTATTATTATCCCGATATGGTGCGTAATGGATCCGATTTGCATGTGGTTTGCGGCAGTAGTACGGGTGCAAAGTATCTGCACTCAGGCGATGGTGGCACCACTTGGGATACGCCATTTACGTTTACGGGCAGTTCTACATTTGTCGCATTCTCCAAATGCGTGTTACATATTATATATGTGGATGCCAATAAAAAGATAAATTATTTACGCAACCCTACCGGAAATGCAGGTCATTGTACGGTTCCTACGGATATTACCGACAATCAATTGCAGGAGCACATTGCGGTGTATCCAAACCCATTTTCTACACAGACAATGTTGCAGGCAAATTCTGTATTCAAAGATGCATCTTTGTTTGTGTATAATTCGCTCGGAAAACGAGTAAAACAATTTACACACATTTCCGGTCAGGCATTCACTTTGTATCGTGATAACTTACCATGCGGTATTTATTTTTTGGAACTGACACAGGATAATAAAACGTATATGACAGATAAATTAATTATTACTGACAAGTGAATGAGGAGGGGAGAAATCGGAGAACGCAAATAATACGAATCTAATCTGATTTTACCACTGAGAACGAATACCCGCACACGGAATACACAGAAAAAACGGAGAATCATAATATTACCGTAAACGAAGATCAGCGAAACAAAAGGATTTGAGTAATCGGAGGACGCAAATCACGCAAATTATGCGAATGTAACGCAAAGAGAATCTGATTTTTACCACAAAGAGCACAAAGTAAATGAATCCACAAAGAACTTTGCGTTCTTTAGCTTCGCGTTCAAACAGATTACCTTCAGACAGAGTAGACAATCAAAAAAGGAGTTGCAACGGTGCAACTCCTTTTTTTGATTTATTACGGCTGAGCAATGAATGTAAAACAGTTCAGCAAACCTTTTCAGGATGTTATTTTACCAACACTTTCTTGGTGGCAGTTTGTCCGTCAATACTTACAGATACCAGATAAATGCCGGCATTGAATTGAGTATTCAAAAGTGTTTTGTCAGCGTCAATCGGTTGTGTGATTAACTTCTGACCATTTGCATTATACACGCTTATAATACCTCCATTGAAATTGGAAATACCATTCAGCGTCACGGTAATTTGTTTTTCAGCATTTTGACTGATTGAAATATTGTCGTTTGCCGAAATAAGGTTTACCGCAGTAGAAAGTGAAAAGCCACCCACCCAGTTTGAAGTAGTGCCGCTTAGTGTAAAACCAAGCAGTGTGCCGGCATAAGCGCTTTTTTCATCGTTCAAGGTAGTGATACCGGTATTTGTTCCATTAGCCACTCCCTGATTAAACTTATAATAGGCCACTAACCCGGATTCCGAACCTGTGAGTGCGTTGTTGTATATATTAAGAATTTGAGCAGCAGTTAGTGCTACATTCCATGCAGACAACTCATCAATACGTCCGTTACCAAAGAACCAACTCTGTCCCAAACCAATTCGGCCAATTGTCAATGTTGTTCCGCCGGCACTGCTTATAGTTGTTGTAGTAGATATATCCAATACGCCATTTATATAGACCGAAACTTTTGTAAGGTCGTATGTGACAGCTACATGTATCCATTTATTCAGAGGCAGTAAAGTAGTGCTGGTCATGTCAACTTGATGGTTATTCCATGTCCTTACATAACCCTTGTTAACCTCCAGCCAAAAACCATTGAAACTAATATCAGCATTTCCACAAATCATTTTTTCTTGGTTAGTACCCGTATAGTCATCTAAGTATATCCATGCCGAAAATGTATATGCCTGCATTGTATTAGGCGTGTAGTTAGTTGTTACGTACGCATTATTCGCGAAGTTCAAGGCATTATTGGTTTGTGCGTGGGTGCCATAGCTTAAGCTTACACACAAGAGGACGAACACCATTTTTAAAACAAAGAGTCGAGTTTTTTTCATACGATTAATAATTTAGTTTGTGTTTAATTTAATATTATCATTGAACCTTCATGGTTTATACACATTGTGATGAAAGCCAATAAAACAGGACAAATGTAAGGAAATACGATGGAATAGCATTATAAAATACGCTGTTAATGATTAATTAAAATTAATTCAAATTAACCTGCTAATGTTCATATAGTTAAAATTGAGGTACAACTTAAGTTAAAGACAGAATAGGCTTAGTGTGAGAAAGTATTTATCTGGTTTTACCGCAAATCGGAGAACGCAAGTAACGCAAATAACGCAAATAACACGAATCTAATCTGAGTTTACCGCAGAAAACGCACACTCGCACACGGTCCCGATAGCTATCGGGAACACAGAAAAAATGGAGAATAATAATATTACCGCAATCGAATTGAATTGCAAATCAGCGAAGCTAAAGAAGGCAGAGATTTGCACTCAAGCAGATTTGTAGATAGTAATTAATCTGTGGACAAAGACACAGGTGTTTTTTTTGCATTTAATCATGTTGTTACATTTATATCTAAAAGATTATTCGCTTACAAAAATTATCGAGGTAAAATTTATTTAATATATCTGTATTTTTAAGAATTAAATGTGTATTTTTGTGGACGAAAAAAGAGAGGATAAATAGTGCCAATGCATCTTTAGTCGAATAAATTATCTTTGTTTTCAGATACACACAATTTACATATTTTTTTAGTGTCACATGGTTGGTTAACAATGAGTGGAATCTTAGCGTTATTAAGAAGGTTACTTTTTGAACCAATAGACTGCAATGCTATACTCAGTTTAAAACGGCCGGAATTGAATAGAAGTTCAATGATGGAAATATTGCCTTAGTTAATTACAATCATTCATAGTATATAGATGTCTGCGTGATGTTTAATACGGTTCATTGAAAGGCGTTTACAACAAAAAAAGTACAGGTTACAGACCTGTGCGAAACAACATTGCTTATATCCCAAGGCGTGAGATATATTATAAAACCGGAAGTAGCCGAAAATCCATAAAAAAGAGTAGGCACAACTTAAAAGTATTGGAAAATATGAAATTAAAACATTTACTCTTAGTATGTGTGTTCTTCACAACGTGTAGTGTTGTTCGTAGTCAGAATGTATTGATTATCTATGATGATTCACCTACCAATGTGAACACTGTTAATCTAAAAAATGCCTTAGTGAGCAAAGGTTTTACAGTTACTATAAGTGCTGTAAGTGAAACTGTATGGGATAATTCGACCAATGAGTTAACCGGCAAACAAGTTGTTATTCATTTAAATGGTGATACTTATGGCACACCAATGCCTGTTGCCGGACAAACAGCCCTGCTTGATTTTGTGCAAAACAAAAAAGGAGCATACGTTGAAGCTGAATGGGATACATATGAAGTTAGCACAACACCAATCCTTCGCGACCTTACCTTATTCGACAGATCCATGGGAAATAGCGGCACTCTTGTATATAGCACAGTTGCTGCGCAAGTTTCAAATCCTATTTTGACAGGTGTGCCTTCCTCTTTCTCTTTTCCGGAAGTTTGGAACGTTGGAGCAGTTCATGCATTTGCCACACAACCTGCCACTGTACTTATGAAAGATGGTGATGGTAGTGATGCGGTTGCATATCGGGCATTTGGAAATGGATCTGTATTAGGATTTAGCCATGCAGGTAATTATAATGCTAGTACCGGATGGTCGAATGCAAACATTCAACTCATTATCACCAATTATATTTCGCATTATTCGGGTGGCTCTACCGGGATAAATGATGTAAAAGTGAATCCTATATCGATTTCATATAGTGCAAATAATGAAATACATGTGACCGGTATTGCAAATACAGCCACTTTACTCGTGTACAATTTAAGCGGCAAGGCTGTGCTTACAAAGCAACTATTAAATGACGACGCAACTTCCATTGACAACTTAACCAATGGGATATATGTGGTGAAAGTTGTCTCTGAAGCCAACGTGGCAACACTCAAATTAGTAAAGAAATAATATTCATTCCTGTTTAGCTGCAAACAATTCGCACACGGTCCCGATAGCTATCGGGAACACAGAAAAAACGGAGAAACATAGTTTTACCGCAATCGAATTACGATAGCTATCAGAACAACGAAGCTAAAGAGCGCGGAGACTTGCGCAGAGAACTCAGAGAGAATCTGATTTTAAACACATAGAGCACATAGTGAAATAGTACAGATAAATTAGCTACGCTGATCATTGATCCGTGTCACCGATAAATATGTCGGAGGCACGGATTTTTTTGTGTGTAGTCGGAAATTGTATGGCTGAAACTGCAAAACAAAACCGTCAGACAATGTGATATACAAAATAAAATATAAAATAATTATTATTTAAGTGGCAATCGCTTTGATAATATAAAAAAATACCTCATATTTGGAGCGGTTAGGGATAAACAAAAGCCTGGAGCGACGTAAATATACTTATGAATAATGGTGTTGTTACACAAAATACGATGAAATAAGGGTTTTGCGCAATAACAATACCCCTGAATGGCGAGAACAAAGAGGTGATTTATTGAAATGCAAACAGCGAAATACATCAAATAAATGAGTTAGTAACACAAAAATATGAAAAACAGTAATGGTTATAATTGTAAAATACAGAAGCCAGATAGCAAAATGCAGAGGCCAGATAGCAAAATGCAGAAGCCAGATAGCAAAATGCAGAAGCCAGACAATAAAATAAAAGAGCCAGAGAGTAAAATGCAGCAGTCATAATAGCAGATTACAAGAGCTAGAATAGTGAATGAAGTAGTTGAAATGATAGAATAAAATCACTTGGTGGGTGATTACAGTGAGCATAATGATAATTTGCAGGAGTTTGGCGACTGAATACAGACACCAGCAGTGCAATTAAACCTATTTTGACCATGAAGAAATAAAGTAGATGAAGAACTCACCTCTCCTATAGTACGGAATGCAGGAGAGTGAAATGTTTAAAATATTGCTTATTCACAATGCATTCCCTTCTCCCTGGAGAGGGGGTTAGGGGAGAGGTCAGAAAAAAGCAGCGCAATTGAAACTATTTAGACCATGAAGGAATTAAGGAAATGAAGAGATAGTTTTTTCAGATTATCCGCGTAGATTAGCGTCCTCTGTGGGAATAGATTGTTTTATTTCTCACGCTGATTTCGCAGAACTCCGCAGAAGAACATCATTGAGAATAGAATTTACCATGAAGAAATTAAGGAAATGAAGAACTAATCTTACTAACCCCTCCGCTTCGCTCGTTCCCTTCTACGAGGAGACATCACTGTATGCGAGATTTCAGTTGAAAATGCGTGTGCCGGATGTTATTGCAGATTCGTTTCCTCTTGTGTTCAAGGGGAGTACCCACAGGAGGAGGAGTTAGAAAAAAACAGGCAAAAATAGTAGAAC
>Ga0302272_1000318_pt1 | contig 22311 bp, 15 predicted proteins | sample III_Bog_N1_2_FD_198772 | JGI IMG/M metagenome (GOLD analysis project Ga0302272, IMG submission 198772) | Peat permafrost microbial communities from Stordalen Mire near Abisko, Sweden - III_Bog_N1_2 | ecosystem: Environmental > Terrestrial > Soil > Wetlands > Peat | place: Sweden: Abisko...
TCCTGTTTTGAAAACATCTACCGGTGCTGAATTTCGTGGCACTCCTGTTGCTTATCAGGGCGAAAAAGTAGAAGGCAACTATCAAAAAATTTCCTATAAAGCAGGTGGCACCTATACACAAAATATATCTTTCGACTACGTTCCCGAAATGGCTAAAAGTGAGCTTTTTCTCGAATTTAAAGCCACTCGTAAAGACAAAACATACGACATTCCTTCTGTGAAGGTTGCCGATGGCGTGTTAGCTACCTATACTTTGGCTTCTGCCGATGGTGACAATCTACAGGCTACTATTGTAGGCGATAAATTCCAACGAATTATCAAAGAAAAACAAGATGCAAATATCATGTTTTTAATTCAAAAGGCCGATATTCGTAAAGGCGAATTGAAAAAAGAAGAACTTGTTTCTTTGATTAACCGTATTCAACAGGCAAAAGATTCTGCAAATCTGAAAGTTTCAGGTTTTGACTTAAATTCTTATGCTTCTCCTGACGGCGGTGTGAAATTAAACACCAAACTTTCGGAACAACGCGAAAAGAACACAGTGACCTATATCAATAAGGAAGTAAAGAAACTCAAAACTTCTTTGGATATTAACTCAAATTTCACCGCTCAGGACTGGGACGGATTCCAAAAATTATTAGCATCCTCAAATGTACAGGACAAAGATGTTATTCTAAGAGTTTTGTCGATGTACACCGATCCTGAACAACGCGAACACGAAATCAGAAACTTGTCGGCAGCTTACAAAAACATCGCACAAGATATTTTACCTCAATTGCGTCGTTCCAAAATGTCGTTGACGCTTGATGTAATTGGTAAGTCAGACGAACAAATCGCTAAAATGGCTCAGGGAAATGCAAAACAACTCAATGTAGAAGAGTTGCTTTATGCTGCCACTCTCACTAATGACGTTTCGCAAAAGGCTTCAATTTATCAATCAGTTACCGATCTTTATCCGAACGATATGCGCGGATACAATAACCTTGGAACAATCAAATTCAATCAGGGTAAATATGCCGATGCTTCGAGCTTGTTCAACAAAGCTCTTACAATTGACCCGAAATCGGCTGAAGCTAACTACAATGCAGGTATTGCAGCTTTGGCACAAGGCGACAACGCAAAAGCACAACAATACTTCGGCAATGCCGGTAATGTGGGTGGCGACAAAATTAATCAGGCTTTAGGCATCATTGCATTGCAACAAGGTGACTATGCAAAAGCAAAAACCTCATTTGGAAGTGCTGCAACAAACAATGCTGCATTGGCTCAAATCCTGACAAAGGATTATAGTGCTGCACGCAATACATTGAACAGTGTTAAGAGTCCGAATGGTGAAACCAATTATCTGCAAGCAATTGTAGGTGCTCGTACCAACGACCGTCAATTGGTGTATGATGGCATTCGTAAGGCTGTTGCTTCTGATAAAAAATGGGCTGCAAAAGCATCCACAGATGTGGAATTTGCAAAATACATGATTGATCCTGATTTTACCAGTATTGTCAAATAAGGTAAATACTCAATTACACAAATAGGACGAAGACCGGTATTATACATGCCGGTCTTCCCTGTTTTTATTAATATAGAACACAAAAAAGCGCAACCCTTTTTGAAGGATTGCGCTTTCGCGGTTGAGGTTCGTGGCAGATTCGAACTGCCGTAAACGGTTTTGCAGACCGGTGCCTAGCCACTCGGCCAACGAACCATAAATCGGACTGCAAAGGTAATGCCTTTACGCATTTCAACCAAATTTCTCGTTTAATTATTCTTTTTTTTAACAAATACATTTCTTGCCCTTCTTTAAATCCTGTTGTTCAGCACTTCAAAAACATACGTTTATCGGGAAAAACTATTCACTTATCGATTTTACCTTGCAATGTATAGTATCCTGCCTCTATCTTTGTCGAAAATATAAAAAACAAAATCATTATGGAACAAGAGATTAATAAGTATCATTACCACCAACATCACCATGGTGTTACACTGGCGCTATTTTTAATAGCAATAGGGGTGGTTTTTCTTGGCTTTAATATGGGATACATTCCTATGCAGTACAAAAACATTTTCCTTTCTTGGCAAATGTTGTTGATTTTTCTGGGCGTGGTTTCTTTTTTGAAGAGACATTATTTTAGCGCATTGATTCTGGTGGGAGTGGGCACGTTTTTTATTCTTCCCGAAATTGCAAAAATTCAGCCTAATTTTCTTGGTCTTTTCCCGGTAAATTTTGTCCAGACTTATTGGCCATTGCTTTTAATAGTTGCCGGAGGAATTGTGCTTTTACAATGGCTTTTTCCCTCCTCACGCAGGGTGTCAATAATGGGACATGGATTTCACCACCATCATCGTCATCACGCCCGCCGTTGGGAACGCATGAGTGAAGGATATATAAGCAGTAATTCCGTATTTGGCAGTGGCGAACATATTGTGCTCGACCCCGAGTTCAAAGGTGGAGAAATCAATGCGGTATTTGGTGGAACTACGCTCGACTTAAGAAAAACACATCTGCCGGAAGGTGTTACCAGGTTGGAAATCAATGCTGTATTTGGTGGTGTTACAATTTTTGTGCCTAATAATTGGAATGTGAAGGTACAGGTTGATTGTGTTTTTGGAGGTTTTGAAGATAAAAGGATGAGTATTGATTCTACAACCGATATGTCAAGGACATTGCTTATTTGCGGTTCTTGCGTGTTTGGTGGTGGAGAATTGAAAAACTAAGATTCATGGCTCATCCCGCATTTCAACACAGAGGTAACACGGTACTTTATTTCCTGCTTTGGACAATTGTGTCCATAATTTTGGCAGGAGTATTAGTGCCGCTTATTTCAGCGTCGGAAAGCGAATTAATTTTGTTTGGTGCGGTATTCGGCTATTTATATGGGCTCATCGCATTTTTGCTTTGGAGTGTGGTGAAATACGGTGATTATTCAAAACAGCCTTTATTTCAGCGCATTATAAGTTATTCGGCACTTGGGTTGTTGGCAATTTGCTGTTGGGTAGGTATTGGTTTGCTATTACTCTACATGACATTACCTACAAAAGATATTTCACCGTTTCTTCCTGTTGTTCCTTTCCTTATTCTCTTTGGATTTCTTTTGTATATCATTATTATTCAGATATATACTAATTTAATAAGAAAAATAAGAGAAACTGAACTGGAGGAAATAGAAGAGAAGATTGTAAATGAAGAGGTGGAACTTTTTCCTGAAGAGCCCAAAGAAATACTGGAGAGAGTTGCTGTAAAATTTGGACAAAAAATTGAGGTTATTCTGGTGTCAGATATTTTGTATGTACAGGCAGAAGGAGACTATGTGATGATTTTTACGGCAAAGGGGCACCATCTAAAAGAACAAACAATGAAATATTTTGAAGAACATTTACCATGTTCTCTATTTGTGCGGGTGCACCGTTCGTTTATTATCAATATTGAATTTATTTCTCGCATCGAATTGTATGAAAAACAAAACCAGTTGATTATGTTGCAAAATGGGAAACAGATAAGGGTAAGTGCAGCCGGATATAAGCTGTTGAAAAAGACATTGAGCCTTTAAACCCTTCAATATAAATATCAGTTATAATTAAGCACTCGGAAACTAAAATAATATTACAGTTTCCCGTAATAAACTGAAAAACAACAGATAATTATTACATTATTGATAATTAACACGAAATAATTGAGTCACCTATCAGTAATATCTTTTTGGAAGCTTACCTTTGCACCACAAAAAAATTACTGTATGGACGACATCCGATCTCAAATTCTAACAACCTCTTCCGACTTGTTTTTAAAGTACGGAGTGCGAAGTGTGACTATTGACGACGTATGTACCAGACTTCGTATCTCAAAGAAGACTTTTTACATCTATTTTCGGCAAAAAGAGGAGCTTATTGACAGTGTATTGCAACTTTATTGCGATACAAACATAAAGGAAAATAGCAAGCAACATTCATTTTGGGACGATCCTGCGCTAAACGCCATTGATAAAATTGTGTTCAGTTCGCGACACTGGAAGGAAGAGCATGAGAATGAGTATTTTGTCTTTTTCTACGATTTATTGAAATATTATCCTGAAGTGCATAAAAAAATGATGGTGCGGATGGATGAAGAGGCTCTCCGGCAAATTAAAAAGTGGACACAAGAAGGTATCAATGAAGGTCTGTTACGCAGTGATGTGGATTTGGATTTGCTTGCTCATTATATTAACATGCAGTTTCGTTCCGGATTGGCCGATCTAATTGGGAAATTGGATGTAGATGTCACCAAAACAATCGATTTTCTGTTAGATTGCTGTTTGCGGGTGTTGGTAAACGAAAAGGGGTACCGCTATTATCAGGAAAAATATAAAAACAAATATCCGCCTTTGGCACGAAAGGTCGGTCGTAGCTTTAAAAGCTCTTCCATTCTTGCGAAAAAATAGTTTTTTTGGTGGAAAAGAGGGGCGTATAATCTGATTTTACAAGGTTTTATTTGTAAAACATGATTATAAAATCAATATAATAAGGCTGTTAAATATTTTATTTGATAGTATTCAAAATATTATCAATGTTCATTATATTTGCATTGTTAAATATATGAACTTTATAAATATACAAATGAAAGAAATTCAAGAGCAACGCATGCGTGCTTATTTTATAGAATCAACCAAAGGGTTGTTGAGAAGTGAAGGGCTGAAAAGTGTAAATGTAAGAAGTGTGGCTGAAAATGCAGGATACTCTTATGCAACTCTTTACAACTATTTTAAGGATCTGAACGAATTGATTTTCGAGTGTGTGAAAGATTTTCAGGGTGAATGTGAAACTTTGATTACCGCAAAAACAGGACAACTTGAGCCTGGGAAGGGGAAAATAGCTATTATTGTGCAAGAGTACATTACCTATTTTACTGAATATCCGGGCATTTTTGAACTGTTTTTTACAGAACGAATGACCAATATGGGCAAGCAAAAGTCAACTTCCGAACTTATTTACACGTTTCTCGACAGGCTTTGTGAAGAAGAATGGACATTTTGCATCAACCATGGACAATTGACAACCGAAGAGGTGGCCGGTAAAAAGAAACAACTTCGTTATGCAGTAATGGGGTTGCTTTTATTTTACTTACATCGTATGCAACCCGATAGTTATGCCGATTTTTCGGTTGAGGTAAATGAGCAAGTGAACAAAATTATCGGTTGAAAAAAGAAAATAGACGATAAAATCAATATCGTGCTGTGAAACAGAGATTTACAGTTAAGGATACAAATATAATTTATTATAGTATTATGAGGATTAAAAAAGGTGTAATATTATTGTTGTTCAGCACTTTCGTGTTTGGTGCCTGGGCACAGGAGCGATTGTCGCTTTCGCTGGTTGAGGCACGTACTTACGCGCAGCGTTACAATCGCACCCTCAAAAATGCAGGCTTGTCTATTCAGCAAGCACAAAGTGCACAGTGGGAGAGCATTTCGAGAGGATTACCTCAGGTGCAGGTTACCGGTGCTTACCAAAACTATTTGGGTGCTACTGCCAATTTTCAGGGAATGAAAATTAATTTCGGTCAATCCGGATCAATGCAAACACAAATAAGCCAAATGATTTTCAGCGGAAGTTATTGGGTGGGTATTCAACTTTCAAAGTTGAGTAAACAAATTGCCGAAACTTCACGCAGAAAATCGGAACAGGATATTATTCAACAGGTTACGGCTTCGTATAATTCCATACTTGTGTCGGAAAGAACATCGGAATTATTGAAACAAAATAAGGCAAACTTGCTTGATATACATAAGAAAACGCAGGCTGCGGTGAATGCCGGAGCCGGCACTCAAACAGATGCCGACCAGATAGAGGTGCAGGTTTCTTCGATGGAGAATATGATAAAATCGAATGAACGACAAACCGAAGTGGCTTACAATTTACTCAGGGTACAGCTTGGAGTAACTGCAAATACGGTTATTGTATTGAAAGATAGTCTGAGTAATCTGGTAAGTACAGAAAGGTCGCTGGCACTTCTTAGCGAACAGTTTGACATCACAAAGAATACGTCATTGCAACTTACTCAAAAGCAGGTGGAAGTTTCAAAACAGCAGGTTAAATTGCAAAAAGCGAACTGGTTGCCTGTTATTTCAGGATATTATAGCTACACCTACAAATACATTAAACCAATGGTTGATTTGTCTCCGAGCAGTGTTCTTGGAATTCAGGCAAGTTGGCCTCTTTTTTCAAGTGGTGGGTTGTTGTCGAAGGTAAAACAGGCAAAACTACAGGTGCAAATGAATGAAAACAATCTGGCTTCGTTGCAAGAACAACTGCAGGTACAGGAGAAACAGGCACGTTTCAATCTTAGCAATGCACTTGACAAGCTGAGCTTACAGACTAAAAGTCTTGACGTGGCAAATCGTGTATTTGCAGATATGTCACGCAAACGTGACCATGGAATGGCGTCAAGTCTGGATATTACCACAGCATCCAATAACCTGCTACAGGTTCAGTCAAACTATGTCACTTCTCTTTACGAGGTGTTGACTGCCAATGCCGATTTAGAATTGCTATTGAATAAATATTAAATGCTATAAATCATTAATTATCAAACATATTATCGAATGAAAACTTTCACATTTAGCATATTCCGCAAATGGAATCTTCTCGCTCTTACTCTTGGCGCACTATTGGTGGTGGCTATGGTAGGATGTTCAAAAGGAAAGACAAAAGAAGACAAGACAACTACAAAAAATGCCGAATTAGTGCGCGTTTTGTCGCTTCAAAAACAATTGATTAATAGAACAATGGAGTTTACTTCGTCGTTGGTAGCCAATGAAGAGGTTAACCTCGTGCCGTCAACTGTAGGTAAAATTGACAAGATTACAGTCAATGTTGGCTCACGTGTATCGCAAGGACAATTGTTGGTGCAAATGGATCCTACTCAATTGAATACTACCCGTATACAATTCGAAAATCTGAAAAACGATATGCAACGAATCGAAGCACTTCGTCAGGCCGGCACGGTGTCGCAACAAACATATGACCAAACAAAGGTGCAATATGATTTGACCAAAGAGAATCTTGCTTTTCTGGAGAAAAACGTCAATCTGAGAGCCCCTTTCAGTGGAATTATCTCTGCCAAAAACTTTGAAGCAGGAGAAATGTATTCGGGTTCGCCCAACGCTACGACCGGCAAAGCATCAATAGTAACATTGGTACAAGTTAATCCATTGAAAGCCAATGTGAATGTTCCGGAAAGTTACCTGCTGCAACTGAAACAAGGAACCAAAGTGCAAGTAGGTTGCGATCTCTATCCGGCACAGGTATTTAGTGCTCAGATTGCCCGCATTTATCCTACGGTGGATGCTGCTACACGATCGGTTCAGATTGAATTGCATGTACCCAATGCCAGCGAAAAACTGCACCCCGGTATGTTCTGTCGTACAACAATTGATTTTGGACAGGCAAATGCGCTGGTAGTTCCTTATCAAGCCGTTCTCAAAATGCAGGGTTCCAACGAACGCTTTGTTTTTCTGGAAAAAAACGGGAAAGCAGTGCGTGTGATTGTGGCTCTGGGAAAACGTTTTGACGACAAGACAGAGGTTATTTCCAATCAACTTAATGAAGGCGATAACCTAATTATCACCGGACAAAATCGTTTGATTGACGGAATTGCCGTTCAGGTTGTTAAATAAGACTGACTTTTTTTGGACCATGTAATCCTCATTTAATATGGAGGAGTTACATTTTCAAGTTTTTCAAATTAATGATACTTCGTTCTGTTAAACGATGTTTCTCAAATTTCAAATTAATACAATGAGTATATATAAATCAGCAGTAAACAACCCCATTACTACTATATTGGTCTTTGTGGCTATTATGATATTCGGGTTGTATTCGCTTACGCGACTCCCCATCGACTTTTATCCGAAGATGGATTTACCCATGATTTCGGTGGTGACTACTTATTCGGGGGCTAATGCTGCCGATGTGGAAACCAACGTTACCAAGCCACTTGAAGATGCATTGAATAGTATTCAGGGACTGAACGAGCTTAAATCCACCTCGCAGGATAACAGCTCTGTGATTACACTACAATTCGATTGGGGTATCAATCTTGACGAATCAATGAATGATATACGCGGGGGAATAGATCAGGCGTTGAGTAAGCTCCCCGATGGCATAGATCGTCCCTCTGTGGTGAAATTCAGCACCAGCAGTATGCCTATATTGATGTACTCCATCACGGCTAACGAAAGTTATCAAGGCTTGTCAAAACTAATTACTGAAAAGGTTATTAATCCACTCAATCGCGTGGATGGAATCGGTTCGGCAGCTATGACAGGCGATCCTAAACGAAAAATATATGTGGATATTGACCCGAACCGATTGGATGCATATCATCTATCGGTGGAACAGGTGGGAAATGCTATAGCGGCAGAGAATCTGAATATGCCTTCGGGGAATATAAAAATGGGAGATTCTGACTTTCAGCTTCGGGTTGAAGGTGAATTTAAGGAGAGTAACCAGATAAATAATTTAGTGGTAGGCATATCCGGTGGATCACCAATTCATTTACGTGATATTGCCATGCTGCGTGATACACTGAAAGATGTTACGTTGGAACAAAAAACCAATGGGAAAAATAGTATTCAGCTCTATGTGATGAAACGTTCAGGGGCAAATACTGTGTCGGTAGGGCGTGATGTAAAAAAAATGATTGAAGAGATAAAACCGACTCTTCCTCCTGATGTTAAAATACTTGAGGTGTTCGACTCTTCTACCTTTATTAAAGGATCGGTTTCCAATCTTGCCGATACATTGTTGTTTGCGCTGCTTTTTGTGGCAACCGTGGTATTTTTCTTCCTTGGTCGCTGGCGAGCAACAATTATTATCTTACTTACCATTCCAATTTCGCTGGTATCGGGACTAATTTATCTTGCTGCAACCGGTAATTCGCTCAATATCATTTCATTGTCATCAATGTCGATGGCTATTGGGATGGTGGTTGATGATGCGATTGTGGTGCTGGAAAACATCACAAAACACATTGAGCGGGGAAGTAGTCCGCGTGAGGCTGCAATTTACGCTACCAACGAAGTATGGTTAGCAGTAATCATGTCAACACTGGTGGTAGTAGCTGTATTTATGCCATTGACTTTTGTTTCGGGTATGACCGGAGTAATTTTCAATCAATTAGGTTGGATTGTTTCCATCACCGTAGTAGTTTCTACCATTGCGGCAGTTACCATTACACCTATGCTTGCTGCCCGATTCATGCGGTTACGTCCAAAGTTGGAAAATCCCAAACGTTTCAGCTATGATGCTACTGTTGGAAAATGGCTCCATAATCTCGATGTGTGGTATGAAAAGATGCTACACTGGGCATTGAATCATAAGCTCATTGTCTTAATCAGTGCGGCATTGATATTTTTAGGATCACTTTTGTTACTTCCATTGGTTGGAACAGATTTTATGTCTCAAAATGACCAAAGCAGGTTGGCTATTAAAGCGGAATTGGCGCCGGGCACCCGTGTTGAGGTAACCGCTCGCACTGCGCGAAAAATTGAGAAAATGTTGGCGGAGAAAATTCCGGAAATGGAATTGGTAAGTTCTGCCAGTGGAGCTGATGATCAGGGCGGAATCTCTTCCATTTTCTTAGGAACTGCCGGGAGTAATATTGTGAATTCGACGGTGAGGCTAAAGCAACTGGGATCTCGTAAACGCTCTGACATTCAAATAGCAGAAACAATCAGACCTGAACTGGCCAAATATCCTGAAATTGTTAATTATCAGGTTACTACAGGTGGTTTGTCAATGGGAACATCCTCTACTTTCGACATTGAAATATATGGTTACGACTTTAATTCGACCAATAAGTTGGCACAGCAAATCAAACACGATGTGAAAGATTTGAAAGGTGTACGCGATGTGCAGATTAGTCGTAAAGATGATAAACCGGAGCTTGAAGTGATTCTTGACCGCGAAAAACTGGCATTGAACGGATTGAATAGTGCTGTGGTTTCTAATGCAATTCACAATCGCATAAGTGGTTTGTTGTCAAGTAAATATAGAGAAGATGGAGATGAATATGATATTATTGTTCGACTGCAAGAACAATACCGAAATTCACTGACTTTGCTTGAAGAGGTTTCGATTCCGACACCATCAGGTAAATTTGTAAAATTGAGAGAATTGGGTATGGTGAAAGAATTTTGGGCACCGCCAAACATTGAACACAAGCGTAAGCAACGTATTGTCACAGTGTCTATTACACCTGTAAATGTATCTCTAACCGATTTGGCAACAGATGTAAAAGCGAAAATTGCAAAACTGAATGTTCCGTCCGAAGTACAAATTGTGTTGGGTGGCGTTTACAAAGATCAGCAAGATACATTTATAGATATTATTAAGTTGTTCATCTTAGTATTGTTGTTGGTATTTATTGTAATGGCATCTCAATTTGAATCGTTTTCAAAACCCTTTGCAATAATGTTTTCCATCTTATTTGCGGTGCCCGGTGTTATTTTAGCATTGTTATTTACCGGAACAAAACTGGGGGTTATAGCCGGACTGGGGCTGGTGTTATTGGTCGGTATTGTGGTGAAAAACGGTATTGTACTTATCGACTTTGTAAACCTACTAAGAGACAGAGGACTACCGTTGAACGAAGCCATTGCACAAGGAGGCCGTTCGCGTCTTCGCCCGGTATTAATGACCGCTTCGGCCACATTTTTCGGAATGGTTCCTATGGCATTTAGCGTGGGCGATGGAGCTGAAACATGGACTCCAATGGGGATTACGGTTATCGGTGGTCTGGTATTTTCCACCATAGTCACCATGGTAATAGTACCGGTAATGTATGCTATCTTATCCCGACGCGGTGAGCGCGACAAAGAGGGATTGGTGCGTAAACAATTCCATTTTATGGATGAAAACAAGTAAAAAAATATAAAGATGAAAGCAGTATTTATCGTATTTAATCAGGCAAATACAGACCGTATATCATATATGCTTGATAAACTCGGTGTTCGTGGATTTACCTGGTGGGAAAATGTGCAAGGGCAGGGATCTGTTGAAGGCGATCCACGCAAAGGCACACACACCTGGCCAGAAATGAATTCGGCAGTGCTTACAATGGTACCCGAAGAGCGGGTACAGTCGCTGCTTGATACCGTCAAAAAAATAGATGATGTAAATCATGAGATTGGTATCCGGGCTTTTGTGTGGAATATTGAAGCCTCTTATTGATGTAATAATATTCTCAAAAGCTTTGAATAAAGAAAAACGCCCCGATTTTCGGGGCGTTTTTCTTTATTCTTTCTATTAAAATAGCAGACTGATCATCTTTTCTATTCAGCCAATAATTTGTTTATAAGTGGATTGGCGTACATTTCCAGCAGTTGAATGCGTAGAAAGTCATCGTCCCTGTTCTGCAAATCGATTTTTCCAATTTGCTTAGCCAGATATTGCTCAAAAGCGGTAACTGCCTCCGGTTCATATCCTCCGATTTTATTTTCAGGATACAGTAAGTCGTGTGAAACACGATTTGAATTGAAAATAGCGTAGTTTTTATGTATCTGTCGGTCAATTAGTTTTGCTATAGCTTCGTACTGCTCATTACGGTGCAGGAGAGGCATCTCATGCAATCGTTCCGAGATATTTTCGCCAAGAGTATACACAACGTGACCCTTATATCCTAAGATTCCTGTTTGCATGCTTACCAAATCATCAAAAGGTGATTTCTTAAAGTCGGGTTGGTCTCTTTTCTGTTGAAACTCTTTTGCCTTCAAAAAATCGCATGGGTCGTATTCATACGAAATACTTAAAGGACAAATATTTAACTGACTCAAATTTTCGGGAATAGTTCCGGTTCCTGACATATTCAACATCTTCAACAGGCTTTCCTGAGTACGATCGTTGCCGTCTTTAGCGCGACCTTCGCGTTGAGCAAGCCAAATCGACTGATGTTTTTCATGCAATGCGTGGCGGATATATGCCGAAAGATGTTGCGATGCTTCCAGCTGGCTTCTCCCGCTCACACCTCTCTTTACCAAAAAGCTTTTGTTGAGGCGCACTAAAGTTTCTATCCATGGATAAATGAGTAAATTGTCACCGATAGCAATTTCTACGGTATCTAAATCAAGATCGAGGAGTAGGATACATAAAAAAGCCGAATCCAACACAATGTCGCGATGATTAGAGATATAGAGGTAATTTTGCGACATGTCAAGGCCTTCGGTACCTTTCAGAGTAAACCCTTTTGAGGCTTTTGCCTCTAAGTTTTTCAAAAAGGGATAATCAATTTTTCGTTGAAAATCAGCCACGGATTGCACACTTTTAAATAATGCCTTCACCTCTTCAACAGGTTGATTTGGGAAAAGATAATTCAGTACGCTGACAAATTTTGGTTCCGCCAGCAAACTTGTCACTGCGTCGGGTACTTCGCTGCTTTTTAGCGGACAAATATCGTCAAATTGGTCGGGTTGATTTTCCATAATAGAGTGCTATAAATTCGATGAATGCAAAGATACAATTTTATAACCGATCAAAAAATATTCTGCCACACTATTCTGTTTTAATCTCGAAAGCCGATATTCAATATTTATAAAAAATCGTACCTTTGTCCGGGGTTTGAGAAAAGCAAAGAAATTTTACCCCGTTTTTTATATTTTAGAGTATTAAATAATGAATATCAACATATTAGGAATTGAATCCTCGTGCGATGACACCTCCGCATCGATTATCCAAAATGGAGTGATGCTGTCAAATGTTACCGCCAATCAGGATGTGCATCGTGCGTATGGTGGGGTAGTGCCCGAGCTTGCATCGCGTGCACATCAGCAGAATATTATTCCGGTGGTGCATGAGGCAATGCAGCGTGCAGGTATTGCACGAGAGGAGTTAAGTGCTATTGCATTCACACGAGGGCCTGGACTTATGGGTTCTCTTTTGGTGGGAACTTCATTTGCCAAAGGATTTTCGCAAGCATTGCAAATTCCATTGGTTGATGTGAATCACTTGCAAGGGCATGTGTTAGCTCATTTTATTCAAGAAAAAGAAGTGGCATTTAATCCTCCTAAATTTCCGTTCTTATGCTTGTTGGTATCGGGCGGTAACTCTCAAATAGTGTTGGTAAAATCTCATTTCGAAATGGAGGTCATCGGGCAAACCATTGATGATGCTGCGGGCGAGGCTTTCGATAAATGCGCAAAAGTAATCGGATTGCCATATCCGGGTGGTCCTGTTATCGACCGTTTGGCTAAAGAGGGCGATGCAAATGCTTTTACACTCAATAAACCCCATATTGAAGGTTACAATTATAGTTTTAGCGGACTTAAGACATCGTTTTTGTATCTTATTCGTGACCAACTAAAGCTCAATTCGCAATTTATTGAAGAGCGTAAAAATGATTTGTGTGCCTCCCTGCAAAGTACTGTGGTGGATATATTGATGCAAAAGCTGCGTAAGGCTGCAAAAGAGCTGCGAATTAACGAGGTTGCAGTAGCTGGTGGAGTATCTGCCAACTCAGCCCTTCGTAATGCCTTTGTAGAGCACGGAGAGCGGCTTGGTTGGAATGTCTATATACCTAAGTTTGCCTTCACCACCGACAATGCAGCTATGATTGCCATCACCGGTTATTATAAGTACCTGCGGGGTGAATATTGTGATGTCTCGCTTCCGCCTTTTGCCAAAGCAACAATAGCCTAATAAAAATGCCGTTGGAAATTTTCCAACGGCATTTTTTATTCCTTTCTAAGGGTTCAATTAATACTTATCCCAGAAAAGCTTAGTGGAGGTTAAGTCACCACCGATAGCTTTTGCAGCAGCCGCATAATTTGTTCCGTTGAGTTTGTTTTCGTTGTACGGATAAGGGAAGCGAACAGGTATATCAGAATAAACCATTCCTGCAGGAGGATTAAGGGTAGGATAGTCTAATCTTCTCCACTCATTCCATGCTTCTATACCACGATCGAATAAGCCAATCCATTTTTGGGTGCCGATTTTTTGTTTCCAGGTACCGGGAGCTGTAGTATAAGCAACAGTTGGTTGACTTAAGTATGTTGCAGCATCGGCAGATGATACACCCCAATAAGTCATACTTGCATTGATAGCATTGTTGTAATGTTGTTCAGCACCTGTCACGCCACCTAAAGTTCTTGCAGCCGCTTCGGCTAAAAGGAATTCTACTTCCACATAGTCGGAAATAATAACAGGATAAGTAGGATTGAACAGAATACCATCCACAAAGTGAGAAAATCTGGAATATCTGCCTGCTGTTCCGTAGGTCAATCCCTTGTAGATTCCTCCATAATAATCGGAAGTCGTTACCCATGAAGTGAGTCTTGGATCATTCAGACTATTGAGTTTGTCAATAAATGTGTTTGAAGGAACATAATCTCTTCGGGCATTCAATACATATTCTGTATAGTAAGAATTTACATAAGGAGTAACTCCTGTATAGTGTAAAATAGCACTTTGATCCTGCGATGTAAATACACCAGAAGCAACAGCCTGAGTAATCATTGTTCCGGCTTTGGTCGCATCTACATCTGCAATACGGAGTGCAATACGTAATTTCAGCGAATTTGCAAATGCCAGCCAGTTAGTTACATCTCCTCCGTATAAAACATCTGCGCTTGCAAAAGTATTACTTCCCGCATCAGCAGTCAAATCTGTAATTGCTTTATCAAGACGGGTAACTAAGTCGTAATAGATAGTTTTGGCATCATCGTATTTCGGGCGGCTATTGGCATCTCCCTGCAAAGCTTCTGTATAGGGAACATTGCCGAAGGCATCCACAAGCATTTGATATGCATATACTTCTAAGACTTCAGTTTGAGCTAATTTGTTTTTCAGCTCTTGTTTATCGGTAAAGAGAGTGTTGTTCAAAATTTTCTTTGTCTCTTCAGCATTTGCAAGCACATCGCGATAAAGAATACCCCAATGTGTATCAGGAAGTGTACGGTCCGAAAAATTGTAATTACTTTCGGTTACATAAGTTACTTCTGTTTGATATTGAGACAAAAGACGAAAAACATTTCGGTTCACATTTACGCTTCCTATTTGATTAAAGAGCGAAATTTCCACATTTGTAAATAACACATCAGAGGTTACTGCAGTGGCACTTTTAGGGTCTATGTTGTTTGGTAGATCGCAGGAAGCCATTACCACCACAAGCGCCAGTAAGAAACTTTTTATTATTGTTTTCATATGAGAATAGTTTGTTTTTTAAAGGTCATATGGAACTCGTCGGAACTTGTTTCATATTTCTTTCAAATTTAATACGATTAGAAACTTAGTGACACATTAAACCCAAGAGTTCTTGTTGATGGATATGCTCCATCAGCTATGCCTTGAATGTTACCTGCACTTTGGCTGGTTTCAGGATCAAAATACGGAGTGTTCTTATGGATAATCCACAAGTTACGTCCTACAAATGATGCGGAAATTTTAGTAAAAGGAGTCTTTTTTACCAATTTTGCAGGTATTGTGTAGCTTAATGAAAGTTCTCTCAATTTTACATACGAAGCATCATAGACATATTCTGCTGTAGGTATTTGATCGTAGTCCCATGCTGTTCCCCATGTATCGGCATCAATGTAGGTAGTATTCACTTTTCCGTCAGCATATACTGCATCGTATTTTATACCACCACCTGCTGTAACAGCATCACGTTTTGCAACACCTTTGTCATTCAAACCTGCAGTTTCTGCAAATAAACCGGTAGCTACTCCATATTTTTGATCTACAGAATATACCTTACCTCCTTTTGAAATATCAACTAATAAATAGAGTGATAATCCTTTGTATGAGAATGTGCTTGAAATACCGCCAGTCCAATCAGGCAGTACAGTTCCCAAATTACAATCGGTTTTGTTTGATCCATCAGTATTGGTGGCGTATAAATAATGACCGGTAGCATCTACAGTGCGTTTGCCATTTGTATAGACAAAATCGGTACCGCGTAAAATACCATAAGGCTGACCTTTAGCTAAATTCAAGCTAATATCCCATGAGTCGGTTAATAGAATATTGTCAACACCTTCATACAAGCTAATTACTTTGTTGACATTCTTTGTCCAGTTTACACGTAAATCCCATGTAAATCCACCCACTTTAATTGGAGTTGCGTTGAAGGAGAATTCAACTCCCTTGTTTTCTATTTCACCTGAGTTTACATAACGTTGATTATAGCCGGATGCCCTGCTTATGTTTACGGGCATAATCTGATCTATTGAATTGGTTTTATAAAGCGATAAATCAAAACCGATTCGTTTTTCAAAAAAGTTTGCTTCAAGACCAGCTTCTATACTCCGTGTTCTTTCCGGTTTCAAATTTGGATTGCTTAAGACAGATGATAAGCTAAATACTCCTAATGTTGACCAGTTGGTGTTTTGCGTATAATATTTTCCGGTACTATATGCCGGTGCTCCATTACCCACTTCCGCATAGTTTAATCTGAATTTTGCAAATGAAAGAGGTTTGAATTTTTTCAATGCAGAAATTTCTGATAAAATTATACTTCCTGATATGGATGGGTAGAAATAAGTGTCATTAGCTGACGGTAAAGTAGACATTTTATCGACCCTGCCTGAAAGATCTAAATACAAGAAGCTGTTATAACCAAATGTAAAGTTAGCATATCCACTATTTACACCCAGTAATTCATCATTCTCTTTTGTAAATATTGGAGATTTTGAATTCATCAAATTATAAAAACCTGGAACTAATAATCCACCTACTGTGTATGCATAAGTTGAAGCAACTTCATTTCTGCGTCGGCTCACACCCAACAATCCGGTAGTTGTAAATTCTCCAAAAGTACGATTGGCTTTCAGCATCACATCGTAGTTGGTCTCAATAAATGTGCGTAAATATTTTGAATATTTAGATGTTTGATTACTACCTATCGCAATTCTCTCTTCTTGCATTTCAGAATAATAGTCGGTTGAGGCACGACCTTCTAATGAAATCCAGGGAGCAATTTTGTATTTTGCATTTATATAACCAAAAAGGCGGTTACGTCCATCATTTTCATAATTGACATTACGTGTCCAGTAAATGTTGTTGTGATAGATTGGTGATAAATCGCCATTTATAGGATCGCCGTAGTTCCATGTGCGTTGAGCTCCATTGGATGAAACAACATATTGTTTTAAGTCATTGATATCCACATTTGATTGAAACCATTGGCCCAAAGATTGCATTGGGTTACCCGGATCATACCCGGTTCCATAACGACCCACATTAGCATCATTTGTATATGATACATTTGAATCGAATGATAGGTTTTTGGTAAAATTATATGACCCTGAAAATGCAGCATTGTTCTTATTCATCTTACTGTTTGGCATAATACCTTTTTCTGACACATTGGTGTAAGAAAGACGGTATGTTCCTTTTTCGTTTCCACCATCTATAGCAATATTGTTGCTGTATTTTGCGCCGGTTTCAAAGAAATCGCGGATGTCATGTTTTGCTGCAACCCATGGCACTTGACGACCATAGTTTACTTTATCGAAGGGATCCAAGCCAACCCAGTCTACTACTTTTAGAGTAGGATCAAATTTATGACCCCATGAAGCATCATCATAGGTAGGAACAATGGTTTCGTCTTTGCCATCGCCATTAATGTCAGCGTAATCAAAATAATCGCCGTAGCCTGCACCGTATTCTTTTTGAATCTTAGGCAATGTCGATTTATCGGCGGATGTAAACAGCAACCCTGAATTGACAGAGATGCCTACTCCTTTTTGAGCTTTTCCTTTTTTAGTGGTAACCAAGATTACCCCGTTGGCTGCACGTGAACCATAGAGTGCAGAAGCTGCTGCACCTTTTAATATCGAAATCGATTCAATATCTTCGGAATTAATATCAGAAGCTGCATTGCCATAGTCATATCCGCCTAAGCCATCTGCTACATCAGTAGAGTTTGTATTGCTATTATCAACAGGTACGCCATCAATCACAAACATTGCCTGATTATTGCCAATAAATGATTTGTTACCACGAATCAAGATATTAGCAGATCCACCCATTGTGCTTGCTTGTTTGATTTGTACTCCGGAAACTTTTCCGGAAATGGCATTCACAAAATTTGATTCTTTGGCATTGTTCAGGTCACTATTGAGTTCCTGTACTGAATATCCCAAAGCTTTCTTTTCGCGTTTAATACCTAAAGCCGTTACCACAACTTCATTGATTTGTCTTGAGTCGGTTTGTAATGTTACTTTCAGTCCGGTTTTAGCCTCTTTTTCAACGATAGTCATTCCCACATAAGAGAATACTAAGATTTTAGCCTGAGCAGGCAAGGATAGGGCATATTTCCCCTCGGAATCTGTTATAGTACCAATATTGGTTCCTTTTACAAGGACTGATGCTCCAATTACTGGTTGACCGTCATCTCCCGAAACGACTGTTCCCGAAACTCTTGTTTGAGCCGCAGCCCAACTTATGCCTATAATAAGACATAGCAGTGTAATCACTTTTCTCATAGGGTTCACTTTTTGTTAAAATTCACTTCTTTTTACTCAAATTGATTTGAAAAACGCACAAAGATATAACATAGCTTTTCTTTATCCAAATTGATATTTGCAAATTGATATTTTTTTCACAGAACTTCATCCAAAATGCAATGTAAATTGCAACAATATTCTTAATTATGACACAAATTTACGCTATAAGCAAACACTTGTTTCAAAGTGTAAGTGAGAACCCTTTTTGTTTAAGGTATTTGCCTGTATCTTTATACTTTACGCATATTCGATAATAAGTTATTACTATCTTTTCATTTTACGTTTATTAGAATATAGTAACGTATTTATGGCCGTTTGATTAAACAACAATCAATTTTGATATTTAATGTAAATTAACTAATTTTCGGTAACGAATATAGTTCCTCCTCTCTTTTATGAATTGGCAAACTGCTATTTTCAGATTGTTAAAATCAGCATTTTCTATTAGTTACTATTGCTTACGCATTATTTGATTGTTTATTCACTAGTTGAAATTTCAAGTGTGGGTTTTCGGCAAATGGCTTATTTTTTTCTATAAAACATAATAAAAATAAACGCAAACTTTTGCAAAGATTTGAATGAGGGACATTCCCAATTGTTTGGAAATAAAATGTTGTACAAGGATTGTAAATATTTTCTTCAAAATTCTCTCTAAATTTGAATTTGTTACAATCCTCTCTTTAAGAGATAGACACCGTATTGTATTGTATATGAAATACTTAAAATATGAGTTTAGACAAAAAAAACTGCCCACCAAATTGAATTGGTGGGCAGCTCTCTTTTGTTGTATTATAAATTTCTTACTTGAAAGTTATAAAGGATTCGTCCTCATTCCAGCGCGTTCTTCTATAGCCTTCTACAAAAAATGTGATACCGGGTGATTTTGTTGTAGTCAGTTTGAAAGAAATTCTATCACTTGTAACGCCAGATGGCATTGCTACTGAGTTTAGAGTCACTTTCCCTTCTGTTATATTCACCGTTCCAAGTACCGCATTTGTGGTGACGTGTAAGTCACTACCATTTGTAACAGAAAATGATAATGAAGGTACATCACAAGAAATTTTCACCTTAAGGGTTCCCAGACTAGTTGGCAAAGAAGATGTGGTTCTAATCCACATTTGCGTTGAAGAATAATCTGAAGTATTATATGTCCCAAAGGTGTACATTGAAGAGGATATTAACGCATTAGTCGTCAGATTTGTTACCCTCACTCTCCATTCACCCGATAAAGGATAAATCGGAGTGTAATCCGCAGTCGGATCTGAATATGTTTCGCAGCTCATAAATGAGGCAGAGAAAACACAAAGTAAAATTAATGATTTTATTATTGATTTCATATATTTATTTTTTGATGTTTTATTATTCCAGATCTTACTTGTGCCACCACATTTTTGTGTATATTGGAATTACTGCAGGAGCATTCGGATTATAGTCTGATGAAGTTTTTGGGAACAAGAACCGATGAGGAAATTGTCCTGCCAACAACACTGAACCTATAGAAGGAGTCAAAGTACCCACCACATAGCTTGTGTTATACAATGCAATCCGGGATTGATCTGTTACGCCTTGAGTACCCAATGCTGGAATTCCTGTTCTGCAAATATCAAAGAAAGCATTCCAGGCATCAGTACGGGTTGACGATACCCATTTTTGAGTTAAAATGCATTTCAACATGGCATCTGTTGAGCTTGAATTAAATTCATATGCACCACCAACTGCAACAAAAGCACTTCCATCGTATCCCCAACGGGTAAATGCAGCTTTCACAGCGATATCATAAGCAGTTTTTGCCTTCACAGGATCACCAATTCTTGCCCAAGCCTCAGCTTGCATAAAGTAACTTTCAGCGGCAGACATAAAATAGACAGGATCTGTTGCCGCTAATACGGCTCTTGAATGAACAGATGTAGGAAATACATTTGAACTAAAGGTGCTGCTTCCATAGCAACCCTGATCTACTCCTCTATAGTAAGGCGCAAGAGCTGTAGGTACATTTATTACAGCATCCAATGAAGGAGTTGCTCCGGCTTGAATCAATTGAGTGGTAGGTTCTGCAAAAGCGGCGATACGGGGATCGTTATAAGCTTTAAGGAAAGCAACTAAAGTAGCGCTTACGCGAATATTTGTAGTTGTGTTCAATTTACGACGATCATTTTCGTACAACGGGTTTGATTTATTTTCCTGATCGCTAAAATTAGTCATTTTTGCATCGGAAACTAACAAATCTCCTTCGGTGAGCAGCGCTTGAATTGCAGTCTGATTTGTGGTAAAATCTCTCATTAGTATTTTCAATTTGAGAGTTTTTGCAAATTGCACCCATTTTGTGATGTTACCTGCGTAAATCATATCCTTTGTCCCCATGGTTGCTTGAGCTGTAGCATCAGTTTTTTTAGCAATAGCTGCATCCAAAAGAGCAATAATACCTGCATCAATGGTTTTGCTTTCATCATAAATAGGAGTCAAGTTGTCATTTCCTTGTATTGCCTGAGAAAAAGGTACTTTTTCAAAAAGGCTTACAAGCATATTAAAATCAAAAGCAGTAATTACTTTTGCAGCTAACCAATAGTTCCATGTGTTTGCTGCTTCTGACTGTGAGACAACAAGCTTGAGGTCAGGCAATGCACCAGTATAAATTGAAGACCAATAGCGTGTAAAATAACTATTACTGTTAGATAAGTTATACTGGTCTATTGTAGTATATTGCTGTGAAGTATTGTTTTGAGCATATTGTTGAGCCCAAAGTGCACCGACCAATTGAAGGTCGCAGCCTAAAATAGACGCAGACCATGTTGTGGCTGATGAGAACAAGAGTGGTGTGCTTGCTGAAGCCGGGTAGTTTGGATTATTATTAACATCCAGATAGTTTGTGCAGGCCGAAAGCACGGAGGCGAGCAGAAATAACCCCAGGCAATAATTTATAATTTTTTTCATATCAATCTGTTTTTATATTACAGAAAGGTTTATCTTATTGATTACCTATCTTTTTACTGTTTAGAAATTGAGCTTTAATGATGCACCAAGGTTACGAACTGTCGGAGCAGATGAGAATTCTCCAAAGTTAGATGTTACGTCGTTACCATAGTTTGTTTGGTCAGGATCAACAAAATTATTTTTAGCGGAAGTCCACATCAATAGATTTCTGCCGATCAGACTAAGTTGAGCATCAGTAATAGGGGTCTTAGCAAGCCATTTCTTTGGCAAAGAGTAGCTTAATGTCACTTCTCTGAGTTTTACATAGGTTCTTGGAAGAACGCAGTTGCCTTCCAGACCTTTGTTGTTGGAAGAGTAGTTCCAGTAGTTTAATACTCCACTTGTTGTCATAAGAGGGATATCATTCTCTGCATATACTCCCGTTGTGATTTCTTTGACAGAATTAGGATAGAGGAAGGGTTGGCGGGCATTGAACATGGTATTTGTTCCATTACCGTTCCAATCCAACATGCGTGCGGTGTTACTGTAAAAATAACCTCCCTGACGATAGTCAACCACAACACTTAAAGTAAGTCCTTTATAACTCCAACTAGAGGTAAATCCCATTGTGAAATCCGGAGTTGATGAACCAATTGTTGTAAATTCGCTTGACGAAACCTGAGGAATACCGCTTGAGTTCACAATTACTTTTCCAAAATAAGGAGAGTTTTTGTCTGTCACGGTTAACATTTTTGGCACCTGGAACTGTCCGAATGGTTGTCCTTTTAGCATAACATAATATACATCATAAGCACTTGTCCATAGATAGCGGTCAACATTATCCCAAAGTTCTTTTACGACACTCCAGTTTTTTGCAAAAGTGACTCCTACTTGCCACTCAAAATCTTTGTTTTTGAAAGGATAACCATTT
>Ga0302272_1000322_pt1 | contig 22005 bp, 8 predicted proteins | sample III_Bog_N1_2_FD_198772 | JGI IMG/M metagenome (GOLD analysis project Ga0302272, IMG submission 198772) | Peat permafrost microbial communities from Stordalen Mire near Abisko, Sweden - III_Bog_N1_2 | ecosystem: Environmental > Terrestrial > Soil > Wetlands > Peat | place: Sweden: Abisko...
TTCAACAAGCCAGGAATAAGTGATTTAACTTGAACAGTATGCGTACCGTACTTCTTAAAATCAACAGCTCCAATATTGACCGAACTGTATGGGTTGTATGAGGCACCACCTGTGGTCAAATCGATTAGTCCTCCCAGTTTATTCCCATCAATAGAAACTTCTACTACCGCATTTGCTTTACTGTATGCATCGGCTTTAAATATCACATTATATTTCCCTTGTATTATTTTAGGCAACTGGTAGGTAATTGTAAAATCACCATCAATTTGCAGGTAATCTTTACTCTCCGCTTGCTCAGAAGTTCCAAGATTTTCCACATAATATAATTTCGATCCCGACCAGGTAACATTATTGATCACCTTTGGATCATCAATCAGGAAGGTTCCACCCTTTCTGCGATATTCAACCATCGTAGAGGTAGGCGCATCCCAAAATTCGAACGAAACAACTGCCCTTGAAGGAACCTGAGGTTGTAATATCTGATCGATGAAATGGATGGTTCCACTTTGAGTTACCACATTACTGGCATCATAATTAATTCCTACATAGTCAGTATAAGTCGTAATGCCGTTGTTGACGATTGAATCAAAGACTTGTTTCCCTTTATTAATTACAATATCAAGTCCCGTCCCATTTATATTCAAAGGTATATCGGCAAACGTATTGTAATTAGTGGCCTGAAGCTGAGATGTAAAATTATTCAAATACAAACTCTGGTTCAGAAAATGATACCCAACAAACTGATTTAATGGATTTGTACTATTTCCGTAATCGCTCCTGTCGGGACTGATTGCCTTTGCCAAATCGTCAAACGAATTAATGTTTCGTTTTTTGTAAACGGCATCAGGTTCGACCAGAACTGTAAATGGCAACAGGGTCTGATCTTTTAATTTCATATCCACGTCAATAATTTTATTCATTCCAGTCGCTTCAATTGCCGATAGCAGAATTGAATAACCGGCATTACTTTTCAACCAACCATAGCTATTCTGAGTAACAGGTACAAGCATTTTGCTTAATACATGAACATATCCATTCGATACTTCGATGTTGGTCTTGATAACCGGAGCAAGATTATTGATTTTAAAATAAGTAGTGTCGGGTTGAATAATGTAATTTACGTTCAGATAATCACCTGAAAGTGTTGGTTCGGTGAAGGCTCCAAATGGAAAATCGACAGTACTAACTCCTATATCTACAACGTGATATCTTGCAAGAGATGAAACATAAGCTTTGTCCTTCAATAAATCGTCCAACGAAGAATACTTACCACTTCCCTTGATGAAGTCATCAACAGCCGTATTGTTTGGAGCAAACAGCGTGTAATCAGTTCCATCCGGATTATACGCGCTTAATGCCTTATCAAGTTCTGCTGCTTTAATAATTTCAATAAAGCTTGAAAAGTCGGCTTTATTTGCAACCAGATAGTCGTAAGCGGTATATTTTCTCATGTCCTTGAACTCAGCTACGACAGCTGTCTTTGTGCATGAATATTGCACCGAAAGAGCAATAAACACACTTAATATGATCAAAATTCTTTTCATCGGTTAGAAAATATAATATGGATTTTGAACCAGGTTTTTATTATGCTCAATTTCGCTTTTCGCAATAGGCAGATACCAACCAAGTGGGTTTGTTAGTCGTGCTGATAAAATGCGTTTTTGTGTTGATGCTACGTTTGCTACCAGCACATCAAGTAGTTTAGCTTTTCTGCTGAAATTATTCCGGCGTCCCATGCGCAGCAAATCGAACCAGCGTTTCCCTTCGAATGCCAGTTCAAGGGCACGTTCATCCAGGATGGCATCTTCATAAGCGTCAGGCGAATTTGCGATCGACAGCGGAGTCATATTTGCCCTTGTCCTTATTTTATTAAGAAGATCAGCGGCTTCGGAAAAACGGTTCAACTGAGACAAAGCTTCAGCTTTCATTAAATAGACGTCGGCAAGACGGTAAACGATCCAGTTACAGCTGTGTTGTTCCATTGAGCTACGTACTGTTTTACTATCGGGTTGACTACCCACATATTTCCAAATGAGATAATTATCTTCCGACAATTTAGCAATAGATGCATCTTCACCCCTTGTTACTTCAACTGAGGATTTTTTGGCAAATAAATCGATTGCGCGCTGACTTGGTAAATATTGATTGGCGTCCCGGTTTGTCATCCCATACGTGCTGTTCTTTTGGTTGTTTAGGTCACTAAACTGGAACTCAAAAATACCTTCCAGCGAATTTCCCGGATAAAATAATTCGAACCACACCGTACCACTCAGTAATACATATTTGGGGTTGGCCATTATCCGGTCACATGCTTCAACACAACCATTGTAATCGAACATCCAAAGACAAATATCAGCAATAAGCGCATCGTACGAAGTTTTGGTTGCACGACCTTTATCTTCCGCAATAGTCATACTATACGTATCAGCGGCATAGTTACGATTATCATTCAGATCTTTAAGCATTTGTGTCAAAATCTGATCGCCATCGGTTTTAGGGATATAAAAGTCAGAAGCATCTGTTTCGGAAGGAGTTAAGACCAACGGAACATCTTTAAAAGTCCTTACCAGATAGAAATAACTAAGACTGCGCAGAAAATAAGCCTCCGCCAAATAACTTTGTAACTGAAAATCGGTAAATGTATTGTCGACTTTCTGAACACCAGGTGCATTTTTAATCACTTCGTTACAGTAATTAATTACCTTATAAAAGGACGACCAGTCACAAAGACCATTATCTGAATTAATGTTGCTCTGCATCACCTTATATTGATCAGAAGTCTGACCATAAATAGAATAGGTGACCATATCCCCACGAGCTTCGCCGTATGTAAATAAATTACCATTGTTGGAAGCAAACGTTTTATACGCACCCATCACAACGGCATCAACATCCGATTTTGTTTTCCAGAATGCCTCACGGACCAATCCACTGTTAGGAAGTAACTCCATGTAATTGGAACAGGAAAATTGAAGAAACAACGTAAAAAACAACAGAATAAACCGTATTTGAAATATCTTTTTCATATTTATATTCATTGGAATTAAAACCCTACAGCTAAACTAATTGTAACCACTTTTGAAACTGGAGTCTTGGCATCATCTTTACCAATACTAAATGGATCTGAAGCGTCCTGCCCTACTTCAGGATCTTGCCCGGTATATTTCGTGAAAGTCAATAACTTACGGGCGCTAATCGTAAAGCTCGCACTTTGCAGAGATAGTTTACGGCATAAGTCAGCTCCCAGTTGATAACCAAGTTTTACCGTATTTAAACGTATAAAATCACCTTTTTCGACATACCGATCCGATCCCAGGTTATTGGCAGGATTATCCATACATGCTCTGGGCAACAAGCCTGGTTCTTCTTGTCCCTGAACTCTCCAACGGCTCAGAACGGCTTTACTTTGATTATCCTTTCCAGTCATACCTTCAGCATTAAGAGCGGTCATATTAATAATATCGTATCCAAGACGATAATAGAAAGAAAAAGAAAAGTCCCAGTTTTTATATCTGATCGAGTTTCCAAAACTACCCGTTAAGGTAGGGTTTGAGTCACCAATATAAACAGCATCGTTCAAATCAATTTTGCCATCATGATTTATATCTTCATAAATTGCATCACCACCCTTAAATAAATAAGTTCCTTTATAGGTCATTGGAATTGGATTATGCTTGCTATCATACATGATATTACCACTGGCATCTTTGGCAACTGCATCGGCATCCGAAGCATAAACCCCTTTGTAACGGAAACCGAAAAAGGAACCCATTGCTTGTCCCGGAACTATCTTTTGTGGATATTCACCATTATTGATCGAAACATTCTTCTCAGTAACAAAATTGTCAGGAAGTTTCATAAATGTATTTATATTTTGAGAGGCATTAAAATCAATCTTATACAACCAATCCTTTGTCTTGACGATCGACCAGGCTGTGCTGAATTCCCACCCGATATTTTTCATCTCACCACCATTGTAGTATTGCAATTTATCATACCCTGAGGATGTTGGTATCGAATAACCTTGCCAATTATTTGAAGGAAACATGATATCGGTAGTATATTTTCTGTAAACCTCAGCAGAAACAAAAAGATGGTCTTTAAAAAAATTCAAATCAGCGCCAAAGTTTGTTGAAGTAATTGATTCCCACTTAAGGTTATCCAACTGAATTTTAACAGGTACAATTGCCGCATTCGTAATATAACTACCAGAAGATTCAAAAGTAGCAAAACGTGCATAGGCATCGCCCGGTGGACGCCCCGAAGTTCCCCAACTTGCACGCAATTTGCTTTCGCTTAACCAATTTGAACAATTTGACAAAAATGGTTCGGATGAAAAACGCCACCCTAACGAAACACCTTCGAATACCCCCCAACGGTTATTGGCGCCAAAAGCCGAGTTTGCATCTGCCCGAACGATGGTTTGTAACATGTAGCGGTCTTTGTATTTGTAGTTCCAGCTAAACGCAGCGCTCAGCTCACGTTTCTCCGTGAGACCCGATCGAAGCGATTTAGCCCATGAGGAAGCATTAGGAGGGTCAATTATCTGTCCACCAATAGCAGGATCTTGAATATCGGAACTTGGAGAATTCGTACTCTCAAGAACCGTATACTGAGATCGATATTGACTGGTTATCCAACCGAAAGTACCCGTCATGTTATGATCTGTTTTCTTAAACGGAACATTGTAAGCAAACATAGATTCAGTTCGAAATGTAGAAGATTGAGAATTTGTTTCGGAAGCCCTGTTCGCTAAATAACTTAACCAGTCAACGCCAATGGCATCATAAGGCAGAAATGTATTACTTTTTGTTCCATTGAAACTGAAAGAGACCGATTCCCTGAAAGATAGCCAATCAGCAAAAGTATATTTTAACTTAAAGTTGTTTTCAAGATTCGTTTCATCCGAACTATTTTTACCCAATTTGGCAACAGCAACCGGATTAAAATAATCCTGCCCACTTCCCTGATAATTAGTGACCGGATTGAAATATTCACCTGTAAGATTTCCTTTCTCATCATATTCCATGACGCTCATGTTTGGAGCTTTCATGTATGCCATTTCCCTGACATTTCTAGTCTGCCATCCATTGGATAAACCCATCACATAATTTTGATCACGTTTCATGTTGTTGTAATTAAACTCAACAGTAAACAAAATCTTCTTCGACAGGAAATAATCGAGGTTCACACGTGTTGAAAAGGTTTTTGCATCCGTGTTAATGGTCGTACCACCTTCATCCACATAACTAAAAGAAGTAAGGTATCGGGTCTTTTCGCCTCCGCCCGAAACCTTAAAATAATGATCGTTGGTCATCCCAACTTTGGTAAGTAATGATAACCAATTCGTATTGGCCGAATAATTGTAAAAATCTTTATAATCCCTGTTGTAAGCAATTTCGTTTGGCACATCGAATATACCTTTACTGTTATGCAATTCTTCGAGCTGAAGCGTGGTATATTCGTCACCGTTCAGCATCGGGATTGCAGCGGGCTGAAAATTAATACTGCTCTTGTACTGGTAATCAAACTGCACTTTACCCATCTTACCCCGGTTGGTTTCAATCAGCAGAACTCCGTCGGCGCCTTGTGATCCATAAGCGGCAGTAGAAGCAGCATCTTTTAATACCTCAATCGATTTAATATCCTGCAACGCAATGTTGATCATGCGGCTAATATCCTGCGAGTCGGAAGAACTTAGGTCGAAACCGCTTGGTACCGTCGTCTGAGGAATACCGTCAATAACAATCAAAGGCTTGTTATTTCCCATTGAACTCAACCCCCGGATCACAATTTGGGAACCTGATCCCGGATCACCCGAAGCGCTGATAATATCCAACCCGGCAACTTTACCTTGCAGTGCATCGGCTGCCGAAGTAATACCTTCGTTCTTCATCTCCATCAGATCAACCTTTACCCGCGACGATGCATTATCACGTTCTTCGATATTGGTAAGCTGATTATCAGATTTCGCTTTTGAAGTAATTGTAAACTGCGACAATTCAATATCGGTAGAAACCAACTCGATTACGATTGATTTTCCGGCAACAGGCTTAAAAACTTTTGCCTGATAACCAATAACTGAAACTTTCATTGTATTGGCCTGATTCTTCATTTCATAAACGAAGTTGCCGTTCACATCAGTTACTGTTCCATTTACTACGCGGTTAGTTTTATCAGATTCAACGATCGTGGCACCAATCACAGCAGATTTATCCTTCTGATCTATTACCTTTCCGCGAATGGTCATTTTAGTCTGAGAATAAGCTCCTATAAAACTGCAAATCGCAAAAATCAGAATTATGGCTTTTTTAATTTTTTTCATGAGTTGAAAAACCTTAGGTTTAAAATATTCTTATAATACTGGTTTTCTATTTGGTATATACCTGATCAAATAACAAAGGCTTCTTGATTTCGTGTATAACACCGTTGTTCATTGAATTAGGAAAGGCTCTGGCCGGATTAATGGAAACATTGGCATCTAAGTCTAAGTCCCTTCCTGTAATAACGTTAGCCTTCGCTGATTCATTCACAACGACACCCTTACTTCCGTCTTTATAAGGAATGATAATTTGGTCAACTCCTGTTTCAATTCTGATTTTAGTATTTATCGTAGTATAAGGAGTAGAACTTTCATCAATCCGGGCTGTTTCGTAATATCCGCTTTGTTTGTTCCCATCAGTAAAAATCAAATCACCCTGAACAAAATGCATCATAACAAAATTTTTAAGTTGAGCGGTTGTCAATGAATTGGTATCAATTGTATTTAATAAGGAATCGGTAGGTGCAAATACGGTGTAGTTTTGATTATTGGACATAAAAGTATACTTACCCAGCTTGTCGAGACTAAGCCCCGCTTTTCTAATTAATTGATGAAACTTTGGATAGTTGGTCGATATCTGTGAAAAGAGATCTGTCGTTCTGAAACTAAACCAATTAGAAATTTCATACGTGACACCATTATCGGCATTGGTGCTAATTTGCTGAGGAATATCGACAACAGGTATAACTCCTTTGTACCCATAAGTAGTAGCGCCAGTACCTTTAACCTCCCCGGTAACATTATTAAAAATGATAAAATTACCGGCTAAATTCTTGATAAATTCTTTTCGTGCCATTCCCTTTGGACGATCTGTGGCTACATGGTTTAAAAGGAGCAACCGAAGGTCATCAACTGTAAAATATTGCGCCTTAACTTGAGGAGCCAGTTGTATCGCTTCGAAAGTGCCACCATTTGTACCCGGTGTATAAATAAAAGATGAATCGATTGAACTCAGTTCGTCACGTTCAACAAAAAAAGAATAATTGGCATCTTTTCTTTTCAAAGCCGACAATAAAGAGGCTTTCTCAATGGCATTCATCACCTTTGAAAAACCTTTACGTGTATAAATTGGCCCGGTAACACTACTGAATGCACGAGGTACAACCGGCTTATTTACTCCTATGAAGGTACAATTGCTGCCATATACCTTTTGAACGATACTTGATTCATCAATCGTAAAAATATCATTTTCACCACTTGTAAAACCTTTTTGTACATCAGTGAGATAGACAGGATTACTTGACAGAGAAGAGTTCGCAATTATCTTCTTTATATTCTCCGGGGCAGCTTCGATACTCCCCCAATTATTACCTCCTGCGAGATACTGGCTCTCCAACTGGTTTAATGCCTCATTGGTAGGAGCAACAATTCCCTTATGATAGCGAGTTGTCACATTTGAAACTTTATCAGTAGTCCCTTTAGGTGTTGTTGTATTTTCAGTTATAATATTAAACAGCAATTTGGGATAATAGATCGTAAATAATGAGTCAACAACCTTTCCTTGAGCAGCACCAGCCTGTTTATTGGTTTCTGTCTCGTTGTAAGTAAACTCTGAGAATTCGTTCACCAGATTGAGGTATTTTGAATACGAATTTCCACTACTGTTGTCAGCCAGCAATTCGGCACCACTTTTCAGAGGTTCAACAACACGGTCGATCACATAAATAAAACCATTCTCGGCAAAAATCTCATCACTAATAATTTTTGCTCCAACGTAATAAAGGTCGGTAACAGCTTCAAATTGCCTTCCAAAATAAAATGCATAATCGGAGCTTGCCGTCAAATTATAAATATCAAAATACTCTTTATAAAAAACAGGCGCATTCTTTCTGGCATCCGTAAAGACCCGTCGGTGCCAACTGGTAGCAGTCGTATCAATAACATCCTGACGTTTAGGCTGTGTCCCGTCCCCGTTCTTTTTGTACTTACTCCAGGCCACACCATACAGCCTGTTCTTTTCGCGTAACAATGTTTCACGTTTGTACCCTTTGGGTTTATTATTACTCATGTCCAGAGAATCAATCCAGCCATTAATATCGACAGATGTTAACTGTTTCTTACTCCATGCATTTTGAACCAAAAGATACTTAACCATGTTTAGTACTTCTGATTTGGGGATGTCAGAAACCTTCTTGTACTTCGGATTATCCTGAAAATACTTTGTAAAAGCATCATTCGAAGGAGCAAAAACGGTATAACTACCTGAGACATCAATAATAGTATCGTAGCCCGAAACATGAAGTAACTCGGCAAAGGTAGAGAGTTCAGGTTTTGTCAGTATTTGTGTATATAGTTTTCCGGCGAGCCAGGTAGGACGATCGTATTTCACGAAATCCTTTTTACACGCAAAAAACAGTAACACCAATAACGAAATTAAAATTAGTTGTTTATTCTTTGTCATTTTAAATATATATTGAAAAAAACAAATTGAGATAGATTTATCAACGGCACAAATGTATTAAAAAACAAAAATTAACAACAGCAGTAAATTGATCATTTTTTTACAAATTATTAATATACAGCTGTGTATGTGTTAAAAGAGGTTAATTTATGCTACACCTGATTGATTTGTGCTATTTTTAGTTGTCGCGTTTGGCATTCCTTTCTGCCTGTATGCCGATGGCGTAACATTAAATTGTTCCCGGAAGCACTTTACAAAATAGGATAAATTATTAAATCCCAGGCTATATCCTATTTCCTTTATTGAAAGGTCAGAATTTGACAATAAATCACATGCCTTATGTAACTTGAACATCCGAATAAACTCGACAGGAGAAAGACCCGTAAGCGCTTTCAGTTTTCGGTATAAATGAGTCGTGCTTATATTTAAATCAGACGATAACTTCTTTACATTAAAATCAGATTCAGAAAGGTTATCTTCGAGCAGTTGCCTTAACTTAACAATGAATTCATCATCTCGGGAAAGATTAGAGCTGGACACTTCGACCATGAAATTTTGAACCATGTATTTTTCCCTGATCAATTCACGATTTTTAATCAGTCGCGAAATCTGAGCTTTAATAATGGTCATGTCGAAGGGTTTGGTGACATAAGCATCAGCGCCTCTCTCATATCCCGAAACAATGTGCTCGGAAGCATTGTTGGAAGTTAAAAGAATGATCGGAATGTGACAGGTTTTGCTGTTTTCCTTTACTTTTTCACAAAGTTCGTATCCATCCATTTTAGGCATGATAACATCCGAAATCACAATATCCGGAATAATCTTACAGATAATCTCGTATCCTTCCCTTCCATCGCTGGCTTCATGACATGTGTAGGATGCCGATAGGATGCTTTTTAAGAAGGTCCTCAAATCAGTATTATCTTCAACAATAACAATGGAGAGCTCCTTGCCTTTGTTCTCCTTGTTCTCAATCTCAACGACCTGTTCGCTTTCGTAAACATCGTTGTTATACGAAAAATTAGATTTTTTAGAATCTTCTGTCAGATCATTTACATCAATTTCATCAAACGGTAAGAAAACATGAAAGGCCACCCCTATTCCATTAACTGACTCAACTTCGATACTTCCCTGATGCATTTCAATCAGCGACTTTGAAAATGATAACCCGATACCGGCACCTTCAACATTTTCGCTTACTTTATAAAAACGCTCGAAGATTTTAACCTTATCCTCATCCGAAATATCTTTGCCTTCATTAAACACAGTAATCTTGATTTGCTTTTTTCCGTTCTCTTTTTGATCAGAATTTAAGGAAATGACCTCCAACGAAATCCTAATTGAATTATTCTCGCTGGTATGTTTAAATGCATTCGACAATAAATTATAAAGTACTTCTTCTATTTTTTGACTATCAATCTTTACCAATATCGATTTATCAGGAACCTGTACGTTTAAATTGGCTTTTCTTCGGGTTTCAAGTCCTTTGAAATTAGCAGATACATCCTTTACCAACGCGACCATATCAACAGTCTGAAGATTCAATTGAAGTTTCCCTGCATTTAACTTTCGAAAATCAATGATCTGATTAATTAAAGTAAGTAAGTAATTCGAATTTCGGTATATTAGGTTGAGGTGATTCTTCCATTTAGGTTCAATACTGGTATAGTTTTGCATCATATCCTCAATAGGGGCAATCACCAAACTTAGAGGTGTTCTTAACTCATGAGCAATATTGGTAAGAAATTTCATCTTATTCTCATTGCTTTCAAATGAAATTGAATCAATCTTTTTCTCGAAAGAAATTTGCTGTCTTTTTATTAACATATATATTACCGCGCCAATCATCGCAAGAATCAACAAAAAGAAAAAGGTTGTCATATACCAGGTTTTGTACCACGGAGGTAAAATGTGTATATGAAGAACTTTCTGCTGGATCGCTTCAACATTATCGTCACTAAATCCGCTAATGAGTAAAGTATATCTTCCATCGGGTATTTTGGAAAAGTAAATATATTTATTGGTTGCCGACAAGGTAATCCACCGGTCATTAAATCCTTCCAATTTATATTTGATCATATTTCCTTCGGGAAATTGATAATGATGGACACCAACACCGATACTAAATGAATTTTTCTGATAAGGTAACTCAATTTTATCAGTTTCATTTAACGATCTCTTCATTATATTCCCTCGGCTAATGGTATCACCAACTTGAACCACCTTGCTCAATATCCGTAAATTAGTTAATCCAATTTTTGGAGGAATCGGGTTATACGTAATTTCATTTGGGTAAAATCTTGTAAAACCGTTATCGCCCCCAAAGAACATTTCACCGTCGGCGGACTCGTACCATGAATTTACTTTAAAAGTTTCACCCTGGATTCCATCCGATTGATTATAGTAAGTATATGTTTTGGCTTTATTATTAAAATCAATTGCAACAATACCCTTGTTGGTACTAACCCATTTTTTCCCTGAACGGTCAGAAAGAATACCTTGGATGTCGTTCCCCGGTAATCCGTTTTCAATCGTCAGGTGTGAAAAAGTATCTGAATCAGTGTTCATGATATTTATCCCACCTCCCTGAGTGGCTACCCAAAGCTTTCCATCCTTGTTCTCCAAAATGCAATTTATTTCATTGGCATTCAGAAAATCGTTCTTCGGTTTCGTGGCAACAAATTGTTTAAACCTTACAAGAGGCTTCGCATTACCCGATAAATCAAGTTTATCATAAGGAGTTTTCAAAAGATTAATTCCATTGTTGGTTCCAATCCAGAAACGATTTTTGCTATCGATCAGCATCGATATGACTACCCTATCCGAAATTCCTTCCTGATTTGCAGGATCATAGGAAAATTTATAGAATTTTCTTTCCTTATTTTTGCGTAATGCAGGAAAAAAAATCAGACCCTCGCCAGCTGTTCCACACCATAAATTATGATTCTTATCAACAAGTACCTTTCGAACGGTTCCTTCATAAAGAGGTTGCTCGGTTGGTTTGCCATAAATCCATCCTCTACTGGTTTTTTCCAATTTGGCAAGTCCTCCGGTTGATGCGACCCAGAAAACGGAATCCGACTCACGGGCAATATCCCATATATTATTAAAAGATGAAGAAGGATCTGCTTGTTGCCGGTAGCTTAGAACCTGAAACGAAGAAAACCCATTCTTATTTAGTTGTTTTGAAGTAACATTAATACCACCTTGCCTCAACCCAATAAAGATTTCACGCGATGTTCCGTTAAAACACATCACAATATTTCCATTCATCGATTTCGGATTGGAAGGCTCACGTTTGAAAGTATGAAAAGCTTTTTGGTTAAGATTTAAAATACTTAAACCCAACCCTTGATGACCAACCCATAAGTTTCCTGAAAAATCTTCGAATAAACACGTAATACTATTATCAAGAAGAGAACCGACCTGAAGCGGATCGGGTAGATATTGTCCCGTTTGATAGGTCTTGAGATCGACAAACATCAAAGCCGGATCAGCGGAACTAAAATACAATTTATGATCACTAGCCAATAAGAGATTTTGAATATTTTCTCCTTTAGCCACGACCTTCTCTGTAATAACAGATGGATTGACCGAAAGAGTATAAATACCGTCAGTTGTTCCCAAATAAAGTTTGTTTTTTTCCTCACCAGGAATCACCGCATTAATGTGCAAATTAGAGACTATTCTATTCTGAATTTTTATTAAAGTATCCTTATCATTTACGATTAGATCTGCAAGGAGAATTCGTGTTGGACTATAATTATCGGCGAATGAAACCAAAGCCAATCTATTATCAAATGTGTTCATTAAATGAATATAATCATGAACTTCAGTATTCTCCTCATAAAACTTCAGTTTCTTTGCACGGATTCCAGCATTTTGGTTTTTCTGGTTATATACTAAAAAAACACCAGCACTACAATGAATAATTACATTTCCTTTGGACTCATCAAATCCAAATGTATAGAAACTATTTGGAGAAACTCCATCGAGATTTACCAGATGAAAAGTCTGATCCGATTTTCTAAAAACTGAAATGCAAGACAAAGAAGCGACCCATAGATTATCCGATGAATCAATAAATATCTTGTTGAGTTTTTTATCAGACAAACTAAGCGGATTACCAAGTTCGGGTTTGAAAAACTGGAAATCGTAACCATTATAACTGGTTAACCCGGACCATGTAGCAAACCACATTTTCCCTGAATGATCTTGAGCAATGGAATTTATTTCACCATTATACAAACCTTCGTCTGTTCTTAAATATCTAAAATCACCACCAAAGCTCAATTGAACAAAGAATAAAAAAAATATATAAAATAAAAAAGTTGGTTTCATACTTCACTAGTCTATCAAAAGCCTGTAATTTGAGGGGTTCAAGTTAAAAAAAGAATTGCATTTATCTATACTTTTTACTAAAATTTGAAAATCCTGTTTCGAAAAGCACACTTAAATCACACCTTATTCTAACTATTTATTCGTTGTTTTAATTGCCAATTCCAGCCAATCCTACCGATAGGAAATTCATATAAGTAATGGAAACTATATAATGTCATATTTTATAGTAACTCACCCCGAAGTCCGCAGGCGGCCTTTCCCCCTCTTCGTGAAGAGAGGGGGGAAGCATCGCAGATGCGACGGGGTGAGTCAAGATATAAGTCCAATGAAAATATGACATTGTTTCATTCTTATTACTTATGAGGGAATCATCCATCCCGGCATGAAACGAAATAGCTCTTTTATGCCGGTATATTCGTCCCAGGTAAAATATTGAACGCAAAAACAGCTGAAATAAAATCACAATTGAGCCCATTTTTATTGCAAAAATCACGATCAAACGCCATTCTGCGAAAAGCCACAGTTTCATTTGTGAACAAACAACACATTTACAACAACATAAACAGGGAAAGTTCACCGTTTTATTAACAATTTATTCACGTAAGAGTTACATTTACGTAAAAAACAGTCTTCAAAAGGCAGAAATCAAACATTAAATGATTGATTTCTGTCATTTTTGAAAGAAACGTTACACAATTCGTATCACCTAAAATGGCAATGAATGCATTTAATAAGTATTTTTGATTCAAATAAGTAATTTTGAATCGAAACACTTAATTTAAAATCAAACATTATGAAATTAAAACTTTTACTTTTATTTCTGGTAGTGGTAGGTTTTGGTGTCCTGGTCAAGGCACAACCAATAAAACCTCCTACGCAACTTTACCGACACTTAGTTATTACGGAGGTGTTGCAATCTTCTACTCCGGACAACTATGTTGAATTTACAAACATGGGGGATTCGACCATTAACCTCCACGAATTTGAATTTGCACACGTTGGACCATGGGATCTTCCCTGGAATGCACCAGCCAATAATCATTTTTTGTTGCCGGCAAAAATGCTTGCTCCCGGAGAATCTTGGGTAATTGCTACGGCCGAGGTTGTTTCACCTAGATTATGGTTTAAAGATCCTTTGCATAATTCTGAAAGGTTAACAAAACCTGAGATGTTCAAACTTGCCAATCAATTGTTATATGTAAAGGAAAATGGTGCAACAGCAAAAGACACTGTGACTCCATATTATAGTACGATGGATGGATGGGGCGGTAGAGAATGCTGGTTTCTCAGACATCATTTTATTAAAGGAGTTGATGAAAATGGGAAAAACATTATGGACTCTGTTGTAGTTGACCAGACTGGTGGAGTTTTTGATCAGACTGGAGGATATAACAGTGCCGGTAATTATGATGTTGCCGGTGTAAAAAGTGCCACACAAACTTGTGTTTTGATCCGTAAAGCTTCTGTAAAAACCGGAAACATTGATTTTGCGAATGGCAGAGGACTTGACGCAAACGATTCGGAATGGATCCCAGTTCCTTACTTGAGTATTTACCAGTGGCGTGCAGTGTTCTGGACAGTTGGCAATCAAGCTAAAGGCGCTGTTTTAGATGACAAAACACTTGTATCTAAATCAGGAAAAGAAGTAGTTGATATCGTTAACGGAACGATTACAGTGCCATGGGGTGTGCGTAGAAAAGACTCGATCATGTATCGGTTTGAGCGAAAACCAGGTTTAGCTTGGGCTTATGATGTATCAACAAACAGAGAAGATTCTGCATACGTTTCAACGCGTACAGGTGATATCCTGACTTTATATGTTTGCGGCGATCAAGCTACCATTAAAAAATTCAATATCACAGTTAACCCACCTACTGCATCTGACAACATTGTGATCCCAAAATGCGGGATGAATTTCAAGAATATGGCTTATGACGGAAACTCTGGCGCTTATGGCGGCTGGCAAGTTACTGATGGAGTAAAAGGAATGGATACCATTCGCAGGGTGGGTTTTGCTACTCGTGTGGATACACTCTTTAAATATCTTGAAAAACCTGCAAAAGCAAGTTGGAAAATTATAACTACGAACAATGAAGTAAGACCCGACCTTAAAACTGGAGACAAACTTCAGGTAACCTCTGAAAACGGAAAAGTAAAAGAATATTTCCTGAAACTTTCAAAATTTGTTCCTAGTGACAACGCTTATCTTTCATCCATTACATGGCCTGATATGCCTGCATTCTTTAAGGGTGATGTTGCCAAATCTTATGGATGGGCCGGCGATACGATTCCAAGCTTTAATTTTTCAAACCGAAGCTATGTAGTAAAGATTCCTGCGGATTATGATGGTATTCCAGCATTAACCTATACCAAACGGCAACTGAACTCTAAAGTTCAGGTAACCCGTGCCAAAACATTAAACGGAACCGTAGAAGATCGTACAGTAACCTTTACCGTAACTGCCGAAAACGACTCTACTAAGCTTGTTTATACCGTTCGTTTTGATAAAGAAAAAGATTATTCATTAGTTCAGCCATGGAAAGGTGAACCATTCTTTTCTCAGATTGTATTTCAGGAGTCATGGGGAAAACCTTGGTTAGAAATCGTTAACCCCGGAACTGAACCTTTGGATCTTAGTAAATATATGGTATTCTGTAGCGGCGCTTCTGGTATAGCAGGTGCATTCGCAGAAAACAATTCATCAACTACCACATATTCTAATGCTTATGCCAAATATGTACCCGGTAAAAAATGGCAGGACGAAGCCAGCTGGACTGTTCAACCACGCATCCTTGAAAACGATTTAGCTGTTAATGCAATCGTTCAACCTGGCGATGTATTTGTAATGTCTCAGGTTGCTCATACCGAAGATTCTTGGAAAATTTATGGAAAAGAAATTGACGTGAATTTTGACGCATCTTGTAACCCCTGGGGCTTTGCAATGGGATGGGGTAATGCAATCCACGGTTGGACGAATTTAAATTACTATCTCTATAAAATCACCAACGATTCAGTAACGAATGGCTTAAAACCAACAACCGACATCAATGATTTTAAACTTATTGATATGTTCGGAAAAGCTGATGGAGGTAACATTAGTGTTGGAGGAGCAGCAATGAACCAACTTACTGGCTATTGGAGAAAACCAGCTATTTACAAAGGAAATCCTGAACCAGGCGGTTCATTGGGTACTGATTGGGACAATAGCGAGTGGACCATGAAAAACGATGCTTATTATTGGGCACATGGTTATGGATGGCCAGATCCTATTTACAGAATGGTTGATGGTATTGGTTCTCACGTCATGGATGAAGTAACCATTTACAGATCAACAGTTTCTTCTAAAGTCTTAAAAGTAAGCGCAGGATATTCAAAGAACGAAACCATCAAAGGGGTAAAAACCGGTACAACTGTTACAGGTTTCTTTGACCAGCTTATAAAAGCTAACCCACTTCAGACATTGACTGTAAAATCGACAGCTGGTGTTGTTCGTGCAGCTGCTGATGCTGTAACGAATGGTGATCTTTTAAATGTTCTTTCAGCTGACAGTACCAATACATCTATCTACAAGGTTGATGTTTCTACTTTAGGCTTAAGTTCTGATGCATTGTTGACTTCAGCAAAATACACAGTTAATGTAACTGGTAGTACAGCTACAATCAGTGGAATTAAACAAAGGGAACTTCTTAAAAATGTAGTTGCCAATGTAGTTGTTCCTGCCGGAGCTACACTTACCATTACCGATGCCAACGACGCTTACATGACATTGCAGAAATTAAACTACGATTCGTTATACTCAGCCGTACTTGCCACCGATAAAGTTTACTTCGAAGTAATTGCTGAAAATGGTATCAATAAAATTGTATATCAGTTGACCCCAACGGTTAACCCAAGTGATGCTTATGCTACATCTGATGTTTACAGCGTTGATCAGATAGGTGCTGTAATACAATTTGTTCCTGATGGAACTACTGTTTCCAGTTTATTAAATAATGTTTATCCTTCTGCCGGAGCTTCCATTCTGGTTTACGATAAAGACGGAAATGTTCGTAATTCAGGCAATATTTACAGAGATGATAAACTTGTAGTAACTTCAGCTAATGGTCTAGTTACAAAGACTTATTATTTCTCGATTCTGAATTTCAAGGCTCCTCAATATTTGGCATTTGTTTTATCTGACGATTATACAATTGACCAGATTAAATTTAACATTACTGTTCCTAAAGCTGGTACTGATGTGAATTTATTCATCTCTAAGTTATACCCATCTTTTGAAGCAACTGTGAAAGTACTTAACAAGAATAATGTACCAAGTACTCTTTCGACCCTTGCTTTTGGTGATCAGCTTTTAGTAACTGCCAAAGATGGTTTAACTACAGCAACCTATGCAATTCATTTTGGTGACAAAGCTATTGATCCGATTACTGAATCAATTAAAATGTATCCAAACCCAACAACTGACCGGGTTATTATTCAAGGTCTGACACAAGGTAACAGGGTACAGGTATATAATTCAGTCGGTGTTACTCTTCGCAACGTAATTGTTGATCAATCAACTGAATACGTTTCGCTTGCTGCTCAACCTGCCGGAATTTACATTTTTGTAATTTCTTCGGGTGATAAGTTTATTAATATTCAAAAAATAGTTAAGAAATAACCAACTAAAAAATGATAAGGGCCCATTATGGGCCCTTATTTTTTTTATACATACCGGAGTATCAAACTTTACGAATCCAACTTACCCGATTGCTAATTATACGAACCTATAACAACTTATAACCAACAACTTACTAACGTTTTGCTGTTTTAAACAGTATTTCCGAACATCTCCTCACTGTCAAAAAGACTCCTTCTATTTGTATAAATAAAAAAACGACCCTACCAGAAAGAATTTTCGCTGTCGTTTTAACAATTACGAATTATTAAGATACATTCTTGCGATTTACAACTTCCCTACAAAAATTTCCGGGATAGATTGAGGCCTTCCTCAAAGCAACCACAAAATACAACAACCTAATCATCAAATTATTAATTCATTTTTTTAGTAACACACTCCTGTAACCGATGAAACTTACATTCTTAATACTGCCAATCCTCTTGCTAATTGGACACGCGAATTTCTCACAAACTCCAGTTCGCATTGATATAGACATGACCAAAGGTCAAAAAACTGTTTCTCCCTGCATCTACGGTAAAAACAATGTCTTGCCAGGTACTTATTTAAATTCTGGAACCAATTCCGATATTACCCTGGCAAATGAAGCCGGAGTTCGGTTTGTAAGGCAGGGCGGAGGCAACAACAGCACCAAATACAATTGGAGGTTAAAACTCTCAAGCCATCCCGATTGGTATAACAATGTATATGCAAACGATTGGGATGCAGCTGCCAAAAACCTGATTGATAAGATGCCCGGAGCTCAAGGAATGTGGACGTTTCAGCTTTTGGGAAAAGTAGCGGCCAATACAAAAAACAATTTTAACGATTGGGCATACAATAGCTCCCAGTGGTGGAGCGGTACAGGACAGAATTTGGCCGGAGGTGGACAAGTAAACCCGGCTGGAGGAGGCAAGGCATTGGTGGAAGGTAATACCAACCTGTACCTAATGGATTGGCCTGCTGATTCGACAGTAGGCATTTTGGATCATTGGTTTGGTGCAAAAGGGCTTGGATACAATAAAAATCAAATCAGGTACTGGAACATGGACAATGAGCCTGAAATTTGGTCGGGAACACACGATGATGTAATGAAAACCCAATGTTCTGCTGAAGCGTTTATGCAACTCTATTTCAAAGTTGCCAAGGCTGCCCGTGCCAAATATCCGGAGATTAAACTGGTAGGGCCAGTTCCTGCCAACGAATGGCAATGGTACGGCTGGAGCGGTGGCATTTCTTCAGGCGGAAAAAACTACTGCTGGCTCGAATACTTCATTAAACGTGTGGCCGAAGAAGAAAAAGCCACTGGTATCGATTTACTCGATGTGATTGATATTCACTTCTATCCAGGTGAATCAAATGCTGTCGACTGTGTCCAGCTTCACCGGGTGTATTTTGACCGTACCTACGTTTACCCGGGAGCAAATGGGGTAAGATCTGTAGCCGGCGGATGGGATACTTCCATTAACAAAGAATATATTTTCGGCCGTTGCTCCGATTGGCTGACCAAATACATGGGAGCCAACCATGGAGTCACTTTTGGAGTTACTGAAATAGATCTAAGCTCAAGCGATGCCAATGTACAAGCGGTATGGTATGCCTCCACGATGGGCGAATTTATGAAACAAGGTGTCGAAATTTTAACTCCATGGAGCTGGAAGGTCGGTATGTGGGAAACACTTCACCTATTTAGCAGATACAATCTGGGAACCTACGTTCAGGCAACATCACAAAATGAAACAATGGTCTCGGCTTATCCAACAATAAACAACACCAAAGATTCAATGACGATCGTTTTGGTTAATCGTTCGCTCACCGCAAAAACGAACGTAAATCTTAATTTAATCGGATTTACTCCCGGAAATCAGACCTTCACAATGTATTCGCTTTCAAAGTTAAGTTCTACAGAAACATTTGTTTCACATTCTAAAAATGCATTAAAAACAAGCACAATTTTAGCTGAAAACCTCGCAAACATCGAATTAGCGCCACTTTCAGTAAGCAGCATTACGCTGAAAGCTGCGCCGACATCGTCTAATCTGGATATTCAAAAGAGCAGTTTCAGTGCAACTATTTATCCAAATCCAGCCACTGACAGGGTGCAGCTTAGGTTTACACTTCCTGAAAATAGTCCGATAAATATCGAATTATTAAACGCCAATGGACAAGTTCTGAAAATCATTAAAAATGATACATTTGATGCGGGGAAACACCAAATTGAACTAAATACAAGTTCGCTTTCAGGAGGCATTTACCTGATTAAAGTAGAATCGCAAAACAATATCCAAACTCTAAAACTGATCAAATAACGATAAACCAAATCACCTAAAAACAACGAGAACCATGAAACTAAAATTTATTGCTTCCGCCTTATTTCTTGGAATGATTATTTCAACGAACCTTCAGGCCCAGCCCGTAAAAAAACACGGCAACCTATCCGTAAAAGGAACCCAATTAACCGATGAGCATGGAAATGCAACCGTGTTGAACGGCGTAAGCTATGGATGGCACAATTGGTGGCCACGGTTTTATAACCAAGAATCGGTAAAATGGCTGGCCAATGACTGGAAATGCTCAGTAGTAAGGGCTGCAATGGGCGTTGAACCAAAAGGTGCCTACATCGATAATCCGGCGGAATCAAAAGAAAAGATAGAAGCTGTAATTGAAGGCGCTATCAAAAACAATATTTACGTTTTGATCGACTGGCACAGCCACCACCTCAAATTGGCTGAAGCCAAGGCTTTTTTTACTGAAATGGCCACTAAATATGGCAAAAATCCAAATATCATATACGAACTATACAATGAACCGGTGAATGACTCGTGGGCGCAGATAAAAGATTATTCCATAGAACTGATTAAAACAATCCGTGCCATTGACCCCGATAATGTTATTTTGGTTGGAAATCCTCATTGGGACCAAGATCTTAATTTGGTTGCCGACGATCCGATTAAGGGATTCAGTAACATCATGTACACCTGTCATTTTTATGCCGCAACTCATGATAAATCGCTACGCGACCGTTGCGATTATGCACTTAAAAAAGGAATTCCAATTTTCATTTCCGAATCAGCAGGGATGCAAGCCTCCGGCGATGGTGCCATTGATTATCCGAAATGGCAACAATGGATTGATTGGTGTGCGACCAACAAGATCAGCCTAATATCCTGGTCGATTGCCGACAAAAACGAATCCTGCTCGATGTTGAAAACAAGCGCTTCTTCCGAAGGAAAATGGAAAGCTGAAGACATGAACGAATCGGGCATCAAAACCCGTGAATTGCTGCGAAAACAAGCTGAAACGGACAAGTAGAAAAGTTCATTTAGCTGTAATTAGCAATCGTGTCCAAATGTATTTTGACTAAAATGATATCTAACTGATAAACAATGAGAAATAGTCACCAACCATTCGAAAAGTAACTTTTAAACTTTTTTCAAATGACTATTGACTTTTTCCTGAAGTTTAAAGTTCTACCTCTTTTGTAGTCTTTCATTCGCAGCTTTTGAAACTTCAATCACCAAAACCAACAACTGTAAAGTCCTGAAAAACAGATCAAAAACTAAGAATGGAAAAGCAGAACTTCAGTTATACCGATTGAAGAAATGTAAAAGTCCAATCTTCGCTCTCTCGATTGGCCTTAACATTTCTATTCATCAGCATAATACATGAATGGCTTTGGACTGATTTAGAATTACATTTGGTATTAAAAGTAGAATCGAAACACCTTTTTGTTCAATTACAGAAGATGAAAACTTAAGAACGATGAAAACGATGAAAAACCTATTTATTCTACTGCTTCTTTGTGCCGGAATAGCAGCAAAGGCAGGCAAACCGGTTCCTTCCGACCCAAAGGCAACTCCGGAAGCTGTTAAGTTGTATCAAAAAATGCTAATCCTTCAGCAAAAAGGAATGATGTTTGGCCATCAGGACGACCTGCCCTACGGAACAACCTGGTATAATGTCGAAGGACGATCAGATGTAAAGGAAGTTTGCGGCGATTATCCGGCGATTTTCGGATGGGAACTCGGTCATCTGGAACTTGGTCATGCCTTTAGCCTCGACTCGGTTAATTTCAATCAAATTCGTGGTTGGATCAAAAAAACGAATAAAGAAGGAGCCATCAATACAATCAGCTGGCATTTCCGAAACCCGCTGACGGGTGGAACCGCCTGGGATGTGAGTTCGAAAAAGACTGTTGCAGCAATTTTGCCCGGTGGCGAAAAAAATGAATTATACAAACAGTATCTCGATAAATTGGCTGCATTTATGCTTAGTCTGAAAACCGAT
>Ga0302272_1000324_pt1 | contig 21945 bp, 21 predicted proteins | sample III_Bog_N1_2_FD_198772 | JGI IMG/M metagenome (GOLD analysis project Ga0302272, IMG submission 198772) | Peat permafrost microbial communities from Stordalen Mire near Abisko, Sweden - III_Bog_N1_2 | ecosystem: Environmental > Terrestrial > Soil > Wetlands > Peat | place: Sweden: Abisko...
CGACGGGAAAGATTTTAACAATAGTGGATCAGCCGACTACGGGTTTATCTGCGGCGAACAAGGCATACGTTGATTTGGTTGCCAGTACCGGTGCTGCGCCGCTGGTGCCCGCGGCCGGCGCGACGACGGGTGTGTTGCCAAACACGCCGACGTATTCTTCCACAGGTACATTAACTGCAACCGGAGGCATATTAATCTTAACCATCGACACAATCACCTATGTGGTCGGCGATGGCCAACGCTTACTCGTAAAAAATCAGGCGGATCCGCGACAAAATGGTATGTATACGCGTGTGGCTAATTCCGGCGGAAACTGGCAATTGGCACGAACTACCGACTTTGATACGCCAGCTGAAGCAACGCAAGGCACATCCGTGTTAGTTCTCGGTGGCGCGGTAAACATAAATACGTCATGGTCGTTACAACAGAGTGTAACGCAATTTAACCCATCGTTGGCAACACCAGGTAGTTCCGATGTGATATGGATTCAGATATCCGCATCACAAAATTTGACGGCGGGCGCTGGCCTGTCACAGACAGGTAACGCTTTTAACGTTGGTGGAACAACCAATCGCATTGATGTCGGCGCGGATAACGTAGATATCTCCGCGACATATGTTGGACAGACATCAATCACAACATTAGGTACTATTAGCGCTGGTACATGGAATGCAACCACAATCGGCGCACCCCGCGGCGGCACGGGCTTAGCGAGCCCGACCGCAGGAAATGTTCTAATAACGAACGGAGCTACCGCAATGACGCTTAAGGCTAACCCGGCCAGCGCGTTTGTTGGCATTAGCGATGTTCAAACGGTTACAAATAAAATAGTCAGCAGCGGGCGCATTAATACGGCCGGTGTTGTGTTCGCGAACACAGACGTTACCGCGGCTACACTTACATTAAATACGGCATTGCTAACGGCGGCCCGCAGTGTTATCGTGCCGGATAGCTCTGATACGATGGCGGTGCTTGCGACTGCGCAAACATTTACTAACAAAACAATGATCTCCAACACAAACAACGTACTGGCGCGGGGTCTATGGACGGCAAGTGGGGCTAACGCAGTTAGCACATACACGGCGACATCGCCGACATCTGGCCAGGTTCTCACGGCGACAAGCGCAACGACAGCCATATGGCAAACACCTTCGGGTGGCGGTACTGGATTTGCGCCTGCGCGGACATTATTCGTGTATCAGGGCGCGAGCGGGGCCGCGCCTAACTTTGCCACGTTCGGCGCGGCGTTAGCCTATGCAATTACCATTACGCCGACTATTGCCAATCAAGTGTTGATATGTGTGTATCCGGGCGTATACTCGGAGGTTAATCCAATAACGGTACCTGCGTTTATCACAATTACATCAATGACATCATCGCAATCGGGCGTGTTATTGCGTCCGGCAACTCCGGCAATATCGGCGCCGATGCTTATAACCAACGGAAATGCGCGTTTGATGGGCTTTATTGTATCAGGCCGCGATGCCGCCGGCGGCTATGCAACCATCGGTATTAAATCGTCGGGATCTGCTGGTGCAATTGACCTGTTTACGTTTATGACTGTTCGTAATTGTTCACAAAGTTGTTATCAGGCCATGGGAAATGGCACCATACGCAGTCATCTTGTCGTAACTAGTGGGTGTACTGCGCAAAATACGATCGTCGGCACGTCTGTACCTGTTGGCTTTGAATGCGGCGCCGGTGCATCACTTGGCGGCGTAAATACGATAATCACTGGGATATTTACCAGCGGAGTTACCGGTGAGATCACCAACGGCTTATACGTGTACAATGACATGTCAATAGCAGATATAAATGTACTCCATGTGACCTATTGTACAAATGCGTTACGGGTCGGCGGTGGCACAGAATCTAATTCGCAAACACAATATCCAGTCTTGCGTCTTAGCTCGTGCTTTATCGCCAATATTAGCGGTGTTGCCTTAATCATGGACGAAAAATCCACATGTGTGGCTAGCAGTCTTACAGTTGACGACAGTAGCGGGTTCTTTCCTAATCAACTCCATTTGGTTGTTTATAATCCGGCGCTACCGGCCGAACCTAATCTCATTATGATGGTAGGTGTTGTTTCGCGATCGGACAAGGTGGTGTTTAGCGGCGCCATGAATAATCCGCCGCGAATGATCGGGTATGGCATCAGCGACATACCCGGCGGATCAGAAAATAGATTCCAGGGCGGAGTCACGGTAGGATCCGTGATTGCACCGGCCGAGTTTTCTGCCGGCGAGGGTGAATCCAACATCATCGGGATGATAGCAATGTTGGAAAGCCGCGATGAGTTCACTAATGTAACTACGGCACTTAGTGCACCTTCTCGCGATCCGATTGCCGTGGACTTGGCCACCGTCGGCGTGATAAATCTTAATTCAGCACCTGACACGATAGATGGCGCAACGCCTGTAAGCGGTATAACTCGCGTGCTCGTCATGTACGGCAGCACTAATATACCGGAACCCGTTTCACGGGATAATGGTATTTATATATGGAATGGAACTGGCGTTGCAATGACGCGTGCAGAGGATTTTGCCGCAGGAAGTAATCGCTCACATAATACATGGTTTAGCGTAGATAGCGGGGATGTAAATTATGGTACCGTTTGGAAGATCAGCGAATTTACTCTTAGCGGTACAGATACAATCAATGTCAATAAAACTTCATGGGGTGTACGCGCACAATCATGCCGTGTATTTTCGTCATTGGAGGTCAACGGCGATAACATGTATATTGGCAACGTCGCTGCAAAATTCCCTGGAGTATTACTTAGCGTGGTTAAACCTATTATTATGCGACATGGCGGGTTAACGCCTACCGCGCTTGTATGGGAGTTCTGGGATGGGCGCGATTGGGTGGTTTTGCGATTTATGGCTGCGCTTGCAGATGATCCTCATTCCAACTGTGCGGATTCTTCGTTTGCTAATGGTCTCACGACTATAAATCCGGAGGTAATCCGCGTTAATTACCGGTTCAGCGAATTTGATTCTTGGGCCACAACACAAGTCAACAAAATACTCGCGTATTGGGTACGTGTGCGATGCATTGATGTGTCGTTGATTACATTGATACCGACAATTACGCGTCTACGATTACATTGCAACTACACACTGATTGGCCATGATGGTTTCAATGAATATTTTGGTACAGCAAGACCTCGGGTCGATACGCCGATGACGTGGGCCAGCACAGGCGAACGTGGCGAGGACCCCGGAATTCAGCGTATTATATTCTGTTCGTCGCCCGTGGTGATATCCCGGGACGGCATTATGAATCTTTTTAATACCGGCGTGCTACGGTCTGTCGTAATGATATGGAATCCGCCGACCAATGTGGATTCATCATCAAACCTAATTGTGAAGGTGGATGGTTCGGTCAGCAAAGAACCGCGGGGTAACATCGTACTTGTTTGCAACTATGTTTTCGTAAAGCGCGGCGATGCTGTTCCGGATGTATCTGGATCACCCTCCGCAATTGGCAAACCAACAGTGGTGCAGATTTTTGAGGCACCGACGGTCGATTACGCCGAGTTTAGCACAACTATGTCGCTGGATATTACCGGTCTCGACCCTGACACAGATATGCTCGTGCTAAAATTCTCACGGGACGGCACGTCGCCCGACGACACATGCCGGTGCGACATGTTTCTACATACGATCGTGTTAAGTACTTTACAATGGGCCGTCGGGGACTATAACGTATAAATGGTGTTGATCCCACGTTCTCTCTTTTTTCCACATGGCCGTGCCTGGGCACCCGCGCAAATTGAAAATGAATTATATAGGATATATACTACGAGGATGGAAACGACTATGGTACAGCCTGATGCCGGTATTTTACTAGTCGAGCTCAACTGTGACAACGGCGCCGGCCGATGCGAGCACGCCTATGTACTGTTGCAATCCGGAGGCAAACCTCGAATTAGTGGTGGTAGTGGCAAGACTAATAAACCGACACAACGACGTCAGCCAACACCATCACTCAAAACCTATTCGGACGGCGGAGGACGGCGTGAACCCAGCGATGTGTCCCCGTCGCATACAGCTTCGAGGAAAATGCGTGAAGACAGTGCAGGATTAATTGCTATTTCGCCGGAGTACCTCAAAGACACACTTACTTTCAATGTCGGAGGTAAATATGTATGTGCTGTCGTTGCTACTGATACTCACATTGATATAGGCTTATTTGCGGAGAATCGTAAGCTTATGAAGAATGTACCATGGCGTACCGCTGACGGTATTAGTAAGTTTTACTTAAGCGATTTAGTTACGCGGTCACGCACTGATACAGCTAAGGATATTTATGGAACCGAGCACAATCTTAGTAATCGTGTACAGCATATTCTTAATGGGGTTCTTAGCATGCGTAACGATTCTGTCAAGCGTATTAATGGAATTCCTCTTCGGCTTACTGTTGCTATGTCGCCGGATTTTGCCCGTGGAACTTCTGTATATACGACGGATTAAGTAGTTGGGTGTGTTTATGGGTTTGGAGTATTTATATATATTTGGTTGAAGGTGTTTATATATATTTGGTGTGTAATATGTTCATTGTAATTTCATCTGTTCATTATTGTTAATCTAGCACGTGGATGACTTGGATATATTGCCTAATTATGGCAATTTCCTATGATCTTATAACTTTTATTTTTTTTGTGCCCGTGCGACGCTGCGCCCGAAGTAATTGAATATTTGTTGCGGCAATGGATATTATGGTGCCGGCGCAGACCATTATAGCATCTGCTGCGCAGATTATTGACCGATGTGATAACCATTTGTCAAGTTACTTATCAGGTTTGCAAGGTTATCGCTTCGTTTGTACGATTGTAAATTATTGTAAACGTTGTCCTGTATGTACCAACATGTGCATACATGCCGAGCTGTATAGATCAGCTGAAGAATTAAATGAACAAATCATGTGTAGCGATTGCGCGCGACTAATGTGGTACCGGTGGAATCACGATGAAAACACAATAACACTTTCACAATTGCATCAACACTTAGATAAGTATCGTTCTGATGCGTATCATGCTGTTGCATATTTATATTTGTATGGCCTGGTTCGGGAACATAATTACCGCAACATATGCAGTATTTGCAATGATGCAAATCGGTTGACACATCATTTTACGTGGTCGTGTTCACCGGATTCCGAAGATGTCGATGGACGTAATATATGTAAGCGCTGTCAGGATATCATAACTAGTATATCATGTGAGTGGCGTAATAGGTGCATTATGCTAGTAATGTTAGTACCACACATCGACATTGTGGCCGATGTAAGACCATTGTTACTTAGTTATGCATTCAATGTAACAGTACAACATTAATTTTTTTATTTGATTGATGATAGGTCTATCATATAAGGATGTTGCCTATTAAACTCGTATGCTTGAATTCCGGCGCCGACGCAAGCTGGTTCCGTAGTCGTATAGCTACGTTGTCACGCGGTTATAATACACTCGCAGAAAATCTATCGCGTACGTATGACCGCGTGTACGCACAATATACTACGCCATGCACTGCATGCAGCCGGTCTAATCGCAGGCGGATACACCGCGAACTCGCGATATTGTCTCCGCATAAAGGATATTCGTGTGTTTGTCCGTTTGTAGACGGTTGTTGTATATGTGCAGGCACACCAACATGTGCGCGTGTACAACAGCTACATGATGATTTAATGCATACATGCGCAGGTGTTCGTAGTTCGGGTGCATGGAAACATGAACTGGTCATTAACTCATATCATTTGATGGTACGACTGAAGAATCACAAGTTGATGACATCACGTGCATTACTTACATGTACATGCGTGCATGTACGCGACTTGGAACGCCGATTCAATGACATAGGATTGGGTTGCGCGGTAATTCGTGCCGTATACAACCGCGAACCATCACCGCGAATAAAACGATTGGTTGCTTCGATCGCATATCGCGGTGGGTATATGGGGATGCCGTTGGGTATGATACCTGCATATTATCATTGCGCATATGACCGCGTGTCAGAAGCTACGCTTGAACTAATATTGAATGTCAGCCGATGCGTATACAGTAATAGCGTAAAGGAATTAGTGCGAGTTCACGAAAACGTCGGCAATTGGTTATTATCCAAGTACATAGTCACATATACAAAGGACTTCCTTGACCGGAAAACTCCAAAGCGAATATTTACTTGGCAAGATGTACCTGAGAACGGCTATATAAGATTTACACCACAGTGATGATCGTTGAGCATTTATTGGTTATCAGTTAATCCTTACCAATACCTTATTTTTTAAACTATTTGGACCCACACGCCAAGTTATATTTGATTACCTGTGGATATATGGTAATAATGTCTGCGTGGCAATTGCCTGACGAGATTTGGCTCACGATTATCTCATATTTGGACGTGACCTGTGGTGCAGCTACTATCAACAAGTGGTTTGCAGCTAATATCAACCGGTGTATAACTGAGCTGAACTTGTCCGGCAACACAAAATACACAGCCGTGGTAGATGATGCTGTGCTTCGGCGATTGCACTACGTAACAAAGTTAAATCTCGGTGTTAATAAACAGATCACGGATGATGGTATCAGCCATATGCCCGCGCTAACATCATTGTGTCTTTATGGCAATAGTAAAATTACGGACGAGTGTGTCAGTCGCATGTCAAAATTGGTATCGTTGGATCTTCGTACTAACAATACAATTACAAACGCCGGTATTAGCTGCTTATCCGCGTTAACATCACTGAACCTAAAACATAATTATACAATTAAGACCGCCGGCATCAGTTACTTATCCGCGTTAACATCGCTGAACTTGAACAATGTCTCTACGATTCATGACACCGGTATTATGCATCTAACGCGAATAACAAAGCTGAACTTGCGTGAAAACTACACGATTACTAACACAGGAATAGCTCGTATGTCACTGATATCGTCGCTGAATATACGTAATACTAATATAATTACAGACGCCGGCATCAGGCACATAATACCATCGCTGACATCGTTGGATCTCGGTTACAATAATACAATCACTGATGATAGTGTCGCCGTGATGTCTTTGTTGACATCACTAGATCTTAGCGAAAACACCGCGATTACAAACGCAGGTATTGGGACATTGTCCGCATGTAAATCGCTGACGCTCTATTACAATAATACAATCACTAACACCGGAGTGTGTCGCATGACCGGATTAACCTATTTGGATATCAGCTACAATAACATGATTACGAACGCAGGTATACAGTATCTAACTAGGCTAAAGTCACTAATACTTAACGGCAATATTATGATCACTGACGCTGGTGTTCAGCATCTGACCGCACTGACGTTGTTGGATCTTTGTGATTGTAACTCAATTACCGATGTTACTTATTTACCGTCGTTAAAGTCATTAGACCTCACCCGTAACACCACAATTACCAATGATATTATTAGCCGCATGACGCAACTAACGGCACTGGATCTCAGATATAATGAAACAATTACTGACGCTGGTTTGCTGACGTTAACACAGCTAAAGGTTTTGGATATCCGTTGTGATAACATAGTCGAAAAATCGGATATACAGCATCTCACGCGCACGACAGTACTGCAGTGATATTCTTTTTTTAAGGTTTGGGCGGCTTAGCCAGATGGGGCTTAGCCAGATGGGGCTTAGCCAGACACATGTTAAAAAAAGATGCGGTGATATTATCATCTGCTAATCTACGAATCCGCTGTGGATGGGGGAAATCTTCCTCCCTAATGACTTAATAACCTATGTTATTGGCATGATACCGAGCGAATGCCGTGGGATCTTGTGTTGTGTATCCAAGCAATGGTACGGATGCGCGTTATCGTTGTTACCATGGATGTCGCTGAGAGAAATGCGACGGAATTTATTATTTATTGGGTCGACACCAATGGGGTCGACATGGGTTGGAAGGTGCATCTCGCTTCCCTTTTCCCGAACGGGTATGCCAGATGAAGATGTCGACTATGTGGCAGCGGTGTCTATGAATAAGCATCTTATGACGCGACTACGCAACGTGCGCGAATGTACAGAGCCGTTACTATGCTCAGATATGCTATGTAGTTGTTATTTTTCTATGCCAATGAGTTAATACAAAGATAAAAAAATGCGGTAGGTATGCGCGTGCGCCGATTACACCAGCGTATTATCATTGATGCCGTCGTGAAACTCGCGGTCGACAATTATGTGGTAAGTTTCCGTGCACCAGTTGATGCATGCGCGACATCCCATGCACATTGCTAAGCCTATAAATAATACGAATGGTGTTAATGCTATAACCACAGAAATTATCGTGCCAACGTGTGCATATGTTGGGTCGGTTTCATAAAATACAGCGCCGATTATAGCGATCAAAATCGTAGGTATGAACGCTGCACCGCCGTCAAGCATCCATGTCTCTCCGGTCGCCGGTTCATCATTCCGCACGCATATAGCCGCGGAAATCAGCGGTACGGCGATTCCTACAGCGCCATATATGCAAAGGAATATGCCAACGACGCTAAGTTCCCGCGATACAAGCACGGCCGCGACCACAGTGAGCGCCAACGATGTCGCGCTGATGCATAAACGAACGACTAATGACGCGATTGTCTGCGGCCTCATTGTATTTGATAAACTATACCATTGGATATTCAATTATGCTGATGCGAGCATAATTGAATATTAACGTTGATGATATAACCGGCGTGATGATGGTGCTACTACGATTACCTGACGATGTTTTCATCGTTATTATATCGCATCTGGACATGACGTGCGTACCGGCTGTCGCCGCGGTCAGCAAGTGGTTCGCTGCCAATGCCAACCGATGTATAACTGAGCTGGACTTGTCGGCGCGATCGAAGTATGAAAATAGAGTAACTGATGTTATATTGCGGCGATTATGCTATGTATCGACATTAGATCTTAGCAGCAATCGTATAATCACTGATGTGTCACCGCTGCGGTTGCTGACTTCGTTGAGCCTTTATAACTGTATTACGATTACGAACGCATCCATCGCTGGTTTAACTTTATTGAGCGCGCTGAGTCTTTTCCACAATTATACAATCACTGATATATCACCGTTGTTATCGCTGACCTCATTGGATCTCAGCTATAACTATGCGATCACCAATATATCGATGTTGACGTTGCTACAGTCGTTAAAGTTACGCAACAATTACATGATTAAAAATGAGGATATTAGTCACTTAACCGCATTACAGCTGCTTGATCTTCATGAAAACAAACAAATTAGTAATATATCAACGCTAACGGCGCTAACATCATTAAATCTCAGCGAAAACAAACTAATTACAAATGCAGATATATCAGTGTTACCCTTGGTATCATTAGATATTAGCTATAATAAAATAATTACCGATATATCACCATTTTCATCGCTGACATGGCTAAATATTGCCTGTCATGAGGCAATTAATGACGCTGCTGTGTTAACGTTGCCATTGACATCGCTGAATCTTTGCAATAATAAAATGATCACGGACGTTGGTGTGCGTGGTCTGTCACTGCTGACGTCGCTGAATCTTAGTTATAACAATTACAAACGCACAATTACGACCGACGGTATATTAGCACTGACATCGCTGACATCGCTGAACCTCACTTGTAATTATGTAATCGATGTAAACCGCCTCAACCACACAATAACAATAATTAAGGATCGCGATGAGGTATGGTAGAGTATGGTAATGTTTTTTTTATTACTATGCCAGCGTAACAAAAAAAGTACGTGGCACAGACATATTACCACGCATTTATGCTTCGAATATTATCGAGGCGTTCCTTAAGTTCGCCGGTGATCTTGTCATAGGTACCATCTGCCAAATACTGTTTAAGCTCGGTGACGAGGAGGCTACGCTGTTTTACGCATGATAGCATACGATCAAAATCATGATGTATCCGTGTCAAATCACGAGAAATTTTACGAATACGTTCTACTACGGCGCTATCGATATCAGGCGTGTCAATCATCGCTTCGTACATCATATCACGAATCGCATGCGTGCACGGGCATGAAAACCAGTTGACGGAAATCCATCTGCCGTCCCAGAACATGCAGTGAGTCGGAGGCTGGTTTGCGGCGTCATGATACACGATGCATTTAGATGTGGATGAGGTAAATACGGGCATAACTTCATCAATGATCTGGTGGGCAATTTCATCATCTGTCCGATCCATATTAGTTATATCGACGGACACGTGAACTCGTGTCAGGGTGGGGATCGTTATACATGTGTGATTGATGCTCATGATGTATTGATATATAATCTGTAAATTCAAATGTGCTTGCACGACGCGCAGCGTCGTGGCCTCGTCTGGCGCTGGGCGGCTCTGCCGACCAGCCCTGCAACTTCGGCTTAAGTAATTCTCGCGCGGGTTCTTTTTTTAATCTACACCGAACATCAACATCTGAAAAAAAGAACCCACATGGGGACTATTTAAGCCGAAGTTGCAGGGCTGGTCGGCAGAGCCGCCCAGCGCCAGACGAGGCCTTCGAGCGTAGCTCGAAGCAAATGAATTTGCAAACTAGCCAATTAAGTTACGTGTGCCTGGTATGGAGACACCTAAGTTTATCTTCAGGAACCATACGCTGATAGAGCGAGATCGCATATTAAGCGTGAGATATGATTACTCACCCGCGTTTTGGTGTTGTGCTGAAAAGTGGTCATTGGATGTAACAGTTGCGACGGTTCCGAGTGGTATCGTCAGTGATTCAGGATCATCGGACGCATCCACCCACACTTTCACATTTAATTACGACAGTAAGGAAGAGCGCGATAAGGACCTTGTGGTGTTCCGCGGGATCGCGGACAAGAATATGAAACTGTACAAGTAAATGCTGACGTCTTTTTTTATAATTGTAGTAAGAGATCCAACAGCGGTGGAATTAAGTAACCGGTATAGTCGGCTTGATGATAACGGTGCTGTAAAATCATGTTCGGTTCTACCTGGCGCGGATGCAGTGTATGATGGTTTAAAAATGTACTGATGTACCACAATAATAAGTCAAAAAATAGTTTTTTTTTGTGGATCAGCGTCAATTGAATTCTTCCTGTCTATAACTACACTAATGCAATCGACACCACACTTACCTGATGAGATATGGCTCACAATTATTTATCACTTAGCCGTACAAGATGTACCTGACGCAGCCATTATCAACCGGTGGTTCGCAGCTAATATTAGCCGATGTATAACTAAACTAACGCCCAGTCATATGCTTAAATTAGATGATACTATATTACAACGATTACATCATATAACTGAGCTTGATCTCAATACCAAGAACAATATTACCAATGCTGGTATTAGTCATATGACTTCGCTGACATGGCTAAATCTTGAATGTAATGATGTAATCACGAATATTAGTCATATGACTTCGCTGACATATTTGAGCCTCAGTGGCAACCGCATAATTATGAACGAGTGTATAGCCGGTATGCCATTGCGGACGCTTAATCTTTATGGAAATAAAATGATCACAAAGATTAATTTTACGTCACTGACATCATTAAATCTTGGCTACAATCGTAACATAACTAATAACTGTATTGTAAATATGCCATTGCGTACATTAGAACTTTACGGTAATCACACAATTACTGACATTAGACAATGTACATCATTAACATTTCTTAATCTCTGCTATAACAAAGTAATCACAAATGATAATCTTGCCGACATGTCATTACACTCATTAAATCTAGCTTACAATGACCTTATTACGGATGAAGGCATCAAACACATGTCATTGTTGTCCTTGATTAACCTCGCCGACAACACTGGTATTACAGACGACGGTATTAGTCATATGTTAACGCTTACGTCGCTTGATCTTTGCCTTAACATCAAAATTACCGACGCTGGTATTAGTCGTTTGACATCGTTAACATCACTTAATATTGCACATAATAATGTTATTACTGACGCGGGTATTAGTTGTTTGACATCTTTAAGAAAGCTTAATATTGTACGAAATAAAGTCATTACAGACGCGGGTATTCCATCGAGTGTCACTTTCCTTAATAAATGTGATTACCATTAAGATGTCGTTGTTGGTGACATTATCATTTTTTTTGTACTTGGCGTCGTTAAAAAATTGAATTCTACTATGCTAGGTTATCTTCTACAATATGTTAGCACACCCATGGTCGGAACTACCAAACGAAGTACACCTTATTATTATATCTTGCTTGGCCATACGAGATGTACCTGTTGCGTGTACTATCAACCGATGGTTCGCGGCCAACATTAGCCGGTGTATAACAACGATAAACCGCGTACAGGTAAAGAAGATAAACGATACAGTATTACAACGATTACATAATGTAACATCGATGAATCTTAGCAGCAACACTAGAATTACAGACGCGGGTATAAGTCATTTGTCATCGTTGACCGCGTTAAACCTTTGCTCCGATACTAAAATTACAAATACAGGTATATCACGGTTGTCGTCGATAAAGGCTTTATCCCTTGAAAACAACTATATGATTACTGGCGAAGGTATCAAACACTTATCATTGACGTCATTAAATATTAACAGTAACTGTATAATAAGTGACAACGATATTTCGGCGATGTCGGCGTTAACGTCGCTAACTCTCGCGTTTAAAAGTAAAATTACAAATGCTGGTATATCAAAGCTCCCACTGTTGACGCTGGATCTTGATAACAACTCTATCATTACGGATATATCAACGTTGGGGTTGACGTCGCTAAAACTCTTCGGTAATAACAAAATTACGGATGATTGTATACGCGACTTGTCTACACTAACAAAGTTGGAGATAAATTACAATGACAGAATTACGGACGCGGGTATACGTAATTTATCCCAATTGACGTCGTTGGATATCCGTGGTAATGATAATGTTACAAGTGCAGGTATAGCACATCTACCACTGCTGACAAAAATAATGAAATAGGTAATATGCATGCGTTTTTTTAACAAGTTACATGTCGATTCCGACGATGTCGCCGGCTGGATCAAATCGCGCTGCAATGATCCGCGGGCTGATATTTTTTATCACGGCGAGCATCCGCTCGGCATCTTTACGTATTCGCGTTTCATCCTTGGATATGATGCGAATCCGATCCATGAACTTGGCGTCGTGTGGTAATAGATATTTATATTTGTGAAACGCATCTTTACGCAGCGGATGTACGGCTGTACAAGTGAACCAATCCACCGAAACCCATTTTCCTTGACTGCGGAGAGTGATTTCCGTGGCCGAGTTAACGATCGGATCATGATACAGATAACATTGTTCGAGATCACCCGCAAGAATTTCTGGTATAAATCGATCGATGGCTTCGCACGCAATTTCATCATCGGATTTTAAGTTATACGACTCAGGACTCTTGCGTATTTGTGCTACAACGTCGGTGTGTTCACGCATCGGTGCATTGTATTCGGATGGTACCTGGTCGGGTACTGAATCACAGGGAGCTTCCTGGCGTTGAGCACATTCATACAATATACAACATGGTGATTCCAAGGTCAGATGTCCAACAATGATATCGCGATGAAAATATTTAAAACATTGTCTACATTGCATCATTTTGTGGAGTTGAGGTTGTTCTGTTATGTACCTGTATGCATATTCAATCGGCGATACATGTACAAAAAATAATGCTGCGGTGAATCGCGATTACACTTTTCCAAAGCCATGGTCGCACATTCTCCCTATTTCGGCAAGTACATCTTGAACACGTATATCTTCGTCCGCACGATCTCGGGCGGCTTGGCTAATATTTTCACCAACAAGATTACGTGTGGCCGGATTGGCCCGCGCGGTAACAATAGCAGGACTCGCTCGAATAATAGCGGCCAACATCATATCAGCATCTTTACGAATACGCGTTACATCACCAAGAATATGCGCTGCTCGTGATACTAAGCCATCTTCAACATGCGATAAAGGATTACAATATACATTGTATACTTGTTGACGCATTTTATGTACAATTGGGCATGTAAGCCAATCGACACATGTCCAGTCGCCATATAAAATTAATACCTCAGATGGTTTGCAAACTGCCGGGTCATGATATAAACCGCATGCGCGTATATCAGCTGTAATCATTGGAGGCATAATCATGTTAATTGCGTCACGTGCAATCTCATCATCGGTCAATAGCGCGTAATTTGCTATTCTACGTCGGTTAGCTTCAGCCATAACTGTATTTGGTATAGTAGTATAATTATATATTCAAATGTCAGTACATAAAAATGCGCAGGTGTTATAAGCCGCGCTGGCCTCGGGGGAGGGATCGGTGACAGCATTATTTAAGCTCGCGTATTCGACGGCGCTCTGCTTCGTCCCTATATTCGCGTATATAATGTGAACACTGGCGCATAATGGCGTAAAATCCCGTGAGTGACTTGCGCATATACGGCACAGTACTAATATTATCATAAAACTTCTCTAGTGCATCTTCTTCGTTGATACGATAAGAATCCATACCGATACGAGAATATAAATTCCGCACTATTCCCAAAACAACATCCGTAAGAATGGTACACAACTGTCCATGTAGAATGTGTGGAATCCACTTATGTTCCTGTCGTATTTCTACTCCGAAGATACGAGGATCGGTTGCGAATATGCAATAATTTTTAGTTGCATACGAGTCAAGATAATGTGCTTGACATAACAGTGCCAGCGTAGTGTAACCTTCGGTTTTCTCATGGCCGTCGATTATTATTTGTCTCAATGGCGCAGTATTATCACTATGACCACATAACGGGTTTAGGTCATATGGACCGGCTGATATTTTAATATCAAGTCGGGGATAATCGGGATGATCACGAATATTGTAATTGGCCGAAGGGACGTGATAGTTTTCATCAAGAATGTGTCCCAAATCAATGTTTACGATGGTTATGTTATTGGTTATGTTATTTATCGTTCCATTATTGATGTTGCATATTACTTGGTTTTCCTGAGAATAATGCTTTAGCTGTGATTCTAGCTGTGCTATTACCTCGCGTTGTCGGAGTATTTCAGCAATGTGTTGACGCGCGTTCATATCTTCCAACTTGATTTCAAAAGTCGATTTATTTTGCGGAATTTGGTCGACATTTGTTGATTCGCGATCGTCGCGTCGTACAACAATACCTGTCTCAATAATTTCATCCACAAATTTACATGGCCTTGCACCGGCTAAGTGTCTAGGTATGTTGTTAGGTCGCATTAACTTTTTGCATCGAGGGCATGGTTGCCTAGGTTGTTCCATGTGTTGATGCTGATATTTTATAAGGTTTACAGGATTCATTTTTGAGTCACTTTTTGACTCACTTTTTGACTCACTTTTTGACTCACTTTTTGACTCACTTTTTGACTCACTTTTTGACTCACTTTTTGACTCACTTTTTGACTCACTTTTTGAGTCATTTTTTGACTCACTTTTTGACTCACTTTTTGAGTCATTTTTTGACTCACTTTTTGAGTCATTTTTTGAGTCATTTTTTGAGTCATTTTTTGACTCACTTTTTGAGTCATTTTTTGACTCACTTTTTGAGTCACTTTTTTGACTCACTTTTTGAGTCATTTTTTGAGTCATTTTTTGAGTCATTTTTTGACTCACTTTTTGACTCACTTTTTGAGTCATTTTTTGAGTCATTTTTTGAGTCATTTTTTGACTCACTTTTTGAGTCATTTTTTTACTAGCATTCATCACACATAGTTGCCCAAAAATAATCGCATACTGCATACCCCTAAAATTATACTCTTTTAATATTCGTACTCGCAAGCCATAAAAAAATTACAAACGTTTTCACTTTCATTGATCCTGAAACAATAACGTTTGTAAATGAAATCATCTCACTACGTTCCTAACAAATCACATCAGAATTTTCCTCAAGCGCACATTTGTGCACATTTGTGCACAAATGTGCAACCATAGCTGCAATGAAAATTACGACTATCTGGCTATATATGACCTATTAGCACAGCTTGGACAAACTCCAAGGTGCACAATTGTGCACCTTAATGTGCACCTGAATATGGACTTGCACAATTGTGAATATTGTGCAAATGGTCTACAATCGATCAAACATATCATCAGATTCTATTTAGCCACTCAATAATCTCTAAACATTTGCAAGACGAACCCGAGTAAAAATATTGTAAACTTTTTTTCGTGAATGTTTCGGCTGGGGCGCGCCTATTTTCGGATGGTAAAAAAATGTTGAGTGGTTCATCGAATAATCTGATGGAACATGTAACGATCGGACATGCGCGCGTATTATGACTCACTTTTTGAGTCATTTTTTGACTCACTTTTTGAGTCATTTTTTGACTCACTTTTTGAGTCATTTTTTGACTCACTTTTTGAGTCATTTTTTGAGACATTCTGTACCTATTTTTGTACATACTTTTTTCACAATCATATCAACCTCCCATAAAAATTTACAAATGTTTTTACTTTCATCGATCCTGAAACAATAACGTTTGAAAATGAGATCAGCTCATTATCATTCCAAAAAAATCACACATTACAATTTGATTTTTATCATCTACTATCCACAGCCGATACCAGATATGCTACCAGTCATACCTAATGTCCTCCCCATAGACATCGAAATAATTGAACGGCCGTATAAACAGACCATCGATGTATTACGCGGACATAAATATCTGACATATGTACTGGACACTTCACAAAGGCCGGAGTCACGATGCCAAATATGCGATAATATAGCGCGGGCACAATATCTTCACATCGGCAAAATCGCTATTTTACTTTGCGATGGATGTATCATAATAAGGTCTGGCGTCAAGCCGATAGTATCAAATGTCATTACTACGATCCATGAAATAAAAACATTACATGATAGGTTGCCGTTGCTGAGGAATAAAGCCAATGCCACCTTTGAACGATTAATATATCGCAAGCAATTAATGAGGTTTAATAATCACGAAAGTACGCAATGTTGTGTATTATGTCATTGCGTGCCGGCGTCCCCAATGTATGTACGCGGTCACAACCTAATAATAGTATGTGATGGCTGTTGTGTACGCGCATATGACACTATAAGCATACGTGTCAGCAAAATGTGGTTGGGAATCCATGTAATCGCAAATATGCAACAACATGATGTATATGTCAGCGTGGTAAGGTTATACATGGCGTTGTTGTGGGATGTATGTGCGCGGATGGGTAATTGAATTATGCAATAGTAAAGTGAATATCTTATGATGTGAGCATGCGATCTTTTTTTGTACAACGACGAGCGCGTGTGTCCCATACACATCTCTCAGTAACAAAAACGCAAGCGTATTGTACGGGGTTAAGCAATTAAATATGTTACAAGACCAGCTATTAACAGAGCCATGATCACGAATTCGTCCGACTACATCGTTGACATCAGATTTAGTACGAACATGATCATTGATCGATGTTCTAATTATTTAAGGATCTATCTGGAACACATGACATGTGTTTATGTTGGCACAATTAAGGATACACATGTATCGTGTTCAGTTTGTTCGTATCCTGCAATAAAACAATATACTGAGCTAAGCTTATGCGACGTTTGTGTAGGTCATCTTGGTACAACATTATATCGTATCGTAGACGGTTTATCTGGACACATACCAATGTGCGTAGATGATGCACGTCGCCAATTGCGTCAATATCGCGACGACGCGTATCTGGTCACCGCATATCTACGTGTCAGTAGTATAGTCATTTATGAAAATGGCGCGGGTAGTTGCTGCGCCTACTGTGATAGGAATAAGCCATCGGTTGGTATATACAAGTGGAAACTACCGCCGACGTCAGACGATATTAATCACTGGTGTGTGCGCGGCGTATGCATATTATGCCACAATCATATAAATAATACGGTCAGCGACATACGCATGCATGGCACCAAGTTAATCTTATATGCACGCGTTATTATGTTTGTAGATATCCAGCCATTAACACTTAATTTCGCGTTTGCGTTAATTGCGGCCGACGCAATTAATGCGATTAAGGTAGTCAATAACAAGTTTATTATGCCGGTGGAGGTGGAGAAAAAATAAGTATTTGAACTCGGAACCTTCCGTGTGATTGGGCAGTGACGCGCTTATTTGAATTTTTTTATACGTATACATAATGTACGCGGACCTTATAATAGCCATTCGACGGCCACTCAGCTGTATTATAAACGCGCACCAGGCGCACAAAAGCTTAAAAGGTATCATAATACAAGAAATTGAGTCAGATGAGCAATGCGGTATATGTAGAGCGGGTGATGTCGGTTGGAGTTATTGGTGTCCACAGTATAATTTGCTGATATGCGACCGATGCCATTGCTTGCGAATTAAATTATGTGCACGCGAGGAACATACGTGTGCCGTACTTGATATTGTTGCTGATGTGCATGATAACATACAGACTATACGGGCCGATGCCAAGAATACTTTCGAACGCGTAATCATGTGCAATATACTCGTACGTGGCCCGCATACGTATTATGGTTCGTGTGCGCTATGTTTGAGTCGCTTGTCGAACATGTACCAGGTTGGTAATGAGCGTGTATACATATGTGCTCGTTGCGATGCTGCGGCGCGTGACAACGCGACCATACGCATGCGGCGGCTATGTATATGCGGACAAGTAATCGCTGCATTCCCATTGTACGATGTTTGCGGCGTTATTTACGACGTATTCTTGCGTATATGCTGATTTGTTTTTTTTTGCATTAACCCACAAAACCAATTCTTGCAGCCAACAGACGCATACTTTTATACTATAAGTTAATCCATTCTCACGTTATACCCTGGGCACCCATCACAGTCAACATACCCGACACACTTAACCATATCATCAATTGAATTCGTCAACTGTCATGGTAATCATACGGATGGATATCTGGTCACTGTTACCCAATGATGTTCACCTTATTATTATATCTTACTTGGCCATAACACATGTACCATCCGCTGCCCGGGTCAATAAATGGTTTGCGGCCAATATTAACCAATGCATAACAACGCTAGATTTGTCCGTGGGCTCAATATATACGCGAAGGATAACCGATGCTATATTACAAAGGTTATCAGCATTAACATCGCTGAATCTTTACAACAACAACATAATTACAAAGGATGGTGTAAGCGGGTTGTCCACATTAACATCGCTGAATCTCAGCTACAATAATACAATTACAAACGACGGCATAAACAGGTTGTCCAAGTTAACATCGCTGAATCTCCGCTACAATAATACAATTACAAACGATTGTGTAAGTGGGTTGTCAGCATTAACATCACTGAATCTTCACGACAATGACATAATCACAAACAACGGCATAAACAGGTTATCCTCATTAACATCGCTGAATCTCTATGGCAATGGTACGATCACAAATGATTGTGTAAGTGGCTTATCAAAGTTAACATCGTTGGATCTCTATGGCAATGGTACGATCACAAATGATTGTGTAAGCGGGTTACCCGCATTAACATCACTGAATCTTTGCGGCAATCGTACAATTACAAATGATTGTGTAAGCGGGTTATCAGCATTAACAACACTGAATCTTAGCTACAATGAAACAATCACAAACAACGGCATAAACAGGTTATCCGCATTAACATCGCTGAATCTTCGCGACAATAATACAATTACAAATGATTGTGTAAGCGGGTTATCTGCATTAACATCGCTGAATCTCAGCTACAATCGTACAATTACAAATGATTGTGTAAGTGGGTTATCCGCATTAACATCGTTGGATCTCAGCTACAATCGTACAATTACAAATGATTGTGTAAGTGGGTTATCATCATTAACGTCACTTAATCTCCATGGCAATAATACAATTACAAATGATTGTGTAAGCAGGTTGTCCGCATTAACATCGCTGGATCTCCGTGGCAATAATACAATTACAAATGATTGTGTAAACGCACTACCCGCATTAACATCGCTGGATCTCTGCGGTAATAATACAATTACAAATGATTGTGTAAGCGGGTTGCCTGCATTAATTAAAATAATAAGGTAATACCCATAGCCCTCATCGCATTATTTTTTCAATGAGCCCGAAACAAAAACATAATATCGGCTAAAAATAATCCGGCCTGATCACCGCCGAATTAATACGACCAATCCCAAACTGTATCCGCGCTAGAAACCACCGGCACACCCCTGCCCACACACAAACCAACCCCGTTAAAATTGAATTTGCCTTTTCTTAAGCTGAGTACTATACCTAAGGATAACACCTAAGGATAACACCTTGGTATACTACCCGTAGTGATTTGACAGTTCAGCTGTAATAACTGAGCCCAGATAACAGAAAGCCCCAAACGGGCATAATGTTACAATTACTACCGCAGTCATATTAACCAATATAACTGCAACATGGCCGATAGGCCACCTTAACCCGAGTACACGCGGTGATTTAACAACATAAGCTATTAACTTATGTGATGATTTATGCCTAAGCCAAACAAGCAATTACCTCTTTCTCATCAATCGGAAGCAAAAGAATCCACTAGATCATCTACATGATTAGATAATCTTTTTTTCATGGTCATATCCCACAAACTACCCAATATATACACCCGTACCAACCATCTTCATCAACCTCACACACAACTACTCATCCACATAAACCATTATCCAAATTAATCCACCAACCACAATCTGACCAGATCCCGAAATCATCATCGCATTATTTTTTCAATGAGCCCGAAACAAAAACATAATATCGGCTAAAAATATTCCGACCCGATCCCCCGCCGAATTAATCCAAAAAATAATCCCAAATCATCGCACAATAAATCCAAACATCGCGCCGCATATTCTTTGCTCGATACTCAAGTCATCACACACAACCACCACAACCATCTCTTGCTAGATACTCAAGTCATCATACCCAACCGCATCATCAACCGCATCACCAACCGCATCACCAACCACATCATCAACCGCATCACTCATCTCTTGCTAGATACTCAAGTCATCGACACATATACCACAACATACCCAACATACCCAAACACAACCACGCGCTATCCCTTTCTAGAAGCTTAGCCCGCAGGGCAATAATCCCTAAGGCCGGCAGCGTCAGATGGTTAGCCCCCGGCCGGGACGTGCGGCCGCAGGCCGCGAAAGCGAAAAAAATATCCCGGTCATCATACAACACATCGACGCGTCAATTCGCAGTGCTTACGCACTTATTCCGCGAACACAGCAATCAACTCCGGCCCGCTATTAATACGCCCCGTAGATCGCTTAGTCAGCCCTTATACCGCACCTATACACACTAACATCAAACAATCAATAAACAGCCAGTATAACCACATAACACACCCAAATTAACCATCCACCACTCACCACCACTCACCACCACCCACCACCACCCACCACCACTCACCACCACTCACCACCACTCACCACCACTCACCACCACTCACCACCACTCACCACATCATAAAAATAAATAATCCCAGCCACACAAACAAAGTCATCATCGAGTCCACGAAAAAGTCATCGATGAATCCACTATCAGGAAAAACATAGCATTCGACACGGGAAATCAGGCGAAAATCCACCGATAATCACAGGAAATCGGGCAATAATCACAGGAAATCAGGCAATAATCACAGATAAACTCACAATAATCACAGGAAATCAGGCAATAAACACGTAGTAAACCCTCTTCGTCGACACATATTTCGCCGGCGCGGGCGCGCCCACACAACGCGAACATGAGAATCGACGCCCGGCCCGCTATTAATACACTGCGTAGATCGCCTAGTCGGGCTTAGATCGCCACGTAGGAATTTAGTTAGTGCGCATCGGGGATACCAGTGGAATACCAGGGCGAATTAATAGTAACCGATGCGCTTCTCACCCGCGGCGAATTAATTAATTCGATTTTAGTTATATATCCGCCTATTTA
>Ga0302272_1000327_pt1 | contig 21931 bp, 18 predicted proteins | sample III_Bog_N1_2_FD_198772 | JGI IMG/M metagenome (GOLD analysis project Ga0302272, IMG submission 198772) | Peat permafrost microbial communities from Stordalen Mire near Abisko, Sweden - III_Bog_N1_2 | ecosystem: Environmental > Terrestrial > Soil > Wetlands > Peat | place: Sweden: Abisko...
CCTTATCTGCCAGTAACGAAACTTTAGTAGGATTCTTTGTTCTCAAATGTAAAACAGCTGATGATTCTTTCATATTGTATTCTTTTTTCGAGTTAGAGATACTGCAAAAATAAAATATTGATTTCAAATATTCTGCTTCTTTTGCTGAAAATTTGTCCGGTATTATAATTTCGAACCAACTTATTTGTATTCAGAAAGAAGATTCAGAGAATAAATGGGTGATTAATTTTCCGAAAAGCGTTGATAAATAGAACTATTAGTCCAACACTGATACATTTTTTTCATAAACAGAAAAATTATTTGCATGTGCATAAAAAAACTGTGCAGATGCAAGCACTTTTAATGCATGTGCACAATAAGTTTATGCACATGCACAAAGTTTTTATGCAGATACACAGTAATACTTTGCACATGCACAGAAAAACTATGCATATGCACAAGATTAGTATGCACATGCACAGAAATAGAATGAAGATGCATCTGTTTTATATGCAGATGCACAAAAAGAGTTTGCACATGCACATGATTACTTTGCACGTACACATGATTTCTTTGCAGGTGCAACCAGATTTTATGCAAGTGCATCATAATAGAATGCAGATGCACACGGAAACTGTGCATCTGCACAAACAGATCCTGTAGCTGTTTTGGGTTTGGAGTTTAATACCCTTCGTTTAGCTTTACTGGAATAATCTAGCGATTTTTCCACAGTACCAAACCAGTGCTGTTTGGGATTGGGAGAGTTTGCTGCTGTAGATTTTTAGTCAGCCACAGATTTTAATTCAAGTTACATTGGGTTAAAGGATTTTCTATCTAAAAAATAAATGTTTTTAATTAAATCATTATATTTGCATTCATTAAATGACTCAGCAATGGATATACAACAGTAGGTGAAGATTATTTTGCAACCGCTGTACGCAGGAAGTAGAATGACACCCTCTTTAATTGGTAATGAAGACAAGCCAGTAGATGATCAATGGAATAATATTAACAGCAAAGAAAAATATCAAACAATGAGACTTTATTATAAAATTTGGGTGGATTTTATTACTAGACTTAGGCTAATTGATGGCAGTAAAGACAATTGGGAATTAACAAGCATGATAACTATGTCTGTTGCGATGACCTTTAATCTTATTTCAGTTATGTCAATTTTACAAAGACATATATTTCATTATTATTTTTTCAAACTTAGTTTACCTTTTTTCTCAAGTTTTGAAAATAATATCTTTTCTATCTTGATCTTATTTTTACTACCATGCTCCGTTATAAATCATTTGCTAATATTTCGAAGGGAAAGGTACGAAATGTTATTGAAAAAATATCCCTATAATAATGGGAGACTATTTGTTGCTTACTTTTCCATTTCACTGTTTTTCCCAATGATATTGATGTGGATCGGTATTTTTTTGTATCACTGAAAATACTCTCATCATGATGTTTAAGATTGTACCTTACTGCTACACTATGCGTCGCGTGACATATATGCAATAGGTTCTGCATAAGAAAAGGGTGCTGAATATTATATTGGTTTAATATTGTTGCCACGCAATGTAGTCGCTCAGCATAGGAGTCAAAAGTATGGACCAAGTACATGGTATAGTGATGATGATAAATGGTTTAAATAAAAGAATATTGTATGAGAAATATATATTATATAATTTGGGTAGATTCTATTATACGCTTCAAAAAAACCAAACCAAAAGATAAAGATTGGAAAGTGAAAATTTTCCTAATAAACACTTGGATAAATGCATTGACCTTTTGGATAATAACAATCTGGTTAAAGTTTTTTCGAATTTATGATATTCCACTAATTCATCTAAATGCTTTTCCAGGCACTCTATTAAATGATTTTTTCTCTTTTGCAATTGAGTTTGCGTTGCCTTTTGGCGTGTTAAACTATCTTTTGTTCTTTTATAGAGATAGATATAAAATAATACTTGAAAAATATCCTGCTCCTAAAAGAAAATATGCATATGTGTACTCCTTATCGATTATATTATTTGCTTTGCTTTCAGCATTTATTTATAGTATATTTAGATAATGAACTATTACAGTCTATTAAATTAAACATGAAAGAAACTTGTAAATCTCTATTGATTTACAAGAAATCAAGTAGTGAGTGAGCGATTAGTTCGCACTTGCTGCCGCACGATACATCGTGTGAATGTCTGGAATAGGTTCTGCAGGAGAAAAAGGTGTTAAATAAAATGTAAATAGTCGCCTACAAATTCAATTAACGGGATTTGTAGGCTGGCTTAAAGAAAAAAATGAGAGAACTATTTTATCTACTCTTTATTCTAACTATAACAAGTTGCAATAAAACGAATAAACCAATTGATAATGAGTATTTGGATGAATATCGCTATCCTGCTGATAGTTTAATCAATCCAAAAGTGTTTGTATATGAAAGTAATGATAGTTTAGACAAACTATCATTCTTTTTAAGACAAGTAAAAGTTGAAAATGGAAATAAGATTTGTATTTACGTCGAATTAGATAATGATAATAATACTCCAAGAAGAGATTCCACAATCTATTATTATCAGGGTAAAAGTCTTATTATAAGAGATGAATATACTTTATTCAAAGATCCAACAACAAATAAAAACAAGGTGCTCAAAAGTAAAATCCTTGATTATTTTGATTATTCTCAAAAAAGGGTAATTAAAACTAAATATCGAAGTCCTATGAATGAGTCTTTAATATGTACAAATACCGATGTTAGTTTTTTTGCAAAGAAAACCACATTCAAAATATATGATAAGGATGTGAAATGCATAATAATGGCAAATAACATATATCTCAAAATAAGACATAAATATATTCCTTTTGTGGGAAAGGATGTAGAGAAAACAGGGATAACTATTTATGCAAAGGGAATGGGGATGGTTTATAAAAGAATCTACAACAAAACCTACAATGTAGATCATTTGGTGAGATTAAAAGAGATAATTGATTACCAAACATATTTAAAAAAATACGGTAAAAAAAACTTGCTGCCGAACGATGCATCGTGACGCATGTTTGCAATAGGTTCTGCAGGAGAAAAGGGTACAATATTAGGTTGGTTTAATATTGTTGGCACGCGATGTAATCGCGCGGCAACAGATATTTTCGATTGACTATCAATACACAACGACTGTAGTTCCAATCTTTAAGTTCAGTAGTTTATATCCATTTTAAAAGATAACAATTGTGACAATGAGAATAATTTTATATGGTTTCTTTATAACCTTTTTTTCCATTGGAGGCTTTATATTTTATAAATATATCAAACCAGGCACGTTTAATATTAAAATGATAATCCCAATATTGTTATTTTTATGTGTCTTAGCTTTTTTTGATTTAAGAAATACATTTGTTGAAAATAAATTTATCAAAACAAAATTTAATTCTACAATTGTTGATAGCTTTGAGTGGAAACCTAAAGTCATCGAATTCACATTTAATAATGGCATTAAGGTATCATCTTCATATGGCGATTTTGATATACAAATTGGTGATTCTGTTGCAAAACAGGCAAATACGTCTGTTTTTGATGTTTATAGAAAAGATTATAACGGTATATTTGTTTTTTACAAGAAGTATGATTACAATAAATAATCCCTTGTTGCCATGCGATGTAATCGCGCGGCAACAGGGGGGGGTGAAACAGTTACTTCTGGAATTAATATAATGAATAATTTTATACCAATCGGAAGTTATGGTAAATTTGCAAGTATTGGAGAGAAAACGTTAAATGTAGGTCAGTTTAATGCACTAATGAAAGGGAGTGGCATTACTGCAGCTACAAATGCAGGAATTGAATTACGTCTTTATAACTTTACTGTAAGAGAATCTAATAACATTTCTAGTTTTTGGAATTATTTTGGTACAACATCAACTATATCTACGTATTTATCTACATCTAAATAATTTAAAGCAATGTTTATAGGTTCTGTTATATTTAGATTTTTTGGAGTGTTATTGCGATGGATTACAATAAATACTTGGTTCCTTATTTGTAAAAAAAGAAGACTGAAATTTTCCGATGTTTGGATAGGTAAACAAAAAAAGGAATTTCTTTCAAATGCATCATATGAAATGTCAAATATTATACTTGGAAGCCTATTTATTCTCACAGTATGTGCTTTGCTATTTTTTTTTAAAGTATAATACTGATAGCAATGGGTAATTCTTCACATTTGTCGTTGGCAAAATAAAGTTTTCCGTCGTACAGAATATGTCCGCCCTGTCCTCACGGATATGTTCTTGATTAAATGAGTAAAGCTTGTCACTGGTTGGTGGGATCGCAGATCCCACCTTCTTGTATTATTAAGCCAGAGTTTGGGGTATGGATTTTTAAATCCGTATTCCAAACTCTGGCTATTAGTTAAGTATGAATGATTTATTTCCCGTGAAACCATCCGTCTGTTTTATATAAACATTAATGATTATCTTTGTTCTTGTTTTTAGCAAACGGAAAAAACTATTCTTTTATGACTAAAATTGCCATTATTGTTGCGGGAGGAAAAGGTGAACGCATGCATGCTGATATCCCCAAACAATTTATCGAGATACAGGGGAAACCAATCCTGATGTACACGCTGGAAGCCTTCCGGTGTTACGATGCATCGATGCAACTGATAGTGGTACTTCCTGCCGCTCAGGTGGAATGTTGGAACAAACTGTGCGACAAACATAACTTCAGACTTCCGCACCGGATTGTAACCGGTGGACAAACCCGCTTTGAGTCGGTGAGAAACGGACTGCAAGCAGTGCAAACTCCTGCTTTGGTGGCTGTGCACGATGGTGTGCGTCCGCTGGTAAGCAAAGAAACCATTGCACGCTGCTTTGATGCTGCTGCCGAAAAACAGGCAGTTATTCCGGTTATTGATTTGGTAGATAGCTTGCGGCAAGTAACCGAAAACGGGAATCAGGCGGTAGACCGCTCGGCTTATAAGCTGGTACAAACTCCACAGGTATTTGATGCTGCATTATTGAAAAAGGCTTACGAGCAAGATTTTTCGGCTTTATTTACCGACGATGCTTCGGTGGTGGAAGCACTGGGAGCGAAAATTCACTTGGTGGAAGGTAATCGCGAAAATATCAAGATTACTACCGGGTTTGATTTGGCACTGGCCGAAGTATTACTGAAAAGCAGGTTGTAAGATGAGTTCCAAATCCGGCGATATTCCCTGGCTCGACACCCTGCGCGCATTGGCAACGTTGGGTGTGATTCTGATTCATGTCTCCACACCCGTAGTGAAAATGAGCTACGGTGCGCACATGGAATTTTGGTGGATTGGCAATATATTGGATTCGGCAGTACGTTTTGCCGTTCCACTCTTTTTGATGTTAAGTGGTGCTACTTTATTGACAAAGGAGTATCAGCTGGGCGACTTTTACAAGCGACGATTGTTGCGCGTATTTGTGCCTTTCGTGTTTTGGATCATTGTTTACTGGATTTACCGCTGGTGGGTATTATTACCTGCCACGCAACCCAAAAGCTTCACCGGCATCCTGCAATGGGGCATTGATTTATTCCTAAGAGAAGGAGTTTCAAAACATTTCTGGTATATTTACATGATTTTAGTGCTATACCTGTTTGTTCCGTTTCTGGGCAGATGGTTGCGAAACATAACAATGAAATGGGTATTGAATATATTGTTGGTATGGATTGTACTGGCTTTTCTCTGTCGGGCACTCCCGGTCAATCTGTATAGCTGGTCGGGCGACTACCTGAGTAAATTGTTTGGCTATTTTTTGTATTCGGGTTATCTGGTGCTGGGTTATTACCTGATTAAAATGCAACCGCTAACATGGAAAGTGAGACCGGTAGCAGCAATCATGTTTATAATAACACTGCTGGTATCGGCCGTGGGCACCTATCTCTTGAGCAAACAAAGTGCTAAACTGGATCAGACCCTGTACGGATATTTATCCATCAATACGATCATTCAGTCTGTAGCCATTTTTATGTGGATAAAAGATGTTGAACCGAGGAACAAATACCTCAGTCTCTTTGGGAACACGATGAGCAATTATAGTTATGGCATTTATCTGAGTCACATTTTGGTTATTGGTATATTGTTCAACAATGGCATTTTCTGGACTATGGCACATCCGCTGGTTTCGTTGCCATGCATCACAGCACTGACTCTGATATGTTCGTTTGGAATTATATTTGTGCTACGCAAAATCCCGGGTGGAAAATATATATCCGGCTAAACAATCCGGAATTTAAACAGAAATATGATTATCTATAATATGTGCTAATTCAATGTTGAAACAGGTATTAGAAAGATTATGAACCACGAATTGCACTAATTTTTACAAAGATGGATGTTTACAATTCGTGCATATTCGTGCAATTCGTGGTTTGAAAGGGATTATTTAAAAGATAAATCATAGAGCTTAATACAGATAATTAGCTTTTGCGGATAATCATTGAAAGAAATTTATTTTAAACAGATACTCTTGCAGGCAGATAACAAACTGTCCTGACAAAACCGAATAAAAAGATGGATCTCTCCTATCAAGACATAAAGTTTCTGCCCGGCGTAGGACCGAAAAAAGCGGACCTGCTCTTCAAAGAACTTGGCATACGCAGTGTCGAGGATTTGTTGCGCCATTATCCCTATAAATATGTGGACAGAAGTCGGTTTTATTATCTGCACGAGATTTCGGAAGAAATGCCTTTTATACAGGTAAAAGGTCAGATTATCCGCTTCGAAAAAGTAGGCGAAGGCACTGCACAACGACTTACGGCTATTTTTACCGACGGGCACGCCACCATCGAATTGATATGGTTCAAGGGTATAAAATATGTGCTGGATAAATTTAAACCACGGGTGGAATATGTAGTCTTTGGCAAACCGTCGGCTTTCAACGGTCGGTTTAATATTGTACACCCCGAAATGGAGTTGGTTTCGCAACTTCCCCCACCCGAGCAAATGGGCTTGCAGCCATTTTACAATACGTCGGAGAAAATGAAAAGCAGCTTTCTGAACTCAAAAGCTCTTCAGAAAATCATCTATCCACTGGCGCAAGCTATCAAACCGGGTATTCCCGAAACACTGCCGGCATATCTACTGAAGAAATTTGCACTGCTCAATCTCACCGAGTCATTGATAAATGTGCATTTTCCGAAAAATGCCGATATATTGAAGAAAGCTCGTCAGCGACTTAAGTTCGAGGAACTGTTTTACATCCAACTAAGCATTCTGCAACAGACCAAGTGGCGCGATCAGCATTTTCAGGGTTTTGTTTTCGGACAGATCGGTCATTATTTCAATAGCTTCTTCAAAGATTATCTTCCTTTTGAACTAACCGGAGCTCAGAAACGGGTGCTGCGCGAAATCCGGATTGACGTGGCTTCGGGCAGGCAGATGAACCGCTTATTGCAGGGAGATGTGGGAAGTGGAAAAACGTTGGTGGCACTTATGGCTATGCTAATGGCTGTAGACAATGGTTTTCAAGCTTGCATCATGGCTCCTACTGAAATTCTGGCTACGCAACATCTGGCCAGTCTTACTGAACTGTTGGGCGATTTGGGCGTAAACATAGCACTCCTCACCGGCTCTACCCGTCCCAAAGCCCGGGTGGAGTTGCACGAGAAACTCCAAAGTGGTGAATTGAATATTCTGATCGGAACACATGCCCTGATTGAAGATACGGTGGTGTTTAAAAATCTGGGCCTGGTGGTTATCGATGAGCAACATCGGTTTGGAGTAGAACAGCGCGCGCGCCTATGGCGTAAAAATGTGCAGCCACCCCATATTTTGGTAATGACTGCCACTCCCATTCCACGAACACTGGCCATGACTTTTTATGGCGACCTGAGTGTTTCGGTTATTGATGAACTTCCTCCGGGTCGAAAACCAATTCAGACCTATCATTATTACGAGACCAAACGGCAGGGATTAAATCAGTTTATTGCCAAACAGGTAGAAGCCGGACGACAAATCTATATTGTATATCCGCTTATTCAGGAGTCCGAAAAAATGGATTTGCAGAATCTGGAGACAGGCTACGAATATATGCGGGAAGTTTTTCCAAACTACAGCATAAGCAAAGTTCACGGAAAGTTGAAAGCCGCCGAGAAGGAACACGAGATGCAGAAGTTTGTCCGGGGCGAAACACAAATTATGGTGGCCACCACAGTCATTGAGGTGGGTGTAAACGTCCCCAATGCCTCGGTAATGGTGATAGAAAGCGCTCAACGTTTCGGACTTTCGCAGTTGCATCAGCTGCGTGGACGGGTTGGTCGTGGTGGCGAGCAATCATTTTGCATTTTGTTAACCGATTACAAGCTGGCTGCGGACACACGTAAACGCATGGAGATCATGGTTCGAACCAACGATGGATTCGAAATTTCGGAAGCAGACCTGAAGCTGCGTGGCCCCGGTGACCTTGAAGGAACACAACAAAGCGGACTACCTTTTGATCTGAAAATAGCCAATTTGGCTCAAGATGGGAAAATGCTGGAGATAGCCCGAAATGCCGCTATTGAAATTCTGGACGATGACCCGCAACTAGAAAAACAGGAGAACAGAGTTCTGTCTGCTCAACTACGAAAAATGAAAACGAATACCTTAAATTGGGGTTCTATTAGTTAAGAAAATAGAATTTCTTTTGACCGCAGCCGGCATTTCTTTATTTTTGGGAAAAGTTTAAAACAGTTCCTAATATTTTAATTCCCACTTTTATGGAAAAAACGCTTGTAATTATCAAGCCCGGAACAATACAACGGGGCTTAATTGGCGAAGTAATCAGACGCTTTGAGCAAAAAGGACTTCAACTTTGTGGCTTAAAAATGGTTCAACTTACTGATGAAATTCTATCAGAACATTATGCACATATTGCCCAAAAACCGTTTTTCGGTCGGATTAAGGCAGCTATGGAAGCTTGCCCCGTCATTGTAGTATGCCTTAAAGGGCTGGGAGCCGTACAAGTTGTACACAACATGGCAGGCGTAACCAATGGGCGCGAAGCTGCTATGGGAACTATCCGTGGTGACTACAGCATGAGTGTGCAATGGAATATTATACATACTTCCGATTCTCTGGAAAGTGCCGAGACTGAGTTGCTCCGTTTTTTCAAACCGGAAGAAATTTTTGACTATAAGCAATCCTACATTGAATATATATATTCTACCGATGAGGTATAACTCAAAAATAAATCACACAGAGATAAAAAATAAAAGTTAAGCCCAATACATGTTCATTTTTCCAAAGAAAAGTATTCTACTTCTAACCTTCTTCATCTCAATTTGGGGTGCAGAGGCACAACATATAAACTATAGTCTGATACCAAAGAGAGACACAATCAATATTTATCAGGAAATGTTGAACGATCACTCGGATGATTTAATGGAAAACCATCCGGCCGATGATATATACAACAACATGTGGACAACGGATCATGTTAATCCGTATAAAATTCCGATAGATAAAATGCCCGATTCGATTCGGATTGATTGTTCTCACTTTATGGTTCCTGTTCCGGGACCTATCACATCCGAGTTCGGACCTCGGCGGTACCGGTTTCATTACGGAACAGACTTAAGGTTAAAGGTTGGTGACTCTGTACGTTCTGCTTTTTCAGGGAAAATCAGAATTATTGATTACGAAGCTCGTGGGTATGGACATTACATTGTTATTCGACACGACAATGGGTTGGAAACGGTATATGGACACCTCTCCGAAGTACTGGTTAAGATGAACCAAAATGTAAAAGCCGGCCAGTTAATAGCTTGGGGTGGAAACACCGGACATTCTACCGGGCCGCATCTCCACTTTGAAATCCGTTATATAGGAAATGCTATTAATCCGGCACATGTTATCAACTTCGGCACCGGACTTGTTCATTCAAAGAACTATTTGCTCACCAAGAAGAATTCATTCTACTACCAACGTGAGGTCAAACCTGTTCCTATTGTCAGATATTATGTAGTTCGAAAGCATGATGTGCTGGGGAAAGTGGCTGCCAGAAACGGTACCAATGTAAAAGCATTATGCAAACTGAATGGCATCAAAGCCAAAACAAAATTAAAACCCGGACAACGGTTGAGAATAAGATAAACTTATTTTTGATTTTAGATTTTAGATGTACGACTGTATATATAGATTTTAGACAAAAGGAAGCCGCTTTCATGTTATTGAAAACGGCTTCCTTTTTACTACTTACTACTCACAGCTTACTGCTTACTGCTTTTACTAATATCTGTAATGCTCCGGTTTGTAAGGTCCGGCGGCACTTACGCCAATATATTCTGCCTGTTCGGGAGTTAGCACTGTAAGTTTCACTCCTAATTGGTCTAAGTGTAAACGGGCTACTTCTTCGTCCAGGTGTTTTGGCAAACGATACACATCCACCGCATAATCTTTGGTGAATAACTCAATCTGTGCCAGGGTCTGGTTGGTAAACGAGTTACTCATTACAAATGACGGGTGACCGGTAGCACAACCGAGATTCACCAAACGGCCGTCGGCCAGCAACAACACACTGTGTCCGTCAGGGAAAATATATTTATCTACCTGTGGTTTGATATTTACGAGTTTAATTCCCGGGAACTTTTTCAATTTATCCACCTGAATTTCATTGTCGAAATGACCGATATTGCAGATTATGGCTCCATCTTTCATTTTCTCAATATGTTCAATACGTATAATGTCCCGGTTTCCGGTAGTGGTTACGTACAGATTAGCTTCTGCCAATGCATCCTCGATAGTAGTAACCTTAAAGCCTTCCATCGAAGCCTGTAACGCACAAATCGGATCAATTTCAGTTACAATTACACGGGCTCCGTATGCCAACATAGATTTGGCACAACCTTTACCTACATCACCGTATCCGCACACAACCACAACTTTGCCAGCCAACATAATATCGGTAGCGCGTTTGATTCCATCGGCCAGGGATTCGCGACAACCGTATAGGTTATCGAATTTTGATTTAGTCACCGAGTCGTTTACATTAAATGCAGGGAACAGCAACGAACCTTCTTCCAACATCTGATACAGGCGATGAACTCCGGTAGTAGTTTCTTCCGAAACTCCACGAATCTCAGGAATCATGCGCGACCAGATAGTGGCATCTTCTTTCAGTACATCTTTCAGAATAGCATACAGCAAACGTTCGTCATCGCCTCCGGCAACTTTATCCAGCACCTTAGCATCTTTTTCGGCAGCACCACCCACATGAATCATCATGGTTGCATCACCTCCGTCGTCAACAATGACGGTAGGTCCTTTATGGCCCTCAAAAGTCAAAGCCTGCAATGTACACCACCAATATTCTTCGAGCGTTTCACCCTTCCATGCAAAAACAGGAACACCTGTAGCTGCAATGGCAGCCGCAGCATGATCTTGCGTAGAGTAAATATTACAACTACACCAGCGAACATCAGCACCAAGCTCCACCAGCGTTTCGATAAGGACAGCTGTTTGGATAGTCATGTGTAAGGATCCCATAATGCGGGCACCTTTCAACGGTTTTTGTTGTCCGTATTTGGCACGTAATGCCATCAAACCCGGCATCTCTTTTTCTGCTAATTCTATTTCCTTCCGACCAAAGTCAGCCAACGACAAGTCAGCTACTTTATAAGGCAGGGTACTGAATAATTCGGTTGTATTCATATCTGATTTTATGTGTTTATTTTTATTTCAAATTCGGAGTGCAAAGATACATGTTTCTGACGGAAATACTTATCTTTGTTGCTCATAGATTTATAATTTTCAATATGTTTGTTGATATTCACACGCATTCCGTTCCTGATGCCGACTCAGCTGCAATCCAAAACCTGACTTTTACCGAGGCCGGAAAAGTATTCGCATCTAATCAGAAAGGGCTGTTCTCCGTAGGCTTTCACCCCTGGTTTGCAAACGAATTCTCAGAAAAATCCATGCTGCAACTTGAGAAATGGGCTCGCGACGATCGTCTTGCCCTGATAGGCGAATGTGGATTGGATAAAAACGGTAAAGTCCCGCTACAAAAACAGATAGATGTATTTCAACAACAAATCAGGCTCTCTGAGAGAATTCAAAAACCGCTGATAATTCATTGTGTAGGCTGCTTCAACGAACTCTTTGATTTGAAAAAGACAATCAAACCACAGCAGCGCTGGATTATTCACGGCTTCAGAGGAAAACCTCAACTGGCTGAGCAGGCACTAAAAATCGGTTGTTTTCTATCATTTGGCGAGCACTTCAACCCCGAGAGCGTCCGCCTTACTCCTATCGATAAATTATTGATCGAAACCGACGAAAGCTCCTTACCTGTAGAAGAACTATACAAACAAATAGCCATCCTCAAAGAAATTGAAACAAGTAAACTTACTGCAGGAGAACTTACTTATAAAAGTTTTAGATGTAAATAGTTTAGAGTATCTTGTTTCCAAAGTGTTTTTGAAAGTGGATTAGCATTATTATCTGTAATTTGGGTACAAGTACAAAGAACTATCTTTATAGAAAATGGTGAGCATATGCCCACCATTTTCTATTTTTGTTCTTGTAAGATTCTATTGATTTTCAAGATTCTATTTCAATAACACCAAATCTGAATATTGTGGTGTCAACCTTTACTCATTTTATAAACATATCCTTAAGGATAGTTTAACTGCGATTTGCAGAACTATTGATATTTAACTCATATCTTTTTATACTTTTAGGTTTACTCCAAAATTTACAAAAAACATCTATTATATTCGGCATAAATATCGCCTTTTTTACACTACCATTCTCTTTATAAAATACTCTGTAGAAGTAGAACATAAACCTTTTTACTACAATTACATCCTTGTTTGACACTTTTTTCTTACTTCTACATCCCTTAATTACAGTATAACTCTCATTGTAAGAGATGAAGTGTAACCTAGTTAATGGAATTACAGTTAAACAAAATATAAGCGAGAAAAAACTAAGAAAAACTCTTGCTGTCATATACATATTTAAAAAATTAAAATCAAAAAAAAGAGAGCTAATTAAAACAATTGACGTTAAATAAAAAAATGCCGTGATTATGTATTTATAAACAAATGTCAATTCGCTTGATAATTTAATATCTTTGTTATCCATAAATATGTATAATTAAAAATTAAAACCTAATTTTAATGACCCTGAAGCTCCATAACCTACTGCAATTTTACCAGAAATGTCAATTCCTCCAAATCCATCAATGAAATTCCAATTGTTATCATAATTTAAATTTACTCCAAATACTCCAAGAGCTCCAATTGAAATAGTATTGGTTCTTTGTTCGGATAATCCGGAATAATCTATTGTTTGGTTATAATTAACTCCAAAACCGTATGCTGCACCTAAATCGTATAATTTAATTTTGTCGTTGTTTTCTACATCAAGAGGCTTTTCTTTATTACTAAGACTACCTTCAACTACGACTGTACTATATGGATCAAGATTCACTCCGAGTCCATTTTTAAGTGTTACTGCAATTTGATCTCCACGGGTTATCTCTCCCTCCATACCTACATAAAAATGATCTTTAGCCCAACTATATGCATCGCTTGCCCAATTACTAATTCGTGTTTGAGAACTATAATACTTCTCTCTCGCACTATTCTCAGCCTGCACTACCGTTTTTTGCAGGTTGCTTTCATAATTCACTGGTTGTGTTCTAAAAAATCCATCTTGATAATTTGCATAAACTGGAGAAACTGTCTTCCAATTGTTAGTTTGTATTCCAACCCCAGGACCATACGGCGTTCCATTGGCTCCATTAGGTGCAATGACTGCATTTGCAGATGAGAATTGTGTATTCGTACCAAAACTAACTGTAAATCCATTGCCAAAGACATGATTCCATTCACGTGAAAATGGATCTACAACATTTCTTTTCAACCAAGACCATAGAGACTTCCCACTTGGATCAGTATACATCATCGGATTATCCCTACAGTAAACATACCGGTTAAAATCATTGGTCATACCAGAATTCACAAACGGATCGGGAGCCAGAAATCTTGCCAGCAAAGGATCGTATAAGCGGGCATTCATATTAATGATGCCAAACTGATTCAGGTGTTCATGCCCTGTATATCCGCGCCCTCCATAAATCATGGCAGCTTGTGAACCTTGGGCGTACACCTGCCAGTTAGCCGGATTTCGCATGCGTCCCCATGCATCGTAGCTGTATTCGGCTGCTAAATTAGCATTATTATCTGTAATTTGGGTAATACTGCCCAAATAATCGCGATGCAGGTAGTAAGTTTGCGTTGCAGCACCACCCACTTTCTCCAGTAATATGGAAGCGGTATAAGGCGAACCATTCAGATAAAGCCGTTGTTTTTCAACGCCACCGCTAGTTTCTATTTCGTACCGTCCTGCACCCAGGTAATATTTCGATAAGGCTTCGGAAGAACCTTGCAGAATCTGCATATAGCTGCGGTCATACGCATCGTTATAGTTGAACGTTGCCGTTAAACCGGTTGCATTCCGAATGGAAGTAGGGCGCGACATGACCGTGTAATCCACATTCAGTTGGCTTGTCAAATCGGCTGCTGCATTTGTAACGGTTGATAAAGTATAGGGCTTGCTCGCATCAGCATAGTTATATCCGCCTGCATCGGTTTTTGATGCGATATTACCGTTTACATTATAATCCATCGCTTTTGATCCATAGTTTTTCAGGCGATATAATCCATCGTAGGTAAAACTTTCACTCAAACCGTGTACATTATCGGTGCGGGAGTTCAGGGTACCGGTTACACGATTAAAATCGAAACTCATATTTTGGATATTGTTCGATGTTGTTACGTTTGTCCAAAGCCCTTCGGGTGTGTAATTTTTTGTGGTAGTTAGTCCGTTGCCCAGCAATACTGACACTTCATGACCCATAGCATCCACACTATTGACTTCGCGTAACCTGTTACCCGAGCCATCTTCAAGCCGGTAAAGATACCCGTTGCCGTTGTATTTATACGTCACAGGATAAGACAGGGTATTGTTTCCCGTATTTGTATTGTACGTTATGTTATTAATACGTCCCTGATCGTATCCGTATACTTCCTGATAGGTTTTGCCACTCGCCGTTTCGGTCATGCTGCCAAGCCGTCCAAAGGAATCGTAGGTCAATCCTTTTGCAGTTCCATTTGTACTTGTACTACCTGTTGGGCGCCCATAAGTGGGGTCATAACTATAGGTAGTTGTAAAATCAGGGGTAACTTTACTAACCGGCTGACCGTATTTATTAGATACAGTTTTAATCTGTTTTCCACTGTTCCAGGTCTGGGTTACCGTGTGGTTAGCGTCGTCGTACACCGTTCCCACTGTTCCGGCACTTGGGTCTATCAGTTTGGTTTGCCGATTATAGTCATCCGCATATTCAAAGCTGGTCACCACGCCGGCAGCATTTACATTGTCGGGGTGTCCATCGGGCCGGTAGGCATAAGTTACCGTCCCGCCTGCATCTTGTGTGCTGACCAACTTACCGGTGACATCGGTAGTTTTAGTAACAGACACACCATCTTTATTTTCGGTTACCGAATTGTCCGAATAACCATAACTGGTGGTACTTCCACTGGGCTGAACAATGGTTGTTATCCGGTCGTATGCATCGTAAGCATAGGTGGTCAACGGAGCTAAACCTGACTTATAAGGTGCAGAGCTGCTTGCCAACCGTCCAAAATTATCGTACGTTTTATCGGCTAAAACAGGTGTTCCATCAAACCCAACGATAGCCTTGCGGGTTTCTCTACCCAATGCATCGGTATAAAGCGTAGTTGCGGGTTGTCCGGTAGAAGTTTGTGTTTCCATTATTATGCCTTGCTGACTCGAATCCGGATTCCAAGCCCATGTTGTATTGGTGGTAGTTCCATCGGGTCGTAATTCATAATTCTTTCGTCGCCAGTTATCGTAGCCATAGGTAATTGTTTTACCTAGGTAGTCGGTAACACCCGTCAAAAGCCTGTTTGAAAGATTGTTTATGTAAGTCGTAACAAGTCCCTGAGGATCCGTTTTTGTCTTTAGCGAACATTGATCATCGTCGTAAGTATATGAAGTCGTCAGATAATCGTTTGTAGGAATATTGTGTACCGTTTCACTGCTCACAGTACCGTAAGTAGGATAATACTTATATTCTGTTTCGGTAAGCATTTTAGAACCTATATACTTGCGGGCATAATGCAAACGATTATTTGCGTCATACTCATAGCCTTCTGTCTGACTAAAGCTTTTTCCATCCCTAACATTGGTAGTTGCCTTATTGGTAAGCAATCCAATCAGATTGACAGTTCCTATACGATTTTCAAAGTTATTTACTACAGTCGATGTAATTCCACCTCCGAAATCGGTTATTTCCTTTCCCGGATTACCATAGCTGTCATAATTCGCTAGTGGATAGCTTACGGTTATAGTATTCCCTTTCAATTTATCAGTAACCGTTTTATTGGTAAGCAAGGACATCATTTTGGTATTCGACCAAGTTGTAAAGTCGTACTTTAACCCTAATTCTTGCGTGTCTGTTGTTTGATTAATTACAACTCCCAGATGAATTGGGTCGAAACTGGTAACCGATTCTTTATTGGTCATCAGGTCTGTTGCTTTCACGGTTGTAAATCCACATAATCCTAATCCCTGTTTATGAAGAATAGCACCACTATAGGAGTAAGTAGTATTACCGACAATCTGCTTATTGTACATGACACTAGTTTGTTTTGTCACCCACATTGTACCAGAATAATCGGTAAAAGGGAACATTGAGGAATTTCCGATAGTGTAATTTGTTCCCTGTGACAGTTGGCAATAATCAGTTTTATCTGCCACGCCAAAACTATTCACCATAAGTGAAAGCATACCGTTTTGGGCATGATTTTGAGGAAAGGAAAAAATCTTTATTTGATTTGAACCAAGTGCTAATAAAGATGAGGAATTATGAACGGAATTGATATCATAATCAATAAAACCAAAATTCTGTAGAGAGTCATTAGTGGTAAAATAGGCATTATTAAACCTTCGAGCTGAATAATCATAAGTATAAATAGTTGTATTTACAGTTCCTGTATTTTGTACAATTAAATATGGAGTATTATCTCCATTAATACCATGGATAGAATATTTGAACCGAATATTTGAGTCATATAATGGATTTTCATTTAATGCATGACCATTATTATATAAACACATTATTTCGTTATAATGCGTATCTTTAGAAATTACATCCAAAATACCATCATTATTGAAATCAAAGAAGTTAACATCTTGGTTATACATATTAGAATTAGGTGAATTCCATGTTTCTGCAACAATTGGTGTAAATCCAATTCCATTTGTATATTTATAAACAGAATTATAATTGTTCCAACAGACTTTTACAAATTCAGTTTGACCGTCGCCATCAACATCTACAGGAATGGCTTTTTCAGTATTAAGATTTATAAAGTTATCTTGTGTCCATAAATTCCTGCAGCCATCAGCAATATCATACAAACCAGTTTTGTTTCTTATCAAAGCATCAGAAGATATTATTAATAGTTCGGTTTTGCCATTACCAGTGAAATTACCTGTAAAATACGAAAATGGAGTAACGCTATTGCCATTAGCAACCGTATTATCGAAAGGAACATCATAACTATTTAATAATTCTAAACTATAATCACTTTTTACAAGATAATGATTGAATGTAAGGAACTCAGTAGGAGTACCCAAATAGAAATCTAAATGAGAGTTAACTTTAACAATATGATCTTGGTTTTTACCATCAAAACAGCCAACAAATATACCTTCAAAACCTGCACCTGCAATTAGTGATATTGAAACATTATTATTTTGTATATCAGGATATATTTTAATTTGACCATCACTAGGGTATACACAACTATACCAACCCATATTATCTTTCTTATATATATCTTTTTTCGGAAAAACGATTAATCCGTCACTATTCGAATCTTTAATAAATTTACCTCGAATAACATTATTTTTTGTCATATCAAAATCTGCACCAGTGAATTTAATAGTTGATACAGAAATATTTGATGTTGTATTTTCGCCATAATAAAACTTCAATGGATTTAATTTAGCACCCTTGGCGAAACTGTTTATTTGGATTAAATGAGACAGGTCTGTATTTTTATTTAAATATCTAGTATCAAGATTTGAATAACTAAACTGATAGGTTCGTATTGAATCTCCATTGACCCACTCCTTGATTTTTAAAAGTCTCCTATTTAAATATTTAAAGGAAGTGGAATAAATATCATCACTACGCATTTCATATGAGAAATCTATTCCTGAGCCTATGTCATAATATATACTCCCAATTATATATATATTATTATTATCGCCAAAATCTGAAGGAGTTTGTGCATAATCATAACATGGACTTTTATAGTAAAGATAAGAAATACGAGATCCATTTTTATCTTTTAATGTGGTTATCGGATATGTTTGTTGATGACTATCAACACCGTATTCTCCTGTGGTTCCATTTGGAAAGAGAACCTTAAAAGAACTGATATCACTACTGTTTATATTGCCAATTACCGTGATATTTCCAATTACAGTTTTATAGTTAATCTGAGAATTTGTTTCACTTGTTTTTGTTAATCTCACCCCATCCAATGCAAATACATCATCCTTGGAAAAAGCAGGTATATCATTTTTTCCATCATAAAACATATTTTTATTCACCCGCTCAATAGACGACAGACCACTTATATTCCATCCCATTCCCAGCAATCCATTTCCGGCCTGACTGTTATAAGACAAGGATATATTGGGCTGAAAGCCCTGTCGGCCCGGAACGATATCAATCGGCACATTGTAACATTTGGCACCCGTAGGACTAACTGATGAAGAAATTGGAATCTGACCAACGGCCAGACTGGTATTGATGGCAGTAAGGGCATCGGGATTCCCGCTTGGACTGGCAGCACTCAGAAATGTATTGGCATCTGCCGTTTTTAACCCACTGCTTATTTTGGCATTCATTGTTTTTCCACTGGCAGCACTAAATGAATAACCCGGTAATAAGCGAACATAATCTCTTCCGATATAAGTATTGGAGGCATTGTCGGGAGTTTGCAACACATAGTTTTGAAATTGAGCGTTGGCAATGCCAAAACTTGCCAGTAGGCAAATAATAGTATATTTTATTCTCATAATAGTAGCATTTTATTGTTTAATTATTTTCCAGCGAGAGACTTTATCTCCTAAAAATACATCCAGCAAATAAGTACCCGAAGGGTAGTTGGAGATATCTATATCGGTAGAGCTACCGGATAGATTCTTTTGTTGCAACTTCGTGCCGGTCAGAGAGTACAAGTGAAAATAATTTTTCTTGTTACTATCAAACTGCGTTACAGCCACCTGAAATAATCCCCGGGTGGGATTCGGGTAAACAGTAACTTTCTGGTCACCAATTTTGTCCGAAACAGACACGGTGTCTTTGGGCGAAGCCTTCACTCCGGATGGACGTACTACGACCAGTTTCCGTTCGGTCATATTGCCATCCGGGTCGTAAGAAAAACCTACAGTCTGCGCAGTTGTATGTACAACAGAACATACGAGCGCAATAAATAAAATAATAATTGTTCTTTTCATATTTTGGGTATTAATTGTTTACTTAGAATTAGCTACGAGTAAATAGTTACGAGTTACAAAACCGGTTCTCTGAATTCTGCTTTCAGCAAACAAATCATTAAATAGTATTGCTTACTTGCATTTTCATTTCAGCCTTTGCTCACTCGCAGAGCTGATATATAAATTCACTTTTTCAACTCTTGTTTTAATTGATTAATCTGTTTCTGCTGCTCGATTATATAAAGTGTCAACTCTTCCACCTTTTGCAGCAACTTATTTTGCATCTCACCCATATTTAGTCCGTTTTGCTTCACCTCAGTTTCGGAAGGTATTTCGGGTAGGTGACTGTTTTCCTTTACATATTGCTCTACTTCATGCAAAGGCATTAGCTTATATGTGGGTTTAAAAACAAAGTCACTCCACACATCTTGTTTTACTTCTACTTCGGTAGCCGTAATTTTGCCATCGGCAATGATGTTATGATCGTTTCTGACAGTCAATACAGGATGCCAGACGTTATCACCAGCCGTAACACCTACCGCAAATTTATCTTCTGCCTGACCGGAATCATCAGTAATGTTTACCCGTAATTCACTGTTGTCAGAACCATTATTGTATCTGGCTATCCATAGCGGGTCGGTATTATCGGAAGCTCCCAGGAATGTGAGTTTACTTCCGTAACCATTCACATTGCTGTTGTTTCCTCCAACAGTCATATTACCTGTAGTTCCTTCGTCGTATTTCAGCAAGCCTTCGTATGGACGGGTACCTTCGGGATGTAGATAAAATAACTCAGAAAGTCCTATTCTTCCTCCGACATCAGAACTTTGATAAAAAGTAAATCGTAAAGATGATAGTGACATATCCGGAAGCTGAATTTTAAAATCGGAACCTCCATAATCAACATTTGAATAATCTGCAACTGTAATCCACCCAATCGAGTTACCATCCCACGTATTGTAGGCTTCTATTTTAAATCGACGGGCAGGCCAGAATCGGGTACTCCATCCTACCCAAGCACCTGCCTGAGTACCATAAGCAGGCAAATTCTCAATTGTTATTACAGTTGGGTTAGACGGATTGACTGCTACATCGGAGTATGATGGCATGAAAGCTCCATCGAATAACATATTTAAATCAACCCGAGCATCTCCCGTTTGAGTAACTTTATACCGACTCACGGCATTAAAGAGCATATTGTGCTCCATCCCCACCGCATTTCGATTAGTGGTTACTACCTGCGAAGTGCCGGATAAGGTAACAAGCAGAAATAGCAGGATAGTTACAATACAGTTTCGTTGTAGTCTTTTTCTCATTGTTTATTCAGTTTTGATAGTTTATCATTCAGTTCCTTTATTTGAGCTTGTTGCTGGTCTATGGTTTTTTGTTGACTAATCATATAGAGCGTCAATTCTTCCACTTTCTGCAACAATTTGTTTTGCATTTCACCCATGCTTAATCCGTTTTTCGTGATTTCAGTTGCTGAGGGTATTTTCGGCAGATGACTGTTTGTTTTTACAAACTGCTCTACTTCATGCAGGGGCATTAGCTTGTAAGTAGGTTTGAAAACATAATCGGCTACGGGTACATTTAAATCTACAATTACTTCTTCAGCGTGGATTTTACCTTTAACGGTGAGTTTTTGGTCGGGGGTGGTAGTGCCAATGCCAACATTACCTCCAAAGTAACCATTGCCACTGGTACCTAGTCCTACACTCGGATAAAATCTGGCATTTTTTGCTTTAGATATTAAGTCACTTTGTGTTGTTAGGATATTGAGCAGATTTCCACTATAACTGGTTTTAGTAGTACCTTCAGAGTTTCCATCTATCAGACTACCCCGACTATTTAAGGTTGTTGACCACTGATATGTAGCGCCGCCTTTTAACCATATAATTAGTTCGGATCCATTCCATGCGGTAGATCCATCAGCAATATCACCTATCGGGTCACTATAAGCGTTACCTCCCCCGGTAACGTAAGTGAACTCTACAATTTTAGTTGGTATATGCCCCCAGTTTGAAGATATAAACTCTATATCTGAATGAAATGAACCACTCCATGAACCATTGGCATGAACATTATCAATGTACACAGAAAGCTTCCCTAGACTGGAATTTCCATCCACACCTGAGACAGAAAATGAAACAGGATAATAGGATGCTGATGAACCACCGACGGTGAATGAACCATAATAAACCTGAGAATAAGTATAGGTGGAGATGAATGAAAGAAAAAGAAGTAAAAGTCTAAATTTCATACAATTTATTTTTAATGGTAAATTAGTAGTGTTGCGTTTACTTTTAACTTTAACTTGTATATATGTGTAATGCAATACAATAAATGAGCTCTTTGATTTTTTGATTTGAATTGACTTACATTTGCCCGAAAAGCAAAAAATTATG
>Ga0302272_1000329_pt1 | contig 21777 bp, 18 predicted proteins | sample III_Bog_N1_2_FD_198772 | JGI IMG/M metagenome (GOLD analysis project Ga0302272, IMG submission 198772) | Peat permafrost microbial communities from Stordalen Mire near Abisko, Sweden - III_Bog_N1_2 | ecosystem: Environmental > Terrestrial > Soil > Wetlands > Peat | place: Sweden: Abisko...
CCTAGTATGACGCGCGTTTCGCTCTCCACAGCGAGTGCGATGGACACTGGCTTACACTTGGTGTGCTCAAGCGTCTCAAGCTCGTCAAACTGCACAGAATCAACCTTGTGATACGCACGCAAAACATCTTCATTTTCGGCCTCGCATTTTTTGGACAGGTAAGCCAACTTGCGGGCCACGGTTTTGTAGGTGATTCGCAGAATCCTTGCGACCTCGTTCATGGATACCGCAGCCCCAAGGAGCCTTTGGACAAGTGGGTTTTCCCTGCGCTTGTGCTGGCGAAACTCTAACGTTCCTGTGGCGTCAGAGAACCGGTGTCCACAAGCTTTACAGCCGTAGCGCCTGACTTTATGGGAGTCGCACTTGCGCATGTAGGAGCCTGCGGAGAATGTATCAGTAGAGAGGCAGTCAGGGTTAGGGCATGAGTGTTTCATGCAGTAATAGACGAGCAACCCACAAAACTCGTACCATGAGCGATGAAAATAATTCGTGGAGAGAGATATCCAGCGCCACGAAAGAGGAGCAGTTTAAAAATGTTACTTGCAACGATTAAAGTGCGGTGGAACGGAGGGATTCAAGCGATGGTATCCTTTGAACAAAGCCACCCACAAGGTGGGGGTATCGCGATAATTCCTCCTCCCCTTCTATTACACACAATTTCCACACATAATTTTCTTACACATTTATACACGGGCGACGTTTTAAAAATGCGGTGTAAATTCCTATCAACAGATCATAGGGAGACACCATGCATACAAAGTCAAAACGCATCTTCGTAGCCGCCATCTTAATTGCTGGCGCGCTCACTGGGGCAAGTGCAGCAGCAGGGGACGCTTACACTTGGCCAACCTACTCATCTACATTGAATTACAACTTTAAAGATGCTGGGATTACTTATAGCAAACCCACAAAAGATGTCAGCGGAACTTGCGTGAATGCGGCAAAAAGCGCAAACGGAGTTTACCATGGAAATTATTGGGCGTTTTATCATGGATCCAATAAGAACTCGCTTGTTACCGAGGCATCGATTACACCAATGCTTGCTCGCTTTGACAAGGACTTTTCTTATATAACTGATACTATGGGCTGGCCTCGCGATAGTCGTGTTACGAATGGCTTTTATAGTGCAATTTATTTGTATGGTTCTGATGCTTGTACCGGTTCTAACGATAATACGGAAAAAGGCGGTTGGCAGTCTTCCATTGATGGCTACCCTGCCGTGGCTGCGTCTTACTACCCTGTATACAGCTTTGATCCTGCTAGCACATACAGCGACAAGGTAAGTCAACAAAGTGCAATGATCCACGAAGGCATCCATGCCATTCTGACCAATCTGGGCGCCGCACATATCCATTGGTTCCAAGAGGGAGGCAACACTTGGCTGCAACAAGAAATGGAAGTGCGCCGGAGCAATGCAACTGAATATACCGGCATGGGATTCCTGAATGCGGGCGATATCATGGCTCCCTTTGTGCCAATTGAGAGTTATTCCGGATGGCTATTGGATGGATCCTTTGGCGGCCCTGGCGCACAAGGCGTGGATGCCGGCGCAGGGATTTGCAATTGGCGTAATATGCTTGGTGGTGTGCAATATGGCAACTTGTTCCCAACCTTCCTTGGCCTCTGGGTTGCACAAGGCGCAGTGCCTTGGATTTGGGTGAATATCCCCAACAATAACGGCAAATACATTTTGCAATCTATGGCTGCTGCAGTTGGCGGAGATCAAGTTCGTAGCATCATCATGGAATATCGCGCTAAGCTCGCCATGCTCGATATGAAGAAATGGTCCACGGAAATGAAAAACCTACTCAATCAGAACGTCGGTAGCTCCATTGCTTGCGAATACACTCCTTGCGCAGCCACTCCAGCTGCTTGGACTGTGACGCCTTATGTTGTGACGACGGATAGCAGTGGCATTTTGGTTCCAGAAGCCCGCACCACACCGGGTTGGTCTGGAGGAAACGTCATTCCGCTGACTATTGCTTCAGGCGCAACACAAGTGAAGCTATCTCTTCTGGGTGCAAGCACAAGCATGAGTCTTCAGATTGCTTATCGCGCAACCGATGGAACTCCGGTCTATAGTACGCCGATCTTTGGTAATAATCAGGCTGTCTTGAATTTGAGTAAGGTGCCGCAAAACAGTGTTGTTTTTGCCGTCATTTGCAACACGGATTATGATTACGTAGGTGATGTGACTCGTACGACACACCACAGTTATCGCTTAAAACTTGACGCAGGTATTTCTGCCAAAGCGGATCCTTATACAAAGTGGTATAACAATTTTAAAGTCACTTATGATTGGGACAATGCAAAAGTTGTCACATCGACAAATTCATCGTCTTCAGTAACTTCGAACTCTTCATCTTCCGTTGCAAGTTCATCGTCTTCAGTAACTTTGAGTTCGTCATCTTCTGCTGTAGGTTCTTCGTCGTCTTTGGTCGTCTCAACAAAGACTATTACATACAGTCTTAATTTGCCCATTGCTAATGATTACAGTGGAACTACCATAAACGTGAATTTTGATTCGATCGCATCCGGTCTAGGAATTTCTGCATCTGCAATTGCGGCGTCGATGATCAATGGTGTCAATGCCGATGGATCTTTATATACCGGGAAAACGGCGACTGGCGATGCGGGTCATTGGTTCGCAGCAAATGGCGATGTTGTCACTTGGAATGATTCTACGGCTTACATATTTGCCGAATGGACGATGAGTGCAAAGACTGTAAAAATTGGGAATTATCCAAACAAAGTCTTAGATGGTGAAGTTTATGTGGTTCGCCAAGCATTAATTTCAGGCACAAAGAAAGTGATTGTCGAATTTGACATTACGATCGGTACGCAAGCAACAGCCAAGAGCCTTACTGAATTGAGAAAGGACTTGGGCATTACTTATAGAAATGGAATCATTGTAGCGAACTACCATATGCAGGTGGCAGGCAAGGTAAAGGTTGGTCTCTACACAGCATACGGAGCCTTGATCCAGAACGTGGTGAACGAATATCAGAAGGTTGGTACATACTCCAAAGAGATCGACTTGAAAACGATGCATTTGCCAAAAGGCGTCTATCTCATCAGACTCTCTTATCCTGGACATTCAGAAACGCGGGCGTCTATCACTTCATATTAGCCGCATATTTTTCCTTCTCAATAAAAAGTACGACTCTCGGGTTGTACTTTTTCTGTTGTGCAAAACTAAAACTGCGCTTGCAATTCTCCTCCGATCAACCAATAACGCTCTGCTTGAAGTTTTGATGGACCGCCAAATACTCGAAGCTCTACCTGCTCGTGTGGGGTAACATGTGCCATGAGTAGCGAGCGAAATAATGTTCCTGCTGCATTTGTGTATTGATGAATCTCGCTGCTTACTCCTAAACGAAACCAAGGGTGTAACTGCATCTGAGGCTCAATGTATGTGAACCAATGATCCGGTACAGCAATGGTTGCAGCTCGCTTGGGTAGATGTGCATAAAAGGCCGTGACATCCATAGAGAGCGCTTCTCGTTCTAAGTGTGGTTCGAACAGAAAGGTGAACGTTGGATCACTCCACTTTTCTTGATGATAACTCATGTTGCCGGTGAGTGAATTTTTGTTCCAATGGCCATCGAATGCAAACCCACCCACAAAGTGTAATGTGTCGTACGAATCTGATATTTGAAGGTAGCTATAAGGCTTGATGGCTGCGCTCTTGATGTGAAGCGTGTATGACAGGTAGCTATTGGTGATATGGCTTGAAATGTCGGAAATCCCGGCAGCAACATTCAGTTCGTTCCAGCTCAGTGAAGCTCCGCGCAAATGCGAGTCGGGAAATGCAGCAGCAAATAAGCCTGTGCTATGATATTCAAAATAGCGGAATGCGCCTTCGGTGTACACTAAATCGCCTGCATGTGCTGTAACATTTTCTGTGAACTGTATATTCAAGGATACACCGTTAAAGCGGATATCTGACCAACGCTCATCGACTTGGCCTCCTCCATTTGGGACGGATCCATTGTTCGATGTAATGCCTAAATCCAAAGAGACCTTGTCATCAAATTTTACATGAGCACCTAAGTTGATCTCTTGATTGGTTTCTGCTTCATGTATGCTTGAAAACGTGCGAGTTCCGTCGGCGTCAATGGAACCATTCCATATCATCTCTGTTGCCAATGCCTTAACGGATAAGCCGTGGAAAGCCCATATCGCAAGGGTTGTTGCGAGTTTCTTTTTCATTGTTTCCTTGATTTGTTTGTGAGCGGTTTGAGTTATGCTATTCCTATAAAGCGAAGTCCTTGAACTGTTACGCTTGCGAGAATCCATGCGAGAGCAATGAAGCCAAACATTTGCCCGAATGCAAATTTATTTGACACTTCGCGGCGCATTACTGCAACGGTTGTAAGACACTGAAGCGCGATCATAAAGAATATGATTAGCCCTAGTGTGCTTGCTGTGGTGAAGACCAAATGATTGGATCCATCAAAGGTTGCTTTGCGCATTGCATCTAACAGTCCGGAACTTGTATCTCCAAAACCTTGCACTGAATAGACGACCGCAAGAGCTGATACAAAAACTTCACGTGCAGCAAACGCGGCAAGCAACGCGACACCAACGCGCCAGTCAACGCCCATGGGAGTAAGCAGCGGTTGAATCCAATGCCCAAGCAGAGTTGCTACTGAATGGTCTTGGCTTGGCAGATTCATAAACAACCAGAAGCCAACTGACACCGCAAGAATTACCAAGCCCGCGCGTTGTAAATAGCTCCATGTGCGATCCAAGGTAGACACGAGAATTGTTCGTAAAGTGGGTGGACGCCACATGGGAAGTTCCACTTGAAATCCTGTGAGTGAAGGTTCGATGCGCAATAGTTTACCACCAATCACGGCAATCACCGAAGCGAAAGTAATGCTTGCAACGTAGATCCCCGTAAGGGCAAATCCTCCCAACCATAATTTGTCGGGTGGAATCAAAAATCCAAGTAGCAAGCCCCAAACAGGAAGCCTTGCCGAGCAGCTCATTAAAGGAATCACGAGCAACGTCAGCAACCGTTCGCGCCTGCCGGGTATTGTGCGTGCAGACATCGCAGCAGGGATCGCACATGCGTTCCCAGAAAGCAAAGGCACAAATGATTTTCCATTCAAGCCAATCAATTGCAGAAAGCGATCCACTAACATTGCTCCACGCGCTAAATATCCAGAGTCTTCTAGAAGTCCCATTACCAAAAAGAGCACTGCAATTTGCGGAACAAAAACAAGCACCGCTCCACAACCTGCGATCACTCCATCTGCGATAAGATGGCCAAACCAGTTGTTGCCTAATAGGCTCGAGGCAACATGACTTAGGTATGCAAACGCGCTATCGATTCCATCCATCAAAGGAGCTGCAGCCCAAAAGACGGTTCCAAAAAGCGTAGACATCACTAACGCAAATACAAGTAATCCAAGCACTGGGTGTAACGTAATGCGGTCAAGTATTCCAAGTTCAGCATGAGCAGATGATTTATTTTGCGAATTCCGTACCGTTTGTAAAACGATCGAATCAGCCCAGCGGAAATTCTCTTGAATCTCTTGCATAGTCGGCATTGAGGGCAGGGAAATCACCTTAGGTTGATCGGGCGTTCTCATCTCAATCCATGCGAGTAGTTCCGTAACACCTTCGCCTGTGCGGCCATCTACTTCAACGACTGGCGTTCCAAGTAGTCCCGAAAGCTTATCCGCGTTGATGTCCTGCTCCATTTTTTTTGCCAAGTCATTCATGGTCAGCGCAACCACAACTGATGCGCCTGTTGCTAGCACTTGTCGCACAAGGGGTAAATGCCTTGCAGGTTGTGTTGCATCGAGTAACACTATGATCAGGTGCGGCGATGAATTTGGAACTGCAAGAAAAGAGTTGAGAGACGTAAGTGCAGATAAAGCGACTTGTTCATCTTGTGAGCGAGGAATCATGGAAACAATGCCGGGAGTATCAATCACCTGACATTCGCCTGGCTCCAGCTGTTGTTTGGTCTCATGGGGCTCACAGCACTCATCGCCTTTGCGTGAAAGCGGCGTGAGATCGCCTTGCTTACGCAAACGACCAACTGAATATTCAACAGTCGCTCCAGGGTAGTTCACCGTTTTGAAACGAGATCCGGTAAGATGATTATACAGGCTTGTTTTGCCTGCATTCGGTGGTCCAATCAAGGCTATGATTTTGCATGGTTCACTGTTCATTTTCGACCTCAACAATCGTCGCATCGCTTCGGCGAAGTGCAATCATGGTTCCTCGGATTTGAAAGGCTATTGCTCCACCAAAAGCAGCTCTTGCAATAAGTCGCACCGAAGTTCCTGGGGTAAATCCAAGCTCAACAATTCGTTGGCTAAGTGGTGAATTCCCTGCTACACTGCGGATTTTGGCGCGTTGACCAGGCTTTAACTGGCTGATATTCTTAATGTATTCCATAAGGCTCCTTCGGATAAACCTAATATGAGATTGAGACTCTATCTCAAACAAAACTACTAAATTTTTCCTTCGCCAATCACATTCGCTGTGAATTTCTAGTCGCGAAAACTCAAAGAAGGCAAATAGAATATGAAGGTCTTTTGCAGTGCTAAACACAAAAAAGCCGCCCCCAATCGGGAGCGACTTCTTTTGTGTTGTGGGGAACTTTATGGGTCTGCTAACGCATTCGATAGGTCACGGCATAACCCGAACCCCGCGCACGCAGAATATATAAGCCCGGAGCGAGTGCAGGCATGGTTGAGCCTGCGGGCTGCTCCGCGACCAAGTGCCCAAGCATATCATAGATGCGAATGGATTGAGTTTCGAGTAATGGCTGCTGCGAAGTCAATAGCGAGACCGTTGCAGAGCTTGAACCCGTAGTAACACTAGAAGAGCCCGCGCTTGATGTTGCTCCACTCGACGTCGCAGTGCTCGAACTTGAATTCAAAGAATCGATTACACTAAAGGTGCCCGAGCGTGTAACTACTGACGTTCCACCCACGGTTGTTAAGGTGTATACATAATCGCCAGGAACCACCGTTGGCGCTCCAGAGAACGATACCGTTTGGGCTGCGTTATCAATCACCGCATTGATTCCTGCAGGCACGCCTGCGACTGTAATGCCCGTTGCATTCAGCCATGAGAAATAGAACACCGCAATCGCAGAATCGACCTGAATTATTTGTGTTGACGCACCTGGACCATGCTTCACAATCTGTGGATCAGTAGAGGCGCTAGAGCTAGATGTAGCAACGCTTGAACTCGATACGACTGCACTTGAACTGGATGCTATGCTTGAACTTGCAACAGTAGATGATGTGCCTGTGCTTGCTTCTACGAGTACAGAGACCGTTGTGGTGAATGTGGTTCCATCACTTCCCTTCACCGTAAAATCGAATGAGCCTAATCCCTTGTAGCTAGCAGTAGGAGTGAAGCGTGCGGTGTGGCCGTCAGCTAAAATGCTTAAGGTACCCTTGAGTCCATTGGCGGTTGTAAACGTTGGTGCAACCGATTTGAATCCTTGCGTGAAGGCGAGTAAATTAATGTCTACGTAAGCAGCCCCAAGGGTTCTTGCGTGGTTTGCACCTAACCAATTGATATAAGCTTCGACCAATGCATAGCCGTCACTTCCAATCGTCATCGCATCGTTCATGCTCACATTGCTTCCCATCGCAGCTTCCCAAAAATCTGGCATGCCATCGTTGTCTGTATCGGTAGGCTTAGTGCCGCTTGCGATGGTGCCGTAGCCATTGCTGGTAAGGCCAGTTTGCGCTTGGCTTGTATACAGCGATGACGGTCCTGATTTACCCATGGAATTTACTTGGCTCCAAATCAAAGAATCCAATTGATCGTACGGGCGAGTGCCTGTCAAAGAGGTGACAATACGAAACGCTGAGGCCGCGCTATATATAGGATTGCTGCTTGTGACTGTAGACCAAGGAGATGTCAAAATTGTTCCTGGGCCTTGATACCAGTAGGGTGTTGTGGTTGATCCATTCAATACGCCATCTCCGTCATCATCGAGCATGTTGCCGCTGTAATAGATCGACTGATTCTTATCGACTTGATACCAAGTATTTCCACTCGTAGAAGGTCCATAAATGAAGTAGTTGTTCACGATGTCGTGATTAAAATTTGTGCTAGTGTGTGTGGTGTAAGAAGCCTCGTTATTGTATTCCACATTGTTTACAAAAACATCGTTCACTTTCGCTAGTGGATTTCTGTTATGCGAATTCACAAATGCGTTGTAATACCAAGACCAATTGCTGTTTACCGATTCGCAATGTGCCCCAAATTGTTGTCCAATGGGATCTGCAATTAAACTGTATTGAAACGAAATATTAGTCACAGGATTGTTCACATAATCATCGCTCACACCATCGATATTATTCCATGGCGCAAATTCAAAAGAGCAATGATCGAGAATCACATTGTGTGCCAAATACAAACTCAAAGCATCGTCGCCAGTACTTGCGGTTTCGCTGCCCGGCCTAATGCGCACATAGCGAATAATGATGTTCGATTTTTTCGCGCACGAAAGTTCGCCGCCGCGAAATCCAATACCACCACCAGGAGCTGTCTGGCCTGCGATGGTAATATTGCTTGAAATGCTTACCGCTGTTTTCAACGTAATGTATCCGCCCACATCGAACACCACAATCCGATTCGAAGCGCTCACAGCATCGCGGAACGATCCGGTGCCTGCATCTGCAAGGGTTGTCACGTGGTACACCGTGCCGCCACGGCCACCTGTCGCTCCATTTCCAAAACCCATTGCCCCTGGAAATGAGATGGGAGTAGCCGCGAAGCTTATTTGCCCAAGAATCATGAGCACAGAACTAAGTAGGACTCGACGGAACATAACAAACTCCTTCTGTCAACGACTGCTTCTAACCTAGATTCAGGATCAGCGTCCTTTCGAATCGCAGGATTTTTCCGTTGTCCATAGACAACACTTTGATCAACGAATATTGGGCGCATCCGTTGAGGGCAAGAAGCGTACGCTATCCGTTACCTCAACGGTCGGGCACTATTCCATGGGCAGCGAGCTACCTCATGGAACGCTGCCACGCTATGCGCGTCAGCGCCCTACGGGTCACGATCCCTTGCGCAAAGAAAATACAAGAGTAAAGAGTAACGGTGTATAAGTCCCCGACCGATGTGCTGCCTGTTCGCGTACTGGCAGCTATGCAAGGCTCAACCATTGCAACCTCAGGTTGCTAGTGGGGTGCTGTTCACTATGTGGAAATCCAGCAAAGCAGGAGTGGTTACTATTAAGAGTAGAGAGGAAAGGTTAGGTGTTGTTACGCTTCACTCGTCCAATATTTTTTGCATTAATTGCTTTATATGCTTTCGTATCAAGGCCTGTGATATCACGTATGAAACAGTTGCAGCCTTTGGCAAGCGCATTCCTTTAACAACAAGGGCAAGTCCTCGCTCAAAGCCTTGAGACAACCCCTGAGACAAACCTTCGTCGATCCCTTTCTGCCATTGGTATTCGAGTGCGCATTTCGTAGGTAAATACAGGGCTTAGCGTCATGGCAGCTTGGTCGCCATCTCGTGCTGCTGGTGGTTGCGATTACCGTGAAGCTATGTGTTTCCTAGCACCCCGAGCAAATTGCTCGCGAGTATGCGTGCGAAAGGTCGGGGAAAATAGTTGGACACAGGGGCAAATTATTTTTTTCGCCCCCATACCAAACTCCGCACTTGTTCGTCATATACAAGAAACGGAGGTAAATATGCTCGAAGAGCTTCAAGATGTTTTGGCGGTGTGGACGATTATTGAAATGGGGTTTATTCCCAATCAAGATGACTTAGTGGAGTTCGATGCCGAAGACTACATCAAGGCAAATCACAAACAGTCCATGGGGATTGATACTAACTTGCGTTGGTATAAAATAATGCCGCCAGCATATTACTTTGAAGAAGGAATCTTTGAGCCCACTGATTTGCCCAAGATGGTCAAGGGCAAAGAACTAGGGGTTCTTAGTGAAAATGACTTCGAACGACTTTGGGATGCCGTTAATTTTATTCATCGCACTTGCGCTCAGTCAAAGCAAAAAAACATGACCGATCGAGAAAAATTGGAGTACGTAAAAAAGGTTGTGCTAAGCATGTTCAAAATTACTGTGATTAAAGAACTCCCTAGAAAGTAACCAACATTATTGTTCTGCCTGTGGCAAAGTCGTCTGCGACAAAACCGAATCCCATTGCAACGACTCGGCAGACGGTCACGAACCCAATTTGAAATACCAATAGACTAAGCGATAGCAACCTTGGTAAAATGCTTGAGCTTTTATCTATGAGGCGTACATGTCCATCATGGGGTCTTTGTTCAGAGAAACTTATTTTGCTGAACGCGAAGAATTTTCGAGATTCAGATACCGATTCTTCGGTGTAATTGTCGCCTTCGGTTTTATTAGCTCGTCGCTGTTTCTGCTTGCGAGTTATTTTGGCGTAAACAAAATTCCTGAAAATGATCTTATAGCGATGCGAATCCATGTTGTTTCCTCGATGGTTACGTGGCTGTTGTTGCGAATTTGTCGTCAGTGGTTTTACCAACTTTGCTGGGTTTATGGTTCGATTACGTTCTATGTTATTACCGCTGCTCTCATCTGGGTTCCCAGCGATGAGCTTCGTATCCTTTGGTTCTTTCTGAGCATCCCAGCGTATTACTTACTGCTGGGGCGCATTCCTGGGGTAGGGGTTACGCTATTGTCTATGTTGGTGATTACTTGGGCAAACAGGTATGCCATCGTTCCATATTCTCCTAACGCCATAGCCACAGGTCTTATTGGTATGGTCTATATAAGTGCCTTCTTTTTTGTGTATATGGAACGGGCGCATTCTTTTTTCAATCGTATGATTGAGTCCAATGAACAGCTGCGGTATTTGGCCTCGCACGACCCTTTAACGGGAGTATTGAATGCACGTACTTATTATGAAGTGGCGAATCATCTGATCGCAATTGCCCAAAGAGAATTGTCGTCGTATTCAGTTCTGTTTGTCGATCTAGATCACTTCAAATCAATTAATGATACGCATGGTCATGAATCGGGAGACCTTGTGCTAAAAGCGGCTACGAGTGTCTTGCAGTCTGAATGTCGTGAAAGCGATATCCTAGGGCGTGTCGGTGGGGAAGAATTTTCCGTATTCCTTCCCAACACAGACTTGGAAGGAGCGTTGGTTGTTGCCAACAAACTTCGAAAAGCGATCGAAGAGCTAATGCCGAGCATTGATGGAAAAACCCTGCGGATAACGGCAAGTATTGGCGTTGCTGTAAACCAGAATAGTTATGGATCGATAGCCGATGTGCAACGCGATGCCGACCAAGCTATGTATGCAGCAAAACAAAAAGGGCGCAATTGCGTAAGTAGCTTGTTTTAAAAGCCATCCCTAGAATCGAATGCTCCACAATAATTTGTACACTCACTTGCGGCTTACTCCCGCAGTCGTTCCTCGCACAACAACCATGCCTTTGTGCCTTGTAAGGCTTGATGTTCTCGACGAGGTTAGTATCTGATAGATCATTGCGCGAGCAACCGAAGCGCAAGAGAATCGAAAGCTGGTGAGGTTTGAACGTAGTGCTTCTAAGGTATCGTCGAAGCCTGCAACTGAAATGCATTTAGGCACAGGAATTTTGCGTTCTCCAAGCCAGTTTAGAGCGTTCAATGCGCAAACATCATTTGCTCCAATCCAGGCAGTGGCTCCGCTTGCGAAGGCCTGTTTGAGTAAGGGAGCCATGTCTTTGCGAATTCGATTCCAACCAAGTTCTGCAATCATAAAATTTCGCACTCGTTCACTTGAACCTTCAATAATGTTTGCAATTGTTGCGGCAGGAAATTTTTTCACTAGAAGCGGATCCGTTTCTGCAGGCATTAATCGATCCCATTCAGAATCTCCATTCAACGAGAATATTTCAACACGAGCTCCGCATTTTTTAGCCTCTTCTTCAATTCCCTTCAAACGCTTTTGCGACCAAGGGTTTGCGTGCCAAGGTGAAATGAAAGCAAGATGTTTATGCCCTAGCTCAAGCAAGTGGCGTGTGAGCAAAGAACCATTTTCCGCAGAGTGGCCTTGGTCATGAAAATGAATGCGGGAATTGATTGAATTTGTATCCAGATTATGCTCGTCGAACCATACACAAGCTGGCAATTTTAACTTCGAAACCTCTTTGCAAATTGCCATGGGATCTTGGTAGTGCCATGACGTTGCGATGACTCCTAACGTATTCGTTTCGGGTCGAATTGAGCCTCCATTCCAAACGCTGCGAACCAAAGAAAGACCTGCAAGAGACGCTTGAACTCCAAGCTCTCTCCAAAAATCAGATTCGCGATCGGAGTCCATGCGAAAGTGTCCATCGGGGGCGCCTGCGCCAAGGCAAAGAATGGTTGGAGACGATACCTTTCGAGATGATTTGGGTAGCGCAAGAAAGTGGAAGCGACCGTGCCTCAGCAGGAGCTTTGCTTGTACGGCCATGTCCAAAACCTTGCTTACAGTTTGTGTGTGACAATTCCATTCCGTCGATAATTCTTTGATCAAGGGAAGCGGAGAGTCCCATGGATAAATTCCATCTTCAATTCCACGTTTTAACTGCGCAAAAAAATCATCAGCATTCAAGCGCGATTCAATTTTTACTGGCGTGGGAATTTCACCAACGCGCCAAAGACCCGATCTAGGCCTTGATTCTACAAGCTTTCTTTCGCGTAAAATATCCAAAGCCTGTTGGACAGTGCGCGTACTTGCTCCATATTTAGCGGCCAAATTTCGCACAGTTGGCAATTTCCCCATATGCAATTTCGGCAGTTCTTTTGCAATGGTATTCGATAAATCATTCGCAGTAGTCATCATTCACAAAATACCATATTCTAAGGGCAATAAAACAGAAACACAGATATCGATGATTCGAGAATAACAGCATTTTCGGAAAAGCGGGTTATGGATACATTGATCATAGGCAACACTATTCACGGGAAAAAACCATGAATCGCATCTCGATATTTTTGGCTTCTATGCTTCTTGCTATAGCATTTTCCTCCGCTGCGATGACTTTTGTGCATCCAGGAACGCTCGATGGAAAACAAGAACTCGACTATGTGAAATCCCAGATTGCTGTGGGCGCTGAGCCGTGGACAAGTCAGCTAAATAGCATGATCAGCACCGAGAATTTGGCACAGGCTCCATCACCAGCAACCACGATCAACGCGAACGACAATACCTCCGCAAATAATTCTAGAGATGATTCTCGCCGAGCTTATGGAAATGCTCTTGCATGGTATCTTACTGGTAACGAGACATATGCAAAACAAGCTGTGGCTATTTTGAATGCATGGTCTGTCCTCACCAGTATCACAGCAACAGATCAACAAAAATTATTGCAAGGTGGTTGGCTTGGTGCACTGCTTGGCCCTGCAGCAGATATTATGCTTGGTTATCCTGGTTGGGCGGTTTCCGACATTGCAAATTTCCGCGCCATGCTTAAGCTTGCATTTTACCCTGTGTTGAATGTGATGAGTACTTGGAATGGCAACGTTGACCTTACTCAAATCGATGCGATGATGTCGATTGCTGTGTTCATGGAAGATGAGACGGAATTCAATCTCGGCTTAACCCGCCTTGCATCACGAGTGCCTAATTACTTCTATCTCACTACAGACTCCAAACCAAACGTGACTGTGTGGAGCACTCCTACACTCTGGGTTGATGGACTTACACAAGAGACGTGTCGCGATAATGATCACCATGCTCAGTTTGCAATGAGCGCAGCCATTGGTGCTGCTGAAGTGGCATGGCATCAAGGCGTAGATGTGTACACAACTTACAGGTCTCGTTTCATGGCTACAGAAGAACTCATGGGCTTGCAAGAAACCTCTGGAAGTATGCAAGGAACTTGTTCAAATAATGTGACTTCTAGCGATGTCTATGATACATGGGAAATTGGTTACAACCATTACCACACGCGCCTTGGCCTTGCGATGCCTAATTCGCTAGCGATGATTATGCAGAATCGTTCCACCCAAAGCAATCAAGGGGCATGGAATATTTTCTATGAAACACTAACCCATGCAGATATTAAGTACGTAACTTCAGCTGTGCAAGGAAAAATTCATGGTGTTGCATCCTCTTTTGTTGTCTTGCATCATGATGGAATATGTGAGATCAAGGCGAGTAAGGCTGGAATGTTTGAGGTTACAGCTCTCGCTTTGGATGGTTCGCTGCTGAGCCATAGCAATGTGCAAATCGCTGCAGGCAAGTCTTGCCTTGTTTCCCTAGGGCTTGAGCGTGCTCGTGCGGGAATGTACTTAGTGCGTGTGCATTCTGCTGAAGGAACGCAAGTTCTCAAGTTCATGAAGTAATGCGACGGTTTAACCGTGTGAGTTCCCAACCTTATTGGGCAAGAGCCACACGAGTCCAAAACATACAGACATAGCGGCCACAGCAACAATCAGGCTTTGCTCCATCGCATGAATGTGTCCACCAATTTTCATTGCAGAAAAGAATACTGATGTAATGACAGCTGAGCCAACGCTACCAGCTAATTGTTGCACCGCACTAAGCGAACCACTTGCGCTCCCCGCTTCATCTTGCGCAATGTCTCCAATCACAACGTCAAACAAGGTTCCGAAGCAAAGCCCCATACCAAACCCCATGGTGAAGATCGCAGGGAAAAGGCTCCAAGGTGTGATAGAGTAGGAAGAGTTCAATTGCAGATAAAGTAGCGTTGCGCCAAGTGCTGTCACAGAAATTCCTATCGAGATTAGCTTCTTGCCTAACTTTGCAATGAATAACATACCCACTACAGAGGAGAGAATAATTCCAATCATTAATGGTGTGAGTTGTAGTGATGCTTTGAATGGTGTGGAGCCTAAGCCCTCTTGCAGAAAAAGCGAGAGCACATAACAGATTCCATTGACCACGGCAAAATACACGAGTCCAAGAATTAAGCCAGAGGTAAACCCGCGATTTTTAAGCAACGATGTTTTGATCAATGGATTTGCAGCGACGACCTGTCGCCAACAGAAGAGTGCAAAGAATATCCCACCAAGAGCGAGCCACAATTTGGGATAAAAACTCCACCCATTATTGGCGCCTTCAATTAAGCCATAAAGCAGAAAGAACATTGTTCCACCCAGCAGACTTGAACCGATTCCGTCTAAGATTATCGAAGGGTTTCCACGATCTTTCGGAAGAATTTTTGCCGCAGCAAAAAAGCCAGTTGTTCCTAGAATAAGATTGATCAAAAACATGGAACGCCACCCCGTATTTGCAATATTTGCATGAATCAAATAGCCAGCAAGAATTGGTCCAAGTATAGTAGACACTCCCATAGCAGGACCAAATACAGAGAACGCTTTTTCTTGCATTGCGCGAGGGAAATTTTTTGTCATGATCGCCATGCCTTGGGGGATCAAAAATGCACCGAATGTGCCTTGCAGCAAGCGCGATAAGATCAGCATTGTTGGATTAATAGCAAGCCCGCAGCCCAGTGACGCCAAGGTAAAGCCAGCAATGCCTAGCATGAATAGACGACGTTGCCCATACTTGTCACCTAAGCGCCCACCCAAAACAAGAAATACACCCATGGTAAGAGCATAACTTGTTCCAAGCCATTGAATCAGGTGTTGACCTCCGCCCAAGCTATGTGAAATCAGGGGGGCTGCAATATTGGTGAGAGTTGCATCAAGCAAATCCATGATGTCGGCAGCAAGCACGACGATGAGGATAGCCCAAAGCCTTGTGGGGGATAATATTGTCGCATCGTTGCTGTTTTTTGACGAGTTCATTAAGAGCCTTTCTTGGGTTGAAATCTATTGGCCATCGAGGAACGCAAAACACCATTGATGATCGCATCGAGCGCCCAATGAAAGCGAGCTCGCCCTCCTGAGAACAAATCTTTTTGCAATTTAAAGATTGCGGGAAATTCTGTATCCGATACATGTATGATGGTTTGTTGCAAGCGGTTCAGATTGTCGTCGCGATATTTGCGCTGTGTCTGTTCTGCTGCGATTGACGTTGTGTATAGAAGCAAAAGGTCGATCGTCCAAGCGGCATCTCTATTGGAGAATTTGCCTTCTAAAAGTGTGGCCAGTATTGCTTCTGTAAACTTTAAAGAATTGGGGCCAGAAGCATAAACAGATAAAGCAAGTTGAGCAAGCCCTGGAGTCGTGCATAATACTTGGAAATAGGATTCTAGGATCGCTATCAGTTTTGGCCGCCAAGTCTTTTGAGACTTGAGTTGCAAAGAGACCTTTCCCAATGCTTTGTCGAGAATTAGTTCTTGCAAAGCCTCTAGATTGTCGACGTAAACATAAAGTGAAGCCGCTCCAGTATCGAGTTGGATTGCGACTTTTCGTAAACTCAACGCTTCAATTCCCCCAGCAATAAGAAGTTGTAGCGATGTGTCAACAATTAAGTCGATACTTAGAGGAGTCTTTGCTGGCCGACTTCTTCTATTGTGCTTGGTTTTGGCTTGATCGAGTGAAATCATTTCATAACATTAGCTTAACGAACGGTGTTCGTCAAGAACGGTGTTTGTTATATCGAATTAGCATTTTTGAAATGATTTTCACCAATAACCAGCCCTTTAACGTATCTTCCATGCAGCCTTAAGGAGGCCCAGACATGGAAAATACGACGGATGGAACACACGCATACTCCACCAACGACGTCTACGGCGACCCTAACGAGATCCAGAAGAACTTGCAACGGTTCATGAATAAGGATGATCGCATTACCTTTAAACTCGTGAAAGCCAACGTGAATACCTTCTTTATCTGGACCGAGAAAGACGAATATGAGATGAAGATTGTACGCACGAAATTACGCGGTGTGCTCGATATTGAATTCAAGCCAAACGAAGCCGCTGTAAGCTAGTCTAATTGCCATAGGCGTGGATAATTCCAAGTCCATTGCTCAGGGTTTTCACGGATCCAACTTTCAAATTCCGAAGCAAGCATTTGACTGAGTTGTTGTTGATCATATCCACCAGGGTATGCAGATTCGAACTTGATGACATGCTCATTGCCTTTACGGATTGCGCGCACGGTAACGATCGTCGCGCCTTCTTGGCAGGCCTCTAGAGGCAGTCTCAACCAAAAATAGGTGGGTCGACTAAATAGTTCTACGCGGGTGCCTTTGCCTGTGCGGGATTGATCTAGCATCATGGCGACCATGCCTTTTTTGCGGATCAGTTCGCGTAAAAGTTTTGGCGCTTCACTTGGGCTAACAATACGCAAATTCTTTACTGCGCGAGCCTTGTGTAAAAAGCGTTCAATGGCTCCACGGCTGTGCTTTGATGTGATTAGACTAACCGGATATCCTTGGTTTGCAATCGCGCGATGCAGCATTTCAAATGCACCGATATGAATGCTGACAACGACAATGGGCTTTTGATCATTCAATAAATTATGCAGCAATTGTGCGTTGACCACCTGTACTCTTGCTTCCGTTGCTTGGTGGCGAACTAAATAACGTAAACTGTCTAAACCGTTATAGAATAAGGATCGATAGACATCGATTGGCGAATGCTGTTTTATTTTTGCTGCGACCATGTGTGCAGAAACGCGTTCAACTTCCAACTTGCAAAGCCTTCGATAGCATGGCCAAAGAAGTTTGAACAGAATTGGGTTGAGTCGAAGAGGAATTCTTGCAAGGCCTGCTGCAATAAGGCGAAGAAGCGCATACTGCAGCCAAAGGATCATAGGGTAAACTCTAGAATTCCTTTGCCAAGCTCGCGCTCAAATAGTTCTGCATCGAGCCCTTCGCCAGCATAGCTTAGTGTTGGCGAAATTTCGTAAAGCACATTTGCTTTGAGGGGAGCCTTTGCGCGAGTAAGCCACCGGCGGTGCAGCTTTCCAATCATGGCACGCGCTGTTGCTGGTGAATCATTCCCTTCTGCATTTTTAACTGGTGCAAATTCATCGTCGCGGGTCACGCCAAAGGGAAGCATGGTTCCCAAGATCGGGAAGGAATCAAAGAGGAATTGCTCGAACTTCCAAGCATTAGGAGCATCGGGTGTATTGACTTCTTTTTGTGGTGTCCAATACGCCACTTTCTTATGTGCGGCATGCCATGGGAGTGGCTGGTGTTCTAGCTGGCGCAAGGCTTGCATGCGGAACAGGTGAACCGCGATGTTGCCTCCATCAAATGTTAAACTTCCGTCGTCGTTTTTCTTATCGCGAAGTTCGGCGGGCAAGTCACTGTATTCAATCACACTTGGCTTTCCATTTTGGAAGGCAAAGATGCCCACCTTTTCTTCTGCAGAACATTTGGAAACAACCTTCGAGGCCGACTTCATATCCGCTGTGCAAGCTAGAGCGCCAATAAAAAATGGATCGCAAATTTTCACCAAAATATTATCGACAGCGTAAAGAAATACATAGCGCACGCCTTGCTCGGACAACCAGTCTAGGCATCCACTGCGTGAGAGTGCGTGGAAACATCCTCCATTCCCATCGGGCACTAAAGCTAAGCGGGCAGGGGCTTCGCGGAGAATGCAGCCATTCGCATCGAGTGCAGGAATCATGGCTTGTGGAAAGCAGCGAATCTTTGCTGGATCAAGCCCAAAATAATTGTTTTCTTCAAAATGCGCGACGGTTTCTGCATGGTTCAGTGGGCTTGTCATGATGCACCAAGGCACCTGCTTCTTGAACAGCAATTTGAGGCGCAACAAACGTTCTGCTTGGATCTGAAAAATGCTTTTGCCGCTGGGCAGTCCAATGCGATATGCGCCCTTGGGGCCTTCAAAGCCAAGGCGAGAGCCCTGACCACCAGCAACGAGAAATGCGGCAACTTGCCCTTCTGCAAGAACGGACTCTCCTGCAGAAAGCCACATTTCACGGCGAGCATCATCTGCGGCAAGTGTAAATGGCATGGGGTCTAGGTTTTGTAAGCCTTCGCGTTGTTCTTTGTTCTGAGCAAGTTCGGCGTGCAAGGAGCGCAGTTGGGTTAAATCTTGTTCTGCAATTTGTTCTGCAAGCTCTTGGCGCTGTTGCAGATTCAGGCTATCCCAACCGTCGAGTAAATGCAATTGTTGCGCGGGGCCAAGCATAGCCTCGAGTTGTTCACGTGTAGCCATGGAAAACCTCTTAATGTCCGGTAAAGAAAATTACCAGTCCGGCAATGAGTGCAAAGACTGAAACCAAATGCATGCGCCATGCAATCTTTGAGTTGAGCAGTGGCTTTGAAGCAAAACGATCTTTCCATTTCATTTGGAAATGATGATGAATCGGTGCGCACAAGAATATGCGTTTGCCCCCAGAAGCCTTGAACCATAGGATTTGCAAGGCCACAGAGCCCGCTTCTGCAATGATTACAAGGGCGATAATGGGCATGAATAGTTCTGCGCGAATCAAAATAAACATGATGCCAATAGCCCCGCCAAAGCCTACTGCGCCTGCATCTCCCATGTAGATTTCAGCGGGAGGTGAATTGAACCACAGATAGGCAAGAAAGCTTCCGAGAATAGCAGACGCTAAAGGAAATAACTCATCGGCGCCAGGTAAGAATGGCACGTGCAAATATTGCGAGAAGATGAAATTTCCACTGAAGTATGCGACCAATCCTACAAACACCATGCAAGTCATGATGGGCACAGAGACCAATGAATCCAAGCCGTCGGTGAAGTTTGTGCCGTTTGCTGCTGCAGTAATAATAAACGACATGAAAGCGATGAAGGCCCAGTTGGGAAGGTATGGATGCCAAATGGTTGGCTTAATGAATGGCACCGTGAGGTGGCCTTTGAGCTCGGGAATAAATTTGTATGCAAAGATTGCGACCAAAAGGCTAAAGAGAAAATAAAGGAAAAGGCGAAGTGAAGAAGAAATGCCATCGGCCTTGTCTTGGTAATCTTTGGCGCTCATTTTTCCCGTTGCTACCAAACGCTTATTGCGAATCTTGGCAATGTCATCCACAGCACCGACGCCTGCATATGCAATTAAAATTGTGAGAGTAGAAATCACATAGCTGTTCATTTTGCAGAAGATTAACGACGTGAATACAGTCACGATTACGAGCAATAAACCACCCATAATCGGTGGCGATTTCTTGTCGCTATTCTTGTCAAAGTCAGACGTCGCATCAAGGCTTTGCAAATAGCGGATGTAGCGGGGCATGGTCATCATGACTAGGATAATTGCCAATAGCGCTGCGGCCCCAGAACGAAATAGTCGACCGTCAAAAAGCGGGTTTCCGGTCAGGTGATAAATCCATTGGGCTATCATGTAAATTCTTCGTGGGTTAGATTCGTTAAATAATGACCAGAATGTAGCAAATGGAGCCTTTTTTGCGAAAAGAATCCAGCCTTGTCGGAAGATCCAATTCTCTTGTCGGAAAAGCGGTGTCAACCCTGTTGGATGTAGGTAATATTGGTGAAGTCTACTCACCCCAATCAAGGATACGTTATGTCTTGCTGTGAATCCGAAAAGAAAGAAGAATGCTGTTCAACCGAAGCTGGTAAAGAGGAGTGTTGCAAGGAATCTCATTGCTGCTGTAGTGGGAAGCATCGTAAGATCAAGTGCCTTGCAATAGGTGCTGCAATCATTGCTGGCATTTTGCTAATTGCAAAACTATTCCGTAGCAAGAAAGACTAAGGATGGCTCTTTAACTTTGCTGCGAGTGCCAAGCGTGCCTCGCGGCGAAGTCCTGCCTGTTCATAGCGTCTAATCTGATCTTGTGTCTCTGGGATCACAGGTTGAATGGCAACCGGCTCACCACCAGGACCCACTGCGACAAACGTCAAGTACGCAGGGCAAACCAAAACCTCTTGTTTAGAGCCAGGGCGCCAGCCAGTTACGCGCACTCCAACTTCCATCGAAGTATTGAACACGCGGTTTACCGAGGCTTTCACCGAAAGAATTGTTCCAGAAGGTGCGGAGCTTTTAAAGACTAATTGATCCACCGAAATGGTTACGATATTAAGTTCTGAATGGCGATAGGCAGCAACGCCTGCGACCTTATCTACCATGGCCATTAGGTTTCCACCGAATATTGATCCATACACATTCACATCACCAGGTTGCACGAGTTCGCTGGACTCAATCAAGGATGCTGACACTGGTTTTCCGATAATTGACATCATTAATCCTTTGTTGCTTGTGAATTCACTAGTCTTTGACTGTGCGTTGCAAGGTCTCAATTCGCTCTTTCGACCAAGAATTAAAACGATCTTCGGCAATTGCAAGGCGTGCTTGGCGCATCAGTTCTAAATAGAAATGCAGGTTGTGTAAAGTCGAAAGTTGCATCGCTAAAATTTCACCGGCGTTGTGCAAATGGCGTAAATATGCGCGGGAAAAATTACGGCAAGTGTAGCAGGTGCAATCTGGATCGGGAGGAATATTCGTTTGCTGAGAATGTCGCCCGGCCTTATAGTGCAACACTCCTTGCGAGGTAAACATCATTCCATTACGGGCATTGCGCGAGGGCATTACGCAATCGAACATATCGATGCCACGCGAAATGAGTTCGAGCAGGTTCCACGGTGTGCCTACTCCCATCACGTACCGAGCACGATTGGCTGGTAGCCATTCGCTACTAGCTTGGGCAACATCGTACATCATTTCTGTGGGTTCACCCACGCTTAATCCGCCTAGCGCGTAGCCATCTACATCGAGTTCAATCAAATGCTCGATGGCTTGTTTACGCAGCTCTGGGAACATGGAACCTTGAGCGATTCCAAAGAAGAATTGCCGCCAAGGATGCACCGGTGGATTTTCTGCAAGCCAAGTCATTGCGCGTTCCGTCCAACGGCGAGTAAGGTTGAGCGAGAACTGCGCTTCTTTTTGCGTAGCAGGGTAGGGAGTACATTCATCGAAAGCCATGATG
>Ga0302272_1000334_pt1 | contig 21667 bp, 17 predicted proteins | sample III_Bog_N1_2_FD_198772 | JGI IMG/M metagenome (GOLD analysis project Ga0302272, IMG submission 198772) | Peat permafrost microbial communities from Stordalen Mire near Abisko, Sweden - III_Bog_N1_2 | ecosystem: Environmental > Terrestrial > Soil > Wetlands > Peat | place: Sweden: Abisko...
ATCTCGGAAAAAAGTCAGCAACAAATGTGTTCACACAGACGTTACGTGATGCCCTTGGATTATATAACACACAGATGAAGAAGGCGTCGGTGCGTACGCCTGGTAATAACACAACTAACCCAACTAGCACTGCAATTGTGATGTACCCACCGATGCTCGCCCAAGTGTTTTCGGCGGTTTATGGTACTAAGTGGCCGCAGGTGGTGAAGCATGTTGAGTCAACTACGAGCATAAATCTCGATGGGAGCACTGCGTATGATAGTGTATCTGAACCTGCAGTCGCATATGTTCAGCCGAAATACAATGGAGTTAGAGGTGTGTTTGCATACGACATCGCGACCAGCACTGTCATTATGTATTCGCGCCGGAAGAATATTTACCCAGGATTTGCTTATATTAAGGCAGAACTTGCGCCGATTCTTGCATCTTATTGGAATGCCGGTACACAACTTTACCTTGATGGCGAACTCTATAAACACGGCGTTGCTCTTCAAGACATATCTGGTTATGCCAGGCGGGAAGATCAATCTACCGACATTAAGCTTGGATTTATGATGTATGATTGCTATGTTGCAAATCAGCCTGAGATGTTGTATGTATTTCGCAAGTCCATCATTGACAAAATATTCTCGGGTACGCTCGTATATACACAACAAGTACCAACATCAGAATGTACCAGCTATGAATGCGCGCGCGTAATCTATGAAACTGCCCTTGCGTCCGGCTATGAAGGCGCAATGGTGCGTCTTAATGCACCATATCGAGTGTCTTATAATGAATACCACAGCGCAGTGTTACTCAAAATGAAGCCGACGTTCGACGCGGAATTAGTTGTGGCAAGTTATGGTGTCGCAACCAAGGGCAAGGCCGCCGGCGCATTGATGATCATTTGCGAATCCGCAGCCACTGATACACAACCTTCGAAGCAATTTCCGGTTACACCTGCGATGGAAATAGTGGAACGTGTTGCGTTGGCCACTCGTATGGCCACGGTTGAACCTAACGGCAAGACTCATTTTGAGAACCATTGGCTCGGTCGCAAAATCATCGTGGAATACGACGAGCTCAGCAAAGATAATGTGCCGCTGCGTGCGCGAACCCGATTAACAATACGCACATGGGATTAGCGCCGGGGCTAAAGCCCGCGCCACCAGCCCTACATATGCTCTGTACCCGCTCTATTACATTCTTTTTTTATGTAATTGTTGTGTTGTGGGATTGGGGAAAAAATAACTAATAACTAATAACTAATAACTAATAACTAATAACTAACGTCTAATCGTGTGTCTTATATCCGGCACGGTGATGTAAATCGCAGATGCGTAAGTGATGTCAACGAGGTTAAATCTTCCTCGACGATCGTTCCCTGACTATCTATGATCGTCAGCGACGTAAGATTTGTCAAATTGAGAATTACTTTCTTAGTGGCAGGGGACCCGTAAATAGTAAGTGTATGTAGTTGTGTCATATGTCGTACATAACCATAAGGTGCATATCGCATGTAAATATGTAATTGCCGCAACGATGTAAGCTGGGTCAGCTTATTAAAATCATCAATTGGGTTATACACCCGCAATATAGTGATAGGCAATGACACCAACGAGGTAATAGACAGCGTTGACAAATTTGCACAATGAGGTTTTCGCATTGTTATATCGGTAAGCGATCGTAATCCAGACACATCACATACTGGCGCGTCAAGGCGAGTAAGCGATGTCATCATATAAAGATCACGCACACACACATTTGCACGAAGACGTTTTAGCATGGGCATGGGTGGCAACCATGCGTCAGGCACATCTTCATCAATATCATCGATATTTAATGACGTCAGTGATGACATTACGGCCAAACTGAAACCGATGGAAGAATTTCTAATGTAAAGTTTTTCAATACGTGTGAGATGTGTAATATCGACCAAGTTTCTGTGATCAATGATTTGTAACGATCGCACCTGTGGAACTAGTACAGTATTAATGTCAGTGAAGCTAATTATGAGATGTTCACACGTTAGGGCTTGGCCATGTTGGCCAAACCCATGTTGGGTTTCGCCAAATAGGGCCAAGATCTGATCGCAGCACGTTATATCGTGAATTATTAGTTCATGGATATGTGATTGTGCGGCAAGAATCGTAAGTAGATTTTTATTAGTTTGCACGAATACACTATGCCAATTACGCATTTGTTTTAATAAGTGTCCCGGGGCAGTTTCGGCGGTTCCAGTGACGCTGCCATGTATCAGTGACTGTTCGCGAGTCCATGTGCATATAAGCTGCCATGGTACTATGTCAGTGGGTATTCGTATAGACACACCGATGATCCATTTCCATATATCGTGTAGTTGGTCGCGCGGTTGGACTACCAACATTTTAATTATATACCTCTATATCTATTCAATTGTACACTAACTACCTGACTAAGAAATAATGCATCTGTTTTTTTCCTTAATATCTCGCACAAGTGGTTCGCCAATGGTCGCATCCAATGCAACATGCGAGTATTCCGGCATGACAACATCCCGATTGAGTGGCGCCCAACATTCCCAATGTGTATCCCAGTCCGCGTATGGGAAAATGATACATCCGTCTCCGTTCCAGTTTGGTCCCCACGAGTTCTTAAGAATAAACCCATCGTGGTTATATCCAACCACTGCAAGACTGTGCCCGTGACCATCCGTGTTGTCATGCGAGCGTTTGCGCCAGAATGATGGCCGCGTTGTATACAGCGGCAACACAAGGTAACACGGGCCGATCTCGCGGACGGCGCGTTTAAGTCCGGCGCATGTCAGCACGCGGGCAAAGTTGGTAAATCTGTGATCGGCCGCAATATCATAATGATGATCGACTGGATTTGTCGTTGGTTCATGGTCTTGGTATGGAAATAGTTCCTCAGGCACGGTGCCAATTTCGCGCATAATCGCGAATGCATCTCGCGCAAACATCCCTTCGGAAGGTTTATTCTTGCGATGATGATAGATAAACTCCGGTGAAAGTGCGTCCGGAACAGCACCAATTAAGTGTTCTTGGATCTCTCGTATTGTAGCCACGGCAAATGCCGCGCATGTGCCGCGATTTCTCTGATGCCGGCTTGGCTTGGAATATGGTCGCAGATCCACGTAATCGTTGATTTGTCCGTGTGTATTGTCTGGCCCCAGCGCCAGCTTCTCAAATATGTAGTCGGTTGTGTCATTGGGATCATATGGCGATCGTAGCGCTCCGGTCATTAATCGTGGTGAATCTGTGCTATCGCTGCCGACGCTGCGTGTGTTGTCGGTGTCACGTTTATAATACTTGTGGGATGTTTTAGAGCTTGTTTTTATTCGCATGGCTGCTAGAACTGACTGTGCGGTGATCGTACCTAAGGTGATTGCACCCAAGTATATATTATACACACTGATATTATATACGTAGAGGATGCGAATTGAATATCCGGATATCACAGGTACAGATATGAGTGCTACTCCAATCACAGGATTAAGAATAGCATTAGGGTGTCAATCACGGGTCGGCAAGGACACATTCGCGGACCGCGCACAGCAGCTACACGGCGGCATCAAACTGTCATTTGCCTCGCGACTATACGAAATATGCAACTGCATTCAGCGAACCCTCGGTATGGTCGTGGCGAAAGATCCGACCCTATTACAGCGCCAAGGTACTGAGCTACGAGCTTACTACGGCGATGACCTGTTCGCGCGCAAGGTCGCCGAGCACATCGCCACAATCGACTCAACCAACCCCACCACCAACATATATGTTACTGACTTGCGCAGCCCGGTCGAGTTTGAGACGCTTAAGTCCCTCGGCTTCACTATGGTGCGTGTCATTAAGCCAGACCGCGTCATTGACCGCGATCCTAACCACTCTACCGAGGTTGCACTTGTCAACTACGATTTCGACTATGTGATTATCAATGACGGCGACATGGACTACTTCGAGACCCAAATCGACGCCACCATCGACTCGATCAGACGAAGTGACCCAAACTATGTCCCGACCGCTGGGAGTAGCTACGCGGTGACTAAGTCCGCCGGGGCTGGCTAATCCCATACTCACACCCCCAACGGCAGCAGACTAATGCGCCCACGCAAGCTTTTTTTTGGCTAATTTAGGGCTATAATGGGTTGATTTAGGCCAATTTAGGGACATAATAGGTCGGTTTAGGACACTACTTAAGCGAAGACCGACGGGCTGGGCGGCTTTGCCGACCAGCGCTAGGTCAAGCCACACCCAGCTGCGCTGGGTGTGCAAATTGAATTTAGATAGTAGGACGTATCCTTAAGTTGACTACACACAGTTCCCACTTAGCTACCTTACCTGACATGTCCGTTAAAAAAACAGTTACCTTCAAAATTTCCGACGCAAACAAAGCTATTCAGCTTGACCGCGCGGGATGTCTCATACTTGCGCTCCAAAAGTCCAAAAAATCGTACACATGCACCTACCTTGACATGAGTTTCAAGGCCGGTGATACCACCAGCAATGGCCTTTGGGTCAAAGTCGGCGGTATCAAAGATGCTGTTAACAGCGGTGGTTTCGTAATCGCCGCTAACGTGCTTGACATTGAAAAAGCCAAGGAAAAATTCACCGACGATCCAGAAAACCAACGTATGCGTATTGCCACGACGTCGTCCAAGGCCGGTGACATTGGTACATTCAGTGTTGCACTTAGCCCGATCTTTAAGGAGAAGGTTGAAGCACTCGCCGCTACCGGCGTCATTAATATTAAGAACCGAGTTATTAACCCGTTCGCCCAAACGCACATTAGCGATGATAGTAAAAACATCGAGTTGCGAGGAAAACCTATTGAAGATCCAATTATCAGGTTCATCATTGACTTATCCGCCCCAAAAGAGTGGTACCGTAAAGGTTTCGCCTGGGGTAAGACCGTTACTCAATTTCTCGACTTCACTAAGCCGATCGTTGACGACGATGGTGTGACTCGTTATGAAGAACTCAAGTGGAAAAATGATCAAGGTGTCGAGGAATCGATATCATCTGCTAACATTCATCACGTTATTACCGCGGGTAGTATTGTTCATGACTGTACTATCTGGTACGGTAACCCATCGATTTCTAAGTCATTTGTCAGCTCGCGGGCTACAATGACCCGATGTGTTATCGAATGTATTGATAACAGTGTTGAGGTTACCGCTGAACCAAACTTCGGTGACAGCAGTGCTGCCACCATTGTAACTGCTGCCGAAGTTAACGCGGCTGTCACTCCGCAAGCTACCGCAGAAACTGTTACTGCTGCTAGCCACACGGCCAGCCAAGCTGACATTGATGGCTTCATCAATGATTTATGCTAATGTGATCACGCACGCGACTACGCGTAACCAGGATTGTTAGTCCGGTTGTTCTTTTTTCCGTTTGAATATGACATTACATGTATATGCAATGTACCCGTACATAGTTTGCTTCTGTGGGTGTTCTCTCGGCGATATTTATGACGCCTTCAAGGCGATGAGGTCGGCCAAGTATCGTAAAGCATTAAACGACCCTGATTTTGACAAGATTGATCCAGCTATGCTCGCGATTACCGAAAATGTCAATGTTGATCTTAGTGATGTATTTGAGCAGTTGTGTATCACGCAAGACTGCTGCATGGTACGCTTGACAACACAGGTCGAGTTTAAAGAGTTATATTGACGCAGCTACACTATGCGCCGTTAGGCGCATTCAACGGCGCATTCGTCCTAACTAATCCCGTGTGGTATCTTTTTTTTGTAATACCGGTTAATGATAGTTGGAAAAAAATACCACACGGGGTTAGTTAGGACGAATGTGCCATTGAACACGCCGAGTCTCGCAGTGCGTAGCTACGCGCCAGCCCAATTACATTTCGCTAAATCGGGCACGTAATGCCGATTTAACCTCGTCGCTAAGCTCGTCCAAATTCATTCGCTCAATACTGGCAACGGTAAGTTCGCATGATCCACTGTAAGAACGTGGCTCATCACCGAGATCAAATGTGTACTTGGCGTAAATGTTAGCACGCACATCCGGGAGGACAATACCATCGATGGATGGGCGTTTTTTGGAGGATTCTTCACGAATTTCCTCTTCGGTAAGCGGAATGTACATAAACATGGCGCTGCAGACGAACGCCTTGATGTCACGAACACGATCACGCGGGTCAACATGAAATCGGAGGGCTGGTCCGTTGAGCAACTTGAGATTTGCCATTCTGTCGGCCTTACTTGACGCATGAAGACATTCACCAATAAGGTTACTTAACTCATTGAATAATCCACAGTCACACGATTGCTCAATTTTATGGGTCATGGCAACAGATACATATCTAAGCTCATCCTGTGTTTGCTTAAGTCCTGGGTTTTCGCGATAAAAGTCAGCGAGTGCGGCCGGGTAAACTTTGGTGGCGTCTCCGATACGATTTTCTGCGTCAAGTATATCGTAATACTTGCCGACTTGTTCAGCGCATTGGCGCATTTTGTTACTGTTGACACAAGCATCAAACTCGGCTTGGAGCTTTTTGCTACACATAATGATGCACTTACGGTTAGAGAAAACCATGGCATCACTGCGGGTGTTGAGTAATTTTTGGATTTGGTCCTGTGTCATTACACCGGAGTGTTTAGATCCGAACCACCCTCTGATAATGTCGTCGGATAACAAGTAGTTACCACTGGCACGGTGTGGCTCAACAATTGCGTAAAAGTCAATGACATCAAACGATAATTGCGGGATGATTAAATCACGAACAAGATCACTGTAGCCATTGGTATTCATCCAATCGGCAAGACTAGCAACATAACGGTTGAAAACAGCGCTTGGGCTAGATCCGGTTCCCCACCATGATGCGGAGTTACCTTTGCATGCGGCCAAGTATTCGCTTTCGACTTGTTGCATAATACGGAATCGAAGTGATTGCGATTCAACGCTTGATGGAGAATAACCTCCTGTTTTCTTTCTCATTAGCTTAATGTATTTGGCCGGGGAGACTTTGTCGCTGGTTACTGGGATTTCTCCGGTAAGTTTCCACACGGCGAGGTTTTTACGTGGGCTTCCATCCTTAAATCCCTTGTCGAGTGTAGCTTTGGCGCCTGATTTGAAAGTAACAGTTTCGCCAGACACGCCTTCAAGCTCAAGAGATTGTGAAGGAAACAAACTATTTGCAATGTCGTCGCGATGGGCGAGCCATTCGCCGGCGTTTTTGTAGATGTTACGAATAATGAGATTGTTAATAAGCTCGTTGGCTTTGTCTACATCATCCACATTATCAGAATACGCAAGATCGTGTAATCGTTTGAGAAAGTTTTTATCCGTTGGCATTAAGAATGTAATACCGGGCTTACCCTTAAGCGAACCTAGCGATCCGTCAGCGCAAACACCACGGATAATCTCGGCCAACTTGTGGTCAACCACATCAACATAGTCGATGATTCTACAATGAACCTTAAATTGCTCAGCCATATACAACGCCAATATATATTCGATAATATAATTCCAACCCATCAATTTAATATCACACGCGGGACGCGTCGTGCCGCGGTCATGGGACGTGCTGCCGCCGCGGTATATAATTTTTCCGAGTTAGATTATTTGAGTTATGTAGTATACTGCGAACGAAACCATGGGATCGGCGCAAGGAAAACAAAACGAAGATGTTATGGGTTGTGCCTACAATGGTGCCGCCGAGCGTGTATGGATGAAACGCGGGGGAAACATCGCCGATATGTATGCGGGAGGTTGTGATACATGTGGCGGAGTCGCCGACGATGGAAGTTACCTTGGTGGTGGGGGTAGTGGTGGCATGGGCAAACGCAGTACCACTGGCAAGTTCATTGGACGTGCTGATATTAACCTTGATTCGGTAAAGGATTACGCATCCAGTGTTAACAGCGCTGCTAAATCATCTATCGTCAAGGAGCTCATCGAAGTTGGACGTGGTCTTGGTTTACTTAAGAGTACAACAAGCGAAGATCCATCCGAGCAACTCCGCGCCATGGCAAAGGCTATCCCTGCCATCAAATCCGACGCTAAAGTTCATGCCGAGACTTGCAAAAGACTCGCCATGGCCATCAACAGCGTTTACGGCAATAAAATAATCGATGCAGCATTGCCTGCCGATGTTGTCTGCCAACAAGTCGTCGAGATTTTACTATCACTCACCCGTGGTATGCATAGTGAATTCTTGATGGTTTACGAAGATGCCAAGCGTATTATCGCTAATCTTCATGTGCTTAAGCAAGCACTCGAGGCTGACCGTGCAGCCATCCTCGATCGTGTTGCATCCAGTGATGATGCATTATTATCCGGCTCCCTTGGATCACACACCGACCTGTTCAAGTTGTTGTTGGAGGAAGTCGATAGACAAATACAACTCTTAGAAAACTTACTTAATGTCGAAATTAAGCCCGCTGATAAGGATCTTGCCCAATTACTTAAGCACGACGCTGATTTCGCCGGGCTTGTTGACAAAATCGACGTTCGTGTGGGCAGTGATAAATTCGGAGCTATCATTAGACAGGTCTTAAGCGGCCTCGGTGTTACTGCTAATTACGCACTTGTTATTGACAATGCACTCAAGGCAGTCGGCATGAAAATGGAAGAATACGCAGCGATGGAAACTGTCCGTGATCTCAGAGATAAACTAACCACAAAGGCCGCACTGGAGGGCCTTGACGATGACAAACTCCACAAATACTTGGAATCGGCTGAATTACTCTATAAAAATTTGTATAGAAGCAAAGATATAGCGGCTGCCAAAACAGGATCCGGAGATATGTCTGGAAAAGAAGGGGCTGACGACAACATTGCGGATTTGTATGGAGGAGGTAACGGATTTCTCGTTGCTGACGGAGGTAACGGATTTCTCGTTGCTGACGGGGGTAACGGATTTCTCGTTGCTGACGGGGGTAACGGATTTCTCGTTGCTGATGGAGGAAAACGCGGAGGTAACGGCTTTTTAGTTGCAGACGGCGGTGACGATGAATACAGACGATCACCTATCGACAAACGTGTCGAAGACCGTAAAAAATTAAGGACACTTATCTTTAACGCATTCTATCGTCAAATCAACGAATTGTTCAACAGTTTTATCGGAACGCTCGACATCATGACAATGAAAGTCGGTACTGAGATTCCACTTAGTGAACAACTTAATGGGCTAAGACAATCTCTTAGTCAAGTCAACGAACGACTTGTCCGTAATCAACAAATCTACCATGCGCTTATTGGATATTACAACGACTCGATGTCCAAATCTAAGAAAGAACAATTGATCACCGAGCTTAAGTCAGTTCTCAACAGCGTCGACACCATTCTCGAAATGTCAATGTACTCATCGTCAAAAAGTTACTTTGTCAACATCAAGAACAGCATTGAAGCCATGCTTAATCTTATTGCCAAGTATTCTTCTGAGATTGCATCTAAATTCGGCGGCGACAGTTTTATTGTCGCGGATGGTGGGCGTAAATCTGGTGGTAGCGGATTCATAGTCGCTGACGGAGGTGACCTTTACGAACCACTTACCAAAATGTTTGTTCCGGCCAAGAACATTAACGATGCTATTCGTCAATTCGACTATAAGTATCGTGAGGCCAAGATCAGACAAAACCTCGAGCTTACCAAGGCCGAGCTCGGCAAGTATGCCGAAAAGTACGAAGATTTAGTCGCACAATCTATTGCTGACATCTTACGTGCCGACAAGATCGTTTATGACAAGTTACTTGATCACATCGACGATAAATTATTGGATCCTGCCGACGCCACCACAGCTACCAAAATTGCTGACGCCAAGGCATTCCTCCGTGAAACTTGGGATTGCAAGCAAAAGTTCTGGGCGACTGCCGAGGCCGTTGACGCTTACATGCGTGTATTTACTGACGGTATTGTCAAAGATCCAAACGCAGTTAGAGAAATTAAGGCTATGCTTAGCGAAGTCGAAGTAATTAATGACTGGTACAGCGACGCAACCGGAAACAACATCGCTGCTGTCTTTGAACATTTCCCTAGTGAAATTAATGCGGGCGCACGTACCATGCCGCCGTCTGTGTATGCTACTCCTGATAAGGATCACCCATATACCAAGATTAAAGATGCCGCCGGTAAACCGGGAAATGCAATGCCTGGAAATCCGTACTTGGTTGCTATGCCAGGCGAAGGTCTTAAAGCATCTGCAAGAGCCAAATCCGCACTTGGTGGATTATCTGTTCTTAAGAATTTGTTATCTGTGTTTTCACACATCGGTAGCACTTTTGCTGGACAGGATCTTGCCAAGCAAGTATTTATGCGCCCAACACAAATGTACAATAATCTTATGGAATACATGAGATGTTCTGCATTTGCCCAAGGATTCGGTCTTGATGGATGTCAAATAGTTGACGGCGATTTCACCGACGTGTTCTACGACGGTACCAATGTTACCGTGTCATTTGACCCGTTAACTGGTGACTCTGTAAGCGGGATTGCCACCGCGTTAAAAACCTATGACGTCGATGGAAGCGTACATATTGGAGTTGACAACAGTGGGGCTGGTCTCCAACGACAAAGCGATCGTGCGCTTGAAACACGTATTCTTGCTAACATCAATGATAATTTGGTTATCACACCACCTCCTGTAAATCCAGCTGTAGATCATGTTACAGCTCATGGTCATACACGATTGGCATTACCTGCCAAAATGACCCAAGCCGAAAAAGATAAACTCTTCCGTAAGCGATGGGGAGTTTGGATGCGTTCTGTTATGCCTTCAATTAAGAAACGTGAGGGATTTAGCTTTCAACGTGAAGATGAGTACTTTGTCTTGATTCTCAAGTCAATTGCTGCTAAGATCTTAACTGTTGTCGGAATGTACGATGTATTTGACCGACCAATGGAACACAATGGATTATCACCAATCAGAATGATCATCGGAGGTAGCATTGATGTACCTAAGGTTGAAGCTGGTGCCACTGCACTTTACTTGCGATTACCGCTTCTCGCTCAGTTCTATCGTGGTATTTTCGGATATGATGAAACTGCCGCCGGAGCTAATGCTAATAACACGTATGGACAATACAACGAAATGCGTTTACGTGACAACGCCAATGTTAAGATCAGCATGGTCCCTGACGTTGATGGTGTATTTAGTGGATTAATCCGATTTATCTTCCGAAAGAGCAAAAACATTGAAACGCCATCGTACAGTGATGAAGATATCAAGGAACTCGTCCGCGAAGTCAACTTGATCTACCAAAAAATGGTGAGCAAATATCCGCAAGATACCACCAACAAGACAATCAATGAACTCGTCGCTGAGATGAATCGTCGTTACGCCATTGTAACCAAGGACGAACGTGATAAGTACGAAACCGAGTTCAATAAATTTGATCGTTTTGATTATCATAAGCTCACAGAAGATAAATACAACCGTGAAACCGATATGCCGCCAACCGATTACGCAATTCTCCCTGGAGAAGGCGACGAAGAAGTCGAGCGTAAGTCTGCGGCCCAACGATTACTCGGAGAAGGATTTACCAATGATCTCAAGGGAAAAAAGAATCCATTTACGATTACTATCCAACACAAGCTTCTCGTTGACAAGTTCAGATGTGCCATCGATAAATACTTCGAAAATGCCAGTGAGGAGTTTTCATTTGATGGAGCTATTCGTGCCGCCGTTGCTAAACTTAACCATGAAACTAATGATGATGCACGACTTAAGGTGGTCGCAAGCTTAGTTCGTGGAGTTGACATTTACAACAGTGTCGACGGAATGAAATTCGTCTTGTTTGAAGAAACCGTCGTTGGTGGACTCAACATGTTATCAATTTTCCACAGTTTACTCGTGCGATTCAAACATATTGCCCAACTTATCGATGTTAAGGAAATCGAGAGATTGCTATGGGTATATTTAACTGGTATTGCTGGTAATGTACCAACTACAGCAAATTTCTCCAACGAACTTTTCGCCCATTTTACTCGCGACCTTAAAATTAACTTAGCAGATCCAGTGTATGGAGGACTACTTGCATCTCTCACCGATTTTAATCCAGCTGCACTAGGACATCTTACCGCTGGAGGGGTTCTTAATCCTGCAGGTAATGTTGTTAGCGCAGATGCAGTTAAGGCATTTGCCCGTGCTTACGCGAACCCAGCTGATGCCAATCATGGACATGCCACTGAATTTATGCAAGAGTTCCTCGACAACCAAGTCATTTTTAGAACTATCATTGAAACCATCGGTGGTATTTCTAATGATTTCCAAGGATTACTCGGCGTTCGTGTTGAAGATGGACGTATTACCGCAAATACAGCAGGATTACGTGGTCTTGTTGAAGAAATGTTTGGTCATGTCAGCTATTTCATTGATTTGTTACGCCCACATGTTTCTCAAGAAATCATGGCGAAATATACTGATAAGCTCACCGCAGGAAGTTACTACTGGTTACAAGAACAATTGATGGAAAAGATCTTCGTTGGACGACCTGAACAAGCTCCAAATGCTCTTAGATATCAATCACTAGATGCAATCTTCCAGAGATTATCCTACGCTTACTCCGTTGTAATTGTATCAGTTGGAGCAAGTGATGCCCGTCATTATGGTCAATTATTTGCCAGTTTCATCTTCTATGACGCTGCCGAGAATAATTCAGGAGTTATTAGTAATGGTAATCCTCTAGTTATCAATCCATCTGCTAATGCAATTGATGGCGTCCGATTTAGTGGTCTCCCTGCCAAACGTGTTCTTGACACAAGATTTGCCGCGCGTCACCCTGGTCTTTACGCGGATGGGCCTGAATTTAACAATAATAGATCATTATTGTTCTCATTTAATCAACTCGTTGCTAAATACTTGCAATCATTCTTTGACCCAATCACCGGCAAGATTTACCTCGGTATTATCAATCAATTTGCACTTGGATCCTTTAATCAGGCCATCGCTAATCCCGAGTACACGTACCCAGACACCATTCCTATGGTTGCGCTCGGAACCAATGGTATCAATAGCGTATCCGGTGTTATGAAAGCTGATGACTTTGGACTTAATGCTCCTCTATTTGATGGATCTCTTCCTGCCGGCATTAACCTAATTATTGCCGCATCTGACTCTAACGCAGCAATTCTTCCAGCCATCAGAAGAGTTGTCAACAATCAACAAAATATTGCTGCATCCGTTGCATTTGGTTCACGTGCTGATCCTGATGCCGGTCACATCTTATTCACTTCGCTCGCAATGTTACTCAAAAACATGCTTACCAATAAGACCGAAAACGCCGGACTCGCACATGTCCATGAAAACATCGCTGATGTCCCAGTTCATATTAAGGAAAAGATGCGCGCCAACTTACCTGCATTTAAGAACTTGTTCCGTGGGTTAGTTGCTCGTGCTGAAGGAATCAAAAAATTCGCAACTGGAGCTAATCTTGAACGTCATCTTGCTGCTGGTGATGGTCTCGCTAATCCATGGCCTGCCAAATTACTTGCTGTTGTTACTGCGTCATCCGTGGCCAAGGACAGATTTGTCGGAATCATCGATGCGATAGTCAGTGGATGTATGTCATTGATTACCTGTTGTGAAAATTCTCTTCGTGAGGTCGGAGATGATGCCAAGTACTTTGAAACTTACAATGGAAGTATCAGAGATTACACCTCCCAATACAACATGGCCCCATTTATGCCATTGTCTTCAACTCTTTCCGTATTTAGGAATCTCGACAATACCAATTACATGGATATGTTCCCCGTGCACTCACTCGGAAATGACAACTTCAAGATGATGTACGGAACACGGGCACTTATCGGAGGAATGACCACCGCGGTTCTCCCTGAACATGTCCCTGGATTTACTAACATCATCGACAAGTACAACTTGATGAGTGAAACTAAGGCATCCGCTGACAAGGCACGTTCCAATGGTTTCCTTGTCGCATACACCAAGATGTTAAGATTTGCCTTTGAAGCTCGTCACATTAAGGGATTACTTAGTTTATCTGTTGGTGCGCAAGCCAACGAAGGTTTGTTTACCAAGCTTGATTTTACCATGGCACGCCCTGCAGGTGATCTTAATAATACCTCCGAGGTCAGTATCGTTACCGGCGCGGATAACTGTGGTCATGATAAATACTTCGCCTCGTCCGCATATGCATTCAGTCATAGTGTTTCTGACATTGTCCGTTTGACTGAATCTTCATTACAAGAGGAAAAAATTAAAGAGTTCGTCAATCACATTTGCGCTAGCAAGAAGACCACTCACAGCCTGGAACTTCAAAACATCGTCGACTTGAACATTGTTCCAATTAATGTTCATGCTCTTGCACGAGAAATCCCGCTCATTAACTTGTACAATTACGCTTATACCTTTGACAGGCTCATTGTCGAACTTTACTATGGACTTGGAGATAATGCAACCAAAGACATCATGTCAAAGTTATGCATGCCAGAATTTCCAGTTGGTTCATCCAAGGATATGCTTGTCGCGCTATTATTGAACCCATATCGTGATCTTTACAGCGGAATGGAATCTGGCGTTGTTCCTGTTAATGCCGACATTAACATGTATGACAAGTACGCCAAGGGAATGTTACTCGGACAAGTCGATAACAGCGAGCTTGGACGACCTAAATTCTTGTCTGACCAAATCTACAACAAGGTTGTATTTGGAAGTGTTTACGATGACACTGACACTATGGATGAACTCGGTCCGATCGCCGATGTTATCCGCGCTGGAAGTATCACCATGGATCAAGCCGTAAAATTTGCGACAGCTCTTATCAAATCAATAGTTCGTCCATATATCATAACCGCCAACCCTAAAATTTCCGTTATCGACTTTACTTTTGCCATTCAGGCATTTATTGTATACATGATGAAACAAGGACATAAAGAGCCCAATCATAATGCCCAAATTGCCCTACTAGACGCAGGAAAACCAATATTAACGAATATTTTAACATCAACTGCCCTATTTTACAAACCTATTGCGGAATGTGTTAATAAGCTTAACAAAGGCCAAAAGCCATCTGATGCCATTGCCACTCTTTATAAGGATCTTGTTAAAGTTGCCGATATTGAAATTAATCGTATTGCGATGGCAACTGGAGATGTTTATGTTGTTACAACTGACGGTATTAATTTAGCAGTTGCATCAACACTTGTGACGGTTGGCGTTCGTCAATATCAAACTAATGACGACGTTCAACGTAAGCTTCAATGGTTATCTAACAACGCCATTCAATCCGCAGACATTCCACGAGGTTTATATGATGTTCTCAACCGTGTTGGAAGACTACGATTCGATACCATCTTCGTGCGTAACTTGATTTTCATCACCAATCTTTATAGAAGCGTTCGTATGAAACTCGCCCGCGATCTTACTTACAACAAGGATGTAATTGCACGATCCCTTCCTATCACCAATAACAACATTACCGAGTTCTATGGAAATGGATCCGATAGCAGCCGCAACCAATACAATCACAAACGTACTGGAAGATAGAAAAAAATAATATCATAACACGGGATATACTAACAACGACACACCAACTACAAACACCAACTACAAACACCAACTACACACTAACATACACCAACCACATATTTTTTTTCACTTTACATGATACTTCCAATCATACCAATTACGCCAACATCTGCAATATTATCATCAGAGTGATCATTAACATTAAATGCGACAGCAAATTGATCATCATATTCATCACTCTCAGATTCGTCACTACTATCAGACTCAATATCACCGATTGGTTGCCTCTTAGCATAAAGGTCTATCTGATTGCCATCAAGCCCAATAATAACACTTGCTCGTACGTTAACTTGTCCTAACGCGATTAATTTTTTTAATTCAGCAAGCCCTATTTGATTGTCTATAGATTCCATATTCAACTTGATTTTTTGTAAAGTTTTCTCTTTTTTGGCGTACAATATTTGCATATTTGTCGCTGTACGCTCAGCAAAGTAAACATCTTTCTGTTGCTTAGTCATTGTTGATAATTGTTCTGTTGTGAGACCATCTTGTTTCTTATGAGTATATTTCTTCGTTTGCTGATTCTGCTTGGTGTGATGATTGTGTACTCGATGTTGTTGAATATTTTGCGGGTTAACAGATTGAGTACTAGTATTATGTTGCTGATTGCCGGTAAGCACCGAGTTATCAGGATGAACAACAGTTTGATTACTAGTAGGTTGTTGAGTAAAAGGTTGGTTAACAGTTTGACTACTAGAAAGATGAGAGTTATCAGGATGAACAACAGTTTGATTACTAGTAGGTTGTTGAGTAAAAGGCTGATTAACAGTAAGTTGTGAGTTATCAGGGTGAGCAACAGTTTGATTACTAGTAGGTTGTTGTGTAAAAGGTTGGTTAACAGTTTGACTAGTGGTAGGTAACTGATTAGTGGGTATATTAACGTGCTGGTTAGGTTGGTTAACAGGAAGGTAAACAGATTGATTAGCCAATTGCTGATTAGCTAATTGCTGATTAGCTAATTGTTGATTAGCTGATTGTTGTTTGGCTTGGGCTATGGCTCTTTCACGTTTAGACATGGACATAGTAATTTGCTTTGAGATTAGTCTTAAGATACCCAAATTCAATTTTCACAATCCACTTAGTATAAGCAATGACGACCCTCAAGCTATATGGCCGGCTGTCTTACATAGACAAGCAGGTACATTTTGTGTTTGACAATGATATTGACCCGGATAGGCGATCTCATGCTAAGTTGGTTCGCGCGTGTGATGACGGCGCCCGGCCATACACACGCGACGAGTTTACCGTGAGTAAGCCTCCGGCAGACATAAGCGAGTTCGTCGGCCGGGACTGCATTGTCCATGTGACCGTGGTCGCGTACTCATTTAAGTCGTCGTATGACCGAAATCGCGGGGACCTGGTTACGGGACATCGCCTGCAATTGCGGGGTATTCGGTTATACAGTGTCTAACATAATTGAACGTGCTCACGGCAGGCGCGGCAACGCCGTGCCCGGCGCCGCGAGCATAATTGAATTATAGCATTATAGGATGTAAGAATAGTACGTGCGATGCAACCAACTACACTAACAACACCACCCTTACCTGCTGGCTTAATACCCTATGATATATCATTTGTACCGCCTGATCTCCAGCGTGGCGGGATGGACAACACAGGCGTGACATGCTGGTGGGTCTCATTATTACAGGCGCTCCTCGGCGTGTCATCACTTACCGAAATCATGTTTACGCACGAGGACGAGTTCGCGGAAAATGGTTTCGCAAAAGCATATATTGCATTTCTATCAGATGTGTTCAGCGGTAAGTCAACGAGTAGCAGCAACATTAAATTGTTCGCCGCGTTCAACTTGCGCCTCGCCGCAAAGTCCAATATTAAGCTTGTCGATGGTCAACAATGTGTAAGTGAGGGGTTTGACATGTTCATCGATATGCTTGACAACCGACGCGTTGAAAAATTATTTTGGTCTTCGTATGAAGATTCAATAACATGCCGTAAATGCGCTAATAAAAAGTTGTTCAAACGTGACCGAGCTTTCTACTTGGCGATACCGTATGATTTACGTGACGATCGTATGTTTGGCAACTTTATGCGAATCCACGAAGGCGAAGGCGAGCCTTATACATGCGAGAAATGTAACCAGCGCGAACTTGGAGTCAAACATACACACAAACTTAAGCAACTCAGCGAGGTAATTGTGCTTATGCTTAACAAGTTTCCCACGAAGACCAATATGTACTTTCCACAGTCCCTCTCGTTTCTTGCGACCAACGGCAGCACTCTTAAGTATAAACTCGTGGCAAAAATTGAGCACAGCGGCAGTATGAACCCGACTACATTTTCATCTGGTGGACATTACTGGGCACATTCGCTCGGTGAAGAATCATGGATATGTTACAATGACAATCAGATGCCAGTGCCATCTAACGGTAACCCAACCGCCAACACGTTTATGGTTATGTACCACTTGGTCGCGTAAGCGCCACATTATTATATTTTTTTAGTCATCATTAAATACTTACACAGAGCGAAATCGGCAATGTTAATCACCCCAAGGGTCTTTTTATCCACACAAATGATCGACTTACGGAGGACAACTTAAGCCGATTAGTCATTGGGGCTGGGCGGCTCGTACGCCGGCGGGCACTGCGTGCCTAGCGCCAGCCGCGCGCATAGCAACGCCTTTGGCGTTGCGAGCACATTTGAATATCGCTATATCGGTATTACAATGGACAACGTTGTCTTCAGATGTATCAGAGCAACAGAAGGAAAGTTTAATATCACGTACACGACGCTGGCCGAGTGTGCGACATCCAACGTGGTTTATGACGTATATTTCGGCGGCATGGAGATTCGTATGATCGCGAGAGGTACCGGCCGGAATCATGGTGGTGCACAGGTACAGATGGCCGGAGCCAATATGTGGGTGGTTCAAGATCGTGTGACAAAGTCCGTGTTGAAGACCACATACCGATACACCGATCTTACCGTGATTAAGTATATCGATGATGTACCCGTGGACATGCCACTGGATGATCCTGCTATGCACATGACACGTAATACTCATAGCAGCGAGTTAAAAAAATATTTGGCGGTGTGGCGTAAAGTTGCGTAAGGTGGTTGTGCCAATGCCAACACCAATGCCTTATTTTTTGCTCTTGTGGCTTCGCTTACTCTTGGTACTCTTCTTGCTTTTACCACTCTTCCCACTTCCACCTTTTTTAGCGGCCTTGGTTGGCTTTTTACGTTTGCAGTCCTCGAGCTTAGCACGAATATCGGCTGGGGCCTTATCCTTAGAGATAATTCTTTGGACGGTAGTTCCACAGTGTGGGCATTCACCGCGTACGGCGACGTTACAGTTTCCCATGATAACGAATTTATGATTCTTCACAGTAACTTCTTTGCGTTCTTTCATACATGTTGCTTTGAATGACATGACAGCGGGTGTATACCTGGGATACGAAAAAACATATCCGTGGATATTGGATATTACGTCGTTTTTACCAAGGTCACCAGGGTCATGTTCTTGAAAAATAGACTTTCATTTGTTTCACAAGCGTGTCATCATACGGCATATCAACGGGCGACGTAAATGTATCATCGTCGTACTTCATTATGGTAACCATGTATACACTGGCGCATGTCCGAGTTAAGTACGGGCGAATACAACGGTATAAAATCCAGTCTTGCTCAAATAAACCACGTTTGTCGTAACATCGATGATCATAGGGGCAACGTTCAACCAGACGATAATTAACACCTTCGGCGCAAAACATCCTGTCGATGGACTTCGTGTCGACGCCTCGGGTACCCTCGCGTACATGCTCGTATTCGGTCATGTACACGAATGTGGCCATGCCGCGTTCTACACGGATTGCTCTAATGATGTTGTTCATGTGCAGTTAGCAGTACGTTACCGATATTACATTTTCAATTATGCTCGCGCGGTAGAGCCAGCTGCGTGGGTTCTTTTTTTGGTATTATTAATGATTGATATCTCTCGAAAAAAAAAGAACCCGCACAGGGGCTAACATGGCCGAGGTCGCAGGGCTGGGCGCTCGCGACCATAGCGCTAGCTGCGCGAGCATAATTGAAATTGATAATGTAGTAGTCAAAGGTATGGCCGAACATAGGACATTTAGATGTATTCGCGCTACCAACGGTAAAGTTAATCTCGTTTACACATCGTTGGCCGAATGTTTACAAACAGATCCTGATAATAATCACATTAATGTTGATGTGCTTGTCCGTCGGCATGCCGGTGACACAGACACGGATAGATCCACATACAGAATAATATGTAGACGTGTACATGTATGCGCACGTAAACATTATGATGATTATCCTATTGGGGGCATACGCTGCCGTGTATTATCATATATACGCGGCGGTCAATTATATTACGAAAATGTTACAATTATCAAGTACATTGACGATCAATTTCAGCACCCGGTCGACGTCGCGTTGGATGATTCGGTGTTGCTTCTATTCAGACGCTATTTCAGCGACGAGTTGGCGGCGCGCGTACAATAGTGTTTTTTTCGCATATTTGAATTATGCTAACGAAATATTACAATGCAGTCGTACCGTGACATTATCGTGCGGGGTATCACCGTGAGCAAGAGCAAGGCCAGCTTTGTATATATTACCGATCGCGAACATACGCGCAGTGGCACTAGCGGCATCGACTTGATAATCGTTGATAGAATATTTTGTCTGAGGGTATCCGATGCCGACGAAGTTGGTAACGAAATCATCACCGATACTAACTATCGAGTGATCGTGCGCAACAATGTTGTGTGTAGTGCGTGCCATGATCAACGGACGATCGTTTACCATGCGCATCATATATACCCTATGATACGGCCGTATTTCTCACGAACACGAACAACATGCACAGTTACCATCATGAAATACGCCGATGATACACTCACTGCTCCCATTGACATACCGTATGATGACCCGCTTGTCAAACAAATGAAAACATGGTTTGATCGAGGCGTGTGAGCAAAGATACTTTTTTTGAACCAAAAAAAGTGTCGTTGGCGGGTGGTTGGTGGGTGGTTGGTGGGTGGTTGGCGTACGCGGTGCCAAATATATCTACACGCGCTTATAAGTGTTACCACGGATAGTTTTCTCAAGTACCGGCACGAGGAAATATGCAATGGCGATGCATATCATGAAGGTTGTCCATGAGACATCAAATGCCCAGAGTAAAATAATAAGGATTACGATAGTAAGACCAGTGACCATGTTGCCGGTGTATATATACACGGTGATAAAAAATATTAGCACGCGGAGCGATGGCATTGACTATCGACGGTGTCATGTTGTCTCTCGCGGCGCAACATTACATAATCGTATTTTATTTATGTATTTATATATACTGGATCTCCCAATGGATTCTGCCACAGCATTGTTACTCGTAGTTATTATCATCCTTATCTTCAGGGAATATAAACGTTGTGGTGCCAAGCCAACTGACGCAGTTCAGTTAGACTGTACCAACAAGGCTACCGGCGAAGCAGTTTACTTACAATACGGACCGACACCCGCTGCTCATGGCGCCGGATGTAGCTGTGAAAAATGTGCACCAGAGGCTAATGCCGTGTCAACTAACATTGAACATTATGCGGCAGGCATCAATGACGCAACCGGCGACTATGGCCAAGAAAGCTTTAGTTCGGGTGGTGGCGATTACAAAGACTTTATTGCAAGTCTCTCTGTTGATCCACAAACACTTAAAAACCACAGCGAGTTTACACGCGACCGACTCGCCGGACAAAATCAAATCGTCACTGGGCGTACTTATGCTATGGGTGAAGTCGAAGGTAACTCATCTAACTGGTGGGGTATTCGTGGACGACCTCAATTAATCCCAGAGCTCAGCCAAGGTAACCCAACTCAAATCCCAGACGACGTCCGTGAAACCGACTACACAATTAAACCGCGATTTAACTGGGACTCCACCCCATATTAGCATTTCGGACGGGCTTTCGCGCCTCAAGGCGCTCGGCCAACGCCACACCCATACTGCATACGCGTCGCTGCCGGTGCTACGCACCTAGGTGCTTATATGCGCGCTCGGTCGCTAAACGCTCCAGTTACCCAACAAGAAACCTAATACGAGTTCTTTTTTTCCCACATCATACACAACAATAACAAAAAAAAAGAACACGTAGAGGTAACTGGAGCGTTTAGTGACCGAGCGCATATAAGCACC
>Ga0302272_1000336_pt1 | contig 21543 bp, 18 predicted proteins | sample III_Bog_N1_2_FD_198772 | JGI IMG/M metagenome (GOLD analysis project Ga0302272, IMG submission 198772) | Peat permafrost microbial communities from Stordalen Mire near Abisko, Sweden - III_Bog_N1_2 | ecosystem: Environmental > Terrestrial > Soil > Wetlands > Peat | place: Sweden: Abisko...
TCAATTTCAGCACTATTTGGGCAATCCAGTGGAACTTCTTGAATCCTATCGCACATGGTTGGCATCACTTCACGTACGTGTTTTCCAATAATATCAATCTTGTCACGTTCTAATATTTGGCATAAAAGATCGTTACATCCTAAGATGATACCATCATTGGCTTTCCAGAAAATGGCACTCTGGATATTATTGAGAAGAACATAATCCAGTTTGTTTTGACGTAAAAGCTCTTTTTCGAGTGAAATACGTTTAATAATGTTTAAAACTAAAATCGTTGTTAACAAAAGTAAAAGTGGCATCAGCGCAAACGCGTTCTCAACAAATTTGCGGTGTTTTTCATAAAAACTCTCAACCCCGTTGAGGACTTCTGAGGGATTCGGAATATCACTGAGGGTAATGCCAAATTTCCTCAAAACATTGTTATCAAAAAAGTATTTACCTTTGGGGATTTCAATCGGCACGGAAGTGATTTTCTTTCCATTAATAAGATCAAAGGCTTTTTTTGCCGCTAACATCCCCTGTTCATAAGGGTTCACCATAAAACCACCAATGACACCCTCTCCTACGTGAATATGATTGATAGCAAAGACTGGAAAGGGAGAGCGTTGAAAAAAGGCTTGAAGTTTATAATAAGGAACATACTTGTCGTTCATATCTCTGTAAAAACTGGTAAATAAAATGGCACTGTGCTTGGGCAGTTTGGCAATTTTATCATCTATCGTCTCAAAATCAATCTGATTGTCAAACACAACACGAAATTTATCTTGAAAATTATTGGATTCATCAATAATTTGATCTTTAATCACTAAAGAGGAGTACGCATCATCGCTGATAATATATACCATTTTAATGGCAGGAAAGAGTTGATAGATCAATTCTAGGTTTTTACCTATATCTTTATACTCAACAACGCCTGTGACATACTGTTTAAGGTACGCATCTATATCTTTAGGATTAAAGTTTTCTACACCACAAAAAATAATAGGTGTTTTGGGAAAAAGCTCATGATGGTATTTTAGAGCAAACTCATAGGCATAGTTATCGGCGACAATGACTGCTTTGTAGTGTCGGCTACGAAATTTCTTTTTATAAAGATCAAGCAGCTCTGTAATGTAGTTCTCTGACTCTATTTTTTTACTATCCATATACTCTGTTGTCAGTTCATACTGTGGATGTTTTTGCATGACATCTTCCACACCACGTGAAATTCCATCACTCCATTTGAGCCCTTTGTTATAGGAGTGTAACAGCAAAATTTCATTAGAAAATAAAAAAGAGCTGTAAATAAATAAAATAATTATTATTTTTAAGTTAAACATTAGATTCCAGACTTATTTTTTCGTTATATTAGCAAAAAGGTCTCATTTATATCCTAAATCGGAGAATATAATGCTTTTCTGAAAATTATATTTTAGCTCTAAGTTAAAGTTAAAATATAAAAAATTATCTAAAAGGGGTTTTCATGTCAAGCATGTTTTGGATACAGTTGCTTGTAGTCTTAGTCATCTTGTTCTTTGCTGCAAGAAAAAGTGGTATAGCACTTGGTCTTATCGGCGGCATCGGTGTTATTATCTTTGTATTTGGATTTCAATTAGCGCCAGGTACTCCACCAATCGATGTTATGCTCGTTATGCTTTCTGTTGTCTGTGCTGGTTCTGCGCTTCAAGCGTCTGGCGGACTTGATGTTATGTTACAACAAGCTGAGAAAGTGTTGAGAAAACATCCTCGTTATGTTACCGTTTTAGCACCTATAACAACCATTATCTTAACATTCCTTTGTGGTACAGGTCACGTTGTTTATACACTTCTTCCTATTATCTATGATATTTCTATCAAAACAGGTAATAGACCAGAACGTGCAATGGCAGCAAGTACGATTGCAGCACAAATGGGTATTATGATTTCACCAGCATCTGTTGCAGTTGTTTCTATGATTGCACTTATGAAAGGTCACCCTTTAGTTAATGGTCAAGATCTTGGTCTCATTCAACTTCTTCAAATCACTATGCCTTCAGCATTTATCGGTGTTTTGGTTGTTGGTTTTGTGAGTATGTTTAGAGGTAAAGATTTGGATAAAGATCCAGCTTTCCAAGAACTTATCAAAGATCCTGAGACTAAAAAATATGTTTACGGTTCAACCGCTACTTTAATTGGTAAAACATTTACAGGTAAACAATACGCTTCTGTATGGTTATTCCTTGGTACGATTGCGTTGATCGCAATCCTTGGTATGTTCCCTTCATTGGTTCCAACATTTACGATTAAAGGTAAATTAACACCTCTTTCAATGGTTGATGCTATCCAAATGTTTATGTTGGCATCTGCTGCAGTTATCTACATTGTTGCTGATCTTAAAACAAAAAATTTGGTTGAGAGTGATGTTTTCAAAGCGGGTATGACTGCGGTTATCGCTGTTTTTGGTATCGCTTGGATGACACACACAATGTTTGGTGCGCACACTGCTGACATTAAAGCAAGCATGGGTGATCTTGTAAAAGTATATCCATGGGCATATGCAGTTGTTTTGATCCTTATCTCTAAACTTATCAACTCACAAGCAGCTGCGGTTTCCTCTATGGTTCCTATCGCTCTTGCCGTTGGAGTAGAACCTGGTATGATCGCTGCGTTTGCTGCTGCTGCTTACGGTTATTGGATTCTTCCAACATACCCAAGTGATATTGCTGCACTTTCATTCGATCGTTCAGGTACCACTAAAATTGGTAAATTCGTTATCAATCACAGCTTTATCTTACCGGGCTTTGTAGGTGTAACTACGGCATGTTGTTGTGGTTTCTTATTTGCAAAACTTTACGGTCTTATCTAAGGTTTGATTTTTTCTGCCCTCTTTATGAGGGCAGAAAGTATTTCTAGAGATCTTTACATGTAAAGATCTCTAGAGGTGCCCTCCTTTTAAATGTAAACTCAACCAAGCACCTCTACCCCATTTCTTTTGGGCTAGAAGATGATAAAATTGATTTTATGTACTTTTTAAAGTGCCTAAAATCAGTTTTAACCAAAAACCAACTTTTTCGGAGAGGTAAAATGAGAGAAATCAAGTATGAAGATATCGTTAAGAGTGTAAAGGATATGATCCTTTTCAGTGCGACTAACTTGCCTAAAGATGCTTATAAAGCATTGGAAGATGCATACAAAACTGAGAAAAGTGAAGTATGTAAACAAGTGCTTAAACAGATTTTGGATAATGCAGATATCGCGAAAAATGAAGCAAGACCCCTTTGCCAAGATACAGGCTTAGCTGTTTTCTTTGTTAAAGTAGGCGAAGATCTTAAAGTGGTTGGTGGTAGCTTGAAAAAAGCTATTAATGAGGGAACAGAGCAAGGGTACAAAGAGGGTTATTTAAGAGCTTCTACCTGTCATTGGGATACACGTGCTAACCTTAAAGACGAAGTCGGATACAACCTTCCTGCAATCATTCACTTTGACCTTGTTGAAGGTGATAGCTTGGATATTGAGTATGCAGCAAAAGGTGGCGGTTCTGAGAACGTTTCTCGCGCTACTGTATTTCCTCCTGCAAAAGGAAGAAAAGGTATTATTGAATACGTTAAACAAGTGATTTCAGATGCGGGTCCAAATCCATGTCCTCCTCTCACCGTCGGTGTTGGTATTGGTGGAACCTTTGAAAAAGCGGTTATCTCTTCTAAACATGCCCTCTTTAGAGAGCTTGGAAGCAAAAATACAGATCCCGTTTTAGAATCAATGGAAGAAGAGTTAATGGTTCTTCTTAATAACTTAGGTATCGGTGCTATGGGAATGGGTGGAACAAATACAGTGCTAGGTGTTCACATTGAGAAAAACCCTTGCCATATTGCGAGCTTGCCAGTGAGCGTTAACGTTCAATGCCACAGTTCACGTCACATGCATATCAAGCTATAAGGAGAAAATGATGAGTAAAACATACCATTTAACAGCACCACTTAGTGAAGCAGATACTACACCACTTAAAGCGGGTGACATTGTTTATTTAACAGGCGTAATCTATACAGCACGTGACGCAGCGCATAAAAAATTGGTTGATCTTTTAGATGCAGGTCAAGCTCTTCCTTTCGATATGAATGGCGCAGTTATCTATTTTGTTGGACCAACTCCTCCAAAACCGGGTGATCCAATCGGAAGTGCAGGTCCTACAACCAGTTACAGAATGGACTCTTATTCTCCAAAATTGATTAATGAGCAAGGTCTTAAAGGTATGATTGGTAAAGGTAAACGAAGCCAAGAAGTCCTTGATGCATGTGTAAAATCTAAAGCAATTTACTTTGGCGCAACAGGTGGTGCTGGAGCACTTCTCGCACGTCAAATCAAAAGTGCAGAAGTGATTGCATACCCAGAATTGGGTCCTGAAGCGATTCGTAGACTTGAAGTCGTTGATTTTCCTTTGACCGTTATTAACGATACATACGGTGCAGATCTTTATAAAATTGGTCGCGCACAATACGAAATCTTTTAGTACTCCTTTTGTGTTATGATGGGTATAAGTCGATTTGGCTTATACCCATTTTTTAATTGAAATTTTTATCAAAATATGTTTTTTGTGTTTTACTTGTTTCGATAAATATTTTATCCATAACTCTAAACGGTGATAAAATATCACATGTATTTGAACTAAAAGTGTTGAAATAATTCAACGATACTACACAATACACGGTTGGCTCAAAAGCCTCATAAATTATGAACTAAGTGTTAAAAGAAGGATAGACGATGAACGTAAGTGTTGGTTATGGCAAAGATGAAAAATTTGAGTTAGAGATTAGCGAGAAACAACTAGTGGGTGTTTATAACCCGAACAGTGTTCCCAAAATTGACTACAATCAAGCGATTGATGACGCGTTGTTGCATACCCTTGGAAAAGAGAGTTTTGATCACTTTATTGATACCGATGAGCGCATTGTGTTTATCGTCAATGATGGAACACGCCCTACTCCAACACGCAAAGTACTCGCGCGTATCTATCCAAAAATTAAAGATAAAGATATCTATTTCATCGTAGCAACGGGCTGTCATAGAGCGCCAAGCGAAGAAGAGTGGCATTTTATCTTGGGCAAAGAAATTTATGAAGATTTAAAAGCCAAAGATCGTCTCTGGAGCCATGATTCACGCAATGACGCAATGATTTATCTTGGTAAATCAACCAACGGTACAGAGATGTATCTCAATAAAATCGTTGCTGAAGCGAAGAAAGTCTGTGCGATTGGTTCGGTAGAACCGCACTATTTTGCTGGCTATACGGGGGGACGCAAAGCCTTTTTACCCGGTGTCGCTGCCTTTGAGACGATTGAGCAAAATCACCTTTTAGCGCTTCACCCTAATGCGCAAGCACTCTCTTTAAAAGGCAATCCGGTTCATGAAGATATGATGGATGCGATGAAAGTCTTAAGCCATATTGATGTGTTTGCGATTATGACCGTTTTGGACAGCGATCATGACATTTGTGCCGTAACGGCAGGTGATTTGAGTGACTCTTTTTACGCAGCGATTGATAAAGCCGATGAAGTTTTTTGTGTGAATATCCCTCAAAAAGCGGACATTGTCATCTCTGTTGCTCCGTATCCGATGGACATTGACCTCTATCAGTCACAAAAAGCACTTGATAATGGTAAACTAGCCCTCAATGACAAAGGTATTCTGATCATGGTTGCGAAGTGCCGTACAGGCATTGGTGAAGAGGGTTTCTTTAAACTGATGAGTTCGGCTCACTGCCCACAAGAAGTGCTCAATAAAATCAAATGCGGTTACAAACTAGGCTACCACAAAGCGGCAAAAATGGCAGAGATTAACCTCTGGGCACAAAGCTGGGCGGTCAGCGAATTGAGTGACGAAGAGATGAAAGCGGTACATTTGAAACCTTACCATGATTTACATGTAGCACTCGCTGAGGCGATTAAAGAAAAAGGTGAAAATGCAAGCATCATCGTGCTTCCTTTTGGTTCGATCACCGTTCCTAAAGTTGTCAGTAACTAAGTTCAAGGATAAACATGAGAGTTCTCTACTACGACTGCTTTAGCGGCATCAGCGGCGATATGAATCTAGGAGCTCTCCTTGATTTGGGCGTAGACGAAGTGCATTTAAGGCAAGAACTCTCAAAACTCTCTTTGGATAGTGCTTTTGAATTGGTGGTTGAAAAAGCCAGTAAAATGGGGATTAGTGGAACGAAAGTCACCGTTAAACTCACACCGCAATGGCACGCACATCCGCATACTCACGTGCATCGAACGTTTAAAAGTATTGAAGCGATCATCAATGCTAGTACGCTGGCTCAAAACATCAAAGAGCGAAGTTTGAAGATGTTTTGGACAGTGGCTGTGGCTGAGGGGAAAATTCATGGCAAAGAGCCCTCTGAAGTTGGTTTTCATGAAGTAGGAGCAATAGACTCTATTGTCGATATTGTAGGTGCTGCGATCTGTTTGGATGCTTTACATGTAAAAAAAATTATCGCTTCGAAAGTTGAGATAGGCGGTGGGTTTGTCACGTGCGCTCATGGTACACTTCCTGTTCCTGCGCCCGCTACGATGGAAATCCTTCAACAGGTTCCTGTTACCCTAGGGCGTGTGCCTTTTGAGACCACAACACCCACGGGGGCTGCTATTTTGAAAGTCAATGTGGACTGTTATGACGCTACAGCCTCTTTAAGGGTCGAAAAGATTGGGTATGGTATTGGGCATAAAGATTTTAGTATCCCTAATGTTTTGCGTGTCTATTTGGGAGAGGAAGAGGACAAAAGGGATGAAGAGGTTATTTTAGAGACCAATATAGACGATATGAGCCCTGAAATACTCTCTTACGTCCAAGAGCGACTGTTTGAAGTAGGCGTCAAAGATGTTTACACCACCGCCATCACCACCAAGAAAAACCGGATGGGCGTGAAGCTGAGTATTTTAGTCAGCCTTGAAAAAGAGGCAGAGGCCAAACGTATCATCTTTTTTGAAACGACATCCATTGGTCTTAGACGCTCTTTGGTTGAAAAAATGGCGCTGGAACGTGAGGTAAAACAGGTGAAAACGCCTTACGGTGTTATCAGTGTCAAATGTGCCTTTTTTGAAGGAAAAAGAATCAAATACAAAGCCGAATACGAAGAGTGTAAAAAAGCTGCATTACGCCACAATGTGCCAATAGTGTTGGTTTACGAAAGTGTCACCTTAGCGATGGGAAAAGAAAATGTATAAAAAATACGAACGTTTACTGGAAATTATCGGCTCTTATGAGAGCCTTGTGGTAGCCTTTTCAGGAGGCGTTGACAGCAGCTTTTTACTCAAAGCGGCATACGATGTTTTGGGTGAAAAAGCTATCGCCATTACCGCGTCTACCCCGTATATTGCAGATTGGGAAATCAAAGATGCCATTTGTATTGCCGATGAGATTGGTGTGCATCATGAAGTCGTTGTTAAACCTTGGATCGAAGCAATTCGTGAGAACCCTAAGAACCGATGTTACATCTGTAAACATGCCCTCTTCTCCTCACTGCTTGAGGTAGCGCACCAAAGAGGCTTTAGCGCTGTGGCCGAGGGAAGTAATGTGGATGATACCAAAGAGTTCAGACCCGGTCGTGTGGCATTGGGGGAACTTGGCATTAAAACACCGCTTTTGGATGCTGGGCTGACCAAAGAGGAGATACGTGCACTTTCTAAAGATTTGGGGCTTTCAACATGGGATAAACCTTCTTATGCTTGTTTGTTGACACGTTTTCCTTATGGTAAAGCCATTGAAGAAAAAGCACTGGATATGGTTGGCATTGCTGAAGGCTATATGATAGAACAAGGCTATGGCAATATACGCGTGCGCTACGAAGATGGCTTAGCGAGACTCGAAATGCCCCAATCGCATGGAATTCATCTCTTGAACGATCAACGATTGAGCGACATTTGTGCGTATTTTAAATCGCTGGGATTTTTACATGTAACGCTTGATCTTGAAGGATATCGCCATAATTCTGTGGCAGAATCGTTAAGTGTAGGAGCCTAAATGTGTGGACAAAGCATTGAAAAACTTTTAGAATCTGTGCAAAAGGGTGAAGTGAGCGTTGCCGATGCCTTGCAGAAAATTAAAGCACAACCTTTTGAAGAGTTAGATTTTGCCAAAATTGACCATCACCGAGGGATTCGTTTAGGCTATCCTGAAGTCATTTACGGTGAGAGTAAAACGCCTGAACAGATCGCTCAAATCACCCAAAAATTACTCGATCGAGACAATAACATTCTCATTACGCGCGCGAATGAAAAAGCGTATGAAGCCGTACAGGGCATCGCCCCTGAAGCCAAGTACAATGTGATGGGGCGCACCATTACGATTGAGCGAGAGATTACAACACCACCTCCTAGTTACATCGCCATTGTTGCCGCGGGGACGTCTGATCTTTACGTGGTCGAAGAGGCCTACGAGACGGCACGCATCTTGGGGAATCATGTTCAAAAAATAGTTGATGTGGGTGTGGCGGGGATTCACCGTCTGTTTGCACATTTAGAGGTCATTCAAAATGCCAAAGTGGTCATCGTTATTGCCGGCATGGAAGGCGCACTCGCCAGTGTTATCGGAGGATTGGTTGACAAACCCGTCATTGCCGTTCCCACCAGTGTAGGTTATGGTGCTAGTTTTGGAGGCATAGCAGCGCTTCTTTCAATGCTCAACAGCTGTGCCAGTGGTGTGAGTGTTGTCAACATCGACAACGGCTTTGGTGCCGCATACAATGCGAGTATTATTAACCATCTTTAGGGATTTGATGTTTTACATGTAAAGCTTTTTATCAGCTCCTTTACATGATCATTTAATTAATATATTTGAATGCAAATTTTCTCGAAATGTAACTTGGTTTTGTTGAAGAGTTGTCGTATCGTGTTTTTATGAGTGTCATGGTTTGATTGGGTTCTAAGACAAGGTTGTCTATTTTTCGATAGATCTTATCAAGCCTAGCTTCTGCTTGAACAACTACTTTTTTATGTGTCATATTAATAACGTTGACTTCTGCACTCATGGGTCCTTTGTATAAATACATGCATACTTGTTCTATGTCATATTCGCAAGGGGGCATTGCGTACATACTCGTGAGTAACCCCATTAAGATCAATATTTTTTTCATTCTAGCCCCCTAGTTTAATATGTGTATTAAATTATATATTAACAATTTAATACTTTTTATTACTTTACATGTAAATCTTAGTTATACGCTTTGGTCGCTTTTTTAATCTCAAATATAAGCTCTTTTTGGCGGTTATACATGTAGCGAAGAAGATAGTCGTCGTAAGGTTTTGGAAGGTTTTCCAACAGCACAACGATTTTGGTGGAGTCATCTTTTTGGAAGACGTAGGTTACTTTGGCTTCAATGTCCATAATGACGTAGCCATGTTCCCCCTCTTCGTTGGGCAGTGAGAAATTGAGACGTACTTTTTGGTTCAACATCTCCTCTTCGCGGAACGATTTACCAACTTTCATTGCAATAGAATTGACGGAAATATCAAGAATATCACCTTGTGCGGAAGAGCGTTGGGCATATTTGATAAGTACGGGAGTGCGGATACTGGTTTGAACGCGGGTGTGTTGTCTGTTATTGGCACTGCTTGGCATAAACGAGAGATTTTTAATGACAACAAATGCGCGTTTAATGTCAACCAATGAAATCTCTGCTTTGATATCTTTTGGAAAATTTGGCGCTTGTAAAACCGTTTCTCCTTCGATTTGCATTGCATAACCTTGAAGGTTTTCGCAACTCATCTGATAGCTCTCATCTGCCATTTTTTGAATATACGACGTTGTGTTGATGCAAAGTCCTTTGTAGATATTGAGAAGCTTGATCGGAATTTTGTTGTTAACACAGTTGTGCATCAAGTAACTAATCTGTTCTTGCTCTTCGATGACATGATCTAAGTACTCTAATTCAAAGTATTTGATCTTAGCGATATCATGGGGCAGAAGTGTTTTAGTATTGATTTTTTCAATATAATCCAGAACAACATTCAGATCATCTGATTCCACATGAAAAGCAGAACTGAGAATAATAGGTGTGATTTTTTCATTGGCCGTGGCAAAAATAAGCTCTTGTTGCAGATGCTTTGTCTGTTCACAGGCATGCTCAAAACTTCGCTCCTCTCCCATCAAAATGTAGAGATTTGGACTCCATTGAATGATGTCTTGGTCCTCTTCTTTGAGTTGAAACAGTTTGAGCATTAAGTTTTTAAAAGCATCATAAAGCGTTGTGCTCGTGAAGGTTTTATTTAATTTATCAAGGTTTGAAATATTGATAAAAACGAGTGAAATGGGTGTCTGTGTTACACTTTGTTGGGCCAAACGATCTTTGAGTTTATCAACAAAATCAAAACGATTTAAAATAGACGAACAATTTTTGGATTCACTCTGTGGGTCATAATTGATCAGTGTGACGATCTTTTCACTGCTTTGAGGGAACGATTTGATGATGCACAAATAGACCACTTTCTCACCAGAAGCCGTTTCGATAATGATACTACCTTGAGCATCTTCATTCTCTTTCAGCGCAAAACAGAGCTCTTCATCGCGGTTAATTTTAGCTTGAAGTGCACTGAGATCATTGGTTTCATAGAGCATTTTTGCTTTAGCGTTGGCGTAAGTGAGCATTTCCCCTTGAAAGACCAGAAAGGGAAAAAAGTGTTCTATCTTCTTTTCAAGTTCTATCTTTTGGAAGGTGTAGAGTTTATCATCGAGTTTATTGGCGGTTTTAGAAAAGATGGAATAGAGAAGATTTTCTTCATTTTTAAGAGGTAAAACATCGGTAATCCCAAAATGAAGTGCAAACTTGAGCAAAAGTCTATTTTCCACATCTTCCGCAAAAAGATAGGCAATAATCGGCTTATGTTTGGCAAAAAGGCTGACAAGAAGCTTGAGTTTATCTTTGCTACTTTCGCCTATTTCAATAAAAAGTATATCTGCCATAGGAATAGTTTTAAGATCTTTGCTAAGATCAAACGACTGAAATGAGACATGCTCTTTTTTGGCGCGGCTAAAAATAGTCAGTTTCTCTTCGTCAAAATAGAGGTGAGCGATAGAAAGGTAGCGTGTTTCATGCAAAAACTGTTCTAAAAGCATCTAAAATCCTCACAATCATAGTAATTCAAATTCTACCTTAATTCATAGAAAATTTAATCATTTTTTAACTACAATACTTTAATCTTTAAAAAGGAACACACGAATGATGTATTATTTAGCGATCAAAGGGAAACAAAAACTTAGCGGAACCGTCTCTATTTCAGGGGCTAAAAATGCCGCACTACCCCTTTTAGCGTTAACCCTCCTCTCAAATCGAACCATTACTATTTCAAATATGCCACAAGTTGCCGATGTCAAAACACTCTTACAACTGCTTACCAATTTAGGTGCAAGCTTTACATGTAAAGATAAAAATGTGGTTGATGTCAATGCCACAACGGTCAATTCTGCCTATGCCAATTATGACATTGTACGTAAAATGCGCGCTTCTATCTTAACGCTTGGACCACTTTTAGCACGTTTTGGTCATTGCGAAGTCTCCCTTCCTGGTGGCTGTGCGATTGGTCAAAGACCGATTGATCTGCACTTAAAAGCGTTAGAGCAAATGGGCGCGGAAATTGAGATCAAGCAAGGCTATGTGATCGCCAAAGCCCCTAAAGGACTTAAAGGCGCTACGATCATTTTTGATAAAGTCACGGTCACGGGTAGTGAAAATATCATCATGGCAGCAGCCTTGGCTCATGGAACAACCACGCTGGTCAATGTCGCGAAAGAGCCTGAAGTGGTTCAAGTATGCGAAGTTTTAGCCGAAGCGGGGGTTAGTATTGAAGGCATTGGTACGTCAAAACTGATTATTAAAGGCAGTGGCGGTACACTTTTGGCAATCCCTGATTTTAGTGTCATTCCCGATCGTATTGAAGCGGGAACTTATTTGTGTGCAGGTGCGATTACGAATTCAAAAATCACACTTAAAAACGTCAATCCAAGACATTTGGATGCAGTCATTTTAAAATTAGAGCAAATGGGCTTTAAAATTGATGAAAAAGAGGATAGTTTAACCCTTCATCCGAGTGAGAAAATCTTACCTTCGGACATTGAAACCTCTGAATATCCAGGCTTCCCAACCGATCTTCAAGCCCAATTCATGGCGTTATGTACCCAAGCAAAGGGAACGAGCATCATTGATGAGCGTCTGTTTGAAAACCGCTTTATGCACGTGAGTGAGCTTTCGCGTATGGGTGCAAATATCAAACTCAAAGGACACAGTGCGACGGTAGAAGGGAAAGCAAAACTCAATGCAGCGGATGTTATGGCAACCGATCTTAGGGCAAGTTCTGCGCTCATCTTAGCGGCACTTGTGGCAGATGGAACAACAAAAATTCATAGAATTTATCACCTTGATCGCGGATATGAAGATTTAGAGGGTAAATTCTCCAAACTCGGCGCACATATCGAAAGACTTGAGGAGTAAGCAATGAATAAAACGCATGTGGTGAGTTTTGAAGAGGCGATGACTCTAAGCCAAAATCTTGCATCGACCAAATTGGATCCCGTATGGGTTAGCGTTTTAGACGCCCTTGGTCGTACCCTTGCGTGTGAGATTACATGTAAAAAGAATCTCCCCTCTTATAACAATGCTGCTTTAGATGGATTTGCTTTTAAATACCGCGAAGGGTTAAGCGAACTTCAGATTAAAACCACCATTTTAGCAGGCAATGTGGTTGAACCAAGTTTAGGCGAACACGAATGTTATAAAATCATGACAGGCGCAAAAGTCCCTGATGATGCCGATACGATCATTCCTTTTGAGGATTGCCTTTCGTACGATGAGCATAAAATTGTCTTATCTCCTACGGTTAAAAAAGGCAATGCGCTTCGCCTCAAAGGTGAAGAAGAGCGAGTGGGTGCTCCTTTGCTCAGTGCAGGAACGTGTTTAACATCGCGAGACATCGCTCTGCTTGCATCACAAGGCATTAGTATGGTGGAAGTCTATAAGAAGCTTTCTATCGCAGTATTTTCAACGGGGGATGAGCTTAAATCGCCTTGGGAAATTGCCAGTGAAGATGAGATTTATGATATTAATGCCCTTGCGTTAATTGCTCTTTTGGCAGAACATGGATTTATCGCTCACTACTGTGGTGTCATTCCTGATAATTTAGAAGCTGCCACCGCCTATTTTACACGCATGAAACAGTATGATGTCCTTGTGACCAGTGGTGGCGTGAGTATGGGTGAAGCGGATTTTGTCGAGCGGGCTCTTTTAAAAAATGGCTTTGAGGCTTCGTTTCATGGCATTAACATCAAACCGGGTAAACCTACCATGATGGGAAAAATGGGCGAAACCATTGTGGCTTCCATGCCAGGAAATCCTTTGGCAGCGTATGTAAATGCTTTTTTGTTTTTAATCCCCGTGCTTAAAAAACTACAAGGTCAAAAAAAGTTTAATTTTGAACCAATAATAGCGCGAAATGCTGAGTCCTTTAAAGTCAAATCGGGTCGCGTCAATCTTGTTTTAGGCACATTTGAAAACGGTGAATTTCATGTTTTTGGTGCTAATAAATACGGTTCAGGCATGGTTAAACCGCTTATAAATAGCAATGCTTTATGGATCAGTGATGAACAGATCAGCAACGTAGAAGCTCACATCGAAATGACTATTTTAAAATTTTAGAATTCAGAGATACCTCTAAATGAACTATTTTATTTAGTTCAAAAAACTTGACCTTTAAAAACTTTTTGGATACTATGGCTTTTGAAAAAGTCTTAAAGGTCATAGTATGTTTAACGAAGTTAAGATCTCAACGAAGTTATTTTTCATCTCTATTATTACCGTGCTTGGATTGCTTATTCTCTCTTATGTCAGCATTAACTCCAGTCTTATTGGAAAAAACTCTTTAGAAACAATTTATGAAAAAAATGTCATTCCTGAGAGTGAAATCGCACTGGCACGTAGTACATTCGAGATGATTTTAAATGATCTTATTCATGTCACCAGTGAATTTTTACCTACAGGACAAGCTAAAAATCATCTTCCACTGATTGAAAAAGAGATGAAAGGTTTTTTCGAAAAAGCACTTGCAAGCAATTTTTATACAGATCCTACCCTCAAACTAAATCTTCACGAAGCATATGAACGCTACACTCAAAAAATTGAACCCAATTTTAAACGCCTTGATGCTCTTTATGCCAAAGATAAGCGTGAAGATATTGGTGATATGGCCGTTGAACTTGAAGAAGATTGTAAATATATTTCCAAGCGTTTTGAAAATATTTCTAAATTTACCAATGAGCGTGTGAAAGAGATTAGTCTTCAGATTAGCTCAAAACTCAATCAAAATTTCTATGCAGTCATGGTCATCTCATTACTGGTTTTGGTCATTACCTCCACACTTTTATTCTCGATTACACGTTATATTGTCAAACATATTGCTCGTATTGGTGACCATCTTTCTGATATTACCAAAGATTTAGCGCTTAATCGCCCTATTAAGATTACCAACAAAGACGAGATAGGCCATATCAGTGACAATCTTAATACATTGCTCTGTACGTTTCAACAAGCACTGATTAAAGCAAAAATAACGATGGTTTCGAATTCTCAAACCAATCAAGATATGCAAACTTTTGCTCATACAATCATGAGCATTGCTCAAAACCAAGATCAAATTGTTGAAAATGTTAAAAAATTAACATCAAAAATCAATCAAGAGTTGCAAGAGTCTCGTGATATTTCAGAAACCTCTGCACATTATATGAAAGAAGATGATGCCATGCTTGGTGAAATGATCGAAACACTCGATTTAATCGTGAATCGTATCCGTCAAGTGAGCCAAGATGAAGAGCATATTTCAACGCAAATGCATGACCTCTCCGAACAAACGGCCCAAATTCGCTCCATCATAGAGATGATTAAAGATATTGCCGATCAAACTAATTTATTGGCACTCAATGCTGCTATTGAAGCGGCACGTGCGGGTGAACATGGACGTGGGTTTGCAGTGGTAGCCGATGAAGTGCGAAAATTGGCTGAGCGAACGCAAAAATCATTGGGTGAGATTGATGTGACGATCAGTGTTGTCGTCAAAAGTGTTTCGAATGCAAGTGAATCTATTAAAGAGAACAGCCAAAAAGTAATTGATCTGAATGAAAATGCGATTAAAATTTCCTCTTTAGCCAACGAAACAAAAGAAAAAACGGCAAAAAGTTTAGAAATTACTACGGTTGCCTATGAAAAAACACTCAGCATTACGAAAGAGATTAACGACCTTACTCAAAGAGTTGAAGAAGCAACCGGACTTGCCCATGAAAATAAAAAGATTGCCGACAATTTAATGTGTGTCTCGCAGAGTCTCAATCTCTCTACCGCAGAATTAGAGCAAGAAATCATGATTTTTAAAGTATGAAAAGCTCTTCTAAGCCCTTTAAAATCTATTTGTGCTACAATTATTCTCTAAATAGATTGACACAAAGGGTTTTTTTTGGTAGAATTCCGTCCGATTTGCGGGAATAGCTCAGTGGTAGAGCACGACCTTGCCAAGGTCGGGGTCGCGAGTTCGAACCTCGTTTCCCGCTCCATATTGGTTTTACTTCTTTTTATCTCCACCCTTTTTTCTCAACCTCTTTATATTGAAAAAATGTATTGCATCGAAGAAGATACTCTGAGAGCTTCTTTCTTTGGTTTTCAAACCAGCAATGATCCCATCATTTTACATATTCCAAAAGATCGCATGCAGTATAGGGTTCCTACGAATACACTTCGAGCAGCTTTTAGTGACCAAAATGTAACGGTTATTGATAGCAGTGATGGTGTGGTTGTGTTTAAACGTAATTGTACGTTAATGGGCAAAGCAGACGCTATTACAGAGGCTTTTATGAAAAAGTTTCAAGAAGCAGCACCACTTGTTTTGATTGAAGAAAAACCTCGTATTTCACTTAAAACTTCCCTTCCTTCTGATTTTAAACGCTATGAATTGATTGATGTTCATATTAGTGATGCCATGCTTAAGAAAAACAGTGGCTCCTTTATCGCTATCTTTAAAGTAGGTACTCGAGAGCGAAAGATCTATTTTGCCTATGAGATGAATGCTAAGGTTATGGTATTTAAAGCGAAACGTAATTTGCTTAACGGTAAAATCCTCACAAACGATGACTACGAGAGCGTTTTGGAAAGCTTGGATGCCCTTCCTCCACGAGTGCTTATGAACGAGATGCCTCAAAATGGAATGATTAAGAATGGCGTTAAAGAGGGACAAATTTTAACGGATTTTCATATTGATATCAAAAAGAGTGTTAGTAAAAAAGATACGGTTAAAGCCTTGCTCAAAGACGAAGGTTTAGAGATAGAGGTACAAGCAACCCTCTTAGAAGATGGTGATATTGGAGATGTTGTTAAAATCAAAACAGAACAAGGCAAAATTTTGAATGCAAAAGTTTTATCCTCTCATGAAGTGATTATACTCGAATGAAACGTATCATTGTCGGCATTAGTGGAGCCAGTGGCGTTGAACTGGGGCTCTCTTTTCTCAAAGCACTTCCGAGTGAAATAGAAAAGTATGTCATTATTTCCGATCATGCCAAAGTTGTTTTTGCGAAAGAGTCCAATACTATTTTACTCGATGATGAAAACATTGGGGCGATTACGGCTTCTGGATCCTTTAAAACGGATGCTATGGCGATTATCCCTTGCAGTATGAACACCTTGGCTAAGATAACACATGGCATTGCCGATAATCTTCTGACGCGCACAGCTTCGGTGATGATAAAAGAGAAGCGCCCTCTTCTTCTTGCCCCTCGTGAAATGCCTTTTTCGGCGATTGCGTTAGAAAATATGCTTAAACTCTCCATGCTTGGCATACATATTGCACCTCCTGTCCTTGGCTATTATGCAGAGGCTTCCACTCTTTTGGATATGGAGAAGTTTCTTATTGGCAAGTGGTTTGATCTTTTAGGCATTGAACACAATCTTTTTCAACGTTGGGAGGGAGCATGAGAGTCGCAATTTACCCAGGAACATTTGATCCTATAACCAATGGTCATATGGACGTCATAAAGCGTGCTCAAAAGCTTTTCGACAAAGTTTTAGTTGCCGTAGCACTTTCTGAAGAGAAACGTCCTGTTTTTGACATAACCACACGTGTTGAGATGGTACAAGCAGCCATTGAAGATATGGAGGGGGTTGAAGTTGAACCCTTTGATAACCTTTTGGTGAGTTTTTCAAAAGAGAAAAATATTCGCGTGATGATACGCGGGCTCAGAGCGGTGAGTGATTTTGAATTTGAGCTCCAAATGGGTTATGCAAATGCTTCGTTGTGGAGTGAAATTGAGACGGTTTATTTGATGCCGAGTCTTAAAAATGCTTTTATTAGCTCTTCGGTGGTTCGCTCCATCGCCAAACATGGTGGAAATGTTTCGCATTTAGTACCGCCTATGATTTTACCTTATTTAAAAAGTAGATTTACATGTATGTGATTTTTGAAGGCATTGATACAACAGGCAAAAGTACGCAAGTCGCACTTTTTGCACAAAGAGATAAAACGATTTTGGCTACCAAAGAGCCTGGTGGAACCCCCACAGGCTTGAAATTTCGTGAAATGCTCTTAGGTGGTGAACTTAAGCGTTCTTTTAACGCTGAGCTCTTTTTGTTTTTAGCCGATCGCGCACTCCATTACGATAGCATCGTCAAACCTGCACGCACTGAGCACGTGGTGATCAGTGATCGTGGTTTTTTGTCCGGAATTGCTTACGCATGTGCGAATCATGAAGAGGTGGATGGAGAGTTATTGCTTGCCATGAATTGCTTGGCTTTGCAAGAGACCTACCCTGAAAAAATAGTGCTTTTCCTTACCACTGAGCAACTGATGAGGGAACGTATGGGGGCAAAAGAGCGGGATGCTATTGAAGCACGTGGTGTAAGCTATTTGTTACGGATTCAAGATATAATGCGTCGCGTTGTTAAAACCTTACCAATTCAAGTCTTAGAAGTGGATGCTTCACACGAAATTGAAGCAATTTATAAACAGATTGAGGATTTTTTAAATGATTAATGCATTACGTGGAATGAAAGATACCCTCTCTCCACAAAGTGAAACGTATCTTTATATGATTAAAACCTGTACCCGTATCGCGGAGCAGTATGGATTTTCGTTTGTTGAGACACCTATTTTAGAAGAGACAGCGCTTTTTAAACGCAGTGTGGGTGAGAGCAGTGATATTGTTGGTAAAGAGATGTATCAGTTCATCGACAAAGGTGAAAACGATGTCTGTTTACGCCCTGAAGGCACCGCTGGTGTTGTAAGAGCATTTATTCAACAAAAATACGACAAAGCGGGTGAAAAAAGACGCTTTTTTTACCATGGCCCAATGTTTCGCTATGAACGACCTCAAAAAGGCCGTTTACGACAATTTCACCAATTTGGTGCGGAGAGTTTTGGCGAAAGTGATGTCAGAGAAGATGCAACGATTATTTTGATGCTGAAAGCGATGTTTGAAGCGCTTGGAATTGGCTTTACACTGGAGATTAACTCTTTGGGGTGCCCTTCGTGTATGCCACAATATCGCACAACACTTGTGAAGTTTCTTGAGACCCGTGAAGGGTTATGTGAAGATTGCGAAAGACGAAAACTGACCAATCCTATTCGTGTGCTGGATTGTAAAAATGAACACTGTAAAGTTTTGCTTGCAGATGCACCACTTATAATTGATCATTTATGCGTTACATGTAAAGAGGATTTCACGACATTGAAGTCCATTTTAGATCAATTTGGTGTCGCATATGTGGTCAATCCAAAGCTGGTACGTGGACTCGATTATTACTCCAAAACGGCGTTTGAGTTTGTAAGCTCCGAAATTGGCGCACAAAGTGCTATTGCGGGTGGCGGACGTTATGATCGTTTGGTTGAGTTTTTGGATGGAAAGGCAACACCTGCCATTGGTTTTGCAATGGGAATTGAACGTTTAATGGAACTGGTTAAAATGCCCGAAGTTGGACGTGAAGGGTATTACATCGCAGCACTGTGTGATGAGGCGAAAGAGCTGGTCTTTAAACTGGTTGATCAAAAACGTAAGAGTGATAAAGTTTTAACCTCTTACGAGGCAAAGTCGCTCAAAAATCATCTTAAAATCGCCGATAAATTGTATGTAAAATTTTGTGTATGTATCGGTGAAGACGAGCTTGCGAAGCAGAGTGTTTGGATTAAAGATTTAGAGAGTAAAGAAGAAAAAATTATCAATATGGCGCATTTTTAAGGAGCAAAACATTGGACTACGGAATTAAAACATGGGGAAACGATAACTTTTTTATCGAAGATGGTAAGGTAAAAGTGAACACAGGCTGTGAGCCTTCTTTAATAGAGATTATTCAAGAGATACGTAAAGACGGCATACGTGGTCCTATCTTACTTCGATTTCCTCATTTGATTCAAAAGCAGATCCGTATGATCTACAAAAGTTTTGCTGATGCAAAAAGAGAGTTTAGTTATCAGGGCAATTTTAGTGCCGTTTACCCTTTAAAAGTCAATCAATTTCCTAATTTTGTTAAAAACCTTGTCTCTTTAGGACAAAAGTACCACTATGGCCTTGAAGCGGGAAGTAAAGCAGAGCTGATTTTAGCAATGGCGTACAATAATCCAGATTCACCTATTACCGTAAATGGCTTTAAAGACAATGAGATGATCTCTTTGGGTTTTATTGCCGCTGAAATGGGTCATGACATTACGCTAACGATTGAAGGGCTTAATGAGCTTGAGAGCATTATTTCTATTGCTAAAGATCGTTTTGGGTGTGTGCCTAATATTGGTCTTCGTATTCGTCTTCATAGCTCAGGTATCGGTATTTGGGCAAAGAGTGGCGGTATTAACTCCAAATTTGGTTTGACTTCTACAGAGCTTCTTGAAGCGGTCAATATGCTTCGGGATGCCAATTTACTTGAAAAATTTACCATGATTCATTTTCATATTGGATCGCAAATCACGGACATTGCTCCTTTGAAAAAAGCACTAAGGGAAGCGGGAAATATTTATGCTGAACTGTGCCGCATGGGTGCAACGCATCTTAAAGCGATCAATTTAGGTGGCGGCTTAGCGGTAGAGTATTCACAGCATAAAACCACACTGCATAAAAATTATACCTTAAGCGAGTATGCCAACGACGTTGTCTATCTGCTTAAAGATATTGCAACACAAAAAGGGGTTCATGAACCTGATATTTTCATCGAATCGGGTCGTTTTGTTGCTGCGCATCATGCTGTTTTGATTGCGCCTGTGTTAGAGCTTTTTTCCCAAGAGTACACCGACCAAAAACTTAGACCTAAAGAGGTTAACCCTCCCCTTGTTCAAGAGCTGTATGACCTTTTAGGAACGATGAACCGTAAAAATGCGCTTGAATTTTTACACGATAGCATCGACCATATGGAGTCATTACTGACCCTGTTTGACTTGGGTTACATTGACCTTCAAGATCGCTCCAATACAGAGATTTTGGTTAATCTTATCATTAAAAAAGCGGTCGGTTTGGTTGCCGATAAAAAACTTAGTGAAATCTTGGATATTCAAGATCGTGTCCAAGAGCGCTATTTGGTGAACTTCTCACTCTTTCAGAGTTTGCCTGATTTTTGGGGTATTGGTCAAACCTTCCCTGTGATGCCTTTGGATCGTTTGGATGAAGTACCAACACGCTCAGCATCGCTTTGGGATATTACCTGCGACAGCGATGGCGAAATTGGTTTTAATACCGAAACACCGCTTTTCTTGCATGATGTGGACATCAAAAATCGTGACTATTTCTTGGGCTTTTTCTTAGTGGGGGCTTATCAAGAAGTATTGGGTATGAAACACAATCTTTTTACTCATCCAACAGAAGCTACTATTATCATTGACGATGATGGGTATGAGATTGAGAATATCTTAGAATCGCAAAGCATTAGCGATATTTTAGAAGACCTTGATTATGACATCAAAGAGGTTCAAGAAAACCTGAATGATCGTATTGAAGCGTCTGATATCATCAGTGAAAAAGAGAAAAAACACATTTTGGGAGAGATTTACCTCTTCTTAAATGACAATGGGTATCTTAAGACAATCAACAATGAGGATAATGTGCGATGAACACCGTCTCTTTATGGGAAAAAATTAAAGAAGATTTTTCCCAACCGATTCTGCATGACCCGGCTATCAACTCTAAAGTAGAGCTTTTTTTTAACTATCCAGGGGTTTGGGCTTTGGCGAATTATCGCATCGCGCATGCTTTACATGTAAAAGGGTTTCGTGTTCTTGCCCGCGCACTCATGGGCATTTCGCAGATTATCACCAACATTGACATTCACCCTGCCTGCACCATCGGGCGCCGCGTCTTTTTAGACCATGCGTTTGGTGTGGTTGTCGGCGAAACGGCTATTGTTGGTAATGATGTTTTGATTTATCAAGGTGTTACGCTAGGCGGCGTGAGTTTGGATCGTGGGGTCAAACGCCATCCGACCATTAAAGATTTTACGGTGATTGGTTCTGGCGCTAAAATCTTGGGCGATATTATCATTGGTGAAAATTGCCGTATTGGTTCCAATTCGGTTGTGGTCAAAAGCATCCC